>Ga0129312_1000026_pt1 | contig 159273 bp, 121 predicted proteins | sample O827metagenome_FD_94434 | JGI IMG/M metagenome (GOLD analysis project Ga0129312, IMG submission 94434) | Orangutan group fecal microbial communities from Wisconsin, USA - O827 metagenome | ecosystem: Host-associated > Mammals > Digestive system > Large intestine > Fecal | place: USA: Wisconsin... | reverse complement strand
ATTTGTGGGTGTCTCCTCTGAACAATGATTTTTATTAACCGCCAAGTTAACAATCATTATTCTATGGTAGGCACTCATTTTTTGCAAACCCGCTATTTGTTACTTAACAGGAATGCTCCTTATTTCTCAATCAACAAAAATTCAAAAATTCTTCCTACCAGTTTTATCTCCTTCTTATTTCGTATTTTCTTTTTACTTATCAAAATGTATGATGATATACCATTCTCTGTAGTAAGATTATAAAAATGATACCCTCTAAAAAACAACAATGGATGAGGAATGGCACAATTTATAAAGGGAATCACTACACCTATTGTCAAACTTATCCCAGCTAATATAAATAAATTCCATTCATCTATCACCATATTAGCTAATGGTAACAAATATGAGAAAACATACCCTAGTAGCCATAAATCGTCTGTAGAAATATCGGTAACTCTAATTGTCGTAGGTGCAATGTTTTTATATCCATATCTAAATGCTACACTAAATAAAACGACAACCATCAACGAAGTTGATACTAATATCACCGGAAGCACTATTCCTTTACCTTGAATAATCCAAACTAATGAAAATGTTATGCACACCGGTGCTACAGCCGAGAAATAATAAATTAGTTTTTGTATTGTATTAGCCATATGTCATACATTTCCTTTTATTTCTTTGTTTCATATGTTGCTACACTTTCAGCAACCATCATGGGTGTATAATTTGATTGAGCATACGATATCGAGTTATCTCGAAAGTTAATAATCTTTTCCTCACTCATATCATTATTATCCGTCCAAAGTTCGCACTGTGTCATAACAGTCTGAACAGCATCTTCCATGCCTTCAGGTGGATATTTATGTTTCTTCAGTAATTTCTTTATAAGCATACGCATTTTGGCTCTTGCTGACTCTCGCTTTTGCCAATCAATGGTTTTATTCTTTCTGAGAGTTTCCGCAAGTTCTTTTGTTATAGCAATCAATTCTTCATTCTCATAGAAATCTTTAATTGCCTGTGGCTTTGTAAGTGCATCATAAAAAGCCAATTCATCAGCAGTAAGTCCTAACTGCTCGCCTTCTTTTTGTGCTGCTGCAATCTGTTTTGCAAGATTGAGAAGTTCTTCAATAACCTGCTCATTTGTAAGCATACCATTAAGATAACGGTTCATTGCTTCATGAATAATCTCACTAAACTTCTCGGATTTAACAACATTAGTTCTTTTGTAAATATGTACCTGCTCTGCAATCAATTTTCTAAGAAGTTCCACTGCAAGATTCTTCTCTTTCATCTTTGATACTTCTTCAAGAAACTTTGGATCAAAGAGCGAAAATTCCTCTTTTACATCTGAAAATAAGTTAATTACGCCATCACTCTTTATGCTTTGCTTCAAAAGTTCATTAATCCTTGCATTTATTTCAGGAAGTGAAATTTTCTTACCAGTACCATTATTCATCAATCTGCCTACAAGAACTCTGACCGATTCAAAGAAAGCTGCTTCAAATCTCATGTCTTCATCAACAATAGAAGAACAGAGAGAAAGTGCCTGATGAAGCATTAACGACTCTTTAATAAAAGTATTCTTTTCTTCTTCCTTATCTCTCGCTATTATGAAGTTTACAGCACCGCTGATAGTTTTCGCTCGTTCAAGATCAGAACCTGTTGTAAATCTTGAATAATCATATCCATGAAATAAATCTCTACAGATAGAGAGTTTCTCAAGAAATTTTGGATAAGCCACCTTGGCAACATCTGTATCCCCATAGTTCTTTTTATCACGAGTTGTATAATCATTCATTGCTTGTTTCAAAGCAGAAGCTATACCTACATAATCAACAACAAGTCCGCCTTCTTTATCTCTGAACACTCGGTTTACACGAGCAATAGCCTGCATAAGATTATGTCCGGACATTGGCTTATAAACATACATTGTAGCTAATGATGGAACATCAAATCCCGTAAGCCACATATCAACAACAATAGCTATTTTCATAGGACTATTGTTGTCCTTAAATTTCTTTGCCAATTCATCTTTATGCTGTTTGTTACCGATAATTTCTCGCCATTCTTCAGGATCATTATTGCCAGATGTCATAACAACTCCGACCTTTTCCTTCCAAGCAGGACGAAGTTCTAGTATTCTTTTGTAAATCTTCATTGCTATCGGTCTGGAATATGCAACAATCATTGCTTTACCAGTAAGCAGATTCTGACGATTGTTCTCATAGTGATCCAGAATATCACACACCAGAGAATTGATAGTTTGATCGTTACCGAGAATAGCCTCCATCTGTCCAAGTTGACGCTTACTTTTTTCTATAACTTCCGCATCCGCATTTGCAGCCATTACATCATATTCTGCATCCATCAATTGTAATGTATTCTCATCAAGATTTAATTTAATAACTCGGCTCTCATAATATACTGGTCTTGTTGCTCCATCCTCAACAGCCTGTGTCATGTCATATATATCAATATAATCTCCAAATACCTCACGAGTACTACGGTCTGCTGATGATATAGGCGTACCGGTAAAACCAATATATGTTGCATTAGGCAAACTGTTACGAATAATACGAGCTATACCTACAACTCTTTTGGCAACTTCTTCTCCTGCTTCGTTCTTTGTTATCTTAATCTTTTCTGCAAGTCCATATTGTCCTCGATGAGCTTCATCTGCCATAACAACAATATTTCTTCTTTCTGAAAGTTCGTCAAAAGACTCCTCAAATTTCTGCATTGTTGTAAAGATAATTCCATTTGCCTGTCTGCCAGCAAGCCAAGTTTTCAAATGTTCTCTGCTTTCAGCATGTACCGGTTCTTGTCTCAAAAAATCTTTACACTTAACAAACTGACCATACAACTGATCATCAAGATCATTTCTATCTGTTAGTACAACGATAGTCGGACTGTCTAATGTTTCTTGTAATAAATGAGCATAAAACACCATAGACAACGACTTTCCGCTGCCCTGTGTATGCCAAAACACACCACCTTTACCATCGGTAATGGTAGCTTTCTGTGTTGATACAATAGCCTTACGAACCGCAAAGTATTGATGATACCCTGCAAGTATCTTAAAACTATTTATCCCCTCATTCGAAAAGCATATAAAATTCTTTATAATATCAAGCAATCTTTCTTTTTGGAACATTCCCTCAAAGAAAGTGTCAAACTGTGCATATTGAGTGTTTTCATAACTTCCATCCTTAGTTTTCCACTCCATGAAGCGGTCTTCACCAGAAGTGATAGTTCCTGCCTTAGAAGTAAGCTGGTCACTCATAACACAAATAGCGTTATAAATAAACATCGACGGAATTTCCAGCATATAATTACGAAGCTGTCTATATGCTTCAGACGCATCTGTTTCTTCACGAGATGGAGACTTGAGTTCTACTAAAACAACTGGTAATCCATTTAAAAACAGAATTACATCCGGACGTTTATTGCTATTTTCAATAAATGTCCATTGATTAGCCACAATAAAAGAGTTGTTGTACGGATTCTTATAGTCAACAAGATATACAACAGAAGAACGTTCTTCTCCATTGACAAAAAATCTTACCGGAATACCATTTTGCAAATAGTCCATAAAAACAGCGTTCTTTTGCACAAGTTCACCATTTTCAAAGTTTTTCAACTTAAATATAGCATCCTGAATGGCGTCAGACGGCAGACCTCTATTCAAACGATACAGATAATCTTCTAACACTTCTTCATATAACGGACTATGAAAATCCCTTTCAATATCCGGACCATAAGCATATTCATATCCTAAGTCATTCCTAAATAATTCTATAACAGAATTTTCATAATCGGCTTCTGTATAATTAGTGGACACTTTAATCACCTCTTTCATTCGCTGTCATAATAAAATCCTCAACGATTTGATTCAATAATATCATAATCTGTTCTGCCTTTTGCTTTGCGCTATCCTTAGACTGACATTTAATAAAATAATATCCTGTAATTGACATCTTCATTTTACTGAGCACTGGTTTACGCTTATACCAATCAACCGTAAAATGACTTTGTATTATGTCTAATACTTTCTTAATATCATCATTTTCAATAACTTCTTTAAACTTATCAGCAAAATTGTCAATAATATATTGTTCAAGCTCCGGTTGTTTTGTTCCTATATCCTGCATAGTACTTGCAGAATCTTCTTCATATTTTGTAAAATCTGTAACCGGATTAACTTGATTACGATTTGCATATTTTATGTAACTTAATTGGTGCTCTAATTCTGGAAACAACGTAGCTTCATTTATGTTATACAAATCCAGTTCTTTCAAAATTGTTTCTTTATTTTCCCCTGAAATATAAAAGCACACATCATTAAATTCTTCTTTTAGTTTACTCTTAGCTTTAGATATAACTGATCTCTTAACCTCATTGTCTTTATTAAATGAAAATAAACTAGTCAGCAGAAATACTCCACTTTGCTTTCTCAATCTTTCATTTGTATAAGTTGGCATTACCATGTAATTATTTTGTATTATTTTGTATTATTTCTACAAATTCTCTATAATTTACTAACCAATTGTCTTTTGTTTCTTCATCTATAATTCGGTCATGATATAGCCTTTCAAGAACTTCAAACAAAGTATTTTCTTTTTCCAAATCATAACTTGCCAGAGCAGATACGATTCGAATTTCAAGATCTGTAGATTGTGAAGGATAATATTTATCTGTATAATAAATTACCCCATACGGTTCTTTTTCTACTTCTCCATCTTCCGTAGCATATTTTTCTACGCCATGCTTTTTACATGCAAAATATAATGCAACCAAAGGATTCGTAGTCAAATCCAAAAGACGAGTACACATTCCATAATGTTGATACTTAGTCATAATATCAAACATCGAATTTAATTCTCTGAACTCTGTCGGTGACTTCTGTAATGGTATCTGCATTAATTTATGTTCTATACTTAGCATATCATCTCTAAATATGCTCGGTTCAATATCCCAGAATTCCGTCTCCTGACCTCTAAAATATAACTCGGTAGAGGTTCCATCTTCAGATTCTTTCATCCCTTTTATTCGTTTTATTTCTTCTATAAAAGAACTAACAGAATCAATTAATATTATGTTAGATTCATCAATTTCCTTATATGCCACTTTCTTCACTCCTTTTTCAGGCTAAGCAATTGTCATTTGAAGTGTTTTGGCTAGCAGTGCACCGCCTGCTAAATTAGCGCTCATAGTATATAAAATATCCAAATTCACACTTATAAATTCTTTAACTTTACTTCCCATAGCGTCATCTCCCTTCGCTTTTATCACACTCTTAACTACAAATACAGTAAATATGACTATAAGCGATGAAATAGCAATTGGTACAAGCAACCCTTGCACTGCAAGCCAAAACACTTCAAGTATGGTAAACAATAATTTAGAGCAGCAAGCTCAGGCAATCTTTGAAAATGAGTTTTTATCATTGCAGTCATTGCCTGATGGTTGGAAACTTGCAAGCCTTATAGACATTGCAGACTATCTTAACGGTCTTGCTATGCAAAAATATCGTCCATCTACTAACGAGATAGGCATTCCCGTCTTAAAAATCAAAGAGCTTCGTCAAGGTTGTTGTGATGATAACAGCGAGTTTTGTTCTCCAAGCATTAAAAGCGACTATATCATTCACGATGGCGATGTAATTTTCTCTTGGTCAGGCAGTCTGCTGGTTGACTTTTGGTGTGGCGGTATTTGCGGTTTGAACCAACATCTGTTTAAGGTTTCATCAAGCAAGTATGATAAGTGGTTTTATTATGCTTGGACAAAGCACCACCTTGACCGCTTTATAGCCGTTGCTGCTGATAAAGCTACAACAATGGGTCACATCAAGCGTGATGAACTTGCAAAAGCAGAAGTATTTATACCAAATGAAGCAGACTACAACCGAATTGGAGCATTGCTTCAGCCAATTTATGACTTGATTATCTCAAATCGGATAGAGAACAAGAAACTTGCTGAAACAAGAGATTCGCTGCTTCCCAAACTTATGAGTGGTGAAATTGATATGTCGGAGGTGGATTATGAATAAGAAAGACCTCTCAATACCATTTAATGCACCACTTAATCCACAAGATACCGAACTAAAAACCTACGGTTGCAGAGCAAACAATCCAGATATATGCGGGAATAACGGATTACCAAATGTCTGTGCTTTTTCCTCTGTGGATTGTATTTGTAAAAAACCGTCAAGAGCTTGGAAAAGGCAATATAACAAGCTCAAGGATTAAGCCGCTAAATTATTGTTTATGCTCTCATTTGTTTTGATTTTTTCATCAAGCTTTTTTAGAAATATTCCAATTTTCTTTTGTTGTTCAACACTTTTTGGTACACAGATAGGTAATGTGTGAATATGATTTCTATTGAGTGTTGGAACAGCACTACCGCCTGCATAATTCGCCAAGTCCAAAGTTTTTAGAAAATAGAAAACAAAAACCGGGTCGTTTCCTTTGTATTCTTTAACATATAATGTTGTATTATGCGACCAAGTCTTCCCATAATATATAAATGGTTTTCCGACATTTCCGCTTCGTCCAATAGTAATTGATGGCTCATCTGTTGTATACCTATTATGGAATCCAATAATACCATTTGAACCCACTACGGGATACTGTCCCTCCTTCATTTGGCTTTTGGGCAAGTCGTGTCCTCTTTGAAAAGTAACTAAATCCCCCAAAGTACATTCAATCCATTCAGCCATATCTATTTCCTTTCTATCCAATATATTTTCGATGAGCAATTTTTACATTACTCTGCTTTACCATTGCATACTGCAAGGTTGTATCTATCTTTCTATGCCCTAAGAGTTGCTGCAACTGCTCAATAGGCATTCCTTTATCTATCGCCATAGTTGCAAGAGTACGTCTGAATTTGTGCGGGTGTACCTTGTGCAAGCCTAATTGCTTTCCAAATTCTCTGAGCCTTGTTTCTATACCGCCGATTCTCAGCCTTTCGTGAGGCGCTTTCAGCGATACAAACAATGCAGGGTTATTGTCGGTTCTACTGTCTAAGTAGTTCTGTAAGTGTATTTTTGTTCGTGCGTCAAAATAAACTACTCTTTCCTTATTGCCCTTACCGAAAACAATACATTCTCGCTCGTTAAAGTCTATATCATTTCTGTTAAGTAACACCATCTCACCAACACGCATACCTGTTGAAGCTAACATATCAATTATTGCCAAATCTCTCGGCTCAATACAGTTATCTCTCATCAGTTCCAACGCCTCGTCGGAGTAGGTCTCTTTGATATTCGTGCCGGTTTTTACCTTGTGTATTCGCCTAACAGGACTTTTCAATATATAGTCCTCATCCTCAAGCCACGAAAAGAAACTTGAAAGAATACGGCGAATATTATCAATCGTAACCTTGCTTGAGTTTTTCTTTTCCTGATATTCGGTCAGGTATCGCCTTATATCGTCAGTTTCAATATGCTTTACGCTTTTTTCAACGGTGGCAATCATCATTTCAATGGTTGCCTTGTAATATTTAAGAGATTTCTCGGAACAACCCTCTATTCGCTTTGCTGACAAGAACAGCTCTATATAGTTCTGTTCCGAGTTACTCTCTTGTTCCTTACCTTCAGTTACCTCATACTTTGCAAGGGCATATTGCAAAACCGCTTGCAGCTTCTCACATTGTGCATTGTTCAAGTGCGGTAACATTCCTTGAACAATATCTTTGATTAAATCCTGTTTCACAGTCAATTCTCCTTTATTTATTATTAGAGAACGACTATGGGGCGGAAGTCCCCTGATATTAACTCCCGCCACCCACGGAAGTTATGGGTATGATATATACTAAACAATAATTTAGTGGCTTAGAGGTCGATGTCGGAGACATCAAGTTCGCCGGACATTAACTTTGGTAAAAGGGTATCCCTGAATGCTGCGAGATGTTCACTTTGCTTTCCATTGGCAAAAATTTGGTTAAAGATTGACTTACAGTAATTATCAAATGCCATAATTCTATCAAAAGGTGGAATAATAATAGATTCTGTTTCAATAAAACCTGAAAAATCAAGATTTTTTATTCCAGTAGTGCCATTTTCGTATGAGAAAAACACACCTTTTTCATAGAGATACTGCCAATAATAATAAACAAAGAGACTGTATCCGGTTTTGGGTTTGATTGCTTTGCAGAAGTTCGTGCAAACCATACCGCTATCATAACGGTCAAGTAATGATTGCGTTATTGCAGTACATCTTCCAGTAGATTGAGTAGGACTACCACCGGAAATTTCAACAACAATGTCACCTGCCTCGAGTTGTTTATTGGCAAAGTTCTTTGGAAGGATATATCTTGTTGGCATTTTGCCTTTATTGCCTGCTTTAACTTCGGGAATATCAGCACCTCTAATACAGTAAACCTTTTCGGTATTGTTGCCTGTTGGTGATTCCTTTCCCCAGTCACCATTTAGAGTTGACTTGATTAGTTCTGAGAATGTTCCAGTTGACCATTCTTCGTTTTCGGGATTGTCAATAAACCATTCTTTGAATATTGCCTGAGCTTGCTGCTCTAAATTATTGTTTATCTTATTATTAAATTCTATTTTTTTATCAAGCAAGCGCAATACACACGCAATTTTTTTCTGCTCTACAATATCATAATGAGGAACCCCATATTGCATTATAGATGTTTTATCTCCACGAGGCATTTTTGTCCCTTTTGATGTTGCCATCGAATAATTAAAAAAAGCATCATCTGCTAAAACATAATACAAAAAGTCTTTATCTGTATTTTCGTTTGCCTTAAAAACAAGCACATCGTTTGAACATCCACCATCATATTCTGCCTGCCAAATCTTTTTGAAATATGGTCTAATATTCGAAACTAACACATCTCCTTTTTTATATTCTTGTGTTTGTGATGTAGTAGGTAACGACGTAGCTCGAATGACCCCTCCCTTGTTTGGTAACATATTCTCTGTGGATATGTATGTATCTTTATTTAGTCCATCAACATTAACTTTACCTTTTCTATATTCGCACAGCGATGACAAACTATATTTCATACCCTATCGCCCCCAGTTTCTTACGGATTTCTTCTTCAAGTTCATGGGACTTAACAAACATATCAGAAAGTTCAGAGGTCAAGCGACTCATTTTTTCTTCAAAAGGTTCCCCATCGTCCTCTACTTCTTCAATACCTACATATCTACCAGGTGTGAGAATATAATCTTGATTTGCAATATCTTGAATATCTGCTATTGCGCAAAAACCTTTTACTTCTTCAAGTGTTCCATTTTGAAAATCTTCAAATGTTTTTGCTAATTTATCAATATCTCCAAGGCTGCCATCTTCTTGAATGCCTTCCGTAAAATCTCTATGCTTACGATCAACCATATGTCCCATCTTACGAGCATCTATAAAGAGTGTTTTGCCTTTTTGCTTTTTATTTTTACTGATAAACCAAAGCGTAACAGGAATTGTTACACTGTAAAACAACTGAGTAGGTAACGCAACAATACCTTCTACTAAATCATCTTGAATAATATTTTTTCTAATTTCTCCCTCTCCTGATGACTGAGAAGATAATGCACCATTAGCTAGTACTAAACCTATTTTTCCATTTGGTGCAAGATGGTATATCATATGCTGAATCCATGCATAGTTGGCATTCCCCGCCGGTGGTGTTCCATATTTCCAACGCCTATCATCTTTCAATTTATCCTGCCCCCAGTTAGAAAGATTAAATGGTGGATTTGCCATAATAAAATCTGCTTTTAATGTAGGATGCAAATCATTAAAGAATGTATCAGCTTGATAAGGTCCGAAATTTGCATCAATCCCTCTAATAGCCATGTTCATTTTAGCCATTTTCCAAGTATCAGCATTTGACTCCTGACCATATACAGAAATGGAATCTCTGTTTCCTCTATGTGCTTCAATAAAATCTGCTGATTGAACAAACATTCCTCCAGAACCACAACATGGATCATATACACGACAGTTATCGTATGGCTTTAGAATTGCTACGATTGTTTTAACAATACTTTCAGGAGTATAGAATTCTCCACCCTTAACACCCTCATACGCAGCAAATTCTTTGATACAATATTGATATGTTTTTCCAAGTAAGTCCTTACTTTCCTTTGTGTTGCCCATATCCATATTAGAGAATAAATCAACAACCTCCCCCAATACTCTCTTATCCAAATCAGGGCTTGCATAGTTCTTAGGCAAAACATTTTTAAGAGATGTATTTTCTTTCTCGATAGCTCTCATTGCTTCATCAATAACAGTCCCAATTTCAGGAGTATGCGCACAAGAGGCAATTTTGTCCCAACGAGCCTCTTCTGGCACATAGAATATATTATCTTCTACATAAGCATCTCTATCATCCTCAAAGCCATCCCCCTCCGCAACAAGTTCTTCATATCGTTTCTTAAATGCACTCGAAATGTATCGAAGAAATATAAGCCCCACGATTACCTTTCTGTACTTTGCTGCCGGGATGTGTCCCCAAAGAACACAAGCCGCATCCCAAATTTGTTTTTCAAAACCAATGTTAGCATTATTTTCTGTCATTTATAGCTTCCTTTCTATCAATAAATTGCCCCTATTTATTTGCATATACAACTTCGTTTTGCAATATCATAATCCTATTGTTAATGTTCTATCTCCACAATATCATCAAACCCGCATTTCAACTCAACACATATCCTCGCCAGTATATCCAACGATACCTGCTGATCATTATTCATCTTCGTAAATGTGCTTGGTGCAATTTGTGTTCTTTTTCTTAATTCAGTTTTCGTCATATCCCTATCAATCAATAGTTTCCATAAGGGCTTATAAGATATTTTCACCTGATTTTCTGACATGTTCTTTCCTCCGATTTATCACGCCAAATAGTCCTTTTTTCTCAAAAATAATTATATCATCTATCTTTCATATTTACAATTATAACTTTTGAGTTCTCGAAACTCAAAATATGCTTTATTTTTATCTCTTTCTCTTCAACAATGTAATCCAAAACTACCATAATAGTTCATGAAATAGACAGAGGAATTATCTCCCTCTGCCCTTATTCCACTGCTTCTCCTGTTCCATCTCATGCATCTCATTCCTGCTTACTGTCTCATTATAAATTTTCTGATATTCCTCATACAGTTGCTCCCCATCAAGTTTCACACCCAATTTATACAGCACACTCATAAAAATCTTCAAATTACCACTGGCATCACTTACCTCGAACTTAAAAGCATCTGCTTTCACTGATGTTTTCAGGTACTTATATGGACCACAAGCTGTAAGCTCCCTTGCAATTTTATCTGTCTTATCAGCCACAACGTTCTTTCTAACAACATCTACTAATCGCTTTGCTTCCTCATACAGTTCATCAAAATCAGCTTTGTGTCCAATTTGCTTAAAGAAACTACTTAGTTTCTCATATACTACCATTACATCATCATTTCCATTAATGCCTACTATTTGTATTCTTTCTTCATCAGGACTGGCAATATATTCTTCATACGAATAAAATGAATTACTTTCCATAATTGTCTCTACTGGCATTCTCTCCATACTCACTATAGATTTTGTTTTACTGCTATACACTGCCTCTGTATAACTTTCATATGATTCTTTGCCATCATCCCCTCTACATTCTTGTACAGCCACATCAGAATAAACTTTATTACACGAGTTTTCTCCGGCATATTCTAAATCAGCTCCATACATATCATCCGAAACAAACTTTTCCCGTTCCTTCTCCCGAGGTACCGCATCTGTAGCCAACACGCCTACAGCCGCTCTTTCCACTTGCATTGCATCAACCTCTTCTGTTTGTACCTTACAAGCCACAGCTTCTTCCCTCTGAGGTATCACAATTTCTTCCTCATCAATACGTTCTCCCATCTCCGGCACATCGTGATACGCAGTATACAGATTTTCCTTTATCGCCATATCCACCAGACCAATCTGCTTTTTTGCCTCTTTCTTCTGCTGTTTCAACACATCCAACTCTTTCTGCATATCCATATGCCACAACTGATAATCCCGATACTGTTCGTCCGTCTTGATTGCCCGCTTTTTACTGGAACTAAGCCTGTAAATCTCATGCTGCCTGTCATCAATCTTCTTCATTTTCTTTTCCTGTTCACTTCTATAATCCAGCAAATCAGAAAAGTCTCTGATATTGTTATCCACCAGCATCAAATACTCATCCTGCAACTGATGAAACTTTTTCAAATCCTCAGCGTACTTTACTGCATTGACTTTAAACCTATTCTGCTCCACCATACGAAGTCGGTACATCTTGGCATAGTATTTCTTCTGAAATTCTGATAGATTTGTGTGTTTCAAATACCGAATATTCTTAGAATAAAAATGTGGATGCACCATCCAAGGCATATCCACATAATATCTAATCTTATTCTCTGAAAACATTTCATCCATTTTTGCAAGACTGTGATAATATCTGTATCCCGGAACCTGCACCTCCATCCATACACCTAACTTAAATATATAGCCCAGTCTTCTCATCAGATATTTGAAGTGTTCCACATCTCCGGCAGCATAAGCACACATCTGTGCATCCCGCAGGATAATTTCTTTCATTGACATTTCTCTTTCCCATTTATCCCTGCTGATGTTCTTTGGATTCTTGCTATATTCCGCAGGTATAATATCAAGCCCAAGCTCATTGCAATAGTTATTGGTAATCGGTTGCAAATGATTCTTCCAGTTTCCTTTAGGCGAATTATACTTTCTCCCGGTTGTTATACTTACACTGTTCCATATCAAATGACCATGCATGTGTTCCCTGTCTGTATGAACCGCAAATACAGCTTCATAATCATCCCCAAGTACATCTTTTGCAAAATGTTCCAATACATACATTGCCTGTTCTGCCGTAACTTTCTCCTCCGGTGAAAACGAAATAATCACATGATAGCCTTGTCTGTTACCTGTCTTGTGAAATATATTCTTTGTTTCTACCATTTGCTCAAATGCTGTATCCGGCAGGCAGTTGATACTGCCCACCAAAACACATTCTTCTGTCTTGTCTGGATTTTGGATATATTGCAAAGCATTTTCCAAATGCGATGCCGGATTTCTGCCTTTTGATTCCTTAATATTCAGGATCTTTGTAATCGCCATGTTTCCAGCACCTCCCCGAATAAGCTTTTGATTTCATCAAGGCTTCTCTGCAACTTATCGATATCGCTGAAGTACAGTTCTCCTTGTGTATTTCCAAGTCTAACCGCCTGATTGATATTATTTGCAATACCGGAAAAAATCCTGATAACTCTTGCCCTGTCCTCTGGATATCGGAAGTCAACATTGCCACCTAAACGAATCAATTCCCGCACATATTCACTTACAGTCTTTCCACTTTTTCTAACTGCTACATCCAGAATATCCATATCCTTCTCCGACATTTTCACAGAAATCTTATAGTCTTTCCTATCAGACTTGTATCTTCTCTTTCCATCTACCATAATCAAATCCCCTTTCGTGTCTTAAAAATATTGTCTTAATCCAATCTCTTTTTATCTGTCCCATTGCTCTTTCATCCTTTCCAAAAGTTTTGCTTATAGGTTTTGCAAGATGCGGAAAAGGTCGGACCTTTTCCCGAAAAATATATAAACGCCATCAGCGTTTACATCATTTTTCATCTTGGCAGGAGCACCTGCACCCAATATAATTTACTGCTATCACACTTGATAGCAGGTATTATGATATAGATATCTTTCCGGCACTTTTTGATAGCACTACACCATTTCAGTTTTCTTTGCTATCACAAGTGCCTGTTTTGATATCATTTCATCTGATTGTGATAGCAGTCATACTATCACGAGAAAAAGCTGTCCAAATCCAGCATATCATTTGCTTCAACATCTTTTTCCATACCATCTTCATTCTCACAGTCTTCTTGCGTTACTCTTTCAGCAGCAGACATTACATTTGTTGTTGGCAAATCAGAAGCATGTGAAGCAAGCGAAGGATTTGAAGTTTGACCTGTTTGAATCCCAAGAAGATATGAAGCAATAATCTGAGGAAGCTTTTCATCAATGATTGTTTCAACCGTTTCAGCTATTCTTTCAATGAGCGGTTCTTCCCAATCTTTCTTGTCCTCTGCCGGACATTCTTCATTTAGTTCCATATCTCCAAGAAGGTTTATTGCTGTAATTATGAAATCCTGTATGGAAGAATGTTTTTCAGCATTAATTTTCTGGAGAATGTCAAACGCCTTTCGATGCTCAGGATTATCAGAATAAAATCTGACGATTTTCTGTTCTTTCTTCTTCATTGTCTCACCTGCCCTCACTTCTCAGTTATCCGGCTATTCCAAGTTTCTTCTTTTTCAAGGCTACATAACAGAAATACTCATAGCCCTTTGCATTTGCATTGATGTCAAAGTTGAATGTGATTCTGCCTCTGTCAAAAATGCTGAAATGTTCCAAAAGCTTTGCTCCTCCGCCCAAGACATACAATTTCATTGTCTTTTCATTGTATCCTAAATCAAATATTTTCATGGTCAACTCTCGTACATACTCTCTTGCTGTTGCCTCCATCCAATAATCATACTCCGCATCAATATCTACTGAACGATCCATTAAAAAAGTGTTGATAATCGAATCTGGAACATCTTCCTGAAACTTATCCAACAAGGTCTGATGAATTTTCAAAGCACACTGCCTAACTCCAAATAATTCTGTCCACATTTTATTCTCTATTGGTCTACCATCCTGCAAAAGCATTGCATTCATTGTTCCATTTCCTATATCTACGATCATGTTTAATCCTTTAAAATCCGGTAAGTTTTCGGCAACGGCTGCATAACATTGTGGCATAACACTACACCCTTCTATTTCTACTTCAAATATTCTTCCTTTGTACATAAGTGTAATTTCAGAATTCTGAAGCATATATTCCTTGAACGACTCTTTTTGTGAATCCATCCATTTAAGTGGGACTCCAACTGCAAGGTGAACCTTTTCACATCTGATATTTCTCAGATATAATTCCTTTGCTATTGCTGCAATCGTAAGAATATAAAAATCATTATCCACTACTTTATCTTTTGTATAATTTTTATAACCTTGATTAAGTACATAATATTTGCCACCATAATACAAATAATCTGTACTCATTACCGGCTCTGTATCTCTCTCCACAAATCCATTACTGAATACTGTATTAACTGTTTTTATATTTCCATAACCATGATCCACAGCCAAAATCAATGTTCCATCAATTCTAAGTTCTCTCATATCACGCTTCCTCCAATCTCTTCTTTATTTCTTTTTCACGAAGCTCTTTATTTTTCATAATTGCAACACGTCCATCGTGGGTAATTATTTCCTGTGCCACTTCCCATTTCTGTCTCTGCTGCACAAGCACCGACAAATAATCATCTGTTGAGCCAAGTGAAATTCCTGTCGTATTAATTATTTCATTCTCAAGTTCACAGGCATACTCCTGAAACTCCATAGCTTTTTCAATCAATGTCCCCTCTAACAGATGCTTACGATGGAGTCTTCTGTCCAACTCAAACAACCATGTCATCCACAGTGTTCCATACTTACCAACACCTGTAATTGTTGCATTATCACATGCTCCAAGAACAGGATATAAAAAATCTCCTCTCTGTTCGTACCTGATTCCATTCCTTTCAAAAAATGTCATTTCGTCAGTTTCTGTTGTATTCATATAACCACCAATCCTTTCTAATCCATTTCTTTTAAAATTGTTAAAATATGCTTCAATGGCATGAGCATCTCATCAAAATCAATGTTGCTCATATTTTCATCCTGCAAAAACTGCAATTCTTCCAGCATCGCTTCAAGATACATTTCCATTTTTCTTGCAACCTTCTTTCCCGCAACCACTCTCACTTCATGCTTTAATAAGCACTGTATAATATAATCCTGCTTGGAAAGACCACTTAACGCAACTTTCACATTGAGTTCCTGCGCTTCCTCCGGTGACATACGAAATGCCACCACTACATTTCTCCATCTGTTTTTTGCATCTAATCTCTTTTCGCTCATTTGATTCATCTCCTACCTAGGGGATGCCACCACATCCCCTTGTTTTTATCCCGCAAGATACTTTTGTATATTAAGAATCTTATTATCGTTCTCGATTGATTCTTCCGACGTCACTTTTTCTTCAATAACCTCATTTACCGCAACATCTTCCACAACTTCATCTTGCACACCATCTTCATAGCTTGCATTAACCTCATCCAATTTATCTGCCATAGCCACCTGCTTTGACGGAAACAAATGCGAGTAGCGATACGTGATATCTATACTCTCATGACCAACTCTGTCAGCAATTGCCACAGCTGAAAATCCAAGGTCGATCAAATGTGAAATGTGACTGTGACGAAGATCATGAATTCGAATCTTCTTTACTCCTGCAAGCTTTGAACCTCTCTCCATCTCATGGTGGAGAAAACTTTTTGTCACCTGAAAGATTCTTTCTGTAGGTTCTTGATCATAAAGCATTGCAAAATAATCCTGCATCTCCTCAGACAAAAACTTAGGAAGTTTTATCGTTCGATTGCTTTTTGGAGTCTTGGGTGTTGTAATAAAATCCTGCCCCTGCAACCTCTGATACGATTTATTGATACGGACTGTATTCTTATCAAAATCAAAATCCTCCGTTGTAAGAGCTAGCAGCTCACCTAATCTCATTCCAGTCCAATACAACATTTCAAATGCATAAAATGATATAGGCTTATCCACGATTGCATCAGAAAACTTTTTATATTCCTCAGTCGTCCAGAAAAGCATTTCCTTATTTTCCTCTTTTCCCATATTTCCCGCCTGTCTCGCCGGGTTTGATTTCAGATTATAAAACCTGCAGGCATGATTAAAAATCGCACTCAGCGTATTATGCATGGTTTTTCTGTAAGTCTGAGAATAACTCTCACCATTTTCATATCGAAATCCTACCATCTCGTTCTGCCACTTTCTCACATCTCCTGCTGTAATCTCATTCATCTTCAGATTTTTGAAGTACGGCAAGATTTTTGTCTCCACAATGTGTTCCTTTGTAAGCCAGGTATTGAGCTTAACTCGATTCTTCACATCTTCTGTATATAACTTCCAGAACTCTCCGAATGTCATATCCAGATTATTTTCCTGACGAATCTTATAATTACGCTCATAATCCAAAGCTTCCCTCTTTGTTGCAAATCCTCTTTTCTTTATTTGCTTATTTTCCCCAGTCCAGTCCTTGCAATAGAATTTGACAAACCAGGTACCAGTCTTACTATCCTTATATGCTGGCATACTAATCATCTCCTTTTCCTATTGCCGATAGGACATCTTAATTCCCACCGGCTTTTTGTTCTAATACCTTTGTTGTTACACAGCTTCTGTCATTCCATAAAATCGCTCTTCAAAATACTTTCGACTAATCTTGCCACGAATAACTGCATAGCCTTTTTCTTTCAGTTCATTATTCAACTGTCGCATAATGTTATAAGCAGCCGATTTTGAAATGCCCAGTATCTGCATCACATCATCTACTTTTAGAAACTTCTCGTTCATGCACTGCGCCTCCCTTCTTCATGTGTTTAAATACAGACATTTATGATACAGTCACAATAACTGCTTCATAAATTCTGTATTATGTATTTGTCCGTAGGAATTGTAATCAGATTTTTCCGTCCAACTGTTCACATTCCTTAGCATTCAAAAATGCTGGCGTTCTCATATCGGTTCTGCCGGTGTTCCAACCTGCCTCATTACCTGAAAGATTACTTCAGATAATACCGCCCGCTCCTGCTCGAGGTATTCAGTCCACTTAGGGGAGTGTCTTCATTCGCTCGCTTCTTGAAAGGTCTTGGCAAATGTCTGTTAGTATTCCGATATCGCTCATTCTTTTTTCAATACCGAATTGTATAGATAAATAGATTGTGATTATTCTATACCATATCGTATTGAATTGTCAAGAAGTTTTTCTAATGTTTTTGTATAGAAAAACTTCCCTTTTCATTTTTTTCGTGTTATACTCTCCTTAAAAGTCCATAACACATCTAAATGGAGGGAACTACACTATGACAATAGGTGAAAGAATAAAGAAAATACGGGTGTTCCGCAAAATGACAATGGATGACCTGGGTGGTGCTCTCGGTTTTGAGAGAAAAAATATGTCTGTCCGTATCTCTCAATACGAAACCGGTGCCCGCATTCCCGGTGATGATATGATTCAAAAGCTTGCCGACGCATTGCACTGTAATTACAAAGCAATCTCTGACTACAGTTTAGGTGCTGCGGAAGATATTATCGAAACACTCTTCTGGCTCGAGGAAAGCGCCTCTTCTCTTCCTGCACGAGGAAAAGGGACAAGATTTCCTGAGTACACTGCACCAGGTAATCTGATTCACTTAACTGCAATGACACCTTCAAAGCCTTCTGAAGCAGCAAAACCAACTTATAACGAAGTTGATTATGACTGCGCAGGTGCACCCATTGCATTAACTTTTGAATATGGATTGGTAAATGACTTTTTGTCAGACTGGTGTGAAATGAAAACGAAATTAAATAATGGAGAGATTTCTCCAAACGAATACTTTGAGTGGAAAATTACATGGCCGCATGCGTAAATACTATTATTCATGCATAGCTCACTTTAGTACCATTATAGTACCAAACGGCAAAAAACAAGCTCGCAAATGCCCATTTTATAGGCTTTTGCGAGCTTTTTAAAATTATTCAAACTCAATCGTTCCTGGTGGCTTACTGGTGCAGTCGTACACTACCCTATTGACCCCCTTAACCTCGTTTACAATTCTGTTAGTCACCTTGCCGAGAACTTCCCAGGGCAGCTGCGCTGCCTCTGCGGTCATAAAATCGGAGGTGGTAACTGCGCGCAGGGCTACTGCATAATCGTAGGTGCGCTCGTCGCCCATGCAGCCAACGCTTCGCATGTTGGTAAGGGCAGCAAAGTACTGTCCTAAACCTTTGTCCAAGCCTGCCTTAGCAATCTCCTCGCGGTAGATAGCATCGGCGTCCTGAACTATTTTTACCTTTTCGGCAGTAACTTCGCCGATAATGCGGATTCCAAGCCCGGGACCCGGAAATGGCTGGCGGTATACAAGATACTCGGGGATGCCCAGCTCAAGCCCTGCCTTTCGTACCTCGTCCTTGAACAGCAGGCGCAACGGCTCAATAATTTCCTTAAAATCTACGCAGTCAGGCAATCCCCCTACATTATGGTGTGATTTGATAACTGCAGATTTGCCCAGACCACTCTCGATGACATCGGGATAAATGGTTCCCTGCACCAAATAATCCACAGAACCGATTTTCTTGGCTTCCTCCTCAAATACACGGATAAATTCTTCACCGATAATCTTGCGCTTCTGTTCAGGCTCGGTAACTCCCGCAAGCTTGGAATAAAAGCGCTCCTGCGCATTAACGCGGATAAAATTCAAATCGTAGGGTCCGTCAGGTCCGAATACAGCCTCAACCTCATCACCCTCATTCTTACGCAGTAAGCCATGGTCTACAAATACGCAGGTGAGCTGCTTACCTACTGCCTTTGCCAAAAGGACTGCCGCCACGGAGGAATCCACACCACCGGAGAGCGCACAAAGCACCTTTCCGGTACCAACCTTCTCACGAATAGCCTTGATATTGGTCTCCACAAAGGAGTCCATCTTCCAATCGCCCTTACAGCCACAGATATCTATTACAAAATTATGCAGCATCTTCATGCCCTCTTTGGTATGCATAACCTCAGGGTGAAACTGCACTGCATAAAGCTTTCTTGCAGTATTCTGCATGGCTGCTACAGGACACACGGGGGTGTGGGCTGTCACAGTAAAATCGGCAGGTGCCTTCTCAATATAATCAGTATGGCTCATCCAACAGATTGTCTTGTCGGAAACGCCCTTAAAAAGCGCTGTATCGGTATTAACGTCCACCTCTGTCTTTCCATACTCGCTGACAGGTGCTGTTGCCACCTTGCCGCCAAGCATATGCGCCATCAACTGGGAGCCGTAGCAGATACCCAATATGGGAACACCCAGCTCAAACACTTCTTTATCACACAAGGGAGAATCCTCTCCATATACACTGTTAGGCCCTCCGGTAAAAATAATTCCTTTGGGATTCATGGATTTCAGCTTTCCCAAATCCATGTTATAGGGATGTACTTCACAATAAACACTGCATTCTCTGACTCTTCTGGCAATCAACTGATTATACTGACCGCCGAAATCGAGAACTACAATCATTTCTCTCTCCATCATAACCTCACTTCCGCCGCAAAGCAGCTCGTTTCGTTTATCGTACTGTTAGTGTGTTACTATTCCTCAATTATAAAGATATTATTGCTCCTTGTCAAAAGAATCTTTTAAATCTTTTAGGGTTCCAAAGCGATAACCCATCTCTTCCCATTTAGTCAAAAGCTCATCAAGTATTTCACCGTTTGTTTTCGAGGTGTTATGTAACAATACTACAGCCCCCGGGTGCACCCTGCCGCACAGCTTTTTGAATGCCTCCTCATGGCTGGGCTGTGAATCCACATTCCAATCCACATAGGCAAGACTCCAAAAGAAGGTGGAGTATCCCAGCTCCTTTGCCATTTTTAGATTAGCTGTACTGTATTTGCCCTGGGGCGGACGATAGTACATTGCCATTTCCTGTCCTGTTATGTCCTTGTAAAGTGCTTTTACATCATCCATTTCCTTCTGAAATGCAGCGGGGTCTGAGATTTTGGACATATCCGGGTGATGATAGGTATGGTTGCCCACCACATGCCCTTCCTCCACCATTCTCTTTACCAAATCCGGTGCGGACTCCAAATAGTGTCCTACCACAAAAAATGCCGCGGGTGCATTATGCTTTTTCAGAGCGTCTAAAATAGCCTCCGTGTTGCCGTTCTCATAACCGCAGTCGAAGGTCAGATACAGTATCTTTTCATCACTCTCCGACATGTAATAAGCATCATATTGCTTCATTTCCTGTATGGAGGCATTGCCGGTAGGCTTCGCCCCCTCTGCACCAAATCCTAACCCCCAATTTTCAGACTGTACCACCACAGCTGAGGTTTCCTTAGTCTCATTAACTGCTCCCGCAATAGCACGCCCCACAAAAAACATTGCCCCCAGCAAAAGCAGCGTTGGAATGGCTTCTTTCACATGATAATATTTCATGCAGCTATCTCACTATATCTTTACTTTTTACAATATATGTGCCCTTTTTCCCGTTATTCCATAATTTGCACGGCACTGCACATTTACCCCTTCCCATTATACATAGGTAAGGCTCTCAAAGACGCCCTCCAAATCCAGCCTGCCGTAACCCCACTCCCGATTCGGGTATACGGTATCCGGGTTTCTTGCTGCTCCTCTGATAAAATAACTTCTTATTTCTCGGCTCTCCACAAATTCATTGTTTCCCTCTATCACTGCCCACTGCATAAACTGTGCCACCGCACCGGCGGTAATGGCAGCTGCGAGACTGCTCCCTGTGCGACTTCCCGATATAGTAGACACATTCACACCGGGCGCGGCGAAATCCGGTCTGATTTCCCCTGTACGGCTATAGCCTCTTCCGGAATTTACATAAAAGCTCTTATTTTCTGCATTGTAGGTTGACACACTTATGACCTCCATTGCCAGGGAAGGCTCCGTCAGGGTAATATACGGCGACGGACTCAGAAAATAAACAGGAACATTAAGAAATTCCGTTATTGGCAACCACAGATGAAATACTCCGTTATGCAGCTCCGAGGTAGCCATTATACGAAAGGTCCATATTCCGGGTGTAGGCTCACGCAGTCGAAACAATATCAGCTCTTCTCCTGATGCCGGCTCCACTAAAGTAGAATCAATGGTAAGTGTACTTTTCTCGTAAATAAAACCATAAGTAATACCCTGTCGTATTCCTAGACGAATAGGGGGTATTACCTCACCTCCCGGTGAAATCACACTGACATTAAACACATCGGGCAAATTTCCCCAAAATTCCAGCATAAAACCAATCGCCCCTTCGTCTACCCGTACCTCTACGTCCTGATATATCGCCGACTGACCATCGCCCATTCCCAGCCCGCCCGGTGATGAGGTTGTACTCTGCATTAGATTCCCTTGAAAGTGATGTGCCGCATTTCCCTCGTTTCCACCACACACTACAACAGCCCGACTTCTTTTTATGGCAACCATACTCAAATAGCGGGATAATGCCATACTGCCCGCATGGTCACCCATATTGGTGCCTAAGCCGAGGCAAATCACCACCGGTCTGCGTGCTACAGCCGCAAAGGAATCCGCATATTTAACTGCCAGCATTATGTCATTTTCCTGATATGCCGGCACTCCCTGCGGAATCAAATAGAAATCCCTCAGATATTCCTTACATTCCTTCAGCTTTACAATCACTAAGTCCGCATCAGGCGCAGCACCTATATATTGCACTCCCACCCTCACATTGCTGCCGGCAGCCACACCGGCAAGAACGCTTCCGTGTCCGTTTTCATCTCTGGAGGGTACTATGTCATAAGGGTTATCCGACTGCAACGCCCGATTAATATCCTCTCTGGTATATTCCGAGCCATATAAAAATCCTTCGGGGGCATTTCCGGTCTGAATTGTCTGATCCCAAATAGCCAGAATTCGGCTTCTTCCGTTCTCATCTAAAAATACCGGATTAGTATAATCAATCCCTGTATCAATCACACATACTATGACTCCCTGTCCTGTAAGCTTTAAGGGAGGTACCTGTACCCGTGTGATTCCGCTGGCAATTAAACTGCTGGGGTCAAACACATTTGTGCTATCTCCGACTCCAAGTTGCATAAGACCATAGAGTTTGGGAATCGTCTGATATTCAAAAAAGCCTGCCTCCATGTTTGGTATCCCCGCTCTGTTTAAGTAGACAATATTGTAGGCGTCATCTATTGCTTGGTAACAGATTACTGATTGCAGAATATCCGGGTTCTCAATAGGATAGTCCGTGATATAGTCGTATACGCTGTCGGATAATATAGCTTCTCTACAGTCCATGGCACCACACCTTATATTATTTTAAGTAACAGTTCAGCCATAAAATGTGGTCGAAATGCTTGGGTGCTTGCACACAAAGCATTTTCGAACTGTCATTTTATGAGCGGAGCGCCCTCAAATGAAATAAAAGATGAGCCGCAATGCGGCGCCGGATACGAAGCAGACGCTTTTATGAATGCAGAGGGCTGAACTGTTACTATTTTAAGGCTCTGTTAAATATGCTTTGTTTATTCTATGCAACAAACCCAAGAATGCTAAAAACGGCATCGGAATTTTCCGATGCCGTCCTGTCTGTTTCTCTATAAAGTAAACTGACCAACCAAGCCTTTTAACCTGTCTGCCTGTGCAGAAAGCTCCTGACTTGTAGCAGATGTCTGCTCTGCTGCTGCGGAGTTGCTCTCAATAACAGTAGAAATCTGTTCAATACCTATCTCTACCTGACCGATGGATTCTGCCTGATCAGCAGCTCTTCCATTAACCTCCTGTACGCTGTCTGCCAGCATATCAATACCTGCTGACACCTTACCCAATGTCTCGGAGGTTCGATTGGTAATCTCATTACCCTTTTCAATCTCCTCCAAAGCCTCCTGTATCATCTTCTTAGTATTAACGGAAGACTGAGCGCTGTCTGCCGCCAGCTTACCAATTTGGTCTGCTACTACGGCAAAGCCTCTTCCTGCCTCTCCTGCTCTTGCAGCCTCAATAGATGCATTTAAGGAAAGCAAATTTGTCTGTGAGGCAATATCCTCTATTTCAGCAATAATCTTTTCAATTTGCTTGGAGGTCTCTCTGATACGCTCCATTGCGGTCAGCAGATTACCCATCTCACGCTGTCCGTTTTCTACCTCCTGCTTAAACTGCATTGCCTGACTGTAGGACTCTTTGGTAGTCACAACCGTCTTCTGTGCAAGCTCGGATACACCATTTACCATTGCGGTAAGCTCCTGAACTGCACCTGCCTGATCAGTAGCCCCCTCTGCCAATGCCTGCGCACCCTGTGCCATCTGCTCTGCTCCCACAGCCACCTGTGAAGAAGCCTCATTAATCTCTAGCAATGTACCGCTAAGCTGTTCCTTTAACTGACAAATGGAAGCCAAAAGTCCTTTAAAGTCTCCTATGTATACATCTTCATGGTCTGATTCCACACGGAAATTACCTGTTGCAATTTCATGCAGGAGATAATCTGTATCCGTGATAACCTCTTTCATAAATTCACAGCTGGCACGCATACTCTCTGCCAGTCTTCCCAACTCATCTTCTGATTTATAAGAAATATCAGCACTTAAATCACCCTCAGACAGCCTCTTGGCTGCACCCTCGATTTCACCTACAGGTGCACTGATACCTCTTGCAATTTTAATTCCCAGACGCATTGCAACTATAATACAAATTACCAAAATCACAATGATTACAATAATTGCAATCACAAGAAGTTTGTTAGCAAAGCTTACCTTACTTAACGCGCTCTGCTCCTCCTCAACTGCGACTTCCTCTAATAAGCGTGCAATTTCATCTACTCTGGGTGCATAGCTTTCCTTCATAATCGCATATGCCTTTGCATGCTGACCAAAAACAGCATTATTCAGCATATCCTTAACATATGACATTGCTTCTAATCTTTCTGCATCAATCTTCTCAATAGTGGATACATCACCTGTATAGGTCGTCTTCATATCCTCTAGAATATTTCCCATTTCCTCCAAATACTCTGTTGCTGCTTCAATCTGTTGCTTTGTCACCTTGACATCTTCATCAACCATAGCAGTAAGAAGTGCGCTTCTTGCTGACAACTGTGTATAACGCGCATCCCAGGTTTCCATAGTCACATGATAATTTTCATTATAAAATTTAGAAATTTGACTTCCTATAATCTGCAGAATAATAAGGGCTACAATACTCGCTACAACAGAAAGAGCAATTACAATACCATAGGACTCCATAAGTCTCTGCTTAATACCCTTCTTCTGCAATTTTGCAGCAGCATTCACCTGTTTGATTTTTGTCTTTTTACTTTTGTTTTTCATAGCCTATGCTCCCTCCATATACTACAGGGTTTTGTATTTGTACACCAATAATTTTTTACATACCGCCATAATTAAATTTCTTATTTAGATAAAAGGAGGTGGTACCCGGAAAATACCACCCCTTTTATAATAAAACTACTTCTTTTTAAATCTTATAATTACTTGTTAGCCTCTTCCAGATAAGCTGCCCAAGTATTTCTGATAGCTTCTGCCTGCTGTGCAGGAGTGTTATCCTTATTGATAGCCCAGAACAAATCGGGACCTAAATCAAGACCGGAAATCAAGGTATGGTATGTTACACGACCATTCTTAACCAATCTTGCGATGGTAAGGTCTACAGCCTCAGTATCTCTGAAGTTCTGATAGTAACCGGACTTCCAGGTTTCGAAATCTTCAAATCCGGGAACGGGATCTGTGTAAAGGTTGTAAGCGAATGCAATCTTCCAAGCCTTCTCATCATCGTAGCATGCAGGAATTGCATATACGTTGTCAGCGTAGATATTGGTATAATCGCTAGCCTTAGGTCCCTTAGGGAAGCATACAAAACCGAAGTCATCTTCCATACCGTTGGTGTTGAACTGACCTGCTCTGTAGCACTCGTCAGCAGTGAAGCATGCCTCACCGTTTACATAAGCGGTAATCCAGTAATCCCATGCTGCATCCTCAGGATAAACCATCTCATACTTCTGTAACATATCAAATGCCCAGTTCAGAGCTTCCATGGTCTCCTCGGACTCAAGGTCGTTGTAATACTTACCACTCTCATCCATAGCGATGAAATCACCACCATTGGAGTAAACTGCCAAAGGATAGAACAGAGAAGTAAAGTTAGCCATTGCATAACGGTCAATTACACCATCGTTATCGGTATCAGCCTGAACCTGCTGGCAAACCTCTTCGAACTTATCCCAAGTCCACTCGCCGTTCTCCTGATAATCATACAGGGTCTGAGGGTCAATACCTGCCTCCTGTAATAATCTCTTGTTGAAGTACATACCACCCTTAGGCTCAGCTGCAATACCTCTGAAGCCGTAGATAGCACCACCCTTGCTGAACATCTTATGAACACCGCTGCTCCACTTCTCCTCGGAGAAATCAAGGCAGTCAAGCTTGGAAACATCATACATAAGACCGCTGTTCATAGCTGCTGTCAATTCACTACCCTGACGAAGTGTGAATACATAGTACTCGTCACCACCGGTTGTAGCGTAGTTTGCGAAATCCTCAGGAACACTTGCCCAAGAGCTGATAGTCATCTCTTTGATAGTGAAGTTGTAGGTCTCCTGAATCCAATCAAGATACTCATAACGAGCCTCCTCATATGCATCAGCAGCCTCTGTACGCTCACCGTCACCTGACCACCAGTCACGGATAATAACTTCAATACCGCCAAGGTCAACAGGGTTACCGTTCTCATCAGTAATAACAGTATACTGTCCTACCTCTTCCTCAGAAGAAGCATCTGCGGAAGCGTCAGTAGAAGCATCTGCTGCAGATGTATTATCTGCACTGCTGGAGCTTGCATCTCCATTAGTCTGTGCATCATTGCCACATCCAGCCATACCTGCTACCATAGCAGTTGCCAAAGATGCTGCAAGCACTCTTTTAACAATCTTACTTTTCATCTTAATATCCTCCTTTGATTATATACCACTCCCAACCTGCACCTGACACACCAGATATTCCGGATTTCATAAGCGCGTCTCTGGTGCTGATTGGGAAAAAGTATCACTGAAAAAATTACATCTTAATACCGGAGCTGCTCAAGCTTTCAACAAAGCCCTTCTGTGCAAACAGATACAGAACAATCAACGGTACTACTACCATTAGGGTGGCGGTTGCCACAATACAGTTTGTGTATCCAATGGTAGCACCTGCACTATTCTTCAATACATTGACGATATAATGCCCTAACTTCTCACCTACCTGAGACAGCTGTAAGGATAACAGCTTAATGTTGCCCAAGAAGGTTCTGGAATAGAAACCATCTGTCCACTGCCATACAAAAGCAAACAGGAAACAGGAGGTCAATATAGGCTTTGCATCGGGAAGCATAATTCTAAGGAAGGTCTTTAAGGTACCACAACCGTCCACATAAGCAGCCTCCTCCAATTCCTTCGGAATATTGCGGAAGAACTGACGAATCATGTAAATATACAAGCCGTTCTTTAATCCCATACAGCCTATACTCATCAAATAATACGGCAACACTGAACCTCTTAGATTAAGTGTATCACCCGTAAACAACTTTATCAAGCCAAAAATATCAAAATACCTGAAATGCAGATGCAAAGAAGTTGATAAGGTTTGAGGCGGGATAATAATTACAAGCATAACGCACATAAACCAAAACTTCTTAAGAGGAAACTCAAATCTTGCAAAGCCGTATCCTACCAAGGTGCACATTGCAATCTGCAACAGCGCAATAGTCAGAGAAACAACAAAGGTATTCCACAAAGTTTTACCATAATCCATAAACTGAGCTGCAAGCTGGTAATTTTCCGTTGTAAAATGCTCAGGTATGGTGATTACCATAGGATTATATAAATCTGCCTCTGACATAAAGCTTATGGAAATCTTATTTAATATGGGCTGTAGTATCAGGAAGCACATACCAAACAAAAGAACCATACGAATAATCTTATAGGCAATGCTTGATACATTCTTTTTAAATAAATATCCTTCAGACTTCCTGTTTCTCTCCCAGTACAGGCGATTTCTCTCTTTTAATGACAATGATTTTACCTTACTCATAGTAGTAAACCCCCTTCGAAATAATAAGTGAGCTTATTCCTATGATAACAATTACAATAACAAAGTAAGCCCATGCCATCGCCGACGCGAAGCCGTAATTTAACTGCTGAATCATAGTGTCACTGATTTTTTCCATTACAGTGTTGTTCGACTTCATACAGAAATCAACAATGGTATAAATCCAGTTTACGAGGAACAAAGAGCTTACCATAGGGAAGGTAATCTTCCATAAGCTTTCCCATGAGGTACAGCCCTCAATGGCAGCTGCTTCATACATATTGGGAGAAATTGTCTGCAAGCCGGATAAGAAAATAATAATCTGGATACCGGATGAAATTGCCACATCATAAATACCATCAACAATTTCAAATACCGTTTCAAAAGCTCTGACGCCCACGCCCGTGGTTACCAAAATCTCCTTTAAGGCTCCGGTAATACTTGCTGCATTTGATTCCTCCTCAATTACCTGCTGCACACTTGAAAGCAGTGAGTTATCATACTCTACACCCAGTATAACACCGGAGGATATGATAACGGGCAGGAAAAATATGGCTCTTACCAGTGCACGCCCTTTAAATTTCTGATTCAGTATCAGAGCTACAAAGAAGCTGAATACCATAATTGCCAGAGAATTCACACACATCTTTGAAATCTCTTCAACCAAAAACCGAGTATACTCCGTATCAACCGTAAACGCTCTGACATAATTTGCAATCCCTACAAAGATATTTTGGAAACCCTTTCCGCTAATGTCTACATTACAAAAACTCATGTATAATGACTGGAAGAACGGTTTTACCATAAATGCGAGGAAGCCTATAATGAAAGGCAATATGAATATATATCCCGATATTGCTTTTCTTTTCTGAAGACCCGCTAATTTCTTTTGTTTCTTCATAATAACAACCCTTTCTATTCCTTCCTAAAATCTAAGTTTATCGAACCACCAAATAGTCCCTTGCCGGAACCTTTGCTCCATCTTTTGTCACATAATCATCATAGCTGTAGTTCACATAAACCTTTGTACCGTCTTCATATGTTGTACAGGACAACAATTCCGTCATCAGTTCATGGTCAACCATTCTCTGATTGAAGGTATGACCCAATTCGTTGTTGTATCTGGTATAAATATCTACCATTCTGTCATGCCATGCAGAATAATCAGCACCAAAATACTCTGTATATAAGGTCTTCTGTAAAGCAAATGCTGTTTCATTCATAACCGTAAAGGATAAGCCCGCACCGTATTCCGCAGATTTCAGGAGCTGCTCCTCCTGATTCTGCGTCAGATTAAGCGCCTCTCCGGTATAATTGACATAACCGTGCACTGCAATTTGATAGAAGGGAACCTTTGCATCAATAATGGTATACTCTGAACCGTTCAAATCCATATTCGTTACCATATCGCTGTAGGGCAATGCATAATCATTACCCATATTAATCATAACTCCGGTTCCGGAATCCTGTATTGCCTTAACCTGATCTGCCTGTGTCTGCAGCATGGTCTGACGGCTTACCGGATCATCTCTGTTAAAGTCTGAGGACAGCTCATATCCGATATCCTGCAGGGATACATTAGCATTCATACTGCTTGCCGTCTTGGTCAGATTGTTTAACACCTGTTGAATTACGGCAGGCTTCAGAAGATAATGAGGGTCCTGAGAATCTCTCTCTGCATATGTAACTGTTGAATACGGATATATCTCAGCTTTTTCCTTACTTACCAGTCTTGCTGCATCTCTAAAGGTTATAAAGCCATCAAATATGTTGCTGTTATACGCATAATTTGTTATACCGTCCAGATAAACAGGAACTCCGATTTCATTTGCATTTGCTATCAGGTTTTTTAAGTCCTTCTTACTTCCGAGATCAGAAACTAAATTAATCTTCTTCAGAATCTCCTGCTGTACACCGCCGTTTGTCCAACCGGTCAGCTTAACGGACATATTATTAAAGCCTTCACCCTTTAGCTCCTGAATAATTGCATCTGCCTCTTTGTAGGTGGTCAGCTTTAAGGGTCTTGAAACAGGAACACCACATACCTGCTTAACCTTGTCTACCGCACCCACAATTTCAACTGCTACCGGTGTCTCTGCATCATCATTCATAGTAAAGTATTCACCATACTTGTTCTGCAGATATTTATTGTAGGTATTAGCCATCTCCACATAGCTTCCCGAATCAATAAAGGAATATCTGTTTATCAGGCTTTCATTAGGAAGTGAATCCTCATATACAAACATGTTACCGTTATATCTGTCAGACACATCATACTGCTCTCTATGAGTGACATTGTAAATCGCATTTACCGCATTGTAGGTGTTACTCTTACCGCTGATATCTGCCTGAACTGCTGCGTAAGGCGCTCCCTCTTCCATAATACAGATAAATGAATTATCATTTTTAGATACACCGAAAACATTGTAGTAGGTTCTTGTCTCATGTACTACCGCAGTTCTTGCAGTTGCCATATCCCAGCCGTATACATTCGCATAATAGCTGTTCTGTGAAATCTTACCATTGTTAAAATTGATTAAAGAACCGCCGCCCTCAGGTACCAGCATAAAGCCCTGCTCATCGCTTCCGCCTGCTCCAAAATAGGGGAGCACGCTCAAATACAATATAGGCTTTTCCTCTTTATACTCAATTTCATTCAAGGGAATCTCTACAAGCAGGTCATCTCCGTCAAGTCTGTAAATCATGTTTACATTATATACCGGCTTATCCGATGTCTTTACAGACAAATCCAGCTCTTTATCTGCAAGATACTGCTCATAGGTATAACCCGCCTCACCTAAAATATTCTCAAGCTTAATCTTAACAGCATCATTTGCATTAGGACGAAGCACATATATTATATCATTCTCTAAGACAGGATAAGTAGCAAGCAAATCCTCCTTGCTTTCCTTCTTGCCCAGATTATTAATATCATACTTCTTAAAATACTGAGTTACAAATACCTTGGTAGAATTATCAATATTGGCAAGCAGTGCCTCAAAATCGCCTTCTCTGATAACCGGAGGAACCACATATTCCTTATCCACATCACCTATGGAATAGTAAACCTTAATATAATCCTCACCCTGCTCAAGATCATATATCTTATTCTTGATACTGTACTCATAATTACTGTAGATAGTGTCTACACCATTGATGGTACTATAGGTAAGAACTAAGGTTGACTGTAGTTTTTCCTTATCCACCTTCAAAGCAAGCGCGTCCTCCGCCGCGTTGGGAGGAGTGGAATACCACACTGCTCCGGTATCCTTTACCGTTACCGTAAACTGGGTTGTCTCAGGGTCCAATGCAAACCTAAGTCTGTCATTTTCCAACACCATTTCCTCAGTCTCGCCCTCGTAGGCATTCTGTTTAATAATCTCTACAGGCTCTTCCTCATTCTTATAAAAGGTTATGACTAAAATGCCTGCCAAAATGATTAACAGAATAATCAATGGGCCTATCATACTCTTTAATTGTTTAATCACAGCAGCTTTTAATTCTGCCTTTCTTACCGCTTTATCCTTTTTCATGCCAGTCTCTCCCTAAGCTTCCACATCATACTTCTCATTCCCTATAGTCGGAACACAATTTCCCTATACATGGAAATAAAATATGCAACACCCTGACTAATCATACTGAAGAACAGGAGTAGTATAAATATCAACACCAGCATCGCAAACAAGGATGCTATCATAAAGAATATGGTTTTACTCACTGAGTACTCATGTATCTGTATCATTGCGGCAACAATCAGTCCTCCTGCCCAAATCAGAGAGAGTACACTCAAAACACCATAAAATTCTGCCTCGTCTACTGTTACCACATTACTGAAGAAAATCAGCGGAAGCTGAATCAACGGATATGGTGTCAGAGCATAACAGGTTGCCATATAAATCTGAGGTAGTCTGCCTTTACCGTCAAATAATGTTGTAAGTCCCCAGTTGCCCACACAGAACAACGCCAACGGGAAAACAATACTGGCTATATAAAGAAATATATTAATTTCCGGCCAATATACATCAATAAAGATAAAACTTGTAAAATACAGCTTTGCTATTCTGACAATCAAGGTTAATATCAATATAGTATTTGCGGCTGCAATTGACCCTCTCTTCTCATGGGTCAAATCCCAAAATCCGTCCATCGGATGTGTCATGCAGTAAAGCGCATACTTTAGCGTTGCCAGATAATGCGTATAGGTTTCTTTCTTTTTTAATGCTGCTAACATGCCTTCCTCCATTCCATCCTTAATACCTAAAGATATCAGCTATATCAATTTCATGTTTGATTTTCTTAATTCTACCAATTATCAGCGGTACGCAGAGTATCAATACCAGCCCGATAACAATATACAGGATATGTTCTTCTACCCATTGCTTACGATATTGCTTAAACGCCTTGGAATAATTATCGAAATCATACTTCAGTTCGAAATAATCCATTGCCTCGCGATATCTTTCCTGACGAAGCAGCGAACGTCCAATACCGATATATGCCAAATCATAATTGCCGTTCAGCTTCAGAACCTCCTGCCAGGTCTCGCCTGACTGTGTATACTTTCCGTCCTGAAACTCCTCGATTGCCTGATATACCAAATTACCAAACTCTGTCGGAGTAAACAGGGTAATACTGCAATCCTGCGAATCCAAAACAATCAAGTCAAAGCCCATATGATCTAATGCCACAGGATATTTGAAATATCCGTCGATATTACCATTGCCGCCAAAGGTCCAGAGCATTCTTCCCTGATCATCATAGGAGAATAATCTTCCTCTGGTTCTGTCAAGCGCCACATAAACATCATTGTCAAAGGCTGTAATGTCTGTCATTCGGGAAGGTCCTACATAACCGCCGCCTTCTCCCCAGTACAGGTCACCGATAATGTACCACGCACCGTTTCTGACAAGAATATCATTGCCTAAAAGATTCAGTCTTCTGATGGGGTCTGCGGTTCCTGCGTCCAAATCAGCCTCAGAGGCGTTACTTGTTACCGCATAGATGAATCCGTCATGATCCACATAGATATTATCATACTCTGTAGGTACAAAGGACTCCAGCTGTTCCCTCTGTGCCTTAGTAGCTATCTTCTTCCAAATGTACTCCGTCCAATCATAGGTAACCTTGGTAGCACCTACAAATCCGGAGAACTCACCATTTGCTTCGAACTTTATCAAGCCCTTATTAACATTGGTTGCTATACAATATACTCTTCCCGCAGCATCGACAATCAGCTTGTTGGGAAGGAAGCTTACGGATTGGTCAAAGTTGGGGTCTGTAGGCTTGGTAAACTCCATTACATAATTCAAATCCATGTCAAGCTTTAAGATTCTTCCGTTGTTCTTGTCACAGATAAACATATATCCGTCTTCAGTCACCGCAATATCCGTAGGTCCTGCAAAGGTGTCCGGACCCTTTCCACCCTTAAAGCTCTCTATGGTTCGTCTCAACTCAAACTTATCCGTGTCAACACGCTCCAGCTCAATAATACGGTTGTTACCCGTATCACAGATATAAACCATCTTATCATACACGAACAAGCCACCGGGCATATTAAGCTTCTTATCCAGACCCAGCTCCACTGCTGTGTAAACGCCCACCACGCTGTATGCATCAGGTGAGTACTGTACATCTCCCCACCAGTCGTAATTATAGGTATAACCCGTCTGCGCACATGCCACTATGGAGGAACTTAACGCTATCACAATACTCGCTGCAAAAGCGCTGATTCTTTTCATCATCTTTTTCATATTCCAATCCTCTTATCCCACATTAATCTTTCAAACCGGAGCTTGCCATTGTTTCCAGAATCTGACTTTCAGAAAGAATAAATGTAATAACCGGTACTATCATAACAATTATGGAAACAGCTGCCGCCTGACCTGTTCTGGCAATACCGCCGCTCTGTATCTGCCCCAAAGCATAAACAAGCGTCTTTCTTTCTTCTGAATAAATATACATAGAAGCTCTGTTATTCCAAAGACCCTGTACTGAGTAGATAATCATGGTCAGCCATGCGGGCTTTACATTAGGCATTACAATGCCGGTAAATACCTTCCACTCATTGGCACCATCAATCTTAGCCGCCTCAATCAGAGACATGGGAAGACCCTCCATAAACTGCTTCATAAGGAAGAATCCCATTGGCAATGCAAAGGCAGGAATAATAATGGACCAATAGGTATCAATCCAACCCAATGCATTGATAATCAGATAGTTGGGAATCTGTGTTACATAACCGGTAAACATAAGCGCCGTAACTACAATGTTAAAGAAGGTCTTTCCGCCGGGGAAATCATACTTTGCAATTACGAAGGCACCCATGGACGCCACAATCAGATGTCCTACCGTACCTACAACAGTAATAAATACTGTATTGAATATGTATCTGGAAAAGGTAACCCATGACTTGCTCATCGTAACAAACAAATCCGAAAAATTATCCAACGTAGGATTCTGTGCAAAAATCTTTGGTGGGAACATAAACAGCTCATCCAAAGGCTTCAAGGCACTGTTTATTGCATACACCATAGGGAATATCATAGCAATCGCCATCAACAGCAGGAATATATAAATGAAGAAATCTCCCACTCTGGAGCGGTTGGGCTTACGCCTTTTAATTTTGATTAATTTGTGTTGTGTAGTGTTTTCTTCTTTTATCTTCTTACTCATATCAGGTTCCTACTCTTCTCAACAGACTTTGAATTGCTTTGTTACATAAAATCATCATCAAAAACAGCAAGGTCGCTATTGCCGATGCATAACCCATCTCAAATCTGGTAACACCATAGTCATAAAGGTGTGTTACAATGGTTCGCGCTGCATAGTCCGTACTGGGATAACCGCACAGCTGCATGGTTACATCACACACACCGAAGGATTGTGTAATGGTCATAACCGCACCAAACATCAGCATAGGCTTCATATTCGGAAGAGTAATCCACCACAGCTCCTGCCAACGGTTCTTGATTCCGTCCACATATCCCGCTTCAAACTGAGAACGGTCAATACCCTGTAAGCCCGCCACAAAAGCAAGGAAGCCTGAGCCCAAGCTCATCCATAGAATAACAACCATACAGATAGGAAGCATATATGTGGGGTTAATCAACCAAAGGATTGGTGCGTCTATAATTCCCAAATTCATCAAAAACGCATTAACGTAACCGTATGCGTCACCTCTGAAAAATACAGAGAATATGACAAACAGGTTACCTGCGATAGAGGGTGCGTAAAACACCACTATCGCTATAGTTCTAATCCATCTGGGCAGCTCGTTAATCAGCCATGCAAAAAGGAAGGACATGATATATCCCAAAGGACCGGTTATAATGGCAATCATAAAGGTATTTTTAATACCAGTTATGAAAATATCATCCTGTAAAATCAAATTCACGTAATTGTCAATTCCTATAAATCTGGGGGACTCCAACACATTGTAGTATGTAAAGCTAAAATATATTGAAGTGACAACAGGCAAAATATAAAACATGGTAAAAATGATTGCATAGGGGGCTAAAAACAGATAACACATCTTGCTTTTTTTTGCCTTCTTGACAGCCACCTGAAAATTATGCCTGCGCAAAATAAAATATTTTTTTAAGTACTCTTTCATTCCAGCCTCCTATTCAACCAGCAAACCAAATTCATTTCGCTTTTTCGTAATCTCATCATCAATGGTGATGGAGTAGTCAAGAATTGTCTCTCTCGGGTCAGCCTTCTCATTGATAATTTTACGAATTGCATTGGCAACATGACGTCCTGTATAATATCCGCCGGGTACCTCTCTGATACCAACAGTCTGATCCCATTGTTCATTCAGCACCTTAATGTTGTCTGCACTCCAAGCCAGCTGACTGAAGGCCTCTCTGTTAGCCGTAGCATATCTTGCAGAAGAACCGAGCAGCGCTTCGATTTCACGTCCGAATCTAACCTGTGCGTCCGCAGAAGCCCACCATTTCATAAATTCCCACGCTTTATTCTTTATGCTCTCGTCCTCTGTTTCAATCATCATTGTGGCACTACCGGTAATAAAGTCTGAACGATCAATATAGGTATTGCCATTCTCATCTGTCCGCTCAGTTCCGGGAATCAGTGTGAAATCCCACAGACCCCTGATTTCAGGTGCAGACACTACCAAGGTATTGTAGGTAGTATAGCTAATAATACCGATAGGCATTTCTCCCGAACGGAAACGGCTGACAAAATCATAAATCGTAGGCAGACCATAATCGGTAAAGTACTCCGTATAATCGGAGAATGCCTCCACGCCCGCCTCGCTGTCTACTACAGTCTTGGTTCCGGCTTCATTGTATAAGTCACCGCCATACTGGAATAATAGGCTAAAGTACATGGACAAATCAGGCTGGTTAGCCATAAGTGCCGTAGTCTGTGCCGCGCTACCGCTGCTTCCTGCTGCGGTCGGAATACCAACGGACATATTATTACCCTGAATGGTAGGCAGCATCTGAATCAGCTCATCCCATGTCTGAGGAGGTTCAAGCCCTAATTGTTCAAGTACATCCTTACGATAGAACATAACCGCAAACTGCTGCGTCTCAGGAAGGGCATATAAGCTGCCGTCCAAGCCGTACTGCTCATAGGAGCTGGCGCTGAAAGGCTTTAATACCTCATCTAAATCCTCAAACTGGGTCAAATCCTCTGCCGCGCCACGGAGTGCATAGTCAACAGGAACATTAGCTCCTGCAGAAATTACAACATTAGGACCTCTTCCTGCCAAAACCGCATTTAAAAGTGCGTCTGCACCAACAATCTCTACATTGACCTTAACGCCTGTCTGAGGAGTAAAGGTGTCATCCACCATAGCCTTTAAAATGGTACCCTGATCACGTCCTGTCAGAACCCACACCTTGACAACCTCATCAGAATCCGCATCGTATACATCACCAACAGCGTCATAGTCCACTACAAAGGAAGCTGCAAAGGATTTAATCTCATGCCAAATCTTTGCGAATGCGCCTGCCTTATCAACAGGAACCTCTGCCTCTGTTCCGCTTACCACCAAATAATCTACATCAAGCTTTGTCTCACTCATGTTCAGTGAAGCCGTACCGAGTGCGGTAATATTGTCCTTGAACGTAGTGAACTCCAAGGTAATCTTTTCAGGTCTGTCAACAAATCTCTCCAGCTGCTGAGCAAGAGTCTGCGCCGTAGCAATCTGGTCTGCCTTCTGACCTGTATAAAGCACAGTATCATCAACAATCTGATACAGTCTTCTGTATTCCAAAGCCATTGCTTCCATTACCTCGGGATAAACCTTATCAACATGGTAATCTCTGTAGGTATCAGGGGAAGCACCTGTGTAAACCAAAATGGTACGATAGATTTGATTCAACCGGAAGGTAGAATCCTCTATTCTCTCCAAAATATCACCCATACTGCCAAGGGTTGCTTCCATACGAATGGTATGCTTTCCAGCAGTCAGGTAAAATTCATAAGGAACACCATTCTCATCTGAAAGTGTCTTAGTCTCCCAATCATTACTATATTCAAAGGAGATTTCCTTCATTTCCTCAAATGGCATCTCGCCGTCTATGTATATGCTTCGGCTGGATACACTTCCTCGTGAGTAATTCTGGCGTCCTTTGACGGAAATATTGTAGTAGCCGTCCTCAGGAACCTCAAAATCCCATTGTATCCACTGTCCTGCTGTTTTCCACGCCTCACCGCCGGTATAATTCAAAACGGTATTCGTTACGCTGTAAGGAGATGTGGTAGGTGAAGCACGGTCATACTTCGCATATAAGGAAGATTCTGAACGCTTATTAGCATCCTCGCCCTCAATAATCTGTATGTAATTCAAGCCCGTCTCACCTGCAGGGCTGCCAGTCTGTGCAGCGCGGTATTCATCATAGGTAATCTTTTCCTCGATACCCTTAACAACCAGTCTCTTGATTGCCACCGGCTCGTTGGCACCTTCCAAAGTAATGGTATTGACACCTTTTTCAAAGTAGAACTGATAAGGCTCAACCACATACCCCATGTCATCGCGGAAATATGTATTCTGCCACTCGAAGGATTCTACCTGAGTGGGGCGAATCTCATTGCCTTGGTTATCGACTCTGACCTCACCGCCATCTACCCATAATCTGGTGAATGTAATATTGTCTGCATTAGAGAAAGGCAATTCACTATTAATATAGAGAGTACGCTCTGCGGCAACACCTCTTGACTCTGTAGCCATATACTCTATATATATATTGTAGAAGCCCGCCTTGGGAATATCAACCTCCCATGTAGCGCTGGAATCGCTCTCAGTAAAGAGAACATTCTTCGCGCCCTCATATTCGGTATATGCCTTAACATTCTCTCCCGTCACATAATTAACCACATCAACCTCAATCTCACCCTGAGGGCGGTCTGCGTCCTGATGTGCGAGAAGGTACTGGGTATAGGTTGCCTCTCTCTCCAATCCGGCAACATCATGTGTAAGGTCATACCCCTCGTACTTCTGATGGAAATCCGTAACAGCGGTAAGATTCTTAATAATGTAGAATACTACCACAGCTGCCGCTACACTTCCTAATAACACTAACTTTTTAACAGAGTCTTTCATAACTGCCTCCCTGTATCAGATAAACAATAATAAATAATATATATCTATATATTTTGTCACTAATGAACACACTGGAACATTTTGCAACATTCACATTATACCTTAAAGCTCATCAACATATCTCCTCAATTGTTGCGAAGTTATTTTCATCAATTGCTGTGTTGTTTATGAAAAATGCCGCATTTGCATTGTGCATTATTTACTTTTTATCCAAATAATGCTAGAATACGCCTATACAACATGACAGCTTTTTTATGGAAACAATTAGCAATTTATATAATATTTTTTCTTAACCCCATCTGCCAAAGCAACAGATGAAAGGCATTTACAAGCTTAAAGGAGTATATTATGTCGGGTGTGCAGCATCACAACAAAGATAAGCGGGATTTATATTCCATCAACTATGATTTTACAGGCACGGTAATCAAAAATTCCGAAGAAATCGTATCCTTCAAGAGCGATACCACCATGCGCATTTGGTTCAATGACCTGAACCGTCATTTTCCCACCCACTGGCACAGCGCCTTAGAAATTATTGTGCCCATAGAGAATTATTATGATGCCTGCATAAATAATTGTCTTTATCACATTCTTCCCGACGAGGTTCTCATTATCCCTCCCGGAGAACTGCACAGTCTCTCCGCCCCGCCTGTGGGAGAACGCTATATTTATTTGTTTGACATTTCCTTTATTACTAAAATAAAGGGCTTTTCCAGCATTCAATCGATTTTGAGCCAGCCCATTCATATTACTAAGGATACCTACCCCAAAATCTATGACGACCTGTATTCCTACCTGCTTCAAATGCGAAATGAATATTTCAGCAGAAGCAATTATTGCGAGCTTTCCATCTACTCCCTGCTTCTGAACCTCTTTGTAAAGCTGGGCTGCAATCGGATTGACACAGTCAATCTCTTTCCCAATGTGCGCCTTTACAAGCAAAAGGAATATATTCAGAAATTCAACACGTTGTTGGAATTTATAGATGGTCATTATATGGAAGATTTAAATTTGGAGAGCATCGCTTCCACCACCGGCTTCAGCAAATATCACTTTTCGCGTTTGTTTAAGCAATACACAGGCTTTACCTTCTGTGATTACTTAAACTACCGACGCATTAAAATTGCTGAGGAGCTTTTGGCAAAGCCGGACTATTCCATCACCGAAGTGGCTTTACAGTCCGGCTTTCCCAGCATTTCTACCTTTAACAGGGTATTTCGGAAGCAGAAGGATTGCACTCCCAGTGAATACCGCACAAAAAGCTCACAGTCTGACCTTTAGCTGTGCCTGTACCAAGCCGTAATAAATGCCCTTCCTTGCAAGCAGCTCCTCATGGGTTCCCACCTCGGCAATACGATGCCCGTCTATTACCACAAGACGGTCAGCGTCCTTTAAGGTGGATAGCCTGTGGGCAATGGCAAAGGTAGTGCGCCCTTTCGTCAGTCTGCCGATAGCCTTCTGTATCAAATATTCACTTTCCGTATCAAGACTTGCCGTAGCCTCATCCAAAATCAACAGTCTCGGATTATTCAGCATAGCTCTGGCTATGGCAATTCTCTGTCTTTCTCCACCTGAGAGGTTATAGCCATGCTCTCCCACATAGGTATTATAACCGTCCGGCAGCTTGCAGATAAAATCATGAGCATTTGCCATCTTTGCCACGCCAATGACCTCCTCATAGGAAGCATCAGGCTTTGCAAATTTAATATTATTCAGAATGCTTCCCGCAAAAAGGAAATTCTCCTGCAGCACCACGCCAATCTGGCTATGATAATTTTCCAGTCTTATCTTGCGGATATCAATGCCATCCACCAATATTTCACCATCATCGACCTCATATAAATGCATTATAAGATTAATCATGGTAGACTTTCCGGTTCCTGAAGCGCCAACAAGTCCTATCATCTCGCCCTTATGCACGGTCAGATTTACATTCTCAAGCACCGGCTGATAGGATTTGTAACCAAAGGAAGCATTCTTGAACTCGATTTCTCCCTCAATCTCATGCTCTACGGCATCGGGCAAACTTACAATAGAAGGCTCCTGACTCAGCACATCTCCTATTCTCTCCAGACTTGTCACCAGATTCATAAACGCACGGGGCATGCCGCTCATCCAGTTTACATAGGAATAAAGCAGAGAAGTGTAATTCACAAATTGCAGCAGTTCACCGGGAGTCATGCTTCCCAAAAGCACTCCTTTGCCCCCATAATAGGTCACAAGATAAATGCCCACCCCGAGAAGGAATGAAAGCACCGGGTAAAACACCGCAAAAAACACCTCGTTGCCCTTTTGAATTTTTGCAAATTCATCGGCGGTATCATCAAAATGCTCAGCCTCCCTGTATTCCTGTCCGTAGGACTTCACCACCGCCATACCTGAAATAACGTCCTGAAGATTATTATTCATCTTATCACTCTTGATTCCCTGCAAATGGAAGCGTTTCCGAATATTCTTCTTCCATGCAATGGACAGCACCACCGAAAACGGCGCAAACACAAACGCCAGCAGAGCCAGCCTCCAATTTAATACCAGCATATAAATGCACACGCAGACAAACAGAATGACTATGGTAAACAAATTACAGAATACATCTGCAAAAAAATCCTTAATTCTGGCAGTATCCCGAACAATTCTGTTCATTAGCTCTCCGGGACTTCTGTCTGTTATAAAGGACAGGGAAAGCTGCTGAATTTTATCAAAAAGCTTTTTTCTCTGATCCTCACCGATATAGGAGCCCAGCTTAGAGCAAAGATAGCTTTTCGCCGCATTAATAAACACGATTCCCGCGCTCATAATAAACATTCCAAACAGGCAAAGGAAGGCAAGCCCATATTCCTTGTTGTCCCGAAGCAGCACATCATCCACCAGATATTTCTGAATGGCAGGATTTGCCAGCGTAACAAAGGTTGCAGAAAGCATGAGAAGAAGAATCACAGCCAGCCTTTTTTTGTGAGGCTTTAGCATTTCAAGGAAAATAGAGAACAAGCCCTCCTTTTTGCCAAGACAATGGGGACACTCCCTTGTTCCCGGCAGCGCCCGCCCGCATTTAGGGCAGGAGTGCTCATATTCATTGCTGATAACCCGCTCCGTTCTGCCTCTCTTTAATATCTGCATTCCTCGAAACAAATAGGAATAACGCGTCAGATGCTTTGCCGTAAATCTGCCCAGCAAAAGCTGTTTCTCCCCCTGTACCACATATACAATGCCGCAGGCAATCTGCGGTTCGCTTCTTATCTCGTCGCACTCCTCAATCCCAAATTGCCTTGTCAGCCGCCCCTCCTCCAAAACCAGCACTCTTTTGTTGGTCATTACCGTATAGGAATCATGCCGGTAATTTCCCTCCAAATCAATATCAAGGGGCAGGCAATAATAGATTTCCTCCTCTGCCTTCAGCTCACAGAGTGCCAGATTTTCTTTTGATAATTCATACTTTAGTATCACATCAATACCCGCCTTTCCGGCCGCAACTATTTTACAGGAACAAATCCAGCTTCTTACGTTCGCTGTTGCTCAGCGCCATGATATCCGGTATCTCAAAACGATTTTCATCAATGTCAATAATCAGGATTCTTGTATCCGACAAATGCACCACCGCATTTCCGCCCATCTGTATAGTAAATCGACAGGCACCGTAATTTGTCATAACATCCCAATAGGCATAGCCATATTCGTCCTTAATCCCAAAAATTTTGGTAATCGTTGGTGTAAAGTAGCGCAGCGTCAGCTGCTCCTGAAGCATTGCAACAGTCTCAGGAGCCATATCGCTTAGCTTTTCAATTATTCCAATTTCTTTGGAGCGTTCGTCCGGAGTTCTGACAGACAAGAACTCATCCTTATGCATAAAAGGAAACATTCTGACCACCTGAACTCTCGGATAGAATTCATCCTCTATTTTTAGGCTTAAAAAGCCCGTTCCCGTTCGGGTAAATTCTGCATTTTCATTATTGATATAACGAATACGCAGCATTTGATCCGTTTCCTGCTCCATCTGTGATAATGCAAAATCCTCATTCATTTAAAACACCTTTTCCTCCCTGTCAAGCGCCTTGGTCTGCAGCTCCAAAAGCTTATAATAGGTTCCCTTAAGCGCCTTTAACTCCTCGTGGGTTCCTCTCTCAGTAATCTCTCCGTTATCAATCACCACCAGATAGTCAGCGTCTCGTAAGGTGGACAGCCTGTGGGCAATGGATATCGTAGTTCTTCCCTGCACCAGATAGCTGATAGATTTTTGAATCACTCTCTCCGTCTCCGTATCTACAGATGCCGTTGCCTCGTCCAATATCAGTATTTTGGGATTGGCAAGTATTGCTCTGGCGATAGAAATTCGCTGTCTTTCTCCACCTGAAAGCTCCCTGCCCGAAGCGCCAATTCTTGTATCATAGGCATCGGGCATTCTCATAATAAATTCATGAGCACCGGCAAGCTTAGCAGCACGCATAATTTCCTTAATATCCGCTTCCCTGTTGCCATAGGCGATGTTCTCTGCCACAGTTCCCATAAATATGTAGGTGTCCTGTGATACCATAGCCACATTTTTTCTAAGCTCATGGAATGATAAATCCTTTACATTGATACCGTCAATCTTAATACTGCCCTCCTGAGGGTCATACATTCTGGAAATCAGGTTCACCAAGGTAGTCTTTCCCGCACCGGAGCGCCCTACAATGCCAAACATGGAGCCCGCCGGTATATCTACGGTGATATTCTTAAGCACCGGGCGGTTTACCTCATAACCAAAGGTTACTCCCTTTAGTGAAATATTCCCCTCAGGCTTCTCAAGTCTCTTGGGATGTGCAGGCTCCTGCACCTGAGGAACCGCATCTATAATCTCAAAAATTCTCTGAGCGCTGTTCATACTGTCCGCCCACCAGTTATGTACTCTGGCAAAAAAGTTCATTGGCCCCTGAAGCTGACCCACATATCCAACGAAGGTAATCAAAACGCCCAGATTCATGTCCTGCCTTGCGTCTCCCAAAAGGAACCAGACTCCCAATACCCAAACACCGATAGTAGCAATGCTCTGTGCCGCACCATAAATGAAATGGAAATAATTCTGGCGGTAGGTAATGGCAATCTCCGCATCTCTGAGTTGAACATTATTTTTCTCAAAGCGGTTTACCTCCCGCTCTTCCTGTCCGAAGCTCTTTACCACTCTGGCTCCCACCAGATTATCATTGACACCGCTGTTTAAGGAACGCTCTGCCCGGTGCCTTCTGCCAAACATAACCCATATTTTAGGGCGCAGATACACGCTGACCGCTACAAGCACAGGCAAAAGCAATATGGTAATCACCGTCATCTGCGGATTGATGCCAAACATTACTATAACAGTGACAAGCAGGGTCAAACCGTGTACCAGTATATAGGGGCCTCCGTCCACAAAAAAGCCCGTAATTCTGTCCGCATCGGACATTACTCTTGTCATCAGTCCTCCGGTCTGTCTGCTTCTGTAAAAGTTGATAGACAGCTTCGCCATAACACGGAAAACATCCTTTTTCATATTCCGCACTACATCAACAACCATCTGTGCAGTCAATACTCCCTGCAAAATCTCCAATAACAGCAGCACAATTTTAGTGGCCGCCATCGCAAGCACTAACAGCAATAACGCCACTAGAAATTCACCATTTTTTACTCCTATACTTTGCAGAAACGCTTCATTCTTCGCCAAAATTTTATCGTACAAAACAGTACCGTTTAAATAAGGCCAGACAAGGTTTAAAAGCGCCGTGAGAGCCGTACACAAAATCAATGCGGCAAATTTAATTCTATATGGCTTAAAATACCCTAACACTCTGAAGAAAATGCTCCTCCTGTCCATGCAGTTAGGACATATTTTTCTTGAACTGTCAGGGTACATATTACCGCACTTAGGGCAGTACTCCGCCTCGTCCTCAGGAATATCCAGTTCCTCTCCTGCATTCAGCTGCTCCACGCCGCGCACCAAATGAGCTATCTCTCTCTTATGAAGCTGAGTAAACATTGCAAGCAGCAGCTTTTCGGAGCCAATCTCTGCCACAAGCAGATTGCAGCCCACGCCCATTTCTATAAAAAGCCGCTTGATATCAGAAAGTGGATACGCCTTCCATATCCACTCCTGCTCCCTCTCCTGTTCCTCGCAGATACCGTAACCCTTATAATAATGAATTTTCTCCCGGTTCGGCTCCGCCTTGAAAACAAACAGGGTGTCTCTTGCCAACAGCAAAAAGCCGTCAGCAAATTCACCCTCCGTATTTAAATCCGTTGCCGAGGCGTAGAGAATATCCTGCTTTGTCCTACCGGATTGTGAAAGCAGGGATAGCACTCCGTCCGGCAACGTTTCATTTATTTTTTTTGTTTTTTTCATTTTAATCTCACTTCCCAAAGCCGTTATACAAGCTCCTCCGGTTTGGTGATAATGATTTTTCCGTCAGCAAGCTCCAGCTTTACCTTATTGTCCGAAAGCTCCAACGCACTCAATATCTCCTTTGGAATCTGTACACGTCCTGCCTTGTCAAGAATAACGTATTCCTCCTGTGTATCCTCCATTCGCCAGTCTATAGTAACCTCCTTCAGTCGGTCTGCATACTTTTCCTTAAGGATACGCTCGCTGCTGATTTTACCATCTCGAATGGCAACTACACGCTTTACCTTTTTGGACAGTGCTACATCATGGGTTACTATAAGAATGGTCTGACCTGACTTATTCAGCTCCGTAAAAATATCAAAAATGTAGTTGGCCGTTTTAGGGTCTACACTACCGGTAGGCTCATCTGCCAAAAGAAGCTTCGGTGAATTTGCCAGTGCAATAGCAATGGCAATTCTCTGCTGCTCACCACCCGAAAGAGTATTTAAACGGCTATGCTTCTTGGAGGACATACCCACCATCTCCAACAGCTCAACCGCTTTCTCCTTTTTCTTTTTTACATCTGACAAATGCATGGGCAGCATAATATTTTCTATGGCAGACAAATACGGCAGAAGATTTCGTCCATTATTCTGCCAGACAAAGCCCACCGTATCCCGTTTATAGCCAACCAGCTCCTTCTCCGTCATAGTAAACAGATTCTTTCCTCCTACAACAAGAGAACCGGCGCTGGGTCTGTCCAGACCGCCAATCATATTGAGAAATGTAGACTTACCGCTGCCGCTGTTGCCAATCAGCGCGGTAAGCTCTCCCTCCTCCACGGTCAAATCCAAACCCTGTAATGCCAATACCTCAGTCTGCTTTGACTTATAAATTTTTACCAGGCCATCTGCCTGTATCATATTTTCCGGCATAGCTCTTTCTCCTATTCGTTAATGACCTGTACGCCATTTTCCAATTCAATTACCATATCACCTGCGTCCATAAGACCTGTATCATGAGTAGTCATGATAATCGTTACCTGCTCCTTTTTCGTCATTTCCTGAAAGAGCTTCGTAACCTCAGCCGCCATTGCACTGTCCAGCTCAGCCGTAGGCTCATCTGCCAAAATAATGCTTGGTCTGTGGGCAATCGCCCTTGCTATTGCCACTCTCTGCTGCTCACCGCCCGACATCTCTGCCGGCATATGATTCATTCTGCTGCCCAGACCTACCATTCTCAAGCACTCCTCCACACGCTTTTCCCTTCCTTCCTTTATACCCGCCAGACGCATGGAAAATTCCACATTCTGAAAGGCATTCATGGTCGGAATCAGGGAAACTGCCTGAAATACAAAGCCTATCCCCGTCCGGCGAAGCTGCTCGCGCTCCCTGTCCGCCAGCTTTCCCACATCCTTGCCGTCAATAATAACAGAACCCGAGGTAGGAGTATCCAATGCACCCACAATGTTTAAAAGAGTTGTTTTACCCGAGCCGGAACGCCCCTTCAGGATTGTAAGCACTCCCTTGGGTATGCTGGCATTGATATCCTTAAGCGCCTGAAAATCACCACCTGCCGTGGAAAAAATTCTATTTACATGATTGATTTCAATAAGATTGTTCTTTTCCATTATTCTTCACCCAATTTCAACGCTTTCGTTACATTCAATTTGAATACCAGCAGTATCAGAACCGTCAGGCAAAGTGCCATCACTGCCACAACCACTCCGTACAGTCTCACCATATCCTGTGTATTGGTTATCAGCTGCATAGGCAATACCTGATTTGCTGCCGCATATGCCGTCTGTAGCATGGGAACAAACATTTTTGAGGCAAGTGTGCCAATTCCGATACCTGCAAAAATAGACAATACTCCCGAAAATATCTGCTCGTTAATCAGCATATGGAACAGCTCACCCTTGTGCATACCGCAGGCTCTCAATACACCAAACAGCATTTCTCTGGAACGAATGGACATAATCCAATAAATCAGATAGCCCACGCCGCACAGAATAATTGTGACAATAAAGCCCATCGTCAGCACGCCGTTTGTTCCCTGAAGCAGCGGGTCCTCCACCACTTTGGTAAGCTCTGCGTCCTTATCTGAAAATTTCTTGATACGTACATCATTGTCAGCAATCCACTGGTATACACCGTCCGGTGAAGCGCCGTCCTTTAAGGTTATCCACACCTCATAGGGTGTAATACCCCAGCGCTGCTGCAGGGTGGTAATATTTGCCACAATCATCAGGTTTTCCACTGTCTCCACCGTGCCGTCCGGCTTAAGATTGACAGAGGTAGGCTGATATCCCGGCCAATAATCAAAGAAATCAACAATCTTTCCTGTAGCCGTATTGCCGTCCGCATCCTTATAATCAATGCTGTCACCCACCTTAAAGCCGTGAGTATTCTGGAAATTACGAGATACCAAAACACCCTTCGGCTCCACCGCCAGCTCATTCAGGTACTCATAATAGGGCTTCTCCAAAAGCTCCGCATCTACATATGTATTTTCACCAAACTCTCTGGTATGAATCCCCATAAGAGTGCAGCTGTAATATGTCTTAGGAGCCACCGTTGCAAATGCCTTGGTATCATAAATCACCTTGGTATATCCGGCAGCGTCCTGCAAATTAGCATATTTGCTGTAATCCGGTTCACTGTACTCCTTCTTGGTACTTGATCCTGCGGAAGCTGTGGACGCGGCTGATGAAGAATTATCCAGCCAAACCTCCTTAATTCTTATATCCACCGGCTCCAAATAATCAGCATTATCCTTTGCATTCTGCAAAATTGTCCGGGCTACCGTAGCATGGAACATACCGAGGGAAATTGTCAATATCATAAACAGCATAATAAACTGCTGCTTTCTGCCGTTCTTAATATTCTCCATAAAGGAAGCGTAGCTTGCCGGCTTCCAAAAACGCTTTCCGAGAGTATATACCAGTTTTACCAAGAGAGGCTGAAATCTCAGGAAAAGCAGACCCATGCCCACGATAAACAATGACGAGCTGATATACAAAAGCGGGTCAAGCGCCTCGCCCTGAAGCACACTCTGCACCAGTGAGCCTTGATTCTTAGAGTAGCTGTAATATCCGTAAAGTGAAACTCCCAGACAAATTACATCTAAGAACAGCTTTTCCCACCATGCCTTTTTGCGCAATGCGTTTTGCTGCTTCAGCTTCACAATAGTAAGCCTGCTGTGCTTAAGTGCCGGAAGAGTCATAATAGCAACTGAAACTGCCATAACACCGGCAGCATAGCCCCAAACGTCTGTGGTAAATGCCACCGTAAGCTCACGGCGCATGTTAAACTCCAAAAAGTTCTGGGCAGAACCAAGAATACGGCAAAATACAGTTCCCAAGGGAATACCCAAAACTGCTCCTATCAGTGTCAGGAATATACTCTGATAAAAATACAGTCTGAAAATCTGTCCACTGGAACCGCCTCGGCTCTTCATAACCGAGATTTCATTGCGCTCCATGTCATACATCTGACCGGAAATCATAAACAGGAAAGCACATAAAAGAATCAGCACCGGCACCTGCAATATGAACAAGGTTGCCTCTATTCTGTCCTGCTTCTTCTCAAAGCCCTCCAAAATGGAACGGTAAACCGGTTCGTCCATAGTGCTTCGATAAGGACTTTCCTCCTTTAACCACACAGTCTCGGAAAGCAGCTTATCAACCTGACTTGCCTTCACATCGTTGTATTCAAACAAGCTGTAATAGGTACAGGTAAGAGAATATTTCTCCGCATTGTCTCCCAAAAAATTATCGCGGAAGAGCGCTTCATTCATAAGACACTCACCGTCCAAATCATCAGGTCTTATCTGCCAATAAAAATCCTCTCTGTCCTCCTCCTCAAAAACACCTACAATTTTGAAGGTAATCAGCTTGCCGTCCTTGTCCTTGAGAGCGTCAAATTCCAATATTTCACCTACAAGAAGATTGGCACTTACCATGCCCGCATCACTGACAACCACCTCAATATTGCCGTCCTCATCTAAGCCGTCCTCGGAATACATCTCGCCGTAGAGCAGCTTTGCATGCTCCGGCAAGCCGGACATATATGACAGACGAAGTGATATTTCGCCTGCATCTTCTCTGTTCATAGTAGAGTGTGCTGTCATTTTACCAAGGCTGTAATGATATATAGTCTCCTTTTCATTTACACCCAGCTTTTCGCAAAGTCCTCCTAACAGCTCCTCCATGCGCTTGATGGTTTTTCCGCCCTTATCCTTTTTGGAAATCGTCACCATCTTATTTATTCCCGGCCACTCGCCGTTTTCTGCCAGATAATTTTGAAATTCATCTGTCAGCATTCTGTCAAAAGCGGCATTTCGATATAGCGGAAAGCTTACTACTGTAGCTATCAAAAGCATACTTCCCAATAGAAGGCACAGAACCATCCATTTTTTATGCCATAATTTTTGTAACATTACTCTAAGCATACTTCCATCCCTTCCGTAAGACCATCTACTACCCAATAATAATCTGAATTATATCCACCTGCAATAAAGCTTTGTGTTACCACCTTACCTGTTTCGTCCACAACGCTTACATAGGTACAGCCATTGATATCCTGTACTGCTTTCTTTGGCACCGTCAGAACATTGTCCATCTCTCTGATGGTTCCCGTGACATCATATCGGTACCAGTTGCCCCAAAAATTATTGTCACGAGGCACAGACTGTGCCATGTCACTAATCTGCTCCTTAGGAAGCGAAATCATTGCATATTCTGTGGTGAGCTTTGAGCTTACTCCTATCTTAGACATATTCGCTACCATTCCCTGCGCTGTCCGTGTCTGATTATCTGCCCCGGAATATTCTATCTGCACCTGATTGCCATACTGTAACAGCTGGTTGGGATTCTCCACAACCACATAGCAGGTATCCTCATCCGCAACTCCCAAAATATTGCAGTCTTTTTGCAAAATATCCTCTTCCTCAAACTCCTCCATCCATATTACAATACCGCTTCTGTCGGCACGAATCTGTGTGGTGGCAAAATCCGACTTTTGCTTGGCAATGGTCTCCTCCAGCTCACTCAACTGCTCCTTCATGCTCTCAATGCTCTTTTTATTAGCCTCTGCGTCCTGCTTTTGCAAATCATTGATGCGCTCCAAAAGGCGGGTACGCTTTGTCTCATTCCTGCTTAATGCCACCTCATCGCTCACTACGCGCACAGTGGCTATCACATCTCCTACCTCCACATGCTGATATGCCTGAATATCCGAGCTTACAAAATAAACCGTTCCGTTTTCCACAGGATTCTTGATATAGCTGCTGGAGGGATACTGTATAAAGCCTCTGCCCTCAAAGCTGCTGCTAAAGCTTCCTTTTGTCACCTTAGCGGTGCTGCTGCCGGTTTTCCCCGTGTTTTCTACGAGAATTTTGTCTCCTCCGGTAACACCGGAAACTATCTCGGTGTAAGCGCCATCGCTCATTCCGGTTTTCACAGCGGTATAAACCTTTGCCCCCTCTTCAACCGTGTAAACATAGCTGCCTGTATCGTCCTTATGTATTGCAGCCTTAGGCACTGAGAGAACTCCTGTTCTGGAATCATTGACCACCACAATCACCGCAAAATCTCCTATATTGATATCCTCAGGATTTAGAATGGTAAAGGTGGAATATACTGTTTCCCCCTGAGAGGTAAGCCGTACATACTCATCGGATTCAATGGGCTGATATTCCAGCTCATAGCGCTTACCGTCAATCAAAGCATATACGTCCACTGCCTTTTTAATGGTTGCCCCATTGATATATTCGCATTTTAAGAGCTTTTGATTCATGTCACCCACTGCGATAACGGGGACATCCTTTGCTATATAATTGCCCTGATCAAAGAACTGGGTTGCCACTATAGTACCTGTCATTTTTGAGATAATGGAGGCGTCCTTTTTCTCCTCCTTCAGCTCAGCCAGCAGCTTCAGGTAGTGCGCATGATCAAGCTCATACAACTCCGTCCTCTGTTCCAGTGCAAGCTTTCTGGTATTGATTTCGTGGTCCAGAATGCGATACGGACCGATATATTTGTTGTACTCTGTCTCCCAGCTGCTATATTCAGGATTCTTAACCTGAGTTCCTGCCACACCGCCACTTACAGTCGAGCCGTCTACATATTCCTCAGGTCGTATATTCTCATAAGCATCTACGCAATACTTCAAAGTACCCCAACGATTCTGCTGTTCCTTCAGGTATTCCTCAACCTCTGCCTTATAATCCTGAAATTCCTCCTCCATATTCTTAATCTTGTCTTCCATATCCTCTATTTTCTTGTTGATGGCTTCCGGGTCGGAATGTATCAGCGTGTCACCCTTTTCAACCGCCTCTCCCGGATATGCGCCGTAATGGTGGAACACCATGCCGTCCTCCGAGGAATACTCCTCAATATAGGGAACTACCGTTGCCGAATAAACCTCAGCATCATAGAGATTCCTATATTCTGCCTCCTCGTAATTAACAGTCACATTCACCGGCTCAATTAACTGAATATCCTCTCCTGCACTTTGCTTTATCTCTTCCTTACCGCAGCCCGTAGCGGACAACGCAAGACCGACGCTTAAAAGCAGGCTTAAAATCATCTTCCTTCTCATTGTAATATGACCTTCTCTCCTTCCATAAGCCCTGAAGTAACTTCTATTTTATCATCACCCTCAAGACCCGTCTCAATCCATTTTACCTCACGCATGTTATTCTCACCTACAACATATACATATTTTTTGCCGTCGGCGGTATGTACTGCGGAAACAGGCAGGGAAAGCACCTGCGTTTTCTGCTCTAATATCACTTTAATTGTACCTGAGGTTCCCGGCTCAATAATACCATTTTCGTTGCCTTCTGTTATGGAAAACAGCAGCTTATCTCCCCACTTCTCCATCTCATAGGGAACAAGCTTGTACGCACCCGAACCATTTCCATAGCTTATGGACATATCAACCTCCTGCCCTTCAGCAAAGTAAGAAGCATACTCTGTATCCTCTACCGCAAAAATGCATTGGGTATTATCCATAACTGTCATAATAACCTCACCCCTTGTAGAGGTAGAGCCCTCCAGATTGTCCTTAATATCCATAACGGTTCCTGCCATGGACGCATATACACAGCTCTGCCTTGCCTCTGTCTTTAGCTGCTCAAGCTGCTTCTCGTCCAAAGCAATGGCATCCTGACAATCCTCCTTTGTATATCGATAGTCGCGCTGCAGATTCTCGATGCCCTCTTCCAAGGCAGCCTTTTCCTGATCGCTCTGTCCCGACTGGTACATGTAATTAAGCCATCTGCGGGAAATCTCGTAATTTTCATTTTCCTCAGCTTGCTTCAAAAGCAGCTTATTGCGGGCAATCTGATACTCAAGCTGCTCTATCTCAGCCTCTCTGCCACCGCTGGAAAGCTCAGCTAAAAGCTGCCCCTTCTTGACGGTATCGCCCTTCTTCACATAGACCTTTGAAATCATCTTGCCGCTCAGTTCAAAGCTTACCTCTTGTCCGTTAAGCTGTGTATATACACATTTAACCCCCTTACTTTTTATGACGTCCTCAATGACTGCAACCGCAAGCTTATATTCCTTTTTGGTTGTATCCTGCTCCACAATCACAATATTTTCATCGTCTGTCTGTGTGGCAGCACAACCCGAAAAAAATGACATAACAAACAATTGCGCTGCCATTATTCCAAATATTTTATTCAGTTTTTTCTTGTTTATGCACATGTCAACTCCTCCTAGCTGTTACTATTTTACAGTTTCTTCCTTGATTTAGCTTCCCACATTATGCTATTTTCACTGCACTTTTTGCTCTTTTGCAAAAAGTCCGGCTGAGCAGCCGGACTTTTTTATCATTCTGTAATCAATATGTAATTAGTTCGAAATCACTGCGTAATTTCTTTGTAATTTTAAACAAATACCTATGCTATTCCACATTCGGAATAGATTCATGCTGCATAGCACCCAGATATGCCTTCTTTGGTTCCAGCTTCTCATCAAACAAAAGTCCGTACTCTCCCTTTCTCCATGACAGATTATCGCTGATTCCCCAAATGGTAATGCCGTTAATGGCATACCCCTCGTCCTTAAGCTCCTTCATAAACTTAAACAACGCCTTATACTTTCTTGCCTGTGACATAAAAGCTGTTTCGCTGTCTTCCTTTACTCCGATATCCAGCTCAGTAACCTGCACCTGATAACCTGCCTCGCAGAAGTCCTTTACTGCAAACATAAATTTATACTGAATTTTATCATCGGTACTTAAATGTGCCTGCATACCAATTCCGTCAATAAGCCCCTCATTTTTTGCCCGCTCCAGACGTTCCAGAATCAAGTCCACCTTATTTACGCAGCCATAATCATTATAGTAGAGCACCATATCCTCGGAAGCATACTTTCTGGCAAACACAAATGCCTGATAATAATAATCGTCACCTACCGTGTCATACCATCTGTTATCCTTCATGCGTACACCATTCTCATCACCATTGCCAACATCAAAGGCTTCGTTGACTACATCAACGCCATAGATAAGACCCGGATAATTATCCTTAAAATATCCCAGCACATCAGCAATATAATTCTCCATACGCGCCAGCATCACCTCACGGCTTACAAGCTCGCCGTTATCTGTGTAATCCTCCGTAAAAAACCACTCAGGGGTCTGGCTGTGCCATACCAGTGTGTGCAGACGCAGCTTCATATTATGCTCCAGTGCGTATTCTATTGCCGGCGCACAGGTATCAAACTTGACTGCCGCATGTAAATATGTATTCTCCAAATCCGCCTGACTTGCCGCCTTATCCAAAATATAATCAGGCTTAGTCTCATTCTCGCAGGTAATCTGATTGAAATTGCTTGCAATTATGTCCTCATACTTACTTATATTATTGAATACGGAATTGGGAATTGCCACACCAATAGGGAAGGTATCCTCATAAAGCTCTGCAAGACCCGCAACGTCAAACGTAATCTCCTCCGAAGCTTCTTCCTGCGAGGAGTCTTCTGTCTCCAGTGAATCTGCCGAATCCTCTTTCGTCCGGGTCGTCTCCTGTAAAGCCTCTGAATTATCTGCACTCTGAACAGCCTCCTGCGTCCTTCCGCAGCCGGCTGTTGTCAAAAGTGCAGCAGCAAGTATTCCCGTTAACCATATCTTCTTCATAATCAGCTTCCTTTCCTGCCGATGCCTTCATCGGCCTGTATCTGATATTATACAATAGTTTTTCGGAGAATACTATCTATCCCTTGTCATTTCTTCGGCACAAGTTGCCAAATTCTATTTGGTCTGCTTTACCCTGAGGCACCGTATTGCATTCAGCACCGCAATTACCATAACTCCTACATCCGCAAAAATTGCTATCCACATATTGGCAATACCCACAGCCCCCAATATAAGGCAGACTGCCTTTACTGCAAGGGCAAACACAATATTCTCGTATACAATACGGATACACCTGCGGGCAATCTTAATGGCAAGAGCAATTTTTACGGGATTGTCGTCCATTAACACAATATCTGCGGCTTCTATGGCTGCATCAGAGCCCAATGCCCCCATGGCAATACCGATATCCGCTCTGGAAAGCACCGGAGCGTCATTGATACCGTCCCCCACAAATGCCAGCTTCTCCTTTGCTCCCTTTTCCCGCAAAAGCTTCTCCACCTGTTCCACCTTGTCACCCGGAAGCAGTTCGCTCATTACCTCGTCAACGCCAAGCTGTGCTGCTACCTGCTCCGCCACAGCTCGGCTGTCACCTGTAAGCATAACCGTTCTCTTTACGCCCAATGCCTTCAGGGCTGCAATGGCTTCCTTCGAATGCTCCTTTATCACATCGGCAATCAAAATGTAGCCCCCATAGCTGCCGTCCACCGCTATATGCACTACCGTACCCATTGCCGTATCCTTGGCGTAAGCAAGTCCCAAGCTGTCCATAAGCTTAGCATTACCTGCTGCCACCTGCCTTCCGTCCACCTTTGCAGTCACACCGTGACCGCTGATTTCCTCCACATCAGTCACTCTGTTGTTGTCAATGCTTTCGCCGTAGGCTTCCCTCAGGCTTTTGCTGATAGGGTGATTGGAGTAATTTTCCGCATAGGCAGCGTATCGTAAAAGCTCCTGACAGGCAATCCGCTCCTTATCATCTGAGGAAGCCCCTTCAGACATCTTTGTCTTAAACTCCTCAGCAGGATAAATTCCTGTAACTGCAAAAACACCTTTTGTCAGCGTACCCGTCTTATCAAATACCACATATCCGGTTTGCGCCAGCGCCTCCAGATAATTAGAGCCCTTAACCAGTATACCGCAGGCAGACGCACCGCCGATACCGCCAAAGAAGCTTAAGGGAATAGAAATCACAAGCGCACAGGGGCAGCTGATTACCAAAAAGGTCAATGCACGGATAACCCATGTGCTCCATGCCGCCACATTACCCATAAGCAGATTAACCAATGGAGGCAATACCGCCAGCACCAGTGCGCTATAGCACACTGTAGGAGTGTAATATCTGGCAAATTTGGTGATAAAATTCTCCGAGCGGGATTTCTTCATGCTGGAATTCTCCACCAGCTCCAGAATCTTTGTCACGGTAGACTCTCCGAACTCCTTGGTGGTACGGATTTTCAAAAGACCGGAGGTATTCACACAGCCACTGATAATATCGTCTCCCACGCCCACTTCTCTGGGAGTACTCTCACCTGTAAGTGCACTGGTATTTAGAGCTGCACTGCCCTCCACAACCACGCCGTCAATGGGAACCTTCTCACCGGGACGTACTACAATCACAGTACCGATTTCCACATCATCAGGGTCCACCTGTTCTAAATTGCCCTCCTCGTCTGCCACATTGGCATAGTCGGGGCGAATGTCCATAAGCGCCGTAATATTGCGACGGCTCTTTCCCACGGCAACCGACTGAAACAGTTCTCCAATCTGGTAGAACAACATAACAGCCGTTCCCTCGGAATAATCCCCCAGAGCAATGGCACCCACAGTTGCCACCGCCATCAAAAAATTCTCATCGAAAACCTCACCATGTAAAATGCCCAAAACAGCCTTTCGCAAAATATCATAGCCAATTACCAGATAAGGCACCATATACAGCGCCATACGCAGATATCCCTCAATCGGGATAAAATGTAAAACAACCAAAAGCACAGCTGCAATGATAATACGATATAAAACCTTTTTCTGCTTCTTTGTCATAATTCATTTTCCTTTTCCATCATTCTATATGTCAGAGAAAAGCCGCCCCCGATTCTACAGGAAGATTTCACAATCAGCCTCAACCCTCTTGCACGCCTTGCGTACCTGCTCCATCACCGCTTTGACATCGGCCTCCTCCTCAAACTCAACCTTCATCTTCTGTGTCATAAAGCTTACGGTTGCCTCTGCAACGCCTGCAACCTTCCCTGCTGCTTCCTCCATTTTCAATGCACACGCCGCACAATCAACTTCAATTTTGTAGGTTTTCTTCATTCTTCTATCCTCCATATTATGCTACAGTTCAGCAATACCATACATCAGGCAAAAGCCCTGTGGAAATAACTGTATTTATTATGATTCAAACATATGAACCATTGTTCATATGTTTATATTACCATACCCTCTAAATTTGTCAATACCCTAACATCAAATAATGATGTGATTTGTAACAGTTCAGCCATAAAATGATGGTCGAAATGCGTGGGTGCTTGCACACAAAGCATTTTCGGACTATCATTTTATGAGCGGAGCGCCCTCAAATGAAGTAAAAGATGAGCCGCTATGCGGCGTCGGATGCGAAGCAGACGCTTTTATGAATGCAGAGGGCTGAACTGTTGCTGTGATTTGTAGGCAGTCAGATGCCCATATAAAAGGAAAAGGGCGGTTGACAAATCTACCACCCTTTTCCTGCAATAGCACCATCTTTCAAATCATTCTTTTCCCGCAAGCAGAATTACCGCTCCGTCATAAGCCTGCATGGGAGAAAGTAAAAGCCTGCCCTCGCCAAGCTCCACACTGATTCCTTTTCTGTGCAGCTCTCCCTCAATGCGCCATTCTGCACTGCTGTCCGGCAGCTTTACCTCAATAGTATCCGGACATTCTTCAAAGGAATTTACCACTACCAACATCTGCTCTGTCTCACAGCCCTTGCGGCATACTGCCTGCCAGCCCCGCAAATGATTATAGCTGTTTACATAAGGTCCCTGTCTGAAAGAGCGTCCGTTTCTGATAACAGGTGTACAGAGCTTATAAAGCTGAATGCTCTCCTCCACAATTTTCCACTGCCAGTCCTCCAAATCATACACATCTCCAGAAAGGCACATACGCCCCAAAAAGGTATTACACAGAGAATAATACAGTCTCTGTTCGCTGTCCTTCTGCCGCAGCACCGCCCAAATCTGACTCTGTGCCGGTAAAATTGCTCTGGTCACATTCGCGGCAATTACAGGAATGGCATTGCACTCGTGAGCGTCCGAGAAGGAAGCCATGCTGGCAAGCGCCTGCATGGAGGGCTCTATGCGATGTCCGCCCGAAGAGCAGTTTTCAATTACCAAATCCGGTATTTCCTCCCTGAGCCTTCTAAAGAAGCCTTGGCTTGCCTCCATGTTCTGCCTGAGTCCCTCTCCCGGAGATTCCGCCCCATCGCAGCCAATTCCAATGTTATCGTTATAATCCACCTTCAGATAGCCAAAGCCGCATCTTGAAAGATTGTCTATCACTCTTTCCTTAAGATATTCCTGCACCTTGGGCTTTCTCATGTCCAGAAAACGTCGCTGTCCTGTCTGTAAGGGATATCCATCACGATGCAGCAGGTACTCCGGATTGCGGAAAATGTCGGAGGCTTCTCCTGCCACCTCCATTTCATACCAAAGCCCTGCAGTCATTCCTGCGTCCTTGATTGCAGAAGCAATATATTCAAGTCCTCTGGGAAAGCGCTCCCTGTTGATAATCCAGTCGCCAATATCTGACCAGTCCTTTCCGTTCTTGATATGCCAGCCGGCATCAATCACGCAGTACTGTATTCCCTTTCCCTTTAAAATATCAATAATTTTCAGCATATTTTCCTCTGTAGGATTCCCCCATGTAGTACAGTATTCGTTGAACACTATGGGAAGTGACTCTTCCACCTTGGGTAATGTCTGGAGGTTTGCAAGCTGAGCAGAGGTCAGACGATAGCTGATACCGTCCACGTCCTCACAGGCCACTGTAATAATTGCCTTAGGCGTCTCAAACAGCTCATCCTTTTTCAAATATTTCATCCAATGACCGAATTCCCTGTCTGCCAGACCACCGGACAGAGCAATTCTTTCATCTCTGTTATATACCTCCATCTGCCATGAAGCCGGATGACACAGCTGTATTCCAATACTGTAGCCATATTTTGTATCCTCAGCTATCATCCACGGAAAATATCTGCGTACCGGCATAGAGCCTACCTGTCCGAAGCGCACACTGTTAGCACCGATTCTAAGCCACGCAGGCTCAAGCTGCAAGTCCAAAAAGGGTATGCTTTGAAGCTTCCCCTCCATGCTCCACTTACTTAGCATACGGTGAAGCACAAAATCCTCCATTCGAAGCTCCGAACTTAAGCTGGAAAAGGCGCATAAATTGTAGGAGGAAATCATCTCCACTCCCACATTTTCCTCCCTGCGGGAAAGCACCTGCGTATACTGCTTCATAAAAAGGCTGCCCTGCTCATACTCCAGAATATGAGAAACCTCCACACCGTCCTTTTCCAGTATGGTTGTTACTTTTAAAATATCTCCCTGCACCACCTTCTGCTCTCGAAACCGCAGTCCTGCCGTAGTGGCACTGTTTCTCATGGAATGCCCGTGGGAGAAGCCGTCAGGATAGGCATCTCCCAAAAGCTTTATCTGTACAACAGGCTCGATATTCCACCAGCCCTCCAGCGTAAGCTTATCCTCCAGCTTACACGGAAGCAGGGTAAGTCCTAAGACCTCCGTATCCGTATCCAGCAAATATATGGCACACATATCGCCCAACTTAAAACTGCTATATATTTTCTTCATAATTACCTATTGCCCACACCTTTCTTGTCCAGTCTCTTCCCACAGGCATATCCTTCATCATAACAATCTATCTCAACGTAAATGACAAAAGCTGCGCATTGCCTTCTCCCGTATAGGTCAGATAAATTGCCTGCCTGCCATCGGGTATGCTGATAGGTGCGGTATACTCCTCCCACACATTAGCATAGTTTACCTTCAGTCTGGCCAATACCTCGCCATCCCAAGAGGTTCTTACCTCAAATACGCCGCCGGCATAACCCCTTACCTTAATGCTGATTTCCTTTACACCACGGCAGTCAAAATATTTAAAGCCAGCGGTAGCGGAATTCTGAATATTGGCAATATATCCCGGCTCCTCGTCTCCGTCTCTGCCGTCCTGCATGATTTTGGGTGCCTGCGCATCTCCCACATACATAGACGGAACGTCCCTGAATAAATTACATGCAATATAAGCCGGATACTCTCCCTTGCCCTCCAAGGGACCCCCGTTCAAGCCGCAGGAGGTTATCTCTACCTGAGGAATGGTTCCGTCCGGCATAACTGCCAGCTTCTCTGCACAGCCCTGTCTGCTGTACCATGTGCCGTTGGTATGACGATGATAGAAGATGTACCAGTCACCCTTAATTTCCACAATGCTGCCATGATTGTTAGCACCGTATGCCATAGGCTGCTCTGCCGGCTTATAGCTGTCAATATGTAAATCACAGTTGCTGACAATCACTCCTCTGTATACAAAGCCCGAAGTAGGGTTCTTGCTGGTTGCGTAGCAAAGCTCATGCATAACCACTGAGGAATAAACAAAATAATAGGTATCTCCTATTTTACGAATGGAGGGTGCCTCAAAGAATTCATGACCCTCAAAGCCTGAACCCGCACCATACTCACAGCCGGGCGCAACAAATACAGGCTCCTCTACAATCGTGAGCATATCAGCTGCCAAAACGGTTGCCATTGCGCCGTGGCGGGATTTGTCGCCTCTTCCGCAGAAGCCTGTGTACAGATAGGTCTTGTCGCCCTCCGTCAGCACTCCCGGATCAAACTGAGGCTCATCACCCTGCCTTTCTCCCAGACGGGTTCCGTCAGCATAGTGTACATAGCCGTAAAATTCATACTTTCCTGCTGGTGTGTCACACACTGCCACAGACACAACAGAAACATGGTCCAGCACATAATACAGATAATATCTGCCGTCAGGTCCTATGGTTACGTCCGGCGCATACAGGCACATTTTGCCGTCTCTATTCAGAGGGTCCTCATTTCTTGGATAAATCACACCCTCATAACGCCAGTCCGCAAGATTATCCACCGGCGCCGACCAACACACATAATCTCCCATACAGAACACATAACCGTTATAAAAGTCGTGAGAGCCGTAGATGTAAACTCTGTCTCCAAATACATAGGGTTCTCCATCGGGAATATACTCCCATGAAGGTAAATAGGGATTAAACGCTTGCTTTTTCATAGATTTTTTCCTCCTTAACAGTTCCATCCTTTTGAATTAAAAATGCAAGTATTACTCTGTCTTTATGCTTATCCGAAGCTTCCATATAAAGCCTCTTTATATGCTCCTTCCAAATAAAGGTAAAGCTCCGGTACTCGCCCTTCTCATACTCATAGCCGTCTCCTCCGTCTTCGTAAAGCACAAATTCGCCATCTGCTCCGGCATAGATATCCAGCATCAGCATTTCCGTCATTTCTGCCGTTGACTGTGCCGGAACTGTCCGGGGAATCACACTTCCCTCTTTCACAAAAAGAGGAATCCGCTCCAAGGGTGCCTCTATGTCAATCCACTGACCACCCTCGTAATAGTCATGGCTCCAATAATCATACCAGCCCGTCCCCTCCGGCAGGTATACTGTCCTTAGCTTTGGAGCTTCCTCCAATACCCTTGAAGCTTTTGCATAATACATAGGCTGTGTGACAGGACACACCATCAGACTGCTGCCAAACAAATACTGGTCTTTTATCTCTCTGGCTGTGGAATCCTCAGGGAAATCAAAGGCAAGCAGCTTTATCATAGAAGCGTCCTTAAGCCACACCATTCCTGCCAGTGAATAAATATACGGCATCAGCTCATAGCGCAAACGATTGGTCTGTACAAGTGCCTCATAAAAGGGTTCCCCCTCTTCTCCAAACTGCCACAGCTCTCTGTGGCAATCCGTTCCGTGTCCCCTGAAAACAGGGAGAAAGCACGCCCACTGATACCATCTTACAAACAGCTCACGATATCCCATGTCCTTGGTAGTATCCTCATAGTCTCCCTTCCAATACCACAAACCGCCTTCCTTTACAAAAAATGCCCCTATATCCACTGTCCAATAGGGCAGGCCGCTGGCACAAAAGCTCAATCCCGCCGCAATCTGCCGCCTGAGCGTATCCCAGCTTGCCGCTATATCTCCCGACCACAAAATAGTACCATAGCGCTGCTGACCTGTATAGCCGCTTCGAGTAAGATTAACTACCCGCTTTTCCTCCCCTGTTGCCCTCTGCCCCTCATAAACTGCCTGCGCATGATACAAGGCATATGCATTTCCCAAAGAGGCCGGCAGATGCATTGCTGCCGTATTACAGTATTCCTCGTACATTCTTGAGGGCTCAACCTGATTTACATGATTCCATTCCGGTGTAAAGGGTTCACTGTTATCACACCACCACGCGTCCACGCCATGGCAGAAAAGACCTTCCTCCAGCTGCCTCCAGTAAAGCTTACGTCCCTGTTCTGTAAGTGCATTGTAAATGCTGCTGCCGGGCAAAAGCAGCCCCTGCTCACGGAACTCCTTATAGTTATCCGATTTTTCGTCCATATTGGGCCAGATTGATATCATAAAATGCACATTCAATTCATGAAGCTTCTCAATCATCTGCGCCGGATTCTCAAAACGAGCCCTATCAAAGGTTTTCTGTCCCCATAGATTATCCTCCCATGAGCACCAATCAAGCACAATGCCGTCCAGTCCGATTTCCCGGCGGCGGTACTCCTGTGCCACACGCAGGATTTCATCAGCAGTCTCATAGCGCTCCTGAGATTGAATGTAACCATAAGCCCATTTGGGCAGCAGCGACGCCCTTCCTGTCAGCTGTCGATACTCCCGGATTACCTTCTCCATGCTACCCCCGTTCATGAAATAATAATCCATCTCCTCATCTGCCTCAGTATAAAGGTAGGAGCCAAATGCTGTATCCTGAAAAATCATAGGACTGTATGTATCCATCAAAATTCCATAGCCCAGACTGGAAACAAGCATGGGAACAGCGATTTTGCGATTCGCCTGATGAACGTAAATGGTCTGCCCCCTGAGATTGGTAATCCCCTCCTCATTCTGTCCCAGACCATACAGTGCCTCCTGCTCCTGCCATTCCAAAAACAAACGGGTATGGTACAATGTTCCGTCCTGCAGCTTTGCCGCCTCCCGCACTACCTCCTTGGTTCCGTCCGGCGTCTTTATCTTTTCCACCTGCATTTTTTCCTCTATGGGCTTATATACGGTAAATTCCTCCAGTGTTTTACTTTCCTGCGCCCTCTCCTTAAGAAGCAGCCTTCCCTCACTGTCAAAATATTGAAAGGAAGCCGTCTCCTTATTGATATGAATACTCACCTTCTTAGTTCTAACAACAATGAACTCATTTTCTACCGTATACTCCCAATCAGGCAAAGTCTTATGGTTCACAATGCCCGGCTTCACCGCCTCGGAAAATTCCTCCCTCTGCGTATATGTAATCCGTATGGTTCCGGCAGTCTTAGGCTCCAGCCTGTAGCAGCCCGCATCAGAATACAGGTATAGCCTGTCGTCCTTTCTCACAACCCTTTTAATGCTTCTGTCCTTACCCTTTACTGCATATAACATGACACTACTCCTTTCCCAAAAAGGTAACAATATTATTCTTCATTCCGGTATTGACATACCCTTTCTTTATCTTTTACACTCAATAGAGACATACCCTTTCCAAGGAGGCCGCCCATGAAAATACATTACACAGATATGGATATCCACTTTACTGTGGAAGACACCAAATTTTATGCGTTGAATCTGGTATTTGAACGCTTTATGCGGGTTATCCCTGCTCACAGCCACGGCAGCGACTGCTATGAAATTCATTACATTCCCTATGGCTATGGGCATGCGGTAATCGACGGCGTTACTTATGAAATAACCCCCAATACCCTTTTTGTGACAGGACCTCATATTGAGCATTCTCAAGCACCTGTGGCAGAGAATCCCATGCAGGAGTACTGTATCTACCTGAAAAAAGCAAAGTCCGGCTCCCCTGCTGCCACGTCTCCCATTATCAGCCTTTTTGAAAAAAATTATTTTTGGTTTGGGCAGGATAATCAAGGCATTCACAGACTCATGCGAAGCATTTTTGAGGAGCTGGAGCATCACTATACCGGCTACATGAGTCAGGTAGAGCTTTTGCTTCAGCAGCTTATTATCCTGTTGGTACGCAACTACGAGGGTAACAAGGTATCAACAAGACAATTTGCCCGCTCAAATTTAATCAATACCAAATCAGTCGTTATAGAGGAATACTTTTTGTACGAGTATCACAATCTTACGCTGGACGGTCTTGCTGCCCGACTCAGCTTAAGTCCGCGCCAAACCGAGCGTATGTTACTGGAATGCTATGGCAAAAACTTTCAGCAGAAGAAAACCGAGGCCCGTATGGCAGCCGCCATTCAGCTCCTATCAGAAAACGACAGAAGTGTCACAGAGATTGCCAACATTTTGGGCTATTCCTCTCTTGAGCACTTTTCTACTGCTTTCAAAAAGTACTTTCACAAACCCCCCAGAGAGTATCGTAAAGCATTTTAATTACTACTCTCATTTTAGCATTGAAGGCAATTATTATTATAGACTTTTCTGCCCGTTTTCCTTCTGTTTTGTCGTGTTTTTACAGATTTTTTATTCACAAAGACCCTGTCGTCACGGACAGGGTCTTATCTGTTTATTTATCGCTGTTCGGAAGCTCCTTAAGCTGCTCCATGGGCTCCAAAAGCTGATTGCTCCTAATGTCAATCACAGGTCCTCCGGTTCCCTCAATATACTCTCTGGTAATGGTGACCTTGCCGATATTATCGTCCTTGGGAATTTCGTACATAATATCCAGCATAAAATCCTCTATGATAGAACGGAGCGCTCTGGCACCCGTGTCTCTCTCCATAGCCTTTTCCGCAATCGCCTCCAAGGCTTCATCGGTAAACTCCAGCTTTACCTCATCCAGCTCCAAGAGCTTCTGATATTGCTTTAAAATGGCATTCTTCGGCTCCTTCAGAATTTTTACCATCATTTCCTTGGAAAGCCCCTCCAAGGTATATATTATGGGCAGACGTCCGATAAATTCAGGTATCATGCCAAATTTGCGAATATCCTCCACTGTGACCTTGGATAGAATGTTTTTATCCTTATCGTATTTGTCCTTAAGCTCAGAATTAAAACCAATGGCAGCTGTCTTTGTCAGGCGCTCTTTAATAATATCCTCCAAATCCGGAAAAGCACCGCCGCAGATGAAGAGAATGTTTCGGGTATTTACCGTGGCAAGGGGTACCATGGCATTTTTACTGTTGGCACCCACAGGCACCTCCACCTCAGCGCCCTCTAAAAGCTTCAGCATTCCCTGCTGTACACTCTCTCCGCTGACATCGCGGGAATTGGTGTTCTTTTTCTTGGCAATCTTGTCAATCTCATCAATAAAAATAATGCCTCTCTCCGCTTTCTCCACGTCATTGTCGGCAGCCGCCAAAAGCTTGGACACTACGCTCTCAATGTCATCTCCGATATATCCTGCCTCAGTCAGGGAAGTCGCATCTGCAATGGCAAGAGGTACATCAAGCAGACGAGCCAAGGTCTTTACAAGATAGGTCTTGCCGCAGCCGGTAGGTCCAATCATCAGCATATTAGATTTTTCGATTTCGATTTCGTCCATAGTTCCGGTTGCCACTCTTTTATAGTGATTGTATACTGCCACAGAAATAACCTTCTTGGCATGCTCCTGCCCCACCACATATTCATCAAGACTTGCCTTAATCTTATGAGGCGCGGGAATATTTTTAATGTCAAGGACAGGCTCTTCTCCCTCTTTTTTCTTCTTTTTCTTTAGCTTCTGCTTGTTGGGAATACCTCCGTCCCCCTGTAAATCCGCCAAATTAACAAAGCTGATATTGGGAAATCCCCCTTGCTTGGAGAACTGGTCCAGCTCCTTCTGAAAATTAGGATTATTGAGCATACCCTGATAATCATACTGGCTCACCGTCTCCATTGTCTTGTGCATACAATCATTGCAGACACAAATATTATTAGGCAGCTTAAACATTTTACCTGTCTTGCTCTCCGGTCTTCGACAGATAAAGCATACATCCTCATACTCACTGTTGTCACTTTTCCCTGCATTTGCCGTCTTGGAGGCGTCCTTGCCTCCTATCACCTCTGTTACTTCGTCCTTATCATCATTTTCATTATATAAATCCGACATAATATTCTCCATTCCGCAGACGCTATAGCCCCACTTCACCAACCGCCGGCCCTTCGTCCAAGCAGCTGGCAAAAGCTGCACATTTGTCATTTGATATGTTACATTATACCCAACAATGCAGATGTGTACAAGTGAAGAATTTATAAAACCCGAAGGAGTCAGATAACTCCCTCGGGTTTAGCTGTATTTTATTCAGTTGGCTTGGTACCCAGTGTCAGCTCATATTTGTATTCTACATATTCCCCGTTTTCAGAACGCATAACCGTTACCTCTATCTCATCACCTGCTGCATAGTGCTTAAGCACCTCCTGCAAATCACTGTAGGACTCAATTTTCTCTCCTGCCAGTCTGGTGATAATATCACTGGGAATAATGCCTGCCGCCTCGGCTGCACTGCCCTTCTCTACAGAATATACAAACACGCCTCTGGGCATATTGTAGGTCTTGGAAATCTCAATAGGCACTTCCTGAAGGCTGACGCCCATATAGCCTGCCTGACCCTCTTCAACCTCATCTCTTCTGGTCTGATTCTCCATTAAATCCGCAATAATAGGACTTGCAGCGCTGATTGGAATGGCATAGCCCATACCCTCCACTGCGGTTCCACCTATTTTACTGGAGTTAATACCGATAACCTCACCCTTGATATTTAACAGGGCTCCACCGGAATTACCGGGATTGATAGCCGCATCGGTCTGAATAAAGGTTCCGGTAGAACCGTCTGACATAGTGATTTCACGGTTAAGTGCACTGACGTACCCGCCTGTAACGGACTGTCCGTATCCCAGAGCATTACCGATTGCAATAACCGGCTCTCCCAGCTTCAAGGTATCACTGTCACCTAAGGTTGCAATGGAAATGGCATTCTTTGTAGCATTCTCCAAATCAGACAGGGGTATTGCCAAAACCGCCAAATCCATATCGGCATCCATGCCCTTTACCTTTGCCTCTGCTACCGAGCCATCAATAAATGTAATCTCAAGCTTAGTAGCCGAAGCAGCTACATGATAATTCGTTACGACCAAAAGCTCTTCGTCGCTTTCAGCCACAATGATTCCCGAACCGCTGGCAGCATTATTCTCTGTAAAGGTCTGCCCAAAGAAATTAGTGGTTGTAGTATAATTATTGACAATAGATACCATGGCAGGCATAACCTCTTCCACAACCTGAGAGACATCTGACGTAATTACCTGTATATTATCGGTATTAGTCAGCTTAATACCTGATTGGCTCTTGTCCGATGTAAGGGCGTTGGCACTTCCGTTTACTGCCTCAGCCTTTGTCATTGCTTCCTTGTCGCCTTGCTGTAAAAGCCCGGTTCCCTGACATACTGCATAAAAGCCTATGCCCGCAAACAATCCGAAGAAAAGACCTAAGCTGACGCTTGCAACTGCCCTGCGGAAAAATCCACCCTTTCTGTTCTTTTCCTTCTTCCTCTTACTGTCAGAAGATGCCTTCTCCTCTGCCGCAAACACATCGCTTGCCGGCTTATAGGAAGTATAGTCATAGTAGCGCTGTGCCTGCTCAGAATTTTCTGCATTATGCTCAGAAGCAGATACTGTTGTCTGTCCATCAGCACCGGAGGTATTGTTACCGGTACCGACACCGGAATAAATTTCGTTATCGTACATAATGATTACCTCTTTTCTAAGTTTTATCCTTTATCTTTATGTACCAAAGTATAGCCTTCATTTGTGACGGAAGTGTGTTTAATTCGTGAAAAAATGGTAACTTTTATTCCACTGTAACGGATTTTGCAAGATTTCTCGGCTTATCAACATCACAGCCTCTGCCCACTGCCACATAATACGCAAACAGCTGCAAGGGAATAATCGCAAGTGAATTTGCAAAATACGGATTAATTGCAGGGATATATACTACATAGTCTGCTGCCTTCTCGATTGCCTTATTTCCTTCGTTTGTCACTGCCATAACAAAGGCACCTCTCGCCTTTACCTCAACCATATTGCTGATGGTCTTCTGGAAGAGCGCAGGCTGTGTGGACAATGCCACAACTAAGGTTCCCTCCTCAATCAGGGAAATGGTTCCGTGCTTCAACTCGCCTGCTGCATATGCTTCAGAATGAATGTAGGAAATTTCCTTTAGTTTAAGGGAGCCTTCCAAGGATATGGCATAGTCAATACCTCTTCCAATAAAGAAAATATCTCTTGCTCCTACATAACGATTGGCAAAATGTTGAATTTTTTCCTTTTGTCCCAGCAAAAGCTCTATCTGGTCAGGAAGACATCTGATATCGGTCAGAAGCTCCTGAAACTTCTCCTCATCAAGCAATCCTCTCACCTTGGCAAACTTCATGGCAAGCATATATAATGCCACCAGCTGTGCACTGTATGCCTTGGTGGTTGCAACTGCGATTTCCGGACCAGCCCATGTGTACATAACGCTGTCAGCCTCTCTTGCAATGGAGCTTCCCACCACATTGACAATTCCAAGAACCTTAAAGCCTCTTGCCTTGGATTCACGAAGCGCTGCCAGTGTATCAGCCGTCTCGCCAGACTGACTGATTACAATCACCATGCTCCCCTCCTCCAAAATAGGGTCTCGATAACGGAATTCACTGGCCACATCTACATCAACCGGAATACGCGCCAAGCCCTCCAACACATATTTTGCAGTTACACCGGCATGATAAGCCGAGCCACACGCCACAATGTGTATCTTCTTAATCGCCCTTATCTCCTCATCGCTCATCTTCAGCTCTTCTATTACAATATCGTTATTCCGAATGCGGGGAGAAATGGTATCGGTAATCGTCTTTGGCTGCTCATACATTTCCTTTAACATAAAATGCTCGTAGCCCGCCTTCTCTGCTGCATCTGCATCCCACTCAATCGTGACAGGTTCCTTTGTAAGCTCCTCCTCGTCCACCGAGAAAAATCTTAAGCCGTCTCCGCGAAGCTGCACTACCTCCTGATTGTCCATATAGAAAACAGTTCTGGTGTATTTTAAAATGGCAGGCACATCGGAAGCAATAAAGCAGCCGTCCTCATTCTGCCCTACAATCAGAGGACTGTCCTTCCTTGCCGCATAAAGCTCACCCGGAAAATCGGCAAACATGATTCCCAATGCATAGGAGCCTTCCACACGATGAAGCACCTTGGTAATTGCCTCCAAGGGATTCCCCTTATAATAGTAATCCAGCAAATGAGCCAATACCTCTGTATCTGTCTCTGACACAAACTGATAGCCCTTGTCTTGAAGCTTCTTCTTCAGCGGAATATAATTTTCGATAATGCCATTGTGTACCACTGCGATTGTGCCCTCACAGTTGGTATGGGGATGAGAGTTCAAATCACTGGGCGCACCATGTGTCGCCCACCTTGTATGCCCAATTCCGCTCTCGCCCGGCATGCTCTCCCCTCCATGGGTGAGATTCTCCAATACCTTAAGCCTGCCTACAGCCTTTTGTACACAGATTTTTTCTCCGTCAAAAATTGCCATTCCCGCAGAATCATATCCACGATATTCCAGCTTGGACAAGCCCTCCAAAATAATGGGTGCTGCCTGCTTATTACCTATATAACCTACAATACCACACATATCTTATATCCTTTCTATTGTTAAATTTATACTTTACTTAGCCAGTATTCTCTATTGGTTGTAATGCTCAAAACAAGCTTCATGGGTAATTTCCTATAGTGCTTCCCCAACAAATATCCCATATATTTACTGGCACACTGCATATAAAAATAAGGAAGCTTTCTTAACATATGGTTTTTCTTCAAATACACTGTAGCTGCCTTTACCATGCGTTTTCCCTCTGATTCCGAAGAAATCTTGGAAAAAATCTCCGGATGCTCTGCCTGAGACACTCCCAAATCAAAATTCCGCCGCAGCTGCTGCATATTTGTATAATTGTGAGAATGATATACCCTTGCCTGCGCTTCGTAGGCTATACTGTAGCCTGCCTTTACGGCACCCGCCGCGTAAATCATATCTTCATTAAAAATAGTATGCCTGATAAATCCTCCTAATTCTTCATAAATATCCCTTCGATATGCTGCACACACATTGGAGCAGAAAAAGGTTTTAATCCCCAGCCTTTCCAAATCCTCCGAGGACTTCACACAGCTTTCTGCCGGATAATTGAACTGTCTTGTAAAGTGCTCTAAAACACTGCACTCCTTCGCAGGCAGCTGTCTTGCATATGCCACTGCCACTCTGCCGTCAAGCTGCTTCACCAAGCTCTCAAGCAAAAATTCATCTGCCGGAAGAGCGTCCTGCGTCATCATTACAAAAACCTCGGCATGGGATTTCTCCACACCTATATGCCTTGTCTTTCCATGGTCAAATTCTCTCTTGGAAAGATGAAACACCTGTACATTTCCATATTTCTCACAAAAGTCTGTTCCGTATGTCAGCTTTTCAAAATACTTTTCTTCCGTGTTCATCAATATGATATTGTTCACGGGAAGGGTTTGCTTTTCCAGCATATCAATCAATGCCAAAAGCTCCTGCCCGGGCTTGTAAACCGGAATTATCACATCAATCATCATTGCTGTCAGCTCCCCTCAAAGTTCACTGCTGTTTCTAATTATACTGTAATATGGCACTTTGCACAAGCGAAAAAAACGAGGGAGCAGGCCTGCTCCCTCGCTGCGTAAATTACTCATATTTGCTTTTATCCTTGTCAATATATTGCTGAGTTTCTTCAACAATCTTTGCGCTGTATTCGCGTACGGCATCGGTTACCGTATAGGTCTCGTCCTCAAAGAGGAACTGATGCAGCCACACGACATTGCTCACCAAATCCGTGGGAACAACACTGCTTCCCTTAGCTCCGATATTACAGGTATAACGCATATTCTCCTGAGGGAAACCGTTCTCATCTACAATACGATAGTTGGAAATATTGGCAAGCAAATCCAAAATATCCTTGGAATCCAAGCTGGTGTAAATATCATCAATGGCGCTGTTAAATACCTTTGTCAGAGTTGCCAAATCCGCCTTTTTTGCCTGCTCCTCTATTGCTTTAAGAACCTCTCTCTGACGTCCTGCACGCTTGAAGTCATCACCGCCGCCATAACGGATACGGCAATATGCTGCTGCCTGCAAACCATCCAAAAGCTGATAACCTGTCTCTGTTACCGGTGTGTAATCACATTTTAAAACTTTTTCTACAATGCTAATCTGATAATTATTGATATGCTTCAGTTCCGTCTCGTCCACGTCAATATAAACACCGCCCAAGCCGTCAATAACCTCTCTCAAGCCCTTATAGCCAACTGTAACGAAATTCTCAATATCCATATCAAGGTTCATATTCAGCATTTTTACCGCCTGTTCAGCACCACCATAGGAATACGCTGCATTACATTTCCGGTAGCTGTCATTACCCAGATTCAAATAGGTATCACGATATACGCTGACCAGCTTGATGTCACCGGTATCCATATTAATACTTGCAATCATAATACTGTCGCTTCGGCTGCCCTTATAAAGCTCATCATCATTCATAGCGTCCACACCAAAAAGTGCAATATTCATATAGCCCTTCATGGTTTCATTTTCCTGTACCTCCACCGGAATCTCCAGCTTCTCCGGCTCCAGAGTGACATACTTTGGTCCTTCACTTTTTGCCGTAGTTCTTGTTACCATGTAAAGCGCTATCACCATCAATAGAATAACCGAAATCTCCACTGCAAAAATAATTATCTTTCTTCTCTTTTTTGCTGCCCTCTCCTTTGCTGTCATTTTCTTCTTGGAATTTGCTCCCGATGTACTCATAATACTCTTCTCCTTATTTCGCATAGCCTTAATATGCGTTTTTGTTGATAAACCCTGTAAAAAAGGTCATAAAAATTATTTTAATATCAAAGCCCAAGGTCCAATTCTCTATATAGTAAATATCATACTCAATTCTCTTTCTTATGGAGGTATCTCCTCTAAGTCCGTTGACCTGTGCCCAGCCGGTAAGCCCCGGTCTGACCTGATGCTTTACCATGTAACGGGGAATTTCCTCTTTAAACTTCTCGACAAACAATGGTCTTTCCGGTCTTGGTCCCACAAGGCTCATGTCACCCTTTAAAATATTGAACAGCTGGGGAAGCTCATCCAGACTGGTTTTGCGCAAAATTTTTCCCACGCCAGTGACACGGGGGTCATTTTTCACTGTCCATGCCTTCTTTTCTTCCTTGGGCGACTGCATTTCCATGCTGCGGAATTTGTACATATAAAAGGGTTTATTGTGAAGCCCTACTCTCTCCTGTTTAAAAATAACAGGTCCGCTGCTGCTCAGCTTTACCAAAATGGCACATATCAGCATAATCGGCGAGGTAATAAGAATTCCCACAGACGCCCCTACAATATCCATCAGACGCTTTACCACAATATTACCTGTGTTCGTCAGGGGTACATAGCGGATATTGATTACCGGAAGCCCCAATAAATCCTCAGTATATGGCTTGGTGGGAATCAGGCTGTTATAATCAGGGATAAATTTAGTATGCACACCGGATTTCTCACAGATGTCCACAATCTTCTCCAAAAAATCGTAATCCTTCAGAGACAGGGTAATTGCTATCTCGTCCAGCTTATTTTCCGGAAGGATAATTTCCAAATTACCCAGAGAGCCCAACACCTTTACTCCCTTGTAAAGAGTACCCGCCGGAATATGGTCGTCCAAAATGCCACAGACCACATATCCCCACTGAGGATTCTCCAAAATACGGTTAATATACTCCTCTGCCGCTCTGGAATATCCCACCAGCAGAATGTGCTTTAGATTATACCCTTTACTCCGCATCATTCGCAAGGTCTTGCGAAGCACCAGTCTGGCACATGCCGTCAGGAAAATATTCAGTACATAAAAAATTGCCATGACGGAACGGGAAAAATTAATTTCATGGATAATCATATAGAGAATGATTATCAGCGCCGCTATACCAATGGTATTTGCCTGCAAAATGCCGGACAGCTCATGCCGCCCGCGCACCGTCCTCTTTGGCGTATAAACACCGCATCTGTAATACAAAAACAAATAACCCGGCACTATATAGAACAAGAGCATAAAATAATCGCTCACGGGCAGCACCCCAATGCCGGGGCCATGTTCAAAAATATAAAATTTTACATAATATGCAAGAATAAACGAAGCTGCCGTTATGGCGGCATCCATTACCACCAGCAGCCTGTTAAATACTTTTTGATTGTCCTTTATCATAAGCGCCACCCGGATTGGTTCTGAATCGTAAGTATTTTACAATATTATTATAAAAGCTACAAGTTAAGAATTTATGAAGCTAATTCTTAAGATTTCATAATAATTCGAACCGTATTTACATATAACTGTATCTGTATTGCCAAATAATTTTTCAAGTTTTTCCACCTGAATTTGACCTTATGGCTTCGCCCTTCCCTGCCAAGGCAGCGAAGCAGCCCCTGCCACAAGCCCCTTAAATACAGCATTCCCATTCCCTTCCCGCAGAAAAACAAAAGCTTTATCAGAAAGCCTGTGCATAAAAAAGGCAGATTCCACAGCCATTGCAAAAGAGGCATATTCTTTCCAATTACATATATATTATTTGCAGAAGACAGCTCGGTTTTTCGCCTGTTATATCGGGAACCTGTGGAAGCGCTGCCAAAATGTAACACCTGCGCTGAAGGCTCATAAAGATTCCTATAACCGTAAATGCGAGCGCGATAGCCTATATCCAAATCCTCTAAATAGGCAAAATGCAGCTCATCAAACAATCCAATTTCCTCAAAAATTTTTTTTCTGAAAATTGCCGCACCTCCGCAGGCAGAGAATATTTCCACCGCTTTCCCATAATCTGCTGCCGGTCTGCCCTTTCCTCTGGCATACGCCCAGCCCAACACGCAATAGCGGTCTCCCCCATCGTCCATAAGCTGCGGCTTATCCCACATAAGCATTTTAGCGCTGACAGAAAAAATATCATCGCATTTGTCAATGGCACCATACAGACTGTCCACAAAGCCGTCAAATACCCTTGTATCATTATTCAAAAGAATGACATAGGGTGTTTGCGATGCCTGAATACCCACATTGACTGCATGGCAGAAGCCTGTATTCTCCGGCAGGAGAAGCCACTCCGTCTGGGGAAAACGCTCCCTTGCAAGGGGTACGCTTCCATCGGTGGAGCCGTTGTCCACTACAAGCACGCGAAATTCACAGGTATCCTTTTTCTGAGCATACAAAGCCTCAAGGCACCCTCCAAGGTACTCTATTCCATTGTAATTGGGTATCACTACAGTTACTTTTTCCATGTCAGCATCTGTCTCCCTGCCTTTTTGTAACTCCCTATGGGTTGCCCTTCAAGCAGCTGCTAAGCTCGGGCTCCCACAATATCCTATATCCCGCAGCTCTGATTGACCTGCAAAGTGCAATACTGGCTGCCCGGTAATCCGTTCCCTCCGGCAATGTTGAAGCATCAAACACTTCCTGACCCGGAAGCGTTGTATAAGGCACGCCTGCAATCTGTTCAAACAACCCTCTGCATTCCTCTCTCACCTCAATCAGACGGATGTCCACCGCCTCCGCATCCTGTTGAAGCACGGCACGATGCATATATCCACTGTAGTAGGCAGGAAGCCCTTCATAAAATACACTTCCGTCCTCCGAAAGCCTTCCGCTTATAATTCTTCCCTGCTTTAGAAGTCTGCCCCCTACAGCCCCTAAATCTGCTCTCGCCCGCAAAATCGGCTCTTGATACTCCAAACGGTAGAAGCCCAAATGCTTCATATGCACTGCCCCCGCAGCAATACCATGCCTATCTGCGAAATCCTGCACCGCCCGCTTTCCTGCCTCATAGGCATATTGCTTGCTTTGAGGGTTCTGAGCAGTGGATTCCACATGGCAACGCCAATGATACAATACCTTCGGGATATGGGCAATTTGATTTTCCTCATCAAGCAGCCTGCCCACTGCTCTAAGAGCCAAATCATAGTCCTGCGCACCATCATACTCCCTTCTAAAACCCAATTCCTTTATCAGAGTACTTTTCAACACCATAAAGTGACAAATATAATTATTACACAGCAAAAGATCCAGATTAAAATTCTCTTTTCTGTGGGGCTCATAATATTCCGTCCTGTCACCATTACATTTATCTTCATCAGAATAGAGAAGCTTAAGCTCTATTCCTCTTTTCTTTCCTGCTTCAATCGCCCCCGCCATCTCATACAGAGCATCCTGCGTAAGCACATCATCATGGTCTAGAAGCCCGGTATAATCACCTGTGACATAGGGAAGCGCCTGATTTGTATTTTCTGAAATACCGGCATTCTCATCTAAGTGTATATACTTGATTCTCGCGTCCTGATAGGTCTTAACCACCGTCTCCACGCTATCATCCTGGCTGGCATCAGCCAAAAGCAGCTCCCATTTGGGATATGTCTGACTTACCACGGAATCAATCATATCTCTCAGATACTCTTCCTTCGTGTGATAGGTGGGCACCACAACACTGAAGGTGACTGCAAATGCCTCGGAAGCACGACACTGCCTTTCTGCTTCCTGCGCCTCCAAGGGCATAAAAAAGTAGGGGGGCATTTTCTGCTCCTCTAACCGCTCTCTTGCTGCATACCATGTATTTTTCAAACCGTTCCGCCGCAAATAATATATGGTTTTTTTCAGGTTTGCCAGATTTATCTTCCTCACGCCCTAATAGCCTCTCATCTGTTCAGCAAAACAGCAAATCACCCCTTACAGGGCGATTCGCTGCCTGCCTTTAATATATTACAACACTGCCTTCAAATCCTCAGTCAGCCTGTCAATTCTGCTCTGCGCGTCTAAAAGACTGTCTCCTTTTACGCCCATGTAGAACTTAATCTTAGGCTCCGTACCGGAGGGTCTTGCACAGCACCATGCATTGTCAGGAAGCTCAAAGTAGAGAACATTGGACTTTGGCAAGCCTGTTGCAGACTTTTCGCCGGTCTCCATGTCGACTACCACATCATTCTCATAATCTCTGAATTTAAGTACCTTCAAATCACCAAATGCCTTAGGAGGATTCTGGCGAAGCTTATCCATAATTTCCGCAATTTGTCTGGAGCCGTCAATACCCTTCAGGGTAATAGTGTACTGGGTCTCCTTAAAGTAACCGTATTTTTCATAGGTATCAAGCATCATGTCCCACAGGGTCTTACCATGCTTCTTGCAATATGCAGCCACCTCGCACAGACACATTACTGCAACGATAGCATCCTTATCTCTTGCATGAGTACCTGCAAGACAGCCATAGCTCTCCTCCAGTCCGAATACATAATTGTTGCTGCCGGTCTGCTCAAACAGCTTAATCTGCTCACCGATAAACTTAAAGCCTGTAAGCACCTCTATCAGCTTTACGCCGTAGGCCTGTGTAATGGGCACAGTCATATTAGTGGTAACAATGGTCGTAACCAGTGCAGGATTTGCGGGCATGGTCTTAGTTGCCGTTCTCTCTCTCAAAATATACTCTGCAATCAGCATACCTGACATATTACCCGTAAAGGATACATATTCTCCGGTCTTAGTGTCCTTTGCATAAACGCCCAAACGGTCTGCATCAGGGTCTGTTGCCAGAACAATATCCGCATCCTTCTCCTTAGCAAGGCGGAGCGCATAGGTAAACGCCTTAGGGTCCTCAGGGTTAGGGTAATCCAATGTAGTAAAATCAGGGTCCGGATTCTCCTGCTCAGGCACTACATATACGTGCTTAAAGCCAAGCTCTGAGAGAATGCGTCTCACAGGAAGATTACCTGTTCCGCACAGAGGCGTATACACAATCTTCATGTCATCTGCCATTTCCTTGATAACATCAGGGTGAATAATCTGCTTTTTCAGCTCTGCCATATAAGCATCATCTATCTCCTGACCAATCACCTGATAAAGCCCTGCCTTCACAGCAGCCTCCTTGTCCATGGTCTTTACCGCATGATAATCCTTAATGCTCTGAACCTCTGTAATAATATCCTTGTCCTTGGGAGCTGTTACCTGTGCGCCGTCCTCCCAATAAACCTTGTAGCCATTATATTCAGGGGGATTATGGCTTGCAGTCACAACAATTCCGGCAGTACAGCCTAAGGTACGGACTGCAAAGGAAAGCTCCGGCGTAGGTCTTAAGGATTCAAAAATATATGCCTTGATTCCGTTTGCTGCCAAGCAAAGGGCAGCCTCGTTGGAAAACTCAGGCGACATACGTCTTGAATCAAATGCAATGGCAACACCCTTGGCCTGCGTACCCTGCTTAATAATATAGTTTGCAAGACCCTGCGTAGCTTTGCGGACAGTGTAAATGTTCATACGGTTCGTCCCGGCGCCGATAATGCCTCTCAACCCGCCTGTACCGAATTCCAATTCCTTGTAAAAACGCTCTTCAATCTCGCTCTCATTGTCACCGATAGCCAAAAGCTCGTTTTTCGTAGCCTGATCAAAATAATCATCTTTCAGCCAAAACTTGTATTCGTCCATAAAACCCATTTCCATATCCTCCTGTCTCTTCAATATCCATTATATTTACAGCCAATAAATACCTGTACGACAGATATCCCATTCACTGTATCCATGACTATTTTACCATATTTGTCCCTATATGAAAAGTGTTATACGAATCATATATTTCCACTTCTGTGATTTTCTGAACCAGTCTTCTTAAGTCCGAAACAGTCTCACTCCAATTCTCCTTCGTAACCCTCCTATTGCCCTCGCACAACTGCTCCAGCATATATTGATTAATTTCGGGAGAATAATGGAGCATATCCATATAATTATCCAAATCACAGATAATGTTTTCCTCATTTTGGAAAAAATATACCTCTACGTTATCATAGACAAGCAGACGTGGAATTGTCTGCTCCAAAATATAAAAATTCTTCTCCAAGGTACCATTGGTATAAGCACAGTCCCACCAAAGCATGGAAAAGGGTGGAATCATGAAACGATACTGTATCTCAGGATGATTTTCAATCTGTTCTTCAATCAGAGCCACACTCTGTTCAATATCCTCTTTATCTCCCGAAAAGTCCTGCTCCGGAAGCCTCTTTGCAGGTCTGTCATAAGCCTGCATTGCCCTCACCGCACTAAACTCCTTATCTCTCGCCCAATTATAAGCATTTCCGTCCGTATTGATGTTCTGTCTGGCAGCTGCCAGCATATAGGGAATTTTTATAAACAATATCTCTTTGTTAAAAAGATAGGGTGCATCGTCCAACACTGTTTTCGTATGAAGATAACGGGGTATATCATCATTGTACAGCGTAGGCACAGGTGATGAATTAATGGAGGGAATATCAAGGCACCAAAAAACATTCTTAAGCTCATGCTCTCTCTGTGCCATATCCAGATAATACAGCAAATCCGCCACAGAGCCGGAGGATTTAATAAGCTTCAAGGTCTTACAATCATAGTTTTTGTCCAAAAAGCTGCTGTCAAAATTCTCTGCCACAGAAGAACCCATTAAGACACTGTCATAGGAAAAATTTCTGACGCTTCCTGCCATCTGGTTATCCCTGTCATTCAGCACTGCCTTCATTCCCCAAAAAGGCTCATGATACTGGTAGAACGGGTCAAACACCCATACTGTCAATGCAACAATTGCCAATTCAATTACAATAAACACACATAGCCTTATCAAAGCCTTTCTCTTTTGTTCCATATTTCCTCACATACTAAAAATAAACACTTCCGCCGCGCCATTCAAAACTACAGCCTAAAAATTAAAATACAAAAAGGTGCTAACCTGCGACAGTGAAATCAATGACCATGTAAAAAGAGTTGCCAGACACAACAGCCCCCAAGTAGTCCTTCCTTTTTCCTCCAGCCACTGCTGCGCCCTTGGTCCACGCAGCAGAAGTATACTGCTTCCCAGCAGCATACACAGACTTATCAGATAAAAGCTATTTAAATATGCGGGCAGCTTCATCTCCAACACCTTACGGATAACATATGTCTCCGGGAACTGCAGCACATTGCAGATTCCCAAAAGCATTCCTGTATTGCCTCCTGTAAAAAGCTTTTTCCATAACAGTGCCGCCTGCGCAAGGGAATCGCTTCTGAATATGGAAAATGACAACGTCACAAAAATACCCGTCACAAGACGGTTCAGCCATGCTGCGCGGAATTTAAGCCTTGGGAAAAGAGTTTCCCATACAACGGCAAGCCCATGCATTATTCCCCACACAATAAAGGTCCAGTTTGCACCATGCCATACTCCGCTTGCCAAAAATACTATCATAAGATTAAAGCACTGACGTGCCTTTCCTTTTCTGTTTCCGCCCAAAGGAATATATATGTAATTCGTAAAAAAGCGGTACAAGGTCATATGCCACCTTTTCCAAAAATCTCTCACAGATTCCGCCATAAAGGGTGAACAGAAATTTTCCGGCAATTCAAAACCAAACATTTTTCCGATTCCCCGTGCCATGTCGCAATAGCCGCTGAAATCAAAGTAAAGCTCCAGCATATAGGCAATAATCGTTACCCACGCACTGGGAGCGTCCAGATACGCAATATTTGCATACTCCGCATTGACTAATACCGCCAGCATGTCTGCCAAAAGGACCTTTTTAGAAAGCCCCAAAATAAACAGGGAAAAGCCGTCAAAAAAATGCGCTGCAGAAAGCCTTCTGTTTTTTCTCTCCACAAGCTGCGGAATAAATTCACTGTGAAGTACAATAGGACCCGCTATCAGCTGCGGGAAAAAGCTGATAAAGCAGCAATAATCCAAGATTCCGTAATGCTCCACACTTCCTCTGTATCTCTCAATTAAATAAGATAACTGCTGGAAGGTAAAAAAGCTGATTTCCAAAGGCAGCGCTATCTTTTCCAAGGATATATCCGTGTGTAAAAAGAAATTGCAGTTGTCAATAAAAAAGTTAAAGTATTTAAAATAAAACAGCAGACTTAAGTTTATAGCAATGCCCACTCCAAACAAAGCCTTCCTCTGCCATACCGCCCCCGCCCGTTTAAGCAATGCACTGACAACATAATTTAACGCCAGACTGACAAGCAATATCCATAGGTACGAAATGTTATAATACCCATAGAACCACAGAGACATACCAATCAAAAACAGCTTTGCATATGCGGGATTCTCAAGCCTTTGCAGTAAATACCAGCCTGCCAGCGCCAATGGCAGAAATACCGCTATAAAGATAAGGGAATTGAACAGCATTTGTACTCCTTCCTCTTCTCAAATGACAAGAAGAGTTGTTTTATCCGTTTACTTTTAACGAGAAATCACTTCTATCCAAAGAAAAATTTGGATTGTAGTAGGGGTCTCCTGCATCAAGCAGCTTCTTCCACCTTTCTCTAAACTTTTCAGATTCCTTATTGTAGCGCTCTGCCTTCTCTCCACTATCGTCCAAGCCTCTTGAAATAGATTCGTAGTGATAAAGCTCGCAGAAAGGAGTAAACACATTCAACAACTGTTTATCCCGTAGCTTCAGGCAAAAATCCACGTCGTTTAGGGAAATGGCAAAGCCCTCATCCAAGCCTCCCACCTCATCATAGAGACCTTTTTTTACCATAAGGCAGGCTCCTGTTACAGCGCTCACGTCCTGAGCATAGCAAAGCCGCCCCATGTAGCCCAAATTCTGGCGATGCTGCTTATAATGACTGTGTCCCGCAGTTCTGTGGGCTCCCAGTCCGATTACCACGCCTGCATGTTGAATGGTCTTGTCCCCATAGTAAAGCTTAGCGCCCACTGCCCCTACGTCTTCACGCTGTGCATACATGAGAAGCTCCTCAATCCAGTTGACGGTAATCACCTCAGTGTCATTATTGAGCAGCAAAATGTATTCTCCCGTAGCATAAGAAACGCCCAGATTATTCACTGCGGAATAATTAAACTTGCCATGATAGGTGACAACGGCAATCCTGCCGGGTGCAGCTTTCTCTTCCGTGCTGCGAAGAATACCACCGTCGCACTCAGTCTCTTTCTGCCCTGATATTGCCTGTGCCTTTTCGCTACGTGCTGCCATCACTGCCTCCTCATAGGAAAAGCCCAGCAGCGTACTGTAGTAATCCTTGATTTCCTGTGTTGTACTGTTATTTTCCACAATAATTATTTCATAATTATCATAAGTGGACTTTTCCATAATGGAGCCGATACATCGTTTTAAATCAGCCGCATGGTCCTTATTTGCAATCACAATGGATACCTTAGGTGTACCGATAATCTGATAGCGTATGCGGAAAATCGTGTCAAAGGCACGGGTACTGGTAATCTGAAAATGCTCAAAGCCGTGCTTTTTTAAATGCTCTGCCACAGCGCCCTTGGCAGCGGCAATGGCATAGGGCTTTGCGTCAATACCCGAAGCAACGCTGCCCGCATGGCTTCGCCAGTAATACATCAATTTTGGGATATGCACAATCTTCTTGGCATTGTCCGTCAGGCGCAGTATCATATCATGATCCTGACTACCGTCAAACTTTGAACGGAAAAGCTCATCTCCCTCAAGAAGCTGCCTTGCAAATACACTGAAATGACAGATATAGTTGTTGGCACGCAGATTATCAGGCGCATAGTCCGGCTTAAAGTGCATGGTAAGCATTTTATTGATATCACCGCTTTTAAAGGTGGTCTCGTCACAATAAAGGTAATCTGCTCCCTGCTCGTTAATTGCCTTCACATACTCATACAGCACGGAAGGATGGAGAATATCGTCATGGTCGAACAAGCCGATATACTCCCCTGTTGCAAAGCTCAGGCAAGCATTGGTATTGCCCGCAATTCCTTCATTCTTCTCAAGCTTTCTATAGACAATGCGGCCACCTGAACGGCTTTGGTATTCTGAACAGATTTCTCCCACATAAGCGTGTTCTAAGTCAGAGCCATCTGCCAGACACAGCTCCCAATTCTCATAGGTCTGATTCATCACGGAATCTATCATCTCCGTCAAAAATTCCCTTGGCGTATTATATAGAGGTACCAATATACTGATTTTCACCATGCGGGGAAATTTTGCAGCCCGCTCTGCGGCAGCCTGTTCAGGCGTAGGAAAGCTTTCCGTACCAAACTGCTTCATTGCCTCCCGCTCACGCTTTTTGTATGCCGCCTTGGCAAATACGCCCCTTACTCCGCCGCAATTAGCCACTCTGTCCTTCTGACGAATTGCCCAATGCATGGCATTTCTCGCCGGCTTACTTACCTTCCAAAGGGGATTATTCTTTATACGATTCAGTTTCCACGTAAGCTCCTCATTTTTCGCCTCCAGCTCTGCAACTCTGGAAGCCAAATCCGCACATTTCAAATGCTCCTTTTCATAAGCATCTCTGTATTCTAAATCTGACATACCGCTCTCCCTTCTCAGCTTGTCTGTCAAGCAAGTATTTAACAGCGTAATACGTTAATATCCTGCAAGCAACTCATTTTCTTGTCTAATCTCTCTGCTCTCCATATAACTTCCTATTTATTTCTCTGGCTTCATCCGAGAATTCTATTGTATGTAGATAGTCTTTAACCTCTATTTTTATAATTTCTTGGACATATAGCAAATTTTCTTCCAAAAGCATCCCAATTTTTAATGCCTACCTGAGAAAAATTCCTGCTTTTGGACAAATACGGACTTTTTGGGGAAATAAGCCTATAAAAAACACAAAAAGTTGGCTAAATTTATCATTTTAATTTGTATATGTCCAAATGCCGGCAGACAATTCATCATGTCATATAAAATCTAGTAAAATGCAGACCGGAGGGCTGTAGGCAGCCAGCCATCTTATCCCTCTCTAAATCAGCTTCTTCACCGCCATACTCATATCCTGTGCTATCTTAAGCGGCACCCTTACAATCTCCATACGGGTATACAAAATATTCTGCGCCTGTCTGGGCAGTTCTTCCATATTAATATTGATGTTGGGGTCTGCGGTAGGGAACACCATGCTTGGCTGATAAGTGGTGTTCTCCTTATCCGCAGGCTTCACAATTCTGCCGTTTATCAAAAGCACCTTTTTCTTTTCCAGCGGAACTCTCTCCCCATTTAAGGTCATCTCCAAAATTTTTACCATACAGGAATCCATGGCCGGGTCAATGCGCAGCATTTTCACATTGCCGTCTACGGAAAGCTCCAGCTCAATGTGATTGTCTCCCTGATATGCCTCCCTGACAAAATAGGACTGCTCCTCATTGCAGCCTGCACCGGTGTCCTCGTATATCTGTACCCTGTTCACATTGCCGGAATCCTGATATTTGTCAATCCAGCTTAAGGGAGCCATCAGCCTGCAGCCGATTAAATCCCTCATCTGCGCCATGGACATTCTCTTACCCCTGATAAAATTCTGGAAGTCCTTTTCCTGCTCCCAAAGCTTCTCCGACTCCGCCTCGGTAATTCCAAGCTCTTCAAGCACCCAGTCAAAGGGAAGCTTATTGCGCTTTTCATCCTCATAAAGATAATAATAAATTGCTCTGAAAGCAAGCTCCTTGGTGGGAATGGGCTTTCCGAAGGTCCACTCATAGTCAATGACTGTCCATGTGTCGTCCTTTACCAGAACATTACTAAATATCAAGTCAAAGTCTGCCGCCGGATAATCACTGTTATAATCAATTCTCTCCACAAATTCTTTAAAGCATTGCTGAAAGCCCTGCAAATCGTCCTTTTTCAGGTAATCATCGAGCTTCTCCACAAGAGGCGTTCCCTCTACAAATTCAAACTGGGCATAGACCTCCTCCCCCTGCTCCACCAGCTCACAGCGATTAATTTCCAGACGGCTGCCCTCATATTTCTTAAGAAGATTTTCATAGGCGAGAGCCATGCCCCGCACATGCTCCTCAGCCGCCTCTCCTAAGGGGTACTTGCGCACATATGCCTCCCCTTCCTTCGTTCTTCCGATTTCCGTCTTAATGGCATACTCCGGCGCACGGTCGTTGGAGTACTTTGTATATTTTACATCAAAATCACCGCCGATAATTGCCACATAGGAGTTGGCAAACACAGAAAAAAGACCGTCCTCCACAAGACCGTCATAGGCATTTTTCTCGTCAAACAAAACCATTCTGTCGCGGTCAAAATTCCTCATATTGTCGCAAAGCTCGCCCTTACCCGGCAGATAAGCATCACTGTAAAGAGTAGTCATAAACTTATAATCGGGGTACGGATAGTAAAAATGATATTCCTGCACACCACAGCTTTTAAAAATACGCTCCAGACCCCTGCGGCTGAAGGTACGCACCCCGCCCCCATCAGGATAATTCTCTATACCGCCAAAATAGGTGCCTAAATGGTCCTCCTTGCAGCCCGCAAAATATTTCAAACCATATTTATTTTCTATGGCAATGACAATCCTGCCGTCTTCCTTCATGTGGGGCATTAATATTTTCAGGAAATCCTCAAAGGGTGTTTCGCCACCGATATAGCTCTGCCCGTATTCAAAAACGCCGATAAGACAGATATAATCATAATCCTTATCAAGCTCAGGCTCTATATCCTTAAAATTCCCCACATGAATGGTAATATTATCACATTCACTGTGGCGGTAGGCATTAATCATACTGCGCCTTTTAGACAGCTCCACACAGGTAACACTGCCTGCCTTTCTGGCAAAGGCTCCCGTAATAGCGCCACAGCCGCTTCCCACCTCCAGCACCTTGGCATTTTTGTCCATGGGAATCCATTCCACAATGTTTTCTCTCAGCGGAGACAAATGATACAATATCGGCCAGTTCTTCCGTTCGCCGATAACTCCCTCATACTCCACAGGGGACAAATCTCTCACGATACTAAGAAGCTCATCCTCCACTGCGCCATCACTATAAAAATCCTCCCCCGGGTATTTGCTGTAATTAAGCGCCACCTTACCAATATATTCCACCACATTAACCTCATTTCCCATACGCTAATTCTCCATGCCATAGCATCACAAATTGTCCGTTCTCTCTGCGTCCTTTACAAGCACCTCGGATTCCATATCATAAAAGCCCACTGTGTTTTTATCCGAGACTACGGTAATATTAATCACATCATACAGTCTGTGATATACCTCAAAGGTATCGCCTCTGTAACCCGTCACCCCAAGGGAAATCAAATATTCCCCTCCTTGTAGGGTCATTCTCTGCTTAAAGGTAATATCTTTTACCTGCCCCGGTTCACCGCTGTCTAGAAATGCCTTCTCTATCATAGAGTTGGTTCCTGTAATCTCCGTGCCCTGTACGTTTTTGATGGAAAACGCAAAGATAGGCGCAGGAACATGCTCCGTAAATTTGACCCGCATATGCATGGTAAATTCGCTTCCCTTTAACACCGCCATAGTAGGCAGACCCCTGTCATCGGTCAGACGATATTCTATAATCTGCGCCTGCATATTGCCATACTCTTGGGCATCAGGATTATACCCCAGCTCGGCTCCGCCTCTTTTTGCTGCCTTGTCCGGCTCACCAGCCTGCGCATCTTCACTCTGCTCTGAAGCGGCAGGTACCTCATACTGTCCAACAAGCACTCTCTTGTAGGCATCAATCATTTCCTTAGGGCTGCCCTCTCCCAAAAGATTTCCCTGATTCAGCAAAAATACCCTGTCGCAATACTTGCTGATGCTGTTCAAATCATGGCTGACAAAAACAATGGTCTTACCCATCTCCTTGAATTCTTCAAACTTATGGTAGCACTTTGCCTGAAAGAATACATCACCCACGGACAATGCCTCGTCCACAATCAGAATTTCCGGCTCAATGTTTATGGCAACCGCAAAGGCAAGACGCACGAACATTCCGCTGGAGTAGGTTTTTACAGGCTGGTACACATAATCACCGATATCAGCAAACTCCAAAATAGCGGGAAGCTTGGCATCAATCTCCTTCTCCGAAAAGCCCATCATGGTTCCGTTCAGATAAATATTCTCAATTCCGTTATACTCCTGATTAAAGCCTGCCCCCAGCTCCAAAAGTGCTGAAATACGTCCATTTACATGTACCTCTCCGGAGGTTGGGTTCAGTACCCCCGTGATAATCTTCAAGATAGTAGATTTACCGGAGCCGTTGGTGCCGATAATCCCCACCGTCTCTCCCCGGTAAATATTGAGACTTACATCATTTAAGGCATAATGCAGCTTGTACACCTTTTTACCGATGCCAAAAGCCTCCTTCATGCGGTCTCTTAATCTGTCGTACAGCTTATACACCTTATTTACATTTTTAACCTCTATCGCTATCTGCCTTGTTTCTTCCATTACCAATCTCCATTCCGAAGCTTCTGCACCACAAAGTCATGCAAATATCAAGCCTTCGATTTTCCACCTTTCCTACAGTACATCTGCAAAATGCACCTTTAACCGCTTAAACACCAATGCCCCCAGCCCAAACAGCACTACCGTGACAATCCAGAAATACATGGTGGAAAAGAAATCCTGAAAAAACCATTCATGCCCGTAAATAGCACTCCTGTAGCCATTCACAATATACACTAACGGATTGAGCTTCAATATTACTACCCATTTACCGCTTATAGTATTCATGTCCCACAAAATGGGAGTTGCCCATATGCCAATCTGTAGTATGATGTTGATAATCTGAGACAAATCCTTAAAAAACACTACAATAGCACAGGTCATATAGCTGAGCGCCAGCACAAAGATAAACAGACAGGCGCTGTAGTAAAAAATCTGTAACGTATAAATACTGGGGTAATAGCCGTAAATCGCCGCTACCACCAAAAGCACCAAAACAAAAAAAGCATGGATAAAGGTTGCCGCAATCACCTTGATAATAGGCAGAATGCTGATTTTAAACACAACCTTTTTCACCAGATAATCATATTCCCTCAGAGCATTGGTTCCATTGTTCCACGCCTCGGTAAAAAAGAACCAGGGCACCAGCCCCGCCGTTAAAAACAGCACAAAGGGTGCCTCGTCAGTGCGTGAAGCACCCGGCATAATTACGTCAAACACAATATAATACATGCCAACCGTAACCACCGGCTGTACCATGGCCCATACAGCCCCCATATAGGAGCCTGCATATCTCTTTTTAAAATCATTCTTTGCCAGCTTCCAAATCAGGTGGCGATTCTGAAACAGCTCCACCGGAAGTCCCGTAAACTTATCATACCACTTTGCAAAGACCACACAGGATGCCAAAATTACAGCGCAGGAGAGGATTTTCTTAATCAGCTCCTCCCTCGGATCTGCCCCCGGATTATTATGTATAATAATAATCGCAGCCATCACCAAACTAAACAGTGAAAAAATTGTAATTCCACCTTTTTTGCTTATTTTCATTCCAATCTAATCTCCATTCTGCTTACAGATTACGGATTCCTTTCCATAGTAGCTGGCAACTGCCCGGTTTGCCTCGTTGTCCGGATTCTCCGTCAGCTCTCCCGTACTCAATATCCATGGTCGGAAACCATAGGGTCTAAGTACTACATCCTTCTCGTCGCCATTTAATATTTCCACCCTTTGAAGGTATTCCTGATAGAAATTATTTGCCTCACCGGTATGCACATAGTGATATGCTGTATAGGAGGAAAAGCTTCCCTCCTTCTTAGGCTCCAGCCAAAATGCACAAAGCATCAAGGCTCCGATTAAGGGATAAAACCACCAGTAGCATTTCCCGCTGGGAACAGTCCTTTCTTTCCTTTTTAGATATTGGCAAAGCCAGCCCAGCAAATAGATTTCATTGAGAATCAGCAAAAGCTGATAGGTTATTTTCACGACATTTAAGGTTCTTCCCAGCCCTGCATTTCCCATAGAATAAAGACTTGGGGCAAAACCGGAGGCATACAGACACACCGACCACAAAAGCACCAACAGGGGATAGCGGAACTGAAAACTACTCTTCTGAACCATCTGCCAAATAACGGGAATCAGCAAAACAAGCACGGGAATTGTCATCAGACCGGTAAACCTGCCAAGGTGCTTAACAGCTTCCACAAAGGACTGCATAATCGCAGAAAACCAATCAAGCCCCTGTCCTACATAAAATGCCCTTCGGACGTTGTTGCCCGGAGCTGATATGTTTTGATAAAATGCCGCTCCGTAAACCACAAGTGCGGGAAGAAGCAGTAAGCCTCTTTTGCTACGGCTCCATGCCGCAAGCGCCAATATGGTACAGACTACTAAAAGCCCCTGCAGAGCAGTGACAAAATTGCTGCCTCCCGCAACAAATGCTCCCAGCATACTGATGATTACCAAAATCACCGTGGCAGCTCTGCTTTTTGTCTTAAGCAGCTTAATCAGCCCCGCAATAAAGAGCAGGCAAAGGGAATGCATACCCACATAATGTACTCCGGCATTATACCAATAAAAGCCTGCCTGCGGAGTATGTATCAGTACAAACAGCATTGCCGCCGTTACCGCCTGCAAAACTATACAGGAGTATTTATCTCCTTCAAACACGTCCTTTACCAGCACTCTTACAAAAACAAGAATTGCTGTCAAAAATATGGTCAGAAGAAACAGCGCACCTAAAAAATATTTATCATCGCCCCAAATTGCAGGCATAAGTGACATCAGAAAAATAGAGGAAAAGGTTCCCTGCCACGCATACCATTGCGTTTTTGTGCAATACAGCGCACCCTGCAGGACACTGGACAGGCTCCTCTCCTGCACCAAAAAATTCTTGGTAAAAAGTCCCATAATATAATCATCATACCATGGTGCTGAATAGAAGGCTATTCTATATAGGGGAATCAGCAACAAGACCAATGCAAGCACCGCCCCCGCTGCTACTGTTTTTGTGTCAGGACGCCAGCAAAGAAGCCTGCGCATACGTTCCTTCCCATTATGCATACTAATCTCCATTCCGAAGCGTTCGCGAGGGGGCTTTCTCAACTATGCTTCTTATATTCGGCAATGCTGCCCCACTTCGTATCCTTCTCCGCCAGAATCAGCTCCATTCCCTCAGGAATAGGCCATTCCACCCCAATATCCGGGTCATTGTACATCAGTCCACCCTCATCATCGGGGTGATAAAACTCCGTACATTTATAGCAAAATTCCGCATAATCGGAAAGCACCAGAAAACCATGGGCAAAATTCTTAGGAATAAAAAACTGTTTTTTGTTTTCCTCGGAGAGAAGCACTCCAAACCATTTACCGAAGGTCTCAGACCCTTCTCTTAAATCCACTGCCACATCATAAACCTCTCCCTTAATGACACGTACAAGCTTGTCCTGAGGGAAATTTTTCTGAAAATGCAAGCCTCTGAGTACACCTCTCTTGGAGGCAGACTGATTATCCTGCACAAAAACCTGCGGAATGCCCGCCTCCTTAAAATCGTTATAATTGTAAGTCTCACAGAAGTATCCCCTCTTATCTCCAAACACTGTAGGAGTAATAATCTTAAGCCCTTCTATTTCACATGCTTCTACTGTTATCTTTCCCATAGCCATCTAATCCTTTCCGTTTCTTTATTCCCGCGGGCAATGAGCCAAGCGGGTCTAATTGCCTATATAGCTGATATTCATATCTACATTACCCTGAATTCCGTCCACCTTACCCTTGGAGGTATGCTGCCACATCTGATAGTAGCCCTGATAGATAGGCACACTGCGGTACTCTGCCAACCATATGCAATAGTTTTCCAGTCGGTTTGCCTGTAATTTATTATTATACCAGTTACGGCTTCCGTATACACCAGCCCTATAACCGGCATTCTCAATAGTGCGGCAGAAAGCTTCACAGACTAAAGTTCTTGTCTCTACGTCAAGCCCGTCTGCCCTGCCGTCTCCTCCTGCACCCTCAGTGTCAATAAAAATAGGATAATTCAGCTTATGCTCCCGAACAAGCTCAAGTACCATGGACGCTTCCTCCACTGCCTCCACCTCATTTACTGCCTGCGTAAAAAAATAAACTCCCGTAGGTATGCCCGCCGCAGCAGCACCCTTCATATTAGTCTCAAAATAAGGGTCCTGTACCAGACTTCCCGTAACGGAGCCTCGGTAACCGGCACGCACAATAGCAAACTCTACGCCTGCATTTTTTACCTTATCCCAGTCAATATCACCATTCCACTTGGAGACATCAATGCCAACCTTAGAATTGCCTGTAGATGCCTGCAGCTTTTTAACCTCGGACTTGTCCGCATCAGAAAGTGCATCCTGCTCACCGCTGTCCTCCGCCTCTGCGTCTATCTGCTCCTCAGTCTTGATTAGCAGGGAAATATCCTCAATAGCAACGTACTCCACCTTGTCCTTTACACGCACTCTGGTTTCATTTATTGGCACCTTGTAGCCTTCAATAGGCAAAAGCTCCACATAGTATTCTCCTGCGTCCAAATCTCCTATATAGATGACACCGTCCTGATCCAAATCCTTATATTCACCCATTCCCTCCAGCTTCACATAAAAGCCTTCGCCTGTCACAGGGCTTCCATCAGCATCTACAATCTGCACGCGCAAATCCTTTTCCACAGAGGTTACAACCAGTGAAAGCCTGTTTGCCTGATTCTTTGCCGCCTCCAAAATAGGATTTATATCCTCATCAAAAAAGGTATTGTCCTCCATAAATGCCGACAAATCATTTCCAAGCTGACCGGAAGGTGCCTGCTGCTCCTGTCCGGCTTGCACCTCCGCTACACTTGATTGCGCCAAGCCCGCTGTATGCTGCTTTCCCTGTCCGGAACCGCCGCCTTGGAAATTCATCGCAAGCACCATTATGGAAACAAGCAATATAACCGCCATAGAAGAAAGTATTGCCGTCCTCCTCAGTTTAGAGTCCATTTGCTACCTCAACTAAATATTTACCGTAATTGGTCTTCATCAAAGGCTCTGCCAGCTTAAGCAGCTGTTCCTTATCAATAAAGCCTCTCTTGTATGCAATCTCCTCAATACAGGAAATATAAAGACCCTGTCTCTTTTGAAACGCTGCCACAAAATCGGAAGCGTCCAAAAGCGCATCATGATTGCCCGTATCCAGCCATGCAAAGCCTCGTCCGAGAGTCTCTACCCGCAGGCTTCCCCTTTGCAAATATTCATTATTAATGCTGGTAATCTCAATCTCGCCTCTTGCAGAAGGCTTTACGTTCTTTGCAATCTCCACCACATCATTGTCATAAAAGTATAAGCCCGGCACCGCATAATTACTCTTAGGCTTCTCCGGTTTCTCCTCAATGGAAAGTGCCTTGCCGTTTTCGTCAAATTCCACTACCCCATATTCCCTGGGGTCGCGCACATAATAGCCGAAAATCGTAGCTCCCTTCTCTCTGGCAGCCACCTCCCTAAGCACTTTGGAAAAGCTCTGCCCATAGAAAATGTTATCTCCTAATACCAGTGCCACCCTGTCGCTTCCAATAAAGTCAGCACCAATAATAAAGGCATCGGCAAGCCCTCTGGGCGTCTCTTGAACCGCATAGGAAATCTCCATGCCAAGCTGGCTTCCGTCGCCCAAAAGCTCCTTAAATACAGGTAAATCTCTTGGAGTAGAAATAATCAGCACCTCACGAATACCTGCAAGCATCAGGGTTGACAGCGGATAATAAATCATGGGCTTATCATACACCGGCATAATCTGCTTGGAAATCGCCTTTGTAAGCGGGTACAGTCTGGTTCCCGAGCCTCCTGCTAAAACAATACCTTTCATCATAAAACCTCCATTTTGCAGCTTATTATAAACACACCGAATGGGAACGACCAGAATCGTTCCCATTTATCATGCACTATAGACTTTATTTCTCATACATCTCTTCATAATACTTTTGATAATCGCCACTTGTCACATTCTTCATCCAATCCTCATGTTCAAAAAACCATGCAATAGTCTTTCTTATTCCTTCCTTAAACATGGTCTCCGGCTCCCAGCCAATTTCAGCCTTTATCTTGTCCGGAGCAATGGCATAACGACGGTCATGCCCCTTTCTGTCCTCCACATAGGTAATCAGGTCGTTGCTAACCAGCGCCTTTCTGGAATCTCCCTCCGGAAGCATTTCCTGAAGGGTATCAATAATGATGTGGACAATTTCTATATTCTGCTTCTCATTATGACCGCCAATATTGTAGGTTTCAAACAGTCTTCCCTTCTCCTGTACCATATCTATCGCCTTGGCGTGATCCTCCACGAAAAGCCAATCGCGGACATTCTTGCCATCGCCGTAAACGGGAAGCTTCTTGCCCTGCAAAGCATTGTTTATAATTAATGGAATCAGCTTCTCCGGGAACTGATACGGACCATAATTATTGGAACAGTTAGTAATATTGGCCGGAAAATGGTAAGTATCCATATATGCCTTTACCAGCATATCCGAGCTTGCCTTACTTGCTGAATAGGGACTGTGGGGAGCATAGGGGGTTGTCTCATAAAAGAAAGCCGTATCATCGTCCGGAAGAGAACCATAAACCTCATCAGTGGACACATGTAAAAATTTCTTGTCCTCCTTAAAGCTTCCATCGGGCAGCTCCCAGGCTGCCTTGGCACAGTTAAGCATTACCGCCGTTCCCAAAACATTGGTCTGTACAAAAACCTCAGGATTTCTAATGCTTCTGTCTACATGGCTTTCCGCTGCGAAATGTACCACACGGTCGATATCATTCTCTGCAAATATTTTGCTGATTGCTTCCTTATCGCAGATATCAGCACGCACAAAGGTGTAGTTTTCTCTCTTCTCCACATCCTTTAAATTCTCAAGATTTCCTGCATAGGTAAGGACGTCCACATTGATAATGCGGATTTCGTTGTCGTACTTTTTGAACATATAATGAATATAGTTGGAACCGATAAAGCCCGCTCCTCCGGTTACCAGATAAGTTCTCATGAACAATCTCCTTTTTGTCTCTTCGATTTACAAGTACCTGCATAAATACATCATACCACAATTTGCACGCATTTCCAAATGCTTTTATTATTAAAATAAATGCATGAAAATTCTTAACATTTTTTGCGTTTTTCTGAATTTAGTATCCCAGATAACTCAGATTTAAATCCACATCCCCATTTATACCACTTACTCTTCCGGTGGATTTGTACTGCCACAAATCATATCTTCCGGTATAGGTAGGGGTAGCCGCATACTGTGCCAGCCATATTTTATAAGCATTCAATTCACTGACATCAATTTTGTCCGTCAGCCATGTCTTGTTGGCATAGATTCCCGCAGTATAGCCTGCATTTTGAATGGTCTGGCAGAATGCCTTGCACACTGCCGTTCTGGTCGCCTTATCAATCTTGTCTCCACGACCACCGCTTGCCTCCACGTCCAAAAATACCGGATAGGAAATTTTGTAATTCTTAATCTTGTCCAGCACATAGGAAGCCTCGTACACTGCCTCGACCTCATCTATAGCCTGTGTAAAGAAATACACTCCCACCTTAAGTCCTGCGTCCGTTGCCCCCTTGATGTTCTCCGTGAATCTGGGGTCTTCAATCAGCATACCCTGTGAGGAGCCGCGATACCCGCAGCGAATAATTACATAAGAAACGCCGGAATTTTTCACTGCTTCCCAATCAATCTTGCCGTTCCACTTGGACACGTCAATTCCCATGGTTCCTGAACCTGTTACCAATGAGCCGTCGCTGGCAAAATTGTATTTTGCGCCCTGAATAATCTGTTCTCCCTTTACCTTTTCTCCCAAAGCATTGAAGTAATAAACCTTGCCGTCAATAGTCTGCCAGCCTGTGTATTTCACCTCACCCTTGATAAAGAACTTGCTTGCAGTATAGTAATCCGCATATACCGCCTCTCTATAGGTATCATTCTCCACAACGTACAAAAGTCTACCGTTTGAATCCTTCAGCTTGGTAGTCTTGTCCTCCTTCGGATTGGGCTTTACCGTAACAGCACAGGTTGCCGTCACTGTTTCACCATTCTCCGTATACTTTACGGTGATAACCGCGCTTCCCTCCTTCACAGCCGTAATGGTAATTGCACGGTTACTTACCTTAACCGTAGCTACACTCGTGTCCGAAGACTCTGCCGTCACCGGAGCCTCTGTCACTGCATTGGCAACCTTGGCATTGATAATTACCGGCACGGTCATATACACGGTTGCCGCTGTCTTGTCAAGCGTTATTGTCTTTTTCCCTGTTACCTTTACATTGATAGCAGCTGCTGCCGCAGAAGCCTCTGCGCCGTCCTTATAGTTTACCTTGACCGTGACGACAGTCTCTCCCTCAGCCACACCCTTAACGGTAACTGTACCCGCCGCGTCCACGGAAGCCTCTGCAACAGCCTTGTTGCCGGATTCCACTGTATACACTAAGTCTCTGCCGCTCACAAAACCCGAAGGGGTCGCCTTGGCAGTCATCTGGGTGCCTATTGTCATATTCAGCGCACTTTTATCAACCGTAAGCTTTCCTGCCACATCACCCACCGTTACGCTGCAGGTACCTGTCAGACCTGTAGCCACACTGTTCCCACTGACGTCTGCCACCTCTGCCTCAAAGGAGATTAATGTTGTTCCTGCCTTCAGCGCAGTTACTGTAACGCTTTTACCGCTGCCCTCCACCTTGGCAACATCAGGATTACTGCTTTTCCATGTAATAGTACTTGGATTTACCTCTCCTACATCATCCGTACATTTTGCTGTCACCGTAAAACTGCTGCCCACTGCCAGATTCTGACTGGAAGGAGTTATTCCTGCGGTATACGCGGTACGCAAAAAGCTTTTACTGTTTACAGCTAGAGTAAGGGGGTCGGGGATAGTGCTTTTTAGTACTTCTGTGTAGGTATTGACTGTAGAGGTACTCTCCACCCATTCCACAGTATCCTGCAAAACAGACTCTACCACAGTTTCATTTTTCTTCGTATCCTCCACAGACACATCAATTTCGGATTCCTTCTTTACTTCATCACTGACATCAACTTTTTTATAGGCAATTTCCTTTTTAACCTCAACCAGCTGATTGCCCGCAGGAAGAATATAATCCGAATACCGCTCCTCCGTCAAAGCATTCATGGCAACCTTATAGCTTCCGGGCGCTATATTTTTCTCATAGATGATACCGTCCATATCGCTGTCAGACCATGTCTCACTCTTACCGTCCGGCTTCGTAACTATTACAGAAAAGGGAACATTTGCTATGAGCTTCCCTGTCTCCTTGTTGATAAACTTAATCTTCAAATCCTTCTGCACTGATGTCATATTTAAGGTGACTGTCACTGTCTTGTCGTACTCGGCCTCGTTATACCCCTTGTTTTCCTCCTGCTCCTTTTGCTGCTCTTCTATGATTGCATTTGCAGCCTCCTGCTTTGCTCTCTCCGCATCTGCCACAGCCAAAAGCCCCTTTTCACCAATAAGCTCCATATTCTGTAGCTGTGTGCCTACGCTGACGAAATCCTCCACCTGATTAGACATCATCTTAGCACTGATATACACTCCACCGGTAATAAGCGCCAAAAGCAGAACAGCTACACCTGTACCCATGATAATCCTGTCCATAACTGCCATACTTGTAAACCTGCTCCACAGGGAGCTGACGCCTGTTCCTGCCTCATCATCATAATAGTCAAAGTCTTCCTCATCGGAATAATACTCCTCAGGCTCCTGATAATCCTCTTCTGCGTAATACTCGTTCTCTGCATACCCTTCCTCCGGGCAGCCCTCTTCTGCATATCCCTCTTCTGCATATCCCTCTTCTGCATATCCCTCTTCTACATATCCCTCTTCTACATTTTCTTCTATGTACTCTGCATTTTCCTGCGGGTAATATTCCTCAGTAGCTTCTCCAGCTTCTACAGCATAATATTCCCCCTGCTCCATATCCGCAGCTTCCGTATCATATATCTCTTCCTGAGTTCCTTCCTCATAATATTCTTCGGAATCCGAATACGACTCATCTGTATAATAATCCTCTGCGTACTCCTCCTGCTCCTCCTCATAATATTCCTCTGCTGCATCGGTTGGCTCTTCCATATCCCAATCGCAGCTGTTTTCATCATATTCATACTCATTCCAATCCTCGTAGGGTCTCTTTGTATGCTTAAACAATCTCTTCATGTAGCTTTTCCTTCCTAATACTTAACAGCTTAACAATTCCGTAACATTATAGCATTGTAAATTATGCACTTCAAGGCATATTGGCATTTCTTCATAATTTCTTAAAATCTTTTTAATATTAATATTATGGACTTTCTTTACATATAATAGTAAAATAAAAAAAATTCTTTTATTATTTACTGTGAGCTTACAAAACATAGTGTGAATAATCACACTGATGTGCTGATTATTTCACAAGCCATAAAGAACATGGCTGGCTATTTGTGCCGCAGGCGTCACAAATCAGCTTTATCGCAGAGCCAAATCTGATATTCGGCTCGCGATTCCTTCGGCGCTAAAGCGTCTGCGGAATGGAGATTAATATGAAGCAACACGATACCCGCCCTCATCGCATACCGGATATAGACATTATTGATTTGGATTCCTCCGAGAATGCTCTAGGTGAGGCCTTCGACGAGAACATTGATGAACATATTGATGAGAATATCGACATGAATATTGATGAGGCTTTTGATGAAGAGAATCCGGATGAGCAGAAAAGGAGTGGATTATACCGCTTTTTCAATATCCATACACTTTTTGCCGCCGTATTTGTTCTTTTTGTGATAGGAATTGTTTTTAGTCTGAAAAACTGGGGTGTAAGGGTAGATTTGGACGAAATTTTCAAAAACGGACAGGGTGAATACAGTGATACGCTTGACAGCTTCCTGCCCCTTCTCAATGACAGCGGAGAAAATCCTGCCGATGACGGTGTTACCAACATTGTGTGCTTTGGCAATGCCCCTTTTGCAGATGACCGTGACTCAGATGACAATCTTGCAAACATTATTGCACGGGAAACAGGAGCCAACGTATATAACTGTTCTATCGGTGACAGCTATCTGGCTGCCCTGAATCCTTATTTTGACTCCAGCATTCAACCCCTAGACGCCTATAACTTCTATTGGCTGGTAACTCTTGCCACCGGAGGAGATGTTGAGTATTTCTTTGAGGAGGCCGCCCGCCATCTGGGAGATGCCACTCCTCCCGAAGCAGACGAGGTGTATGAGACACTGACTACTCTGGACTTCAACAAGGTAGATGTGGTTACAATTATGTATGACGCCAGTGATTATCTGGAAGGGCATTATATGTACAATGATGCCAATCACACGGATATTTCCTACTTTACAGGTAATTTGGAAGCAGGTATTGAATTATTAAAATCAATATATCCTCATATTCGTATTATTGTTCTCTCCCCCACCTATGCCTTTGCCGTGGACGAAAATGGCGAATATGTGAGCAGTGATATTATGACCTACGGAGGAATGGACGTTCTTTCCACCTATGTTATCAAGCAATCCGATTCTGCAGCGGTACAATCTGTCAGCTTTGTAGATAATCTTTACGGCACTATTCATGAGGATAATGCCAGGGAATATCTGATTGACAATCTTCATCTTAACGTGAAGGGGCGTAAGGCAGTGGCAGAACGCTTTATACAAGCACTCAATTATTATAATGATTAAAGTAAAACGCCGCGCAATCAGCGCGGCGTTAATCCAAAGTTCATCGTAGTATCTTTATAAATAATATATCCCCCTATACTATCAAACACCTCATAATCATAATCTGACATATCTCCCTTTAAGGGCTTTTCCTCAGACAAAATGACATAATGGCACCCATAATATTTTGCCTCTGCCGCCAACGCTTCCACATCAATTTCCTCTTCCGTCATAATAGCATGCAATTCAAAATAATTAGCATCTCTTCCATAGGGCATACACACTACCGGAGAATACTGTCTCACATACAGGAGGAATTCATCGGGAAACAGCGCCATAACCTCCCTGCCCTCAATTTCAATGGCATCACAGATATCTACCACCACCTGAGGCACATGATAAATGTTTTCAGCCCTGCTAAATAAAGGATTGGTATACACCAGCTTCCCCGAAACCATCACCAGCAAAATTGCCGTGGCTGCGAAGTAAAGCTTCCCTTTTCCCCGCAGGCTGCGGACAATGCACACCACCGTATAGGCAATCACAGGAAGCACCGGTAATAGCCAGCAAATCCGAAAATAAATTTCATTTCCCAATAGCCTGTAAAATATTTTAGAAAACAGGGGATTAAAATACAAAAGCAGAATAATAACAGGCACATAGATAAGCAATATTCTGAAAGGCTTTTTCTTCTCGTATATAAAAAGATATACCAGTGCCAGCAAAAACCATATCAGCACAAGCCCTGTTCCCATATACCTCTGTAATATTTCCATCACATTCATTTCCATTTTCCCACACTTTCAGACTAATCCAACACAAAATACAAAAGAGCCAGCAAAACCGGAATCATACAGCACAATGCCGTGGGTACAAGCACCCTCCACCTACGATAGCAGACTGCGGCGCACAACCCTGTCACTCCAACCAATATACAGGTGAGCAGTGTTCCCAGCGTACTGCAAAGGCAGCCCGCCGTCATGGCAAGTGCCAGCAGAAACCAATATCCCACTCCTGCCCTTTCCTGCTTTTCCTGCTTCTCCAACAATAACACCATAAGCAACATAAGAAAGGGGATAATAATATTTGCCAGTACCGCCTTTCCCTGCGCTGTCCTTACTAACAGAAAATTTTCCGCAGAATAAACAGAATATCCTCCAAAAAGTATAAGCAGCTCTACCAATATCATGAATAACGGCAATCCGGCTTTATGGCTTCCCAGCAAATGTCTGCCCAGTAAATAATAAATTCCATAGGACATTATAATCAGTATCATGGGCAATACCACATGTGCCATTGTCACCGATGGTATTCCCGATGCCTTTGCCAAAAATGACACCCATATAGGAAAGGGTGCCAATCCGTGCCTGGCGTCCAGTCCGGTGGTTCCTCCTGTGTAGGGCAGCTTACGGTACATAGTATCGGCATTCTCCGTGATGGTAGAAATCGCCACATAAAAGGCATCGTCCCCCTCCTCATATGCCATACAGCCTGCCAGCACCAGCTGAAGCACCAAAAGTACCCCGAACAGAAGCCAAAGGAACAGGTATGTTTTTCCTTGGTCCGCTGCATTTATCACCCTGAAGCTGGCGATTCCTTTTCCCTTTCTGACAAAATACAACAAAAGAGAAAGGAGTACCAAAAGCCCCATATAAATCCAAAACAGCTGACTCACCATGGAAAAGCTCTTCTCCAGCAATATAAGCGGAACGCAAATGCATTGGAAGCCCGCCCATAAAAGAATTTGTCCGCTTATCCACATAAAGGGCAGCTTTGCCGTTCCCTTATCCACATTGGCAAATAGCCCGCCCACAACTGTGGGGATAATTAATAATATAATACCCAGTATCAATATCTGTACTACAATCATGCCTTCCTCGCTTCCTTCATAATACCCTCCGCCGGCTCCGCCAAACGCTGTAAGGCTCTTATTCCTCTGCCAATCCATATAGAAAAATACGATAATAGCTTTCTTCTGTCTCGAAGGGCTCCTCACGAAGCAGTGTAAGCCCCTGCTCTGTGGCATTGACAATGTACGCCGCAGAGATAATATAACTGCCCCCAAGCTCCCTAAGACCGCCCAAATCTATCTCATAATGATTAAAGTAGAAGGTATTCTTTTCCATAGTATAATAGCCCGGACACTCTGAGGTAAACAAATAGCAGCGATTTCCCCATGTATCAAAATATTCCCGCAGATAATCGCTTTTCTTAAGCTCCGGCCAGATGATATTTCTAAACCGATGCTTGTACTCCAAAGAGTAATTATTGGAATACCCGTCCAAACAATAAAAGCCGTGATAATAGGCGGCAGCCGGGTCAATGCCCAAGCTTACCACTCGATAATCCTTCTGCGCCTGCCCTGTATATTCCGTCAGGAAATCCGCAACCTGTTCCATGACACCCACAGCATAATAATCGCTGTAGCTGATTGCCTTATAATCAGGCATACGCAGTTTTTGGATATTAGGCTTTAAATTGCTGGAAATAAGCACCGTTACACCTGTAACCCCAAGCGCCACAGCAACCGCCATCGTTCCCACTGCTGCTATCACCTTCTGCATACCCGCTGCCTCCCGGCACCAGCATACCGCAAATGCCAAGGTGCAGGCGAGCAGCAGATACCAAAAGCAGGGGGCAAGCCACAGAAGCCTGTTCATCTGAAAGGCGCCCAATGCCGCCAAGGACTTCCTCAGCGCAATACCCGCAGTGCTTTCCCAAAGTGCCGACAGTACTGCCACACACAGATTAATTCCGGCACAAGCTCCCATAACCGTAAGCAGTTTCTTCTGCGTTCCGCTGATTTTTTTGTGCGCCATGCAAAACAGACCAACCAGCAAAACAGCCGCCGCCAGAAAATACATATGCATGTCCTCGCTATGCTGTCCTCCCTGCCAAAGCCCCTTTAACAGCTGTTTCCAAAAAGGAGCCGGAGAAAGTGCATATTCTGCCTTGTGCGAAATCTCCCGGGAAGCATTTTCCCCTCCCAGTCCCAGCATTTGCTTTAGCAATGTAAAATTCTCCAAAATATAGATAACAAGCATAATAAGCCATGCGCTTAAAAGCCGAAGTGCCGCCTTCCCGGAGGGCTTCCCCGTCAATAATCTTTTCTCCCTGCGAAAGCATATCAGCTCCCACAGAATCCATAATGCCAGCATTCCCAACACTCCAAAGCCTATCAAAACCAGCGATGAGGTCAGAGCATAGCATATCACATAGCATAAGGAGCTCTTTACATACCTTCCCTTTTTTATCTGCAAAAGACAAAAGACTAGCAGCGGAAGCCCATACTGTGACAAACCATACACAGGCAGGAATGGCAGATAGGCATACAACACACCCGCCACCACAGCAGTCCACTTGCAGCCCGTACACTCCTTTGCCAAAGAATACATACCCACATAGCCGCACAAGCTTCCAAGCACCTGCATACTCACCAAGGCCGCAAAATAATTCCCCGTAAGAAACAACAGTACACAGGCAGGTGCCGGCATGGTCAGCGCTGTCTTTGAAGCTCCTCCCAGGAACTCAGGCAGGGTAGTGCCCTGAAACAAATGCTTTGCCTGCAAAATGTAGGCAATCATTTCTCCGTCCAACTGATCATGATAGGTCACTATGGCATCCTCTCCCAAAATCAAATAAGGCACCAGCATGACAAGCACTGCTGCCGCCCCTGCAAAGAAGCATACCTTACTACATTTCGCCATTATTCTTGTACGCATACATCTTTCCTTTTTCTGTCATCAAAATTGTCCATGCCGTCCATAGGCAGGTTAGGGGGACACTGTTTTTATAATCCATAATTCCGGCACCCTGCATGGTATACCAGCCAACAAGCCCCACCCCAAAAATCAGACAGCACAATACACACAATATACTCCACGTCTCTATCCTTCTCCTGCCAATCAGCATAAGCAGCCCATAAAGCACCTGACCTACTGCTGTAAGCAAAAGCCCTACCGCAAAGAACCAACTGTTGTAGTTTACATAATACTTTGTCAGACGAGGCTGTCTCTCCCTCATAAGCTCATAATTTCTCCCGGAGTAGGAATCATATGCACGCCCCTCCAGCTGCAGCTGCAAGGCAACGGGTGATACCGTATACGCTGCTGCGTCCAACATTATTTCGCGCTTTATCCTGCGGCAATATACCTGCCATGCCGCCTCTGCCACATCCCGATACAGCTCCTTGGCTCGCTCTACACCCACACTCTGCTCCACCGTAGGTCCAAACACCCGCACCATATTGTCTGCGTAGGTAATGCATTCTGTTATTTTCTCGCTGTCCATACAAGCCTTCAAATCCTCCGGCCAGTAGGCATAAGTCTCACCCAGACATGTCCATGCCATTCTGCTCACAAGCGTGGAGGAAATGCTCTTATGCATTCTTCCATAACTGCCGTCCACCTGTGAAAGACTGTTTGCGCCAAAAATCACGCCTGCAAAAGCACACACAAGTATCAGATGATATAAAATACTGCTTCTTTCATTTTCCCAATGTCTCACCACGCTGTACAGCAGCAAAAATATTATCGGCAATGCTCCGAGATACAGATATTCCGGCATAAGCAGTGCCGAAAGGAGCCAAAAAACAGCAGCCTCCATAAGCTGAAACGCCTTGAGCCGTCTCTCTCTGATTGCCTCAAATGCAAAAGAAAGCTCCAGCAAAATACAGGAGCCTGTCAAAGAATGGGGCAAAATTGCCATATGACACTGCATTGCCATTGGAACAGTCACCAGTGCCAGACTGCTCCAGATATCCCAAAGACGCCCCGACCTATGTACACTCTGCAACAATCTATGAGCGGCATAGCCTGCAAGGCTAAGCTGCAATACATACATGACTCCAAAAAAGGGAACACGAAATAATCCCTCCGCGCCACGGGCAAACAAAAGCAGTACAGGATACAAAATCCCCGTATATTCATCACACAAAAGGGTCTTACTGACCTCCACATAGAAATTACTCTCACCAAACTGCTGAATACCTGTAAAAGAACCAAGCATCCAGAGAATTCCCATAACAATCTGTATACTGAGACCTATGAAAATTACCCTGCTTACAACAGCAAGGATATGTGTCGCTGCCTTTTGCATATCTATCCCCTATAAAAATCTTCAATCACCTTGCAAATACCATCTACCTGTTCTAACGTCAAACCATAATACATAGGCAGACGCGCCAGTCTCTCACTCTCCTTAGTAGTATACTTATCCTCCCCATGGAAACGACCGAATTTTCTTCCTGCAGGTGCCGTATGAAGGGGAATATAATGAAATACCGTTAAAATTTCATTCCTCTTCATATAATCTATAAACTCTGTTCTCTCCTCAATATCCTTCGCCTTAATATAGAACATATGGGCATTATGCACACACCCCTTGGGCACAACGGGAAGCTGCAGCTTTCCCTCCTCTGCCAATGGCTGCAAATTCTCGTAGTAACGGTTCCAACAGGCAATTCTGGCATCATTAATTTCATCTGCCATCTCCAGCTGAGCATAGAGATAAGCCGCATTCATATCGCTTGGCAGATAGGAGGAGCCATAGTTTACCCATGTATATTTATCAATCTGTCCTCTAAAATATTTGCTGCGGTTAGTCCCCTTCTCACGGATAATCTCTGCCGCCTCAACGTCCTTTTCATCACGAATCAACAGCGCTCCACCCTCGCCCATGCTGTAGTTCTTCGTCTCATGGAAGCTAAAGCAGCCAAAATCACCGATGGTTCCCAATGCCTTTCCCTTATAGCTTGCCATAATTCCCTGTGCCGCGTCCTCTATAACAATCAGATTATGCCTTTTTGCAATATCCATAATAGTATCCATCTCACAGGCTACGCCGGCATAATGTACCGGTACAATGGCTCTTGTCTTTTCTGTAATTGCCTCTTCTATCAGGGTCTCGTCGATATTCATGGTATCCGGACGAATATCCACAAACACAGGCACTGCTCCCCTTAGCACAAAGGCATCGGCTGTGGACACAAAGGTATAAGCGGGCATAATAATCTCATCACCCTCCTTCACGTCCGCAAGCAAGGCGGCCATCTCCGTGGCATGAGTACAGGAGGTTGTCAAAAGACATTTTGCTGTTCCTGTCTTCCTTTCAATCCACTCATTGCATTTACGGGTATAAGCACCGTCTCCGCAAATCTTCTGATTCTGCACGCATTCCTTTATATAGTCCATTGCCTTGTCCGCGCAGGGCGGTACATTAAAATTAATCATGTTTTCTACCTCTTCTCTCTGTTGCCTGTCTCATCATGCATATTATATTCACAGCTGTTTGCAAATCACAGTTTTCTGCGCCGTATCCGGCTCATGCGTTATCTGCGCTGTACTTTCCACGCGCCCGTCACATCACCTGGCACATTATCCGTCACCTTACTGATAATGTATTTGGGTCTTCCCTTTACTTCCTCATAAATCCTTGCAATATAATGTCCGATTACACCAAGGCTCAGCATAATAAAGCCTCCAATAATCAGTATTAACAAAATTACCGTCGTAAAGCCCTCCACTGCTGTTCCCATCAAATATTTCGCCAACGTCTGAATTGCCAGTACCACGCTGAAAAGAATGGAAATCACCCCCATAACCGTCACCATCTGTAGCGGCAGCGTGCTGAAGGAGGTGGCATTCGCCACTGCATATTTCATCAGGCTTAAGAACGACCATTTACTGGTGCCAAACTGCCGCTCCTGCACCTCATATTCAAGGCTTACGGTATTAAAGCCTGCCCAAAAGCTTAGGGCTCTGAAAAAGGTATTGCGCTCAGGCAGCTCCAAAAGCACATTCACCACCTTGCGGTCCAAAAGCTTAAAATCTGAGGAAGCACTCATATCCATTTTAATGAGCCTGCTCATAATCTTATAAAACAACCCCGCTGAGAGCTTATAGAAAATACTCTCCCTGCCTCTGCTAGACTTAATACCCTCTACAATCTCCGCACCCTCCTGCCACAACCTCCACATCTTTGGAATCATCTGTGGCGGGTGCTGTAAATCACAATCCATGACAATTACCGCATCTCCGCTTGTCAGCTCAAGACCCGCAAAAATCCCGGCCTCCTTGCCAAAATTTCGACTGAACTCCGCCCCCTTAACACGAGGATTTGTCTGTGCCGCCTTCTGTATCTCCCGAAAGGTTCCGTCCCTAGAGCCGTCACTGATAAACACCAGCTCATAGTCAATTCCATTCTCCTCAAGAAGCTCCGAAAGCACCTTCGATGTGTTCGCAATATTCTGTTCTTCGTTATATGCCGGTAGTACAATCGATAGTAATGCCATCTGCCTTCCTCCGTTGTTGTCAAATATATTTCGTCCATGCCGACTATTGTCAGTCACGGTTTACATTCTCCGTCTTTACATACAGTATACCATCCACTACCTTAGTGGAATTCTCCCCCGGAAAGCTGTCAAGCGCTATATATTCTTCAGAATAGTATATTTCAGACATAACCTCCGGCTCCAGAAAGTTCAGAGTTGCCCCCAGATAATGCTTCATAAATGCCTGATAATTAGCTCCTGTGTACAAAAGGCTGTCTCCATTCATGCCTATCATATTAGAGGTTACCTTCCCGGTAATATCTGTAAGCGGGAACTGCTCGTCCCCCACCACACCTATCATGGCAATGGGAATTCCCTGATAATAACCTTCCGTCTGCTCGATTCTGTCAAGCAGGCGCACACAGTAGGCATAGGTTTTCTCATAACGCTTTTGCAAATTGGAATAAGCAATATTGTCCGTAACAGCATAGTTAAAAATCAGTACTGCTCCGGCAAGCAGAACTCCCCATTCCATACAGGCTGCCATTTTCCCTGCCGTCCTGACATATCTGCTAATGAAATCAACCATTAAAATCAAATACAACACCCATTGATATCTCATCAGCAGATGATAGGTTACATCCGGCGAAATAATCAGAATCAGATTGGTGGCAATGGGCAGACCCAGCACCAACAACACTATTATAGCGAAAAAGACCGGATTCTTCCACCATTTTCTCTGTAAAAAAAGAAGAAGGATAACCGCCAATGTAAGCCCCAGCAAAGCAACAATACCAATAAAGGAAAAAATATTGTTGTACAGAACATTGCCCTTTGCAGTAAAGGAAAAGAAATCAGCATACAAATTCTTAATATTGGCTAAAAAGCCATTTCCCCCGGCACTCCCCATATTGTTAATTCCCTGATAGGACGCCAGCTCCTTGCCCTGAATTTTTAATAACACCCGTAATACAACAAGATACAGAGCCACTCCCAAGCCGCCCATATATAAATACCGGACACCGGATTTGACCTTCTCCTTCAAGGCAATGTCCTGCATCATCAAAAGAATAATCATATAAATAGAAAGTATTACTGCGAAAGACAAATACGCCTGATAGGTGCCCATGCTGCATGCCAGACAGACTGCACCCCCCACAAACCCATAATGATACTTTTTGGTAAGCAGGACGGAAAGTACTGCCAGAAAAAGCGCCAGCATATAGCCATCCAGCGTAAACACATAAGCAAAGGTAGATGCCAGTGCCGGAAACGCTACCAAAAGCCCACTGCTTAGCACTATTGCCACCTTATCATGAAGCTCTAAAAGCTCTGTCAACACCACTGCCGTACATGCCAAAAATATAATTCCCAAAATACCAATCAGCCACGGCAATGTAAAATAAGAAGAGAACCCACAGGCAACTGTCAAAAACCACCGTCCTGAGGTAATCATATTCTGATTAAAATACATACTGTCCAGTCCGTCATGATTGGGAATATCCGAAAGCAATATGGGCATATGAATTAACACCCCTGCTGCAAGGGCAGTTCCAAAGGCCAGCTTCCACTCTGACTTCATATGCTCTTTTAGGTTTTGAAATGTCTGTGCAGGCGTATTCATCTTACCCTCCGTTCCGAAGCTTTACTGCTGCAAATATTCTGCAAGCCTCTGCGCAATCATTGTCCTTCCCATATCATTGGGATGAACCCCGTCCTTGGTATATCTTTGCCAATCCTCCCATTCCTCATGGGAATAAAAATCATGATATAAATCAATGCTTTCCACATCAAGCCCTTCTGCTGTCTTAAGCGTTGCTTCCACATATTTTTCCAAAAATCCTCCCCCCGTATCATACTCCTCACAGGTAAGCCCCTGTGCCGTATACCATGTATAGGTAGGCGTTACCAAAATAATGCGCATATGGGGATATTGCTTACGCAAGCCCGTTATGATACTTTTTAAAGCTCCCTCAACAGTGTATTCATCATAAGGAGCTTCCTCCTGCGCAAGCTGTGTACCGCTATGATAATCATTAAGACAATGACCTATAAAAAGGATATCTACCTTGTCAAAATCTATCTCTGCAAGATTTTCAATCACACTTGGAAAATACTCTGTAGCAGGCTCATTAACCCGCAGCGCCTGCTGCACGCCAAAATCACCGGCGATAATCGACTTAGCCAATGCTGCCATAGAGAAAGAATCCTTTCCATATGCCATACGCTTTTCCTTATCCTGACGGCTCAGACAGGTTCCTCCAAGAGCGCCATTGAAAACAGGCTCACCAAGCAGCTTGGACAGCTGTGCCGGAATGCTTGTCTCATCACGGCACTCTCCCAAGATGCTGTCTCCCAGTACCACAATTCTAGGTGTTTCCTGTTCTTCCATTGCCGTTCTGTCTCTGTAGGTTAGTAAAAACAGAATTCCAAAGATAAGCACTGCCAGAACACTATATATAATTGCTCTTATGCCTTCCCTCTTCTTCATGCCTCTTCCCAAATAAGCTGCGCCAGACGATTTGCCCCAAAACCATCTATCAGCGCCCTTTCTTTTTCATAACACATGTTTCTTTTTTCCATCTGCGTTGAGTATTCCATAAACAGCTGCCTGATTCTTCCGATTGTTACCAAGGTCTCCCTATGACACGCTCCCGCAAAGCCTGCAATCTGCCTCCTGCCAATGTACTCTGTCAGCGCCTCCTGATTTTCCGCATAAGAAAAGCAAATAAAAGGAACACCGATAACCGAAAGCTCATAGATTGTCGTTCCTCCGGCAGTAATCGCCAAATCACAGTCCGCCATCAGCGCCGCCATATCCTTCACATCATAATGGATATGCAGCCCCGGCTCCAATGCCTCCAGCCGCTTAAGCTCCTGCATATGAGGATTAAACCTCCCTGTTATTAAATGATAATTTAATTTTGAGGAATCCGGCATCTGAAAAAGCTCCTGCAAAATTTGCCCTGCCAAATTATCCTTGTCGCTGCCTCCCGTGGTTATCAACACATTCCTCACAGTATCTGCCACCTGATACTTCTTTTGTAAAAACTGCTCTCTGATAGGCACATAGCTGCTGCCGATATATAATTTTGTATTTGTTCCCTCATAAAGCTTCTCATAAACAGCTCTATCTGCAAAGGCATTATAGTTAATAACCGCATCTACAGGGAAAACGCATTTTTGCATATCGTCCAAAAGAACCGTGCGCCCAAGCCTTCCCAATGCCTGTAAATAGGCAGCAGTCACATAATAGCTGTCCACCAAAAGAATTCGCCGAGTCTCACCAATAGACAACAGCTTCTCCAATTTGGGAAGCTCTGCCTCCATATTTAGGTAATCCGTATCGAGCACCTCTACCTCAAAGCCATGCTCTCTCACAAGAGCTGCTGACTGCTCCTCTGCGCACACAAAGAGAAGTCTGTCCTCCTCTGTCTGCATGGTGCGCATAGCTTCGGCTATCGTCAGACAACGCATAAGATGCCCCGCTCCTATTTTAGCATTTCCGTCTGCACGAATAATACATTCCCTTTTCATGAAAAATCCACCAAATCCCAGCTCATAGGAGTACCTAGCTTCGCGTCCCTTGTAATCTTCCTCCCCAACAGCTCCTCATAATGCTTTGTATGAAGTCCGCAAGACGGTCTTACAGAGCGAAGGTTATCCGGCGTAAAAATATCTCCGGCCTTCATATCCTTTGCCACAAACAACGAGCGGGAATGCTCCCTGCTCTTTTTCTGCTTATCCGTCAAATCATAGGTTACCTTTCCTACTGCCTTCTCAATCAGACGGATATTATCCACCATTTCCTTAAATTCCGCAGGCTCCATGGAAAATGCGGCATCGGCTCCCCCATCTGCTCTAGACAAAGTCAAATGCTTTTCAACCACCTTAGCGCCAAGTGCCACACCGGCACCTGCTACTGCACTGCCCATGGTGTGGTCGGAAAGACCTGTCAGACAATCAAAAACCTCCCTCATGGAAGGGATTGTCTTCAAATTAATATCCTCATAGGGTGCCGGATAAGCAGAGGTACATTTCAACAGAATGACATTTTCATTTCCCGCCTCTCTACAGGTATTTAGAGCTAATTCAATATCTGAGAGATAAGCAATTCCGGTTGACATAATAATAGGCTTGCCCGTCTGCGCAATCTTTTTTATAAAAGGAATGTCATTGATTTCAAAAGAAGCCACCTTGTAAACCGGCACGTCCATTTCCTCCAAAAAATCAATGCTTGTCAAATCAAAGGGTGAAGAAAAGAAAACAAGCCCCATATCCTCCGCTATCTTTTTTAACTTCGGCTGCCACTCCCACGGAGTATAAGCTGTCTGATATAGCTTGTGCAGGGTAGTTCCGTCCCAAATAGTACCTTGCGTTATCTGAAAGCAGGGGTCATCACAATCCAGCGTAATCGTATCCGGCGTGTAGGTCTGAAGCTTAATAGCGTCAGCACCGGCGTCCCTTGCCGCCTGCATAATTGCCACAGCCCTGTCAAAATCCATAAGGTGGTTGGCAGACATCTCTGCTATAATAAATGTCGGTGAAGTCTCACTGATTATGCGGTTCCCAATTTTAATTTCTTTATTCATACTAATCTCCATTCCTTGGCCTATCTGTTACGTTAAAATCAATCTTCTCATATTTCTTACTTCCCCGAATACTCTGCCAGCGCTTAGCCGTCATTCGCATAAAGATCACATCATAGTAAATACCTTCCTTGCAAATATGATTCTTTTTCTCCTCCACAATCTCACACCCGCAAAGCTTGTGAAGCTGAATCACCCCTTGATTCAGCGTAAAAATATCACCATAAACCGCTCTCTTTCCCAAGCAGTCAAAGACATAATCATACATACTCATTTCCAAAGCAAGGGCTGTCTGAATGCTGCGAAGCTTTTTCTCACCCATGTAATATGCCCAGCCCAAATCCCCGTCGGGATTGGTAAGTCCTGTCAGATTGATAACTCCCGCAGGCACTCCGTCCACCTGTATAACCCAATACCTAACATCCTCATTTGCCCGAATGGAAGCCAACCATTTCCTTTGCCCTTCCAGAGTGAGTTTAGGATTGGTATTCATATATCTTGTGATTTCCTCGTCCATGCGCCAACGCATGATGTTCTCCAAATCTTCCTCTACTATCGCCCGCAGCGTTACACTCATTCCTTCAAACCCGCCTTCTCCAAAAGCTCTCTCATGGACGTAATTTCAATGGCTTCATCAAGAGGAATTGACACGCCCAGCTTCTCCTCCAGCTCGCCTATAATCATCACATGTGCCAGCGAATCCCACTGCTCCACATCTGCAATTATCGTTTCCTCCGTAATGGTGCCTGAGGGCACCTTCAACAGCTCTTCAATTAAAGCAATTATTTTTTCCTTCATACATATTCCTCTCATTCAAGCTCGCTTATGACAATTGATACCGTTGCCATTCCTCGTTCTGTCAAGCTTCCTGCTTCATTGTAACATAATACTCTCTCTTAGGAGCAGTTGAAAATGAAATTTCATAAATATCGCCTGTTATGTTATCCTTTTCAGGCTCACCTGCTACCCTCTGATAACCCAGCTGCTCATAAAGCCTCTCCACAGGCTTATTCTTTGCCGTAGGAAGATAAATTCCCCTCAGGCAGGTAAAGCCCCTTGCCCGCAAATCCTCCTCCACATCTGTGACAATGGCATACTCAATATTGCGTCCCATCACACGGCAGCTCATAACAAATTCCTCTATCACCGGCACATTCCTAATATCCACAATCACAGCCGCCACCACGCCGTTGTCACCGAAGCAGTCACTAACCCGATACAGATACACACACTTATGCTCATCTTTTAACAAGCTCTGTACCTCGCTCTGCTCCATTCGTTTGGTAGTCAGGTTAAACTGGTTCGTCTTGTTTACAAGCTGTGTCAGGCGCTCCACATGCTCACAGGACTTCACCCTTGTAACCACGATTCTAAGCTGCTTTAGATAGTCCTCAAAGCTTGCCGCAGCCGCCTGCATACCGCTCCTTTTGGCATTTGCGGCATACTGTGCTGTTTTTTCCAAATCCTCCCTTGTAAGAGAAGACTTCTCAAAATATTCCCTGTAAATCTCCGTCATGGCAGATGCCAAATCCTCTGCCTTTTCAGGAAAATCAGGAACCACAACCTCCGGCAGCAGCTCCTGCACCAAACCTCTCTCCACAGGATTATCGTCCCAAAATACAAAAGAATCCGTACCCAGATTCAAATCCTTTGCTATCTCCAAAATATTCTCATGTTTAGGCCGCCAGTTGATTTTCATTGCCGCAAAGCATTCGCTGCGAAGCAGCATATGAGGATGCTTATCTAAAATTGCCATGGCGTCCTCCTCGTTGTTCTTGGAGACTATGGCTAAAAGCACTCCCTGTCTTTGCATCTGCAAAATCACCCGTTGAAGATTCTTATAGGCAAGTCCGCTGTGTTCCTCAGACAAGGTCACAGGCGTATGCTCCGCTTCTCCGGCAAGCCCTCCCCACAAGGTATTATCTAAATCCAAGAGAAGCACCTTTTTCGCAGTCCGGCTCTCCAGTCTCATCTTGAAAAGCACCAGCTCGCATAACCGCTTTTGGGCTTCATTACTCAATAATATCCTGCCCATATACCACATTTTCATGGAAAAGGCATTCTCCTCACCAAGTCCTTGAAGCATAGCCCGGTAAGGTAAAATTCTCACATTTGTATAGTCCTTACAAAGCTGCTCAAGCCGTTTCTGCCAAAGCTGCTCAAGCTTACACTTTCTGCCACTGTCAGCAAGAACGGATAGCTCCACGCCCCAAAGACAGGCGTCTGAAATATAATAAACGCACTGGGAATCAAGCGCTCCCTCAAGGCTGCCGAACCACTCATCAATATGCTTCCCCGCCGCCTCAGGCTCCAAATCATGGCAAATAAGCTCCATCAAATCCATAACAAAAAAGGTAATTTTAGGTGCAAAGGTATGATAATCAGACTGGGGATTCATTAAAATTCCCAGTTCATTTCCGTACCCTTGTGTCTCGTATACCTCTACTTCCTTTTGCAGCATACGAATGACAAAATTCATATTCACATTGGAGAGCAGGGCAATCCTCTTCCCTTCAAGCCTTCCTTCTGCCATTTGTGACCTACCTCTTTCTTAACTCATTTGCCGATTTATATGCCTGCTTATGCCTGTTCCTCTTCATGAAGCAGGCGGTACTTCATCTCCGCCAGTTCCCAATCCGTCTGATTATCAATGTCCTGCACCTCAAGCTCAGACACAATTAATGGTAAAATATTTCCCACCATCAGCTTCTTATTCTTCAAAAATGCCTCCGTACGGAACACATAAAACTGCCCCACATCATGATAATGGGGAATCAAATCCTGAGAGCGGCTGTCCAAATACTGAGGATACTCAAATACCAGACGCTCATTCTCTACTATCATAGCACGCTGGGGCGGATATGAAAAGGCTACTACCGGAATCAAAGTATCCGCATCGCTTATGTTTAGCTGCTCCACTGCATTTTTTAGCTTCTGTGCCGTCACAAAGGGTGCCGTGGGATAAATGCAGCACGCCATATCAAACTGCTCTCCCCTCTTCTCATACTCAGAAAGCACCTCCAAAAGCACGTCACTGGTGGTTGCATAATCGTTGGCAGTCCTTTCACTGCGAAAGAAGGGAACCTGCGCCCCGTACCTTTTTGCCACCTCTGCAATCTCCTCATCATCTGTGGAAACCATCACTGTGTCAAAAATACCGGAGGAAACGGCTGCCTCAATGGAATATGCCAAAATGGGCTTCCCACAGAATTCCTTGATATTCTTCCGGGGGATACGCTTACTGCCTCCTCTGGCCGTAATAATTGCAACTGTTTTCATTTTTATACCTGTGCCTTTCTCTCCCGCAAAGCTTTTTTCACCCTGCGCACCAGAAATTTCAAGCGATAATACCAGTAAAACCTCACAGCCGAGCGCCCCAAAAGGGCAATCCACTGCTTTTCCTCCTCACCGGTATTCAGCTGATAGTATACATTTTCTTCAAACTGTGGAAAATGCTTAAGCTGCCCTGCCCTAAGCTCCTTCACAAAGCCAATGCGTGGGTGGCGCATTCCCTGCATATAGGAAAGCAGCGTGTTTACATAATAGAGCTCTGTAAAACGATACTCTATTTCCTTATCATACTGCTCCAAAAATCCTCTCTTCCTACATTCCTCATAAAAAAGTGACGCCGCCGTCATACGGTCACGGCACTTTTCCTCTGAAATATAATGAACTGTGGAGCTTTGGTGCTGGTAGTAATAATACATAGGCTCCTCCAGCTTTTCAAAGTGCGTAAAATATAAGGACCACAAAGGACCCGCACAATTATCCTCATAGAAAATGCCTTCCGGAAAATCAAGCTGATTCTCTTTGATAACACTGTGATGGTATATCTTTATTACCATACTGCCGGAGCGCATAATCAGCTTCTTATGCTTCTCCTCATCAAGTACACCTGTCTGCTCGGGAGAGTTATTCTGCACAATTCTCCCTACCTTCATGGTGTGCTCCGTCACCAGACTATAATCGCAGCCCACCATATCGGCTCCGGTTTCCTCTGCCCTTTTAAGAAGCCTTTCATAGTAATCCTGCGCTACCCAGTCATCACTGTCAATAAAGCCTATCCACTCGCCCACAGCAGCCCTCAAGCCCTCATTTTTGGCTCCGCCCTGTCTCTTATTGACCTCATAGTGAATGACACGTACCTTCCCGGGATATTTTTCCTCATAGCCTCTAAGTATCTGTAAGGAATTGTCCGTAGAGGCATCGTCTACTGCAATAATTTCATAGGGAATTCCCTGTTTCGTAAGGGTCTGAGCCACCAGAGAATTCATGCAATATTCTAATTTTCCGTCCGCCGCCATATTGTACACCGGCACAATAATGCTCAGCTTTACTCCCATACCCATATTTCTTCCACTCCTTCGGTCACACCGTCAGGGACGGCACAACAGTTCTTCCGCCAAAATCAATGTGCTTCCAGCTGCCCTCGCTCAATTCGTGCTTTGCCGTTTTCTACCCGATAAACAATATCGCACTTTTCAATGGTCTGTAATCTATGCGCAATGATAAGCAACGTCTTTTTGCCATGAAGCCTGTTAATAGACTCCATGATAGCTGCTTCCGTATCGTTGTCCAATGCAGAAGTCGCCTCATCTAAAATCAATACCTCCGGGTCATTGTAAAGTGCTCTTGCAATGCCGATACGCTGTCTCTGACCACCGGAAAGCCTGATTCCACGCTCCCCGATACCGGTATCAAGCCCCTCTGGCAGGCTTCGTATAAATTCGTCCAGCTGAGCTTCCTTTAGCACCTTCCAAACCCTCTTTTCATCAATTTCCTCATCAGGCACACCGAATGCCACATTTTTTCTGATAGTATCGTCAAGCATAAAAATCATTTGGGGAATATAGCCTATGTTCTTAAGCCACCCTCTGTAATGCTCCATCACATTGACACTATCCGCATAGATAGTGCCTGTCTTTGGCACCAGCAAGCCTAACAAAATATCCACTACCGTGGATTTCCCTGCCCCTGAGGTGCCTACCACGCCCACAGCGGCGCCAATGGGAATTTCCAAATTCGCGTGGTCAAATATCAGTTTATCCGTTCCCGGATAGGAATAAGTAATATCCTCCATGCAAATCGCTTTGTGAACCGGAAGCTTCTCCTCCTCTGCCGCAAAGGACATATCCGTATTAGCGTTGTCAATGTCCTCCTGCAACGTGTCATTAACTCCCATTAAGAAGGGTTCAAAATAGGAAATATTATTAATTTGATTGTTAATGCGGTTCACACAGGGCAGAAGGCGAAGTGCCACAGCCGCTAACGCCGTCAGAGAATCACCCATATCCTTCGGCTGCATTCCCTGCACCAGAATCATGAAAATAATATAGCCCAAAAGACTGCCAATGCAGACTACCTCAATCAACAGTCTGGGAATATTATTATAAAGGCTGTATTTCTGCACCGCATTTACATAGCCATGTCCACATTTCACATATTCGTCCACAAAATATTTCTCCTTGCCGGTCACCTTTACTTCCTTGATTCCCTGCACGGTCTGGGAAATCCATTTAAACAGCCCGCTGTAGAAATTCTGATTGTCCTCGCCTGCCTTCCTCATAATGGGCTTCAATACCTTTTCAATTATCACTAGCAGTATGCAAAGTATTCCCGCAATTAATAGTGTAAGCGCTGCGTCAGAAAAAAAGCAGACTGCCACCAGACATACAAATACAATACACTCGGAAATCAAGGTGAGAAGTGCCAGTATCAAGCCGTACATATTATTCACATCCGAGGTAATATTTCTCTGCACTACTGCCGTGTCTGCATTCAGATAAAACTCATAACCCTTCCTAAGATAGCTCTTCATCATTCTTTCGGATGTATCAAACTGATTGCCGTATACAAATTTAAGGGTCCACTTCTGCTGCCAGTAAAGATACACATTTTTTATGGCAAAAAGAACAATCACCGCCAGCATAATATAAACCGTAAACAGCCTCTGTGAGGAACAATTCAGCCCACTATATAAAGCGGTAAGCAGCTTGCTTTCCGCAATGGCATTCTCCTTCATAATGGTCTGGATAACCGGAATCAAAGCACCCAAACTGGCTGTTTCCAACAGTGCACCGACAAACATCATGAACACCAGAAAAACCATAGTCCTTTTCTGCTTCTTATCCAGCAATATCCGGATTTTTTTTACTATTTTAAACATATACCTGTCTTCTCCTGCCTCTAAATCTGCTCATTCTGCCTGTGTATCAACGGGTCCTCATATTTATCCATGAAATCCTCACCCAGCCGCACCAGCTCATCAGCAAACTGAATTGCTTTTATCTCTGTCAGCACAGCAACTACCTTTTTAAAGTGTAGCCCCGGAAAAAAATTCAGCATCTCCATGGGAACCGTGGCATCAAACTGGGGATATTCTGGAAAAAGAGTTCTGTAATCCAGCACGTCTCTGGGATGGGGCTTCAGAAAAATAGTTCCCTCCGGCTCATACATTTTGATAATATCCCTGAAAATGCGCTCTCTGATATCTAAGGTACACAGCGGGTCCGTAAGAATCAATATCTTATCTCCCACCTTATTTCCCTCCTCAATCTGCCTTTGCAGCTTATCCTTATCCCGGATAAATGCCTGCAAAATCAACTCCTTGTCCTCTGCGGTAAGCCGCTCCACCAGCTCCTGTCTTGGCTGCTCAATATACTTATTGAAATGATATTTCAAAAGAGAGATATCATTTACCTCCATGTCCAGACAGTATTTCCCATAACCGTTTTGAATAAAAATCAGATTAAGCCTCTGAGAAAAGAAAGCCTTCAGTCTAAAATGCCCTCTGTTGTCATACCTCGCAGCATCATAATTTTTCAGGCAATTCAAGCCGTCCTCAAGGGCGTGATAGTATATTTTATTCTGATTCAGATAGAAACCTATCGGGTCGGAATCACAATATACATAAATGTCCTTATATGCTTTAAAATCCACCGGCACATACTCCGCCTCCAGCTTGGCATACTCTCTGGTAAAACGGATTCTGTTTAGCAGATTTTTCACAAAGCTTCCGGTGTCCCCCCGCCACTTTGCCAGCTGCGGGAAAAAATCATCTCTTTTTTCATCAAACTCCACAACCTCCTCAAAAAGCCCCGTGCCTTCCACGCGCTCCTTCAGGCTCTCAAAGTTGTTGGACAGCTTGGATAATACAAGTGTTGCTCCCGGCTTCCACTGAGGTGCAGCAGCCCGCAGCTTCAATTCCTTCAAAAATGTCACATATACATGATAGTAGGTATGGCAGACATAAATTCTTTCCTTCATTGAGTGCTTCTTCCTTTTGCCGAACTGTTACAACGATTTTAACACAAATTTCCATAGTAGTAAAATACAGCAGGCACATATTCAAAAAAACTTAAGATTTCTGCATGTCCAAACTGTTACAATTTGATGGGAGACTTTACATCATTTTCTGAAATGACTCTATACTCTCTGCCCTTGCCGCACACTTTAACCATGCCTTTAGCACCGTCATATCTGTTTGAGTGGTTATCCTTTTGCGAAGCTCGTCAGGAACAGCGCCTAGTTCCTCCAAAAAATCAAGTACACTTTCAGAAAGCCCTTCTGCTCTTCCCTCTGTTCTTCCCTCTTCTCTTCCTCTTGCCAGCAATATCCTTTCATCCTCCATTAACCTCATATACGCTATTGTCACCTCCGCATCCAGCTTTACCTGCTCCACCATATGATGAAGCTCTGCTAAGCCGTTACTTTTTACATTACCTTCTGTTGTCTGCTCCATATAATGAAGCAGCTCCCTTAATTCCTGTGGCGGATTCCCCTTGGTTCCCCTTGTATAGAGGAAGATAGTACGAGTTCCGTCCTCATAGGGCATTTCAGGCTCTTCCATGCATCCGCTTTTGATAGTATATACCATTCTGTCCAGCCCGAAGGGGTCATAAGGCACTATCATAATAATAAATACATTCTTTAAAGCTTCGTAAGTCTCTCCTGTCAGCAAACTACGGGAATCTATCTTAGCATGATAGAAACGAATTCTCTTCGGCACGGAAGCTATATCCTTTGTACCATCATTCTTATCCGGTTCCACATCATAGATAGTTGCAATCTCTCCCTGCGCTTCCTCATCAATTTCCTCTTCCAGATACACGTCCAGCCTTGCCCCGTGCAAATGAGTGTCATTGCCGTAATACACCTTCTGCGGCATTACCTTAAGCTTTCCAAAATCCCGCTGAAATATAATTTGCAACAGTCTGCGGCTAAATTTCTCCCCAATTCCGGGATAGGTCATCACTGAGCCAAACAGGAAATTGTCAATGAGATTCAAATCCTTTAGTTGTCTTTTTTCCATAAATATTTCTCCTTTTCACTGTAAGCGAAAAAGAGAAATGACTGCACCCTGCCTGCCATTTAGCTCTCCTCCGCCTCATTTTATTATTTCATACGGGGGATTATCGCCGAAACGGCTTAGATTGGTCCCTGATATGTAATTGTATTGTAGCAAACGTCCCTGTTAACTGTCAAGCGATAATTTTTGTACGATACGTTTCAAAAAACTCCTCTTGTCTCATCTATTCTAAAAATGCACAACAATATACTCTCCCCTGTCCACAATAGACCCTTCTGCCGGAAATTCCGGCAAATTCAGCGAAAAGACCTCTGCCTCCTCATACAATGAAATATCCATAAGCGGCTGCAGGGTATGCCCGTGCATGGCAAAAAATCTCACCAGCTCTGCGTCGCTGTCAAAGGCATAGCGTCCCCAGTCGAGCACGGAAAGGGCAGGGGTCTGTGCTACCCACACACCATATTCACCACGATTATACTTCTCCAAAAGATGAGGGTCCACTATATCCGCAAGCCGTTTCATCTTATAGTAAACAGGGGTCCCATATTGTACATAAGCGTCCTCTACAATGCTTTTGGGAAGATCATAGGTTCCCGTAAAAATCACAGGCTTGGATATATCAAAGCTCTTTTCCAGCTCATAAGCAATCTGATTCATGGTATTCTTGGCATCCTCATATTTCAGGTAATCCACATAAAACCACTTATTCATATCGCTGCATTGATTAAACAAAAACACAGAAAGCACCAGTACCAGCACTCCATTCAATCCGTTACTCACCCGTCTGCACAGCACAGCTCTGACCGATACCCTTCTGCCGCACAGCCATGCGCCGAAATTGTGTACCGCATACACCGAAAGTGCTGCCCCATAAGCACAGATTAACGGCAAAAACTGTGCCGAGCGATACAATGTTGCCTTACCCTCTATCACTATCAGCAAAAAGCATGCCACAAAGCAGCCTATCGTCAAAAACAGAATCCAAAAATCCTTTTTTTGAATACTCCTCACCACCGCAAAGCAAAATATTACTGCCGCTGCCAACACAAACAGAAAAATAGGATAATAAGCATAGGCAAACACACCATACATTACAAAAATCCGCTTCAGCACCATATTAAATTCAGCCTGCGCTCCCGGTTCAAATATCCACGACACCATCTCCGTCATGGAACGCTGCACCGCTTCCCCCTGAAGATATTCCAATCCGAAGGCCTTAGTCACCAGCACAATCATAATACTGCGCATTACAATTCCAGCCACTGCCACTAATGCCGCAATCCCCAAAGAGACAAAAACACCTCTGCGAAGCCCAATTATCCGCTCTGTCAAAAGCATCAGCAGGACACCGGCCAGCCATACTATCATGAAGGATTCATAGCAGCCAATGGCAAACCAAAGAAAGACTGCCGCTCCTATAAAGGGCAGACCGCATTTTGCAAGTACGCCCTTATCCCCCCTGCTCCTTTCTCCCAGCCTAAGCAAGCCCTCCCGAAGGCAAATCAGACTGATTCCACTACAAAGATAACCAATCGCTACACCATTGTGCAGATAATAGGTAAACACCTCGCTAAGTAATGGATTGGCGATAAAAAAGCAGGCAAAAAACAGATACCCCCACATAGGCAGCCTGTCCTCCAAAACGGAATAGAGCAGAGTACTCCAGACAAGCGCTGCCACAAGCAGTATAAGCACCCCCGCCAGGTCCATGAGGAAGGGGGAAAAGTCAGAGATGTGAAGCACCTTATTCAGCAAAAACAGCACCCAGCGCCCCACGATTGCCACCAGGCCCTCTTCAAAATAATAGGCATAAGGGGTATCATCAATTCCCACCGTCTGATGGGTAATCAAAAATCCATAGCTGCCCGCTGCCGTAAGCGCCAGCACAATCATATATAACTTATTTTTGCACAATTTCCCAAAAGCTTCAGTCCAATTTTTCATTATTATCCTCTTTTCCCAGCTTATATATCACAAAATCATAATACATGTAATGAAAGTGCAACGCCTCTTCATACTGTAAACTCTTCACCACACCATCCGGCTTTCCGCCCTCAAAGCACAAATACCATATATTCCCATTTGTGTCCGCAAGCTGGGAGATATCCGTAAGCTCGCCTGTATTTACAAAAGGGATTTTATAGGACTTGTAGCCTTCAATATAATATTGCAGCTCAGGGTGATAAACATTAAGAAAAAGTGTGTGAACGTAGGGTCCGATAAGCACATCCTCTTCCGTCATCTCCTCCGCCACAAAATCCTCATAAGCCTGCAAGCCATGGTCATATTCTAACGAAAGCTCTGAAGCGTACTGTAACAAAAAGCACACTGCCGCTACCGTCCAAATACCTGCCTTTATCCTGCGGGAGCTGACAGCGCTCATGCCCACCGCATAAAAAAGCATCAAAAAGCCAAAGCCGGGAAAAGCATAACGCCCCAAGAAGCAATTATTTACAAAAATTGATATGAGTACACCGCTTAAAATTGTCAGTCCCAACACCGCTGCGCCTATTCCCGGTGCAAAATTCCGCTCCCTGCGCATATAATCCACTGCAAAATATCCCAGCACCACGGCCAGCCCCATACCAAAAAACACTACCACTCCAATGGGCGTTTCCAGCGCAGAAAACCATTCCTTGCAGTAATCCATAAAGCTGTAAATAGTAGGTCTTTCACTTACTGAGCCGGTATCGTAACGCATTCTCAAAAGCAGCTGCTTACAGGTTACATAGAGCCACGGTGAAAATACCACCGACACAATGGCTCCGCTGATAAAAAAGCCCTTCAGCTTCCCATACTGCTTACTGACAAGCAACGCACCAAAAAACAGCAAATACAGCAAAAACGCCTGTATCATGGCGAAGGTGTGACAATACACCGTACAAATTGCCGCCAGCGTAAACAAAACCCATTTTTTCCTCGTTGCCTGCACAAAAATATCATATGCCAAAAGCCCCATCAAAGTGGTGCAAAACAGTGCCAGCGCATACATACGCACATTTCCCGCCTGAACGCTCATAATGGGAGAAAGCAGTGAAAAAAGCATAAAGTAAATGGATATTTTTTTGTTAAAGAGCTTTCTCACATAATATTTTCCCAGCAGCATATAGCCCAGCATAAACAACAGAGAAAAGAGCTTCAGTGCGGCAAAATGAGTTCCTCCGCCCCATATATGATAAAAGAGCTTTAACAATCCATAATAAAATGGCGAATGAGCGTCCACCGCCGTGATATAAATCATATCAAGCCACGGCAATGAAACCAAAGCGGCTGAATATGCCTCGTCATACCAAAGATTATTGGTAAGGCAAAGAGCTCCCCAGATTACTAACGCCGCCAAGGGCAGCCCGTGCCAGATATAATTTTGTATTTTTTCCGCAGACTTCATAGCTTCATTCACCTTTTTAATGATACAAGTTTGACTTTATATTTTACACTAAATATGATAAAATGTCTATATTATCAAAACGTAACAGTTCAGCAATAAAATGATGGTCGAAATGCGTGGGTGCTTGCACACTGAGCATTTTCGAACTATCATTTTATGAGCAGAGCGCCCTCAAATGAAGTAAAAGCTGAGCCGCAATGCGGCGCCGGATGCGAAGCAGACGCTTTTATGAATGCAGAGGGCTGAACTGTTACGCGCACCCGTAACAGTCCGACACTGAATATATCTTAGCGCAGAAACGAGGAAAGCATGAATAACCAATCACTATCTCACAAAAAAATCCTGGCATCAGCAATAATCCTTATGCTTATTATAGCCGGCATTATTCTTTTCCTGATATTCCGCCCGTCAAAGGAGGAGAAGGCAGATTTAAAACTTCTCTCCGAAGCCGAATACGACAGTGTCCTTCTCTCCATGTTCCCCACCGATAATTTTGAGGAGGGCGACTTCGCCTATTACCGGGGCATGACTTTGGTTAAAACCTCCTACAGCATACCCGACTATAACACCCTGAAGACCTACATGAACCGCATCGCCAAGTCAGGAAATACCATTCACACCATATATCTGGGAGTTAAGCCAAATCAGCTTTCCTCCAAGGAGCTGCTATCTCTGCTGCAAAAGTATCCTAATGTTACATGGGAAATCATCTTGGCATACCCATCACTTCATTACTGGAAACAGCTCTCTGATGAAGCTGTCCTTTCCACCCTGCAGGCTTATCGTGATTTTTCGACTGAGCTGATAGAAACTGCCATGCCCAATCTGCATCTGTATTCCTTCTGTGCAGCAGAATGGCTGATTTCCAATCCCTATAATTATGCAGAGGAATTTCTTGCCACACAGGACATTTCACGCACGATTATGCTCCATGCAGACGCAGACCATGCCTATCTGCTAACTTCCGAAAATACTGTAAATGTGTTTGACAGCCTAACCCGGCTTGTTACCTCACAGCGTACCTCACCCACAGTATATCCCGATTTATCCGACTGGGATATTGTATTTTTCGGTGACAGCATTATCGGAAATTACAATGACAGCACCTCTATTCCCGAGGTAGTGTCCGCACTCACCAATGCTCATGTCTATAATTGCGGTCAGGGCGGCACCAGCGCCGCCTATAATGTAACAGGCGAAGCCTCTCTCACAGAAATGACAGATGCTTTTATCCGCAAGGACACTGCCAATTTTAGCAGTGACAGTCAGGCGTTCAAGGGGCTAAACAGTTATTATCAATCAGGCTCCCCCGACAGACAGCTTTGCTTTGTGCTGCATTATGGACTAAATGATTATTACTGCGGATTGCCCGTTACCACTTCTGACCCGTATGACATCACCAGCTTTAGCGGCGCACTGAGGACTTCCATAAGCAGGCTTAAGGAAGCATACCCCAATGCCTGCATTCTATTGTCTGCGCCCAACTTTACCAGCTACCACTCCAATGGCACGGAAATACAGACAGAAGCAGGCGGTGTTGTCACAGACTATGTAAACGCCGTTTTAGCCATCGCGGCAGAAAATAACTGTCTTGTTTTAAATAATTATACAGAGGCGGGAATTAATGCAGAAAATCATACTGTTTATCTGTCTGACGGGTGTCATCCCAACGAGAGAGGACGCTTCATTGTCGGCAGCCTTATGGCACAAAAGCTGGGGCAGTAACAAATACAGCCCCAGCCCGCCTAATATCTTTCATAGAGTACCATATCATCATCACACATAATTTGGCGCAGTCCTGCCTCCTGACAACGCTTGTCAATTTCTCCCCCCGCCACCACAGCCAAATATTTGCTCTGCAGCGTATCAAAGTTCTCTGCCACATATTCACCCTCGCAGCAGCTGATGCCAAAGCCCTCCGGCAATGCGTACAATATCTGCCACCTGCTGCTCACGCGTCCTGTTGGCGTATTATCCCATAAAACCCAAATCACCACATTATCATAGTTAGGGGCCTGCTTATCCGACAGCATAAGCTCCCCTCTCAAGCCCTGCTGCCAGCTGTCCATCTGCTCTATACGCTCCTTTGTTGCAAACGGCACCTGATAATCATAGGGTTCCACCGCCATAAAGGAATACAGGTAAGCAAAGGCTGCTCCCACAAGCACTGCCTTCTTATAAAACCTTGTCCTCATAAGACTGACAATAAAAATCCCCGCCGCCATAAAGGTAAGCAGATGCTTGCTGCCCTCCGTGAGCTTATACATAAGAAGCAGCGCAAACAACATTCCCACAAAGGAAAATGCCAGATGACTTTCCAGCACAAGCAGCTTGTCCGCTGACTCTCTGCCCTCTTTTTTATTTTTTTTGTAAGCTCTGTAATCTGTCAAGCTCTGCACAAGCAGCACAGCCATCATAACCAGATAGCCTCCGAAGAACGCCCCCGAAGCCAGCCCGCTCCGAAAACCCTCCACCGTATGTCCGATAAAGCTGCTCCCCATCCAGTATAGCTTTCCAAAGAAATGATGAATTCCTCCGAAAAGCCCCTGCTCAAAAAAGGCTGTAATCCAGTCTGTAAAGAATAAGGGTGCAAAATACTCTGCCCCCAGATAATGCTTTATCAGGACATAGCAGCCACCCACCATAGCAAGCACTGCCACCGAGCCTAAAGCCCCTTTCCAGCCTTTCCTGCGAATCCAAAAATACATGGGAAGAAGCAAAAACAATATCATATAAGGGCGCATCAGCGTAAGCAGTCCGGAAATCACAAACAAAAGCACCAGCTTACAGGTTGTCTCCCGCTTCAGATAATTGAATCCCAGACCATAAAACAAAATCAGCATACTAAAGCAGATAACCTCAGGCATTCCTGAAAGCATATAACGGACAAAGGGAGTATACAGACAGAACAAAAGCGTTAAAATTCCTAACTGCTTCCATGTGGGTCGCACCAGCCACACAAATGCAAACATTACAACTGTCAAAAGCAGAATATTGCAGATAACAGGCGACAACAGATTCCACCCAAACAATAATCCCCAGATAATCCATGGGAACACCAGCACCGGACTCCATGCAGCAAAGGATAATTTCAGCGCATGGCTCTCATTAAAGCCGAAATATCCTTGGGGATAACCGAAATTTACAATGCCCTCCACCTGCTTGAAATAGAACAATTCATCATTCCATTCCGACTGCGGCAGATATACCTCACCAATGCTTCTGCCCTGCATGGCACAATACACAAAACAGCAAAGCACCGGCAGTGCTGCCATCAAAGCCGACTGCAAAAGAACAATATATCTTTTATCCTTTTTCCACCAGTTCATGAATCCTGTCATATACCCTTAGTTCCTTCCGTTTTCTTCTATATTCAGACTCTCCCTGATAACATACTGGGGAGAATTATTCAGACTGATATAGATTCGCCCGATATACTCACCGATTAGCCCAAGCATCAGCATAATCATTCCGCAGAAAAATACAATAGCAGACATGGTGGAGCTAAAGCCCATTGGCACATCAGGATTCACCAGACGCTTGATAATGGTATAAATACCATAAAGAAAGCCTACGCATGCGCTTCCCCCGCCGATTGCCGTAGCAATCCGCAAGGGCTTTACCGAAAAAGCGGTAAAGCCGTTAAACCAAAGTCCAAACAGCTTTTTAATGGTGTAGCCGGAGCTTCCCTCTTCCCGTTCTCTGTGATTTACCACCACGTTAGTGATGTTCCTCGTGGCGCGCAGCACAAGACCGATGACATAGGGATAGGAATTCTCATAGCGTATCATATCCTCCACCACAAATCTTTTTACCGCAAAATAGCTTGAAATGTATAAGTCTGCCGGCTTGTCCAGCATAACGCGGGTCATCAGCTCATTTAGCTTGCTGCCAATGTTGCGAAAAGCGGAATGCTGCTTATGCTCATATTTTGCATACACAGCATCATACCCCTCCTCCAGCTTGGCTATCAGCTTATCTACCTCATTTGCAGGGGTCTGCCCATCATCGTCCAGGCACACCACATAATCTCCATCCGCATGGCGAAGCCCCGCCATCAGAGCTGCATGCTGCCCAAAATTGCGCGCAAAACCAATTCCCTTTCTGTTGTCTGCCTCCTGGCAAAGGCTGCGAATGATACCCATGGTATTGTCCGGTGAACAGTCATTTATCATAAAAATATCATATTCATAATCCGTCATTTCCCGCATCTTTTCATCAATTTCCGCTATCACATGAGGAAGTGTATGCTCCGAACGATAGCAGGGAATTACAAAGCTTATTTTTTTCATAGTATATTTGCTGTTCCTTTCTTACGGCTGTTCCTGTGAACAAACTACCGCCATTAATACAATATCACAATACTTCCCATGAATGCAAACGTCATCCTTAAGATGCGCCTCCTTCACAAAGCCCGCCTTTTCATAGCTTCTGATTGCCTGTATATTATCTGCAAAGGCGCGCAGGAACACCCTATGAAGCTTCTCCTCGGAAAAACAATAATCCAACATCAGCCTTGCCGCTGCTGTTCCCACGCCTCTTCCTCTGGCATCCTCCTCGCCGATAAAAATGCCATATTCCGCTTTATTGTGCGTTCTGTCAATATCTCTGATATAAACAGAGCCCAGAGGCTTATTACTTCCAATGTCACAGATAATCATCTGAACAGCCTTACCTGTGTTCACCATGTTTTTAATCCATGCCTCATGCCCCTGCCTTGTAAAAAGCTCCTGATAAATAAAATTCCTGCGCACTGCATCACTGTTACGCCATTTTATAATCAAATCCGTATCCTCGCCCGTCATCAGCCGCAGATAGATGCCCGTCTTCTCATCACGATACTCCCGCATGACCCTTCCTCCACATATATTTATAGTTCCTCCCACTGCTTTGCGCTGCCAAGCAACGCCACAAAAGGCAATACTATCATCACGGGATAAACATATCTTAACTGCACCGTAGGACCTAACAGCAGCGTAAGATAATACCCCAGAATTAATACCAAAACAACACTGACCCGAAATCTTCTATGCACCCAAAGATATGCCAGCAAAAGCAAACATAGCCAAAGCCACACTCCGGGAACAAACAAATATTTCAGCACCGGATTGTCCAAATAAGCATTTTCGTCCGCCCATTGCTCCATTTTCTCAAACAGAGCGGGTAGCTTGGAGGCCTTGTAAATCCCATAGTCCCTCATATCGTCTGTGACCCATCTGGTCTGCACATAACCAAGTCCTCTTTCGATACCATTCACATTCACTGTTGCATGACTAACATCATTGGGATATAAATATCCGGCATTTACCTCCAAAAAGGCATTGATAAAAGCGGAAGGATACTGAGATAACAAATGAAAATATGTCTTTGCAAAGTCCTGAAAACGATATCTCACCACCCATGTATTCGTGTGGCGCTTTACCGGGTCCGCCAAGTGGGGATTATATTCCCTATAGCTTTCATTCAGTAAAAATTCCCGAACCAGAGCCTTATCTTCCTCACACATAGAATTATCGTCCTCCGGAAGCACACCCACTCCTCCGTGATATATCATGCAGCGGGCAAGCTGCTGAATGGGAATGCTCAACATCTCCCGTCTATCTCCCTGTGTTGCATTGGTCGCCTGAAAAAGGAACGACAAAATGGCACTTCCCACAAGTAAAGCTGCCATGCAATTCAGTAAAATTCTTCCCCAAAGCCTGCGGCTTCCCTTTGCGCGCCAAAGCGCCAAAAACAGAACTGCTATCAACACCAGTAAAGCGTATTTTCCGTTATTCCGAAAAATAATCATTCCTACAGTGGAAAAGAACAGCACGATATCCCACCGTCCCGGTCTGAAGGTATTCTCGTTCCCATAAAGCACTGTAAACAGCGCCAATATTTGAATCAGAAAGCACGCAGAAAACCATATATCCTTAGTCATACTGACACTCATATACATATGAAAGGGGAAAAACATAAGCCAGATAAGCATTGCCAAAATCCAAATCCGCTTCACCAAAAAACGATGCAGCATGGCGATGCCAAGAGCAAATGCTGCTGACAGGGCAAGCAGCTGCACAAATGCATAAAGTCCGATTCCCGCATTCACACTGCCAAAAAGCTTTTCTCCCAAAAGCATGGCTGCCTTGATTAACAGAGTATGGGCAAGAGGGTGATGGTCAATGTACTCTCCCGATACTATCTGTACCACCTGATAGGGGGAATCATAGGCACAGATTGCGGGATAATATGCCAAATAGCAGGGAATCCTTACAAGCACCAGCAAAACAAAGCTGCCCCAAAACACTCTGCCAAAGCTCAGTCTATCCCAAAAACGTAAAAGCCGGCTTTCCGCGCCGCCCGGTCCTTTAACCTTTGTCCAACCAATCCCTGTCCGACCAAGCCTCGTCCACTTTCCCTCTGCCAGAGCATACATAATATAGGCAAGCACACACCCCAGCAATACGCCCAAGGGCAGACTGATGCCTATGCTCTCCGCCACATATTTTCCATTCCACAGAAAATCCTTTTGTTCTGCCAAATCCTTCTCCGCCTTACAGCAAAGGACAAATAGAAAACCTATGACGGCCAGAATACTATATCCCAGTTTTTTTGAAAGTAACTTTTTGTGCAGCATATTTTCTTGTATTGTCATACTTCTTTCTTGAATTTTACTTAAAATAGTTTTTCTTATTATTTTTGCGTTAGTTATCAGCCAGCAACTGATTTTTGGCGTTGTTTTCTTTTATTTATTGCTGTGATTTTATGTTTAGTGTATTCATTGCCATTTTCCCGTGCAATTTGCACTCTTTTCAGTGGCACTTCGGTAGCACTTCTCATGCTACAATCTGTTTTGTAAAAGGGATTGAATATAAAGTGAATCGTGAAACAAGAAGAACGTCTGCCACACAGACGTTTTCTTGTTGTTATGCGATACCTTCGTTCTTCTCTTCAGCCTGTAATGCCTTTCTTTCACGATGGGTCTTTGCCAGACGATACTCAAAATCTCTTTTATCCTTTGCCGCCATAACCTCCAGAATCATACCGGAAAAGAAGGATTGGATTCCTGCCAATACCATGAAGCCGCATACAATCAAGGTTGGGAAACGGGGTACTAAACCTGTTTGCAGATAATCACCGATAATTGGTACCATGAAAACTGCCGCCACTAAAAACAATAGCAGACACAGCGTTCCAAAGAAACGAAGGGGATGATAATTCTTATATAGCTGAAGCATTTTGCGAATTACCCTCATACCGTCACTGTAGGTATTGAGCTTGGACACACTTCCCGCAGGTCTGTCACGGTATTCCACCACTACATTTTCCACCTGCATATTATAATTCACCGCATGAATAGTCATCTCTGTCTCTATTTCAAAGCCCTTGGAAAAGACAGGAAAGGTCTTCACAAACTCATAGCTGAAGGCGCGATAGCCCGTCATAATGTCCTTGATATCCGAATGAAAAAGCCTGTTAATTCCGGCTCGCATCAGACTGTTACCGAAATTATGGAAGGGACGCTTATTCTCCGTAAAATAAGTAGAAGAAAGTCTGTCTCCCACCACCATATCCGCATGGTGGCTCAAAACCTTGTCCACCAGTTCTCTGGCACAATCTAAGGGATATGTGTCATCACCGTCTATCATTAAGTAACACTCTGCATCAATCTCACGGAACATTCTTCGAATAACATTCCCCTTGCCCTGCTTATATTCATAGCGGATAATAGCGCCGGCGTTTTCGGCAAGCTCCACAGTACGGTCTGTGGAATTGTTGTCATACACATACACCACAGCCTCAGGCAAGGCCTCCTTTACATCTCCAACTACCTTGGCAATGGTCTGTTCCTCATTATAACAGGGTATCAATACCGCAATTTTATCCATGTTGTGCTGTTCCTTTCTTGATATTATTTCCATTTTAACACGATTATTGTCCGACAGCCACTATTTTTATAAAGAATCTTATGCTATACTTATGTTTAAAATAAAACTTTGTCCAAAGGCTGTGTTTTACACAGGCTTTCATAGACTCAGGAAGGATTTTTCATGAAAAATATATTGCAAGGGCTATATGCCTTTTCCTACAAATTTGTCCGGATATTGTCACTTATTCTGATGGTGTGCCTATTCCTCAGCGCCTTTCTTTTTACCTGCTATGCCACCGATATGGAGAGTCAGAAGGTATTAACAAAGGCAGACAATCCTCTAATCAATATTTTTGGTACGCTGCTCTTCATTTCCATACTTGCCATCATCAGTCATTTTGTATGTAAAAAGCCTCAAAGATATAAGCGCATTCTGCTCTTTGCAGTGCTTGGGTTATGTACCGCAGAAGGCATTATACTGATTTTGTTTGGAAAGACCGTTCCTGCTGCGGACTGTATGTCTGTTTATTCCATGGCGCAAAGTCTCGCCTCAGGCGACACAGCTGTGGTGCATCCCACAGCCTCCTACCTCTCCTATTATCCCCAACAGGTAGGTCTAATGGCATTTTTTGAGGGAATTATACGACTGTTAAATCTATTCCGTATTTCTTATCCTGCATACCATTTTATTAAATGCATTAATGTTGCCCTTGTGTGCATGATTATTCTGTTTCAATATAAAACCGTACACCTTCTGTGGAATAATGACAGGGCAGACTGCATTTACCTGCTGCTTGCAGGATTTAACCTGCCCCTTGTGTTCTACAGCTCCTTTGTTTACGGAGAAATACCTTCCTTTGCTGCTGTCAGCTTGGGTATATATTATTTGTTCAAGTGGCTTCATACTGCGAAGGACTGTTCTGCCCGCCGCGCCCTTCTATACGCCTGCGTCAGTGTGCTTGCCTTAAGCGCAAGCGTTATGCTGCGCAAGAATTCGCTTATCATTATTATCGCCGTTCTTCTGGTGGTATTATGCCGATGGCTGCAAACAAGAAAAGCTGTTATCCTGATTTACGGACTCCTCTGCGCATTATGCTGCTTTAGTATTCTTCCTCTGATTAGGGCAGGCTATGAGAACAGAGCAGGACGCACCCTAAGCTCCGGTGTACCCGCCATGTCCTATTTTGCCATGGGCATGCAGGAATCCTCCCGTGGGAACGGCTGGTACAACGGCTTTAATTTCAATACCTTTCAGGAAAGCGGCATGGACACAGCTGTCACTGTCCAAAAAAGCAGGGAGGCAATCGCAGAGCGTCTTGCCTATTTTCAGGAAAATCCCGGATATGCCGCCGACTTTTATCTGCACAAGTATCTTTCCCAATGGGCTGACGGCACCTACGCCTGCCGGCAGGCGACCCTTGCCACCTTCGGAGGCAGACGGGCATTTTTTGATTCGCTCTACGAGGGGAAATACAGCTACCTGGTGATTTCCTACTGCAACATATATCAGAATGTGCTGTATCTGGGTGCCCTGCTGTTTTGTATCATAGGATTATTGAAAAAGACCGATGCCTGTGCATTCGGTCTTACCACATATCTTGGATTTATCGGTGTGATTGGCGGCTTTCTGTTCCACATGATATGGGAAGCCAATTCCCGATACATTTTCCTGTATGGACTACTGCTCCTGCCCTATGCCGCAAGGGGAATCGTCTGGTTTATGGAACGCTTAATAATAATGTCCTCCCCTGAAAATTCCTAAGAAGTAATAAAGTCCGCACCCCAAATGGCCCAAATATACCAGCCACTGCACCCCAAGGAGCAGTGGTCTTTTCTTTGCAACGGTAGCCTTTAACAGCACCAATAGAGAACCTACAAAGCTAAAGAAAATACCGTACATATAGCCCCATGAAAAATTAAAATCCGGCTGACGGAAGCCCTTTTCATAGAGCAGATACGCCATGGCAAGGCTCATAAGATACAGCTGCCACGAAAACCGATAAATAGTATTATTTTTCAGCTCCTTAAAATTAAGCAAAAGCACCACAAGGGGAAATCCCACCGCCAAACAAATTGCTGCGGGCATATTATTGCAATACAGACTCCAGACTGTTCCCAAACCAAAGCCCATACCGCCCTCTGCGCCTTCCTCTGGAACAAACACACCCTTATACTGATATAACAAGTCCACAAAGGTCGGAATAAAGCAAACGCCCAGCAATAGGGTTGGCACAAAATTACGGAATCGGCTTCTAAACATTCGATAAACCATAATCAGACCCGCAGCGCCCACCAACACAATCGTAAAGCTTGCCTTTGTCATGGTAGCCAGCAGGAGGAAAATGGCAAAAAGCACATAATCCCTCAGAATGACGCCCTTCCCCTGACTGTTTTTTCCCATATACCCCTCCTCATAGCAGGTAAGGAGCTTTGCATACCAAAAAAACGCCAAAATGGCAAAGGGTCTTGCCGCCATATAAGTTGCATTGTGAAAGGGATTGGCTGTAAACACACCCAAATACTTAAATTTGATTCCCGGCAGATAAGTTTCATTGGGTAAATACAGCATTGAAATAAAAAGTAAAGATGCAGACAACAGGCTCAATACAATTCCTGAAAGCCACGCACATTTCGGAAAGCTCTCCGAAAGCTCCTTAAGCGCCAGCCTGTTAAAAAATATTTTTAACAGCACCATACTAAGCACATTCAGCAGCATGGTGGCAATCGCCACGGAAAGCTCCGGAGCTGCAAACAGATGTATGAATGCAGAAAGCTTAAAAAAAATAGGATAGGGAAAGCTATAGCCGCTGTCAAGTCCCTGCATTTCCAAAATATAAGCCTTCATATCAGAATGATAATTGTTGGGATTACCTATGGTCTGCCTGTAGAACAGAGTCAGCATCACTGCTGCCACTACAAATAAAAGCAGTACAAAGAAAGTAATATCTATCACCTTATTTTTATGCATTTGCTTCACTTTTCCCTGTTCTGACACGCTTACCATTTCTCCTCCCTATGCCTGATAGCCCTTATCCTTAATCAGCTCAATCACCTGATTCACATATTTCCTACAGGTCTCCACGTCCCCCGCCTCTACCATAACACGAATCAAAGGCTCGGTTCCGCTCTCTCTCACAAGAATACGTCCATCATCTCCCAAAGCGGCAGCCACCTGCGCCACTACAGCCTGCACATCGCTGTCTTCCTGCACTGTGCGCTTATCTGCCACACGGATATTCTCCAGCACCTGAGGATATACCGTAAAAGGCTCTGCCAGCTTGGCAAGAGTCGTCTTTTTCTCCAGCATAACCTCCATCATCTTGATGGCAGTCAGAATACCGTCGCCAGTGGTTGCATATTTCTTAAAAATAATGTGCCCCGACTGCTCGCCGCCCAGACGATAGCCGTTCTTTATCATATTCTCATAAACATATTTATCGCCTACAGCAGTCTTTTCATATTCCACGCCGATAGCGTCAAATGCCTTGTATAAACCAAAGTTGGACATAACGGTGGTGACCACCTTATTGCCGAAAAGCTTGCCCCGCTCCTTCATGTAGCTGCCGTAAATATACATAATGGCATCGCCGTCCACCAGCTTACCGTTCTCGTCCACGCACAGGCAACGGTCAGCATCGCCGTCAAAGGCAAAGCCAACGTCTAAACCATTTTCCACAACAAATTTCTGTAGACCCTCAATATGAGTGGAGCCACAGTTTGTATTGATATTCAAGCCATCAGGCTGATTGTTGATTACATAGGTCTTGGCACCCAAGGCATCAAAAACACTCTTGGCAATCATCCACGCGCTTCCGTTGGCACAGTCCAAGCCCACCTTTTTCCCGGCATAAGATCTGGTTGCCAGAGAAATCAGATAACCGATGTAACGATTCCGTCCTGCCGCATAATCCACGGTGCAGCCTATGTTTTCCTTTTCCGCATAGGGTACCTCCCCGCTCTTGCCATCCAGATAGTCCTCTATCTTAAGGATAGTCTCCTCGTCCATCTTCTCTCCGTTTGCGTTGATTAGCTTAATACCGTTATCATAGTAAGGGTTGTGGCTGGCAGAAATCATAATACCGCAGTCAAAATCCTCGGTTCTTGTCACATAAGATACGCTGGGAGTTGTGGTTACATGGAGCAGATACACATCTGCACCCGATGCCGTAAGCCCTGCTACCAAAGCATACTCAAACATATAGGAGGAGCGGCGGGTATCCTTGCCGATTACAAATTTACACCTTTCATTATCCTCCTTATGCTGATAATACCAGCCTAAGAAACGTCCGATTTTATATGCGTGTTCTGCTGTCAGATTCTTATTTGCCTCCCCGCGGAAGCCGTCCGTACCAAAATATTTACCCATGATTATCCTTCAATCCTTTGCCTGTTATTCATATAGTATGCAGTAATGCGTATGTCGCTATAACAATAGACTGCTTTTACCATAGTTAGCTTATTGTACCACTACCCGCTTATTTATGCAATGTTTCAACACACAAAAATGCCGCCTTGCGGCGACATTTTCTCTTTATAAAACGTCCGGTGACCACTCAATATCCACATCACTACCCTCATTTGCAGGTGGTGCCGGAGCAGGCGTCGGCTCAGGGGCAGGCTCAGGGGCAGGTGCAGGTGCCGGAGTGGGGGTTGGAGTTGGCGTTGCCGCCGGCTTGGGAGTTGCGGCAGGCTTTGGCTTTGCCGTAGGCTTGGGGGTAGGCTTGATAATCTGACCTGCGCCACGTCCTCCGCTTACGCTGCTCTCACCAGACTGCTCTCCCGTCTCTGTGCCGCCCTCCTGTCTTCCCTTATTCTCTGCATAAGCCTGAAAAGGGTCCTGTCTTTCATATTGCGCTACACTTCCCATGCTTATCCATGCGCCCTCCACAAGGCACTGGATTTCTCCGTCAAAAATACGCACCTTGGGAAGCTCTGCTTCCCCATTCTCCTGCGACGCAGAATTCTCACCCTCAGCATAATTACTCTCCTGTCGTGCCTCATAAATGGTAAATTCAGGATAGCTCTCCCAGCCCATATCCTTTGCAAGAAAAATATGGCCGGCAGGCTCCGTACCCTCCTCCACCTTAGCAAACAGACAGTTTTCCTGCTTTTCGTCATAAGCATATATTACATAACTGCCGTAGTCCTCTGCCAACGGCAGCTGATGGTTTGCTGGCAGCTGGTCTATGGTCGTATTACCCTGCTCATCAAAATGCCCATTGTAGACGGTATATTCCATGCCCTCGCGATTACACCACAGGGAGAACACATCGCTGCTTGCTGTTCCCGTGTGCAGCTTCGCCGTATAATCGCCCACATAGATGCCGTTGGAAAGAGTTCCCTGCTCGTAGAAAATATTTCCCGTGTCTCCCTCACAGGTCCATGCTTCAAAGGCTCCGTTATAGCTTCCCTCCGTCATTTGTGTGCGCAGCATCAAAATAGTACTTCCTCTCCTTTGCAGAAGAGTCACCTTATCCTCCCCGCTCAGATACCAGACCTTTGAGAAGGGCTGACCCTTCTCGTCATAGCCCGCCTGTATGGTCAAAACATTTTTTCCCTCGTTCTGCTTAAAATAACCTCGTTTTCCCTCATAAAGCTTTGGCATCATCGCTTCCATCCACTGCTCACTGCTTATGAGATTAATGCTCTCATCTAAATATTCCTCAAGCTCTAAATTCTGCTGCATCAGCTGTGCCTCACCTTGCACAGCCTCCTCCTCTTCCTCCAAATTCACATAGATATTCTGTAGTGTTTCAAATGCCTGCGCATCGTCATAAAGGCGGTAGCTTTGCTCCAGCATATCCCGCTGCTTACGGATAAAGCCCTGCTCTCTGTAAAGCTCTGCCAGCCCATAATAATCTTCCAGAGTAAACTCACCCGTACTATATCGGATTTCATAATCCCTTATTGCCTGCTCTGCCTCGGAAAGAATGGGTTCTGCCTCCAGAGTTGCCATACTTTCTGCCGTTCCCTCAACCTGTAGTTCCCCGGTATCACCACAGCCTCCCATCAGACCTGCTGCCAGCACCCCCGCCAATATGATACTGTATTTATTCCAATGCTTCCTTTTCATTCCTTGCACTTTATCCTTTCTAAAAACCTCTACCCTGCATCATTACCTGAAACTGTTGTCGCTGCTGCGTCTGCATCGTCAATCAGCTTACGCAGGAATGCGTCCGCGTCCGTTCCCGGCTGATAGGTTCCCATATCCAAAATCTGCTTTGCCAATGCATAAATGCTTTTTGCCATAATAGGTCCGTAAATAACAGTTTCTGTACCGTCCTTCTCCAATACCGCATACCCGCGGAATGCATACTCTACCTTATACTGATTTGCAGGCAGTCCTACAAGCACCGAGGTATATCGGTATCTGCCGCTTACAGTCTCATATATTTTGTCCTCCAATACTCCGCCGGAATTTATGCCATAGGACATTCCGCTCAAGACCTTCTCTCCTCCCTTTATCATGGGGTATGTCCCTCTGTTGGCATTGTTCATTACCAGTGTACCATATTCCTTCAGCTTATAGCCCGCTACGCCGCCTGAGGTAAGGGCTGCTCTGGTGTCCGCAGAAATACCTGTCTTGTAGCGAATACCCGATTTCCCCGTGATACGGATTGAAAATCCATGGTAGCTCAGAAGGTTCTGTAAGCCGGGCTGCGGTGTGGCAGTATAGGCACCATTCTGAAACGAAAGAGTCCACACATACATATCCGTCGGAACACCGGAAGCGTTGTACTGATAAACCACAGCAGTTTTTGCCGCCCCATTTGCCGCCTTCACAATGCTCCTGCCGTTACGTGTCTCTGCTCTGTAGGGTACACCATCCAAATAGATGTCCGTACCTGTAAAGCCTGTGGGCATTTGCAGCACTACATTGGTAGAGCTTGTGGGCATCGGGCAGGCACTGCCCGGCATATTTAAAAATACAGGAATTTTAAATACAAAGGGGCTGTCCAAGGAATTGGCACTTAAATACAGCTTTTTGATACTTTTTGCCTCACTGGAGGGTGCCGAAATATTCTGCATATATTGGTGTGTATACAATGCATGCTGCCCCTTGGGATTAACATTATATTTCTGTAAATACAGCGTGTCCTGCCCCTTAGTAATATAATTTTTTGAAATGACATCCGCACCGCCCAGGATAGAAAAATAAGCGTCCTTCCAATTTTCCTTTTTAGCGTAGCTTAGTCCATTTTCAATTACTTCCTTAGTGGTGGTGCCTGTGGCTCCTATATTAAAATAATTGTAGTATCCCTCATAACCGGGATAGGTACCCGAAATAAGAGCGGAGTCTCCGCTTCCCTGTTCCTGATAAACCCGGGCTGCCAAATGAAAGGGGCTTACCTTTCGTATATCCTCCTTGCCTATCGCCCAAAAAATATGGGAAAAGGTCATGGAGGTTCCGGGGGCATCCTGACTGCTGTTCATAAAGGTATTGTTCAAGAAGGCCTCCACCGCTGCTTCCGTGTGATAGGATTCATTGTAGGTCAGCTGCTCAAACTGGAATATTTTGTCCTCCGTAAGACCATTTCTCGGGTCCATATAATGCTCCAGGACCTCCTTGGAAGCATAATACCAGCTGCCGCCATCATATGCGCCCTCCTTAGTACAGTCCGGCAGGGATTTATGTACCAGACTCTTTCCTCCTACGATTTCATTGGCAATCACAGTATTCCAGTCAAGCCCTGTGTTCATTGCCACGAAGGTCCAATTTGGATGGCTCTCCTTAAGCGCCAGCAATGCCGCGCGATAGCTTTCAGGAAATTGCTCAATGTCCGGATATGTCCTGCTCTCGCCTCCGCCTCCCTCATCAAAGGACATCACCTGATAAGCCTGCGGGTTCATTCCATATTCATTCTCCCAATTTAAAAATCTCTCATCAGAGCATGCAAGATAAGACCTCTGTATGTAACCTGTATACTGCATCTCGCCACTAAAAAGGCTTACATACTCCCAGACCTCATAATTATCATCAACAAAAACATCTTCGATAAATACAGTCTGTCCACTGGGAACATTAAGTACTATCTCGCCCTCGCCGGAAGCCTCGGAACGGACAGGATATTCCTCGCACAAATACACCAGTGCCATAATCTCCCTGTCGGCGGCAAGCTCCCGAAGCGCTGTGCCTGCCTCCTCCACCCATGCTGCCTCCTCCGGCTCCAACGCCTTGGCCTGATAGGAAGAAGTACTTATACCCAGTAGCAATATACTCATCAATGCGGTGCTTAATAAACAAACGATTCTCTTCATAACATTCCTCTTCTGCAAGTGATTCGCCACATAATAAAACGACAAACATTGTTACCTTGTTCCTGTTTTTGAAATATTTTTGTAACATTTCAGGCACAGTATAACATTACCGTGACAGACAATGCAATAACTTCCAGTAACTACCACCCGCAAGTCTACAACCTCTTCAGCTTCTTATGAACTACTCTGATGGTTCTTGGCGCAATGGCAAACAAAGTGTGATAGCACTTATTTTTCAAGGTGAGATACGGATTTGCAAGCCCCCTGCACCAGCCCCTTCGCAGGTCAGCCACAACCCGCCTGTATCTGCTATTGTCACTTGTCATTTGAGAAATTGGGATATGAAGCATATAATCCAGCCTTTGAAAAATCCCGAATCGAAACGCTACGGAAAGAAGCTGCGGATAATCCTTTTTCACTATCTCATATACCATATCCGCATTGTCTATATTGTCGGCAAACACTCTGGAAAAGCTCGTTTTCTTTCTGGTATTGCTGTCGCTTCTGTAAAATACATGGTACGCCTGCTTGGGCAAGGAAGCAATTCGTCCAATCTCAGGGAGCAGATGGACCAACAGATGGAAGTCCTCATTCAACACGCCTATGGGAAACTGCTCCTTGTCAAACAGACTTTTTTTCATAAGCTTAGTGCAAAAAGAGCAGTCTCCCCTATGCATAAGAAGCTCCCTCAAAAAGGTCTCGTTCTCAATACATTCTGTCTTCTCAGGGGGGATACAAATGTCCGGAAGACGATTTCCCTCCATGTCCAGCTCATCACGCCCTACCTGAGCTACACTGACCTGAAACTGCTCTATTGCCTGATAAAGCAGCTCGTACATATCACTGTCCACAAAATCATCGCTGTCCACAAATCCCAGATATTCTCCCTCTGAATTTAAAATCCCCAGATTGCGGGCTGAGGACGGTCCTCCGTTTTGCTTGTGAAAGACCCTGATTCGCCCATCCTGCTCTGCCAGCCTGTCGCAAAGGGCACCGGTGCCGTCCGTGGAGCCGTCGTCCACTAAAAGAATCTCTATATTGGAATAGGTCTGTGCCTGTAAGGATTCTACACAGCGGGGCAAATACTCCATGATATTGTAAACAGGCACAATAATACTGATTAATGGCTTATTCATAGCTTGTCACCTCCACTTATTAAGAGGGAATACATTTTCCGCTCGGAAATAACAGGCGCAGGAGAACCGGGTCCTGTTTTTGGAAACTGTTCGCTTTCCTCAGCACCTGTCCCTATATCCAAAAAGCCCTGCCTCCTGCAAAATTCCACTAGCCGCAAAGCCGCATTTTCCGAATTCCACTCCGTAAAAATCGTCTGCATGGCTTCCCTTCCCAGACTTCTGCAAAGCGGTCTGTTCTGCAGCAGCTGCTCTGTCATATGGTACAGCTGCTCCTCATGTCCGTCCTGATAAATATATCCGTTTTTACCATGCTCCACGAGAAAGGGAACAGCACCTATCATATGATTTCCTATCACCGCACAGCCACTGTTCATTGCCTCGTTGACCACCGCACCCCAGCCCTCGTTGCGGTCACTGGTAATCAGAAAAATATCGGCGCGCTCCATAAATCCCCGAACCTCCTCAGGGGTTTTATAGCCCTGCAATGTCACGCAGTCACGCAGCTTGTATTCCTCATACAACCTGCGCACCATTGCCTCCTCTTCTCCACCGCCGATTATATCCATATGAAAACGCAAGCCCTTGTCCTTCAGCCACTTTGCCGTCTTCAGCGGAAGCTCCGGGTGTTTCCAGTCAAGAAACCGTGCCGCCCACAAAATATTACCCGCCTGCTTATTGTCCATTAACGCCTCTATATCTTCATAATGCCTCGTCTCCGGAAAATAGCCCCAACGCAGCATTTTGCCCGGATAGGCTCTCACAATATGAAAATCCGAGGCTACATAGGCGCCTGCGCAAAGCAGATAGACAGCACGCCTGCGATATTTGGTATGGTCCTTATATTTGCGCAGCAGACCTCTTGGAGATATTGCCTTCCACTGCCCCGTCTTATACAATCTTTCACAATAGCGTATAACAGGCAGGCCATTATGCAGACGCTTAGTAATATAGCTCTCATCTTCCACACCGCCAAAAAGCGCCACGCCGCAAGAATCAATGACGCCCTGACATTTATCCGGTTCCTCATAATACCTCCGTAAATAAGGCACCTCCACCTCAGACTGCCAGCCCATATTGATGCGCTCCTGCTCCATAGCTTCCGTCTGTATAAAAAGAAAATCACCCTGCAAAAGCTTATACATTACATTGCAAAAGGGAATCTGATGATGATTAATATAATTGGATATAAAAACAAATTGAACTGTATCTGCCATATTATGCCTCATTTTTTGCAGCTATGCTTGCATAAATTTCCTGCATTCTCCTATAATTTTGCTCTCTGTCATGTGTTTTTTTTGCATGGCTTCTTGCATTTTTACAGTATTGCTGCCTTTTTTCCTTATCCTCCCACATTTTTATCACTGTATCTGCCAAGGATTTTACACTGTTTTCCGATTTGTACTCTTCCGCTCGTTTTCCGTAACGCATGTTATCAAATAGATTTTCTGACGTTTTAAAGCCTTCGTAGAGAAGCCCGTCCTCACCGTCCGTAAAAATGCTTTCCACACCGCCCACTCCGGCACTGACGCAGGGCATTCCCAACAGCATTGCTTCCCCCAGTGAATTGGGAGAATTCTCAATCGTAGAGCAGCACACAAAGAGATTACTTTTCAAATATCTCTCCCGCATTTGCTCTGCATTCAATTTCCCCAGAAATTCCACATGCTCCTGAAGCCCTTCTTCTTGTATCAGCTCTCTGATATATTTTCCATAGGAGGATATTTTCAGCTTATCCCGCAGGGTTTTGTACGAAGCAATGGAATTTCCCGCCACATACACCTTTGCCTTGGGATATTTTTCAAGTATCTGCGGTAGGGCGCGCAGCATATCATGCAGACCCTTTATGGGATAATCACCCTGACTCAGAAAAATGGAATAAGGAATACAGTTTTCCTCCTTCCACTCCTTCTCATAGAACTCCGGTCTGAGTGTTTCATTCATCAGATAATATGTGGCTTCGGGATTCCATGCATTTGTATAGCACCTATCCCACGCCGTTCGTCCGGCGATATTACCCGCAGCCTTTACCGCCCGTACCTCCTGTTTACCACGCTTTACAAATTTCTTCCTCTGCTGCTTAATGCTGTCCTTTTTTAAAATATCCCTCAGGGTAGCCCGGTTAACCACATGCTCCGGCAAACCCGCCAAATAGGTTTCTGCACAGACGGAGCAAAGCCCCTGAATGCTGATAAGCAGCCTGCTCTTGTCCGGAAAGGCTTCGCAAATTGCACAAGTATGAGGATATTCCGTACCGAAGCAATGAACCACATCAGGCGCAAAGTCCTTTGCAATACCTAATAGACGTGCTTCCAAGCCCTTGTCATAAATTTCCGGGTGTGCCATATCCTCATAAAAGCCGTAGCAGACAGCCCTTCCCTCTCCCACCATTACAGTTTCCCGCCATATACACATATCCTTTGACACAGGAAACGCCAGTGCCAGTTCAATTCCATTTTCCTTCTGTTTTTTTAACACTACATCACACAGACCACTGAGCCACCCCTCCTTGTTGGTTGCCTCCAGATTAAAATGCTTAGCCACCACAGGAAGCATTGTGTTGCACACCCATAATATTTTCATTCTAATACCCGTACCCTTTCCGCTTAGGTCTTTCCAAAGGAGAATAACCAAAATACATAAGGTTGAAAGCTTTCTGCAACCTCATTCAGTTAAATATCCAGTTCAAATAGGGCAAAAGCCTTACGTCCACCGCATACATTCCCCTTAAGAGCATAACAAAATAAAGGGAAAAGGCTCCTACAACTCCCACATTGCACAACCACTTAAACCAACCCTTCTTCATATCCGATAGCACCCGAGGCAGCAAAAACACCTGCGAGACAATCATATAATGCCCCACTCTGGACACCTCGGGAACAAATGAGCCACAGCAAAAAGCCATAAGTCCCAACAGATTCAAAAAGAAATAAAAGCGGTTCATCAGATTATCCCTGATACTCCTTTGATAACAAATAAGACATAGCACCAATACACACAGGCATTTTCCAATGTTCACATAGGACAGCTGCCCATTGTCAAAGGCTGAATTTTCATAAAAGGGATAAATCTTAAAGAGAATAGCCCGATAAATATCCTGCCCGAAAATAAGGCTAAGCACCAGCACAGCGCCAACACCAAAATGCCATGTTTTCAGACGGACGCCCGCCAAATAGCGAGCCACCAGATAAACCGGAATAACCAACAAAATAGTTTTGTGAAAAATGGCACCCGCCGCTATCCAAAGGATAAATTTCAGATACTCGCCCCGCAGCACATATTTCATGGCATACAATGCCACCGCTAACGCCAAATAGTAGCGCACAGAGTTCAGGCTGTTAAAATAATAACCACTTGTCATAAGCAGAAACAAGGAAAAGGCATAATTGCCTGCCTGATCATGCAGTGCCTTCACCAGAAAAAACACCGTCAAAACAGAGAAGAATGCAAATACCGGCAAATATTTATCATAGCCAAAAAGCTGTTGTATCCATTTTACAATATAATTAAAGCCAAATTCCGATGAGACATGGCGGTTCTGCGCAATCAGATTAAAATTATCCCTATAAACCCAGTAATCATTACCCACCGCAATACGACACGCAGAAACGCCTGTTAAAAGGCAGAATATAGCAAACTCTGCCACTGTATTTCTCGCCTGCCCGCGATGATAGCCCGTATACTGACCTACAGCCATACTGCCGCTTATATGCGCCTTTACATAATCCTTGTTGTCAATGCAAAGAGCAAGCCCCACTGTAACCACTGTAAGCAGAATATACACTAACGCACTGCTCTCCATGATGCCTCCTTAATCCCTTGGCGCATCCACGAAAACGCCTGCTTCACGCCAACTGTTTCACACATGGTACCCTTGTGTGCCAGCAAAAATCTGAGAGCCCAAAGCCCTGCCAGCCTGCCGTATAGGTAGTGATACAACACCCCTCTGTCATAAAAAAACTTTTCATTATATCCCGTAAACCATGTGGATTCCCTGAATGTCTCTTCCCCTATTTCAGCAGTCGACCCATACAGATGTAACCCCTTTTTCAGACAGTCATGTAAAAACAGGCTGTCCTCACCATTACTGTACTTAGCTCCTCCGCCAAACAGAAGTGAAAAGCTTACCCCCGCACCATGCAGGGCTTCTCTCCTCGCCGCCACTGCATATGTAGGGTAACGTCCATAATTATACCAGTGTATTCTATGAGGCTTTGTATTGTAATAGGTAGCCCTTGAGGCATCTACCTTGAAATTAAAGGTAATTATGTCTGCATCAGGATTTTCTAAAAAAGCGTCTGCAATTATCCTCTCATATCCCGAATAAAGCACAATATCCTCATCACTGAATAAAACAAGCTCCCCATCAGCATGCATCAGTGCCGTATTTCTGTTAAGACCCACACCACGTTCTGCCATGGAAAAACAGCGAATACATCTGCCCTTATGTTCAAACTCCTGATATCCATAGTGTTCGCACTGATTCACAATAATAGCGTCCGTCTCCAGCCTCATCTGCTCTGCCAGCACATTCACGTCCTTATCTACTGCCGCCACCAATACCTGTACTTCCATCATACCTCAACATTCCTTCACTGTTGCTTCCCGCAAACCTTATCTGCGCCTGAGAAGCAATAATAGCTTTTTATCAGTCTCTCGTCTGCGTCCCATAAAATAGCACACGTTATTTCACAGTCCTGCTGCTGTAAAAATTCCAATACATACTCCAACTGCTTGCCTGCATGGCTGCCCGCCTTCACTACCAGCACAATGCCGTCTGCCTGCCGCAGAAAGCTACAGGTGTCCGGGCAAAGCAACGGCGTTGGCGCGGGAATCCACCTATTGCAGGGCTTAGAAGTCATGCTCTTCTCACCGTTTAGGCAATTATCCAATTCACTCAGCTTTTGTGACACTTCTGTCGGATTAATGCATTCACTGATAGGATACACGGCAATCCTTTCCATTCCCTTACAGAAATAATCAATATTGGCTCTCAACTCCCTGCTGTGAATTGTTCCCAAGGTTTTCAACCCGTATCTCTCATACAGGGTCGACGGCAGTAAGACACTATCGTCTCCCAGCTCCTTTAACAGGAAAATCACTATTGCAAAAAAGCAGGATAAAACCGCGCTCAATACAAAGGCTCTGACCGGTCTTACATCCCACAGAACCTCTTCTGCCGCAAGCGCCGGGTCTATCACTCGAATAGCAGAAATATCATTGGGAACAGCCACAGCAAAATCCTCTGTCATAGTCTGCTCAACAGCTGCTGCAATCAGAACACTAAGTCCTTCATTATCTGTGGTCACAATCGTGGAAGGCACACGCAAATCCGACGCAAGCTTTGCAGATAACATACCGGAAAGCTCCTCATTAGAAATATTGGTCTCAGAAGCCCCTTCCTCCGGTAAATGTCTCTGTACATTGTCCAAAAATTCTTTGGTATGTACCCATGTATTCCATGTTGTCTCATTAATATAAGTACCATACTGTGCCCAATTCTCGTTGGCATAATCCACCTTGTAGGTGGAGGTCGCCGAATAGTGCGGCTCCGGACGAAAAATTACGTTTTTCACATAATAGCCGCCTCCAAAAAGCAGCGTTCCTGCCACTGTAAATGCCAAAATCCAATGCAAATGAAATATAAATCTAAGCACTGTCAGCCTTAAATCAAAAGGCTCCTTCCCATAATTACCTTTCCACATATTCCTCTCCGTTCGCTATATTTTCTGAGGCTTCCCCATTCTTAACATTCTCCTGATTTTCAGCTCTGAGGCTGTGCATTCTCTCCTCCTTGAATGCTGTCACCTGCTCGCTCTCCACACCTTCAGTACTATCCGGCCAGAACAAAACCTTTAACGTCAAAAGCATAAGCTTTATATCCAGCCACACAGAATAATGCTCTATATAAGTCAAATCAAGTTTTAACTTATCGTATGGTGAGGTATTGTACTTTCCATATACCTGTGCGAAGCCTGCCAGTCCTGCCTTTACCTTCATGCGGTAAACGAACTCCGGCATCACCTCAACATACTGCTCAATTATCTCCGGTCTCTCCGGTCTGGGGCCTATAAAAGACATATCGCCCTTTAATATATTGATAAGCTGCGGAAGCTCATCTATACGGCACTTTCGGATAAACCTGCCGATAGGTGTAATACGGCTGTCATTCTTCTGTGCCAGTCTCGCTACTCCGTCCTTCTCCGCATCAGTACACATACTGCGGAATTTCATAATGTAGAATTTCTTCTGATTCATTGTACAACGAATCTGCTTGTACATTACAGGTCCACCATCGTATAGCTTAATGGCAGCCGCTGCTATCAGCATAATAGGAGAAGCAACAATCAATAAAACCCCTGCACATACAATATCAATCAGCCTTTTCATAAAGCGCTGCTCCATGGTCAGACTATACTCTCTTGTCAGGAGAATCGGCGAATCAAACACATGAAGTTCTTCCGCGCCCGATAATATAACATCTGTTATTTTGGGCATCATATAAACACGGATTGAACGGGCATAGCAGAATTTTAACAGCTGATTTCTCTCCTGTGTGGTAACGTCCCACACAACCACAGAGTTAATTGCACCGGACTCATAGTCGTTTACAATCTCCTCTTTAAGCCTGTCCATTCCCTTTTCAATATGCACACATTTGACAATCCGGTACTTGTCCTTCCTGCTCTCAAATTTACTGCAAATATCCTCTATTGGTCTGTCGCCATGTATCAGCAAAAGCTTCCTCGGCGGAAACATAGTACGATACAAACGGTTGGCAATATTAATATATACAATCACCACAAACAGCTGCTCAAGGAACATCATAATAAATACCTGCGGTACAAACAGCTGGAATGCCATCATGGAAAGCTCTCCGTAAATAATAATATCTGCAATCAAGGTAGCAAATACCTGAGAAAAAATAATTTCCACATTCTTTAGATAGCCCAGCCGCATACCGCCATACATATTTGAAAGAAAAAATAAAATCACTCCGTAAATAGCAATCTCCAGCAAATGTCCGTTAAAATAGAAGTTCCGCAGAGGCTCTACCAGACTGTACTGGAAATGCTCCAGCCAGTTATATGCAAAAATGCCTATCTCCAATGCCAAGCAGACAGCTGATAATCCCAAATTAATCAGGCGCTTAAAGGATTCCATTCTTCGTAATTTATTTTCATTGCCGCCCTTCAACAAGTCTCTCTTCCTCCGTATCACTAGCATGCATTATAAACTGTATTTATACAGTATACCACATTACACCGAAATCGTACAGCCAAAGCCATAAACTCTGCCCCAAGCCATATCCTCCGTTTCAAAGCATCTGACTAAACTCTGCGTCCTACTGCCCGCACTGCCCAAAAGCAGAAATGATAAGCACTGCTTAAAATACTCATTCCCTCTGCCCTCCGGTACAAATTCCAAATACGGCGCACCGCCTCCAGCTTATTGGAAGACAGGGATTTACCCACACGTCGGTATTTAACCAGATTTTCATCAAGTCCGTAAGCAACATATCCTTGCTTCAGCACCTTCCACCAAAGCGCCGTGTCCTCGCTTTTGATAATGGGCATTTCCAATAGCTCCTTATCTATTTTTGCAGTATCAAACATAACCGTAGTTGTAAAAATCGTGGTATTTTTCAATGCTCCCCTATAGTTTAGCGTCTCCGGCACCCGCACAATTTTGCCCAAGCCTTTGCCGCTCTCGTCCGCAAACTCATAGCCCGTAAAGGCAAATGCTGCGTCTTTCTCCTGCATAAAGGCAAGCTCGTGCTCCAGCTTCTGCGGCTCCCACAGGTCATCTGCGTCCAAATATGCGATATATCTTCCCCGCGCCTGCGAAAGTCCGAGATTTCTGGCATGTGCAGCACCCTTATTCACAGACTGGCAGACGAGATGAATCCTATTATCTAACGCCTTGTCCATATAGTCCTGTATCACCTGACGGGTTTTGTCCGTACTTACGTCCTCCACCAGAAGAAGCTCCCATTCCTGATAGGTCTGTCTGCGCACGCAGTCTATTGTCTCCACGATATACTTTTCCACGTTATACACCGGCACAATAATGCTGACCAGCTCATTTTCCTTTGTCTCCATGGCATATTCCTCACAACCTTTATTACTGTCTACTGCAAAACAAAATAATAATATCCGGCAAGCTCCCTCGCCTGTACTCCTAAGGCATTCTCCAACTGCTCTACTGCTTCCTGCTGCATATTTTTCGGAAGCAGCAGCCTGTTTACACCCAACTTCATTGCCGTTCTGACGCATTCTTCCCCCGACAGTTGTTCCTTACCGCTTGCCAGCTCACCTGTCTCCTCTGCCGCTTCCATCCACTGATAGCAGTCAACCCGCTCCTGCGAATACGTGTCATATGAGTAAGCATTCAATGCTTTATCCCACATATTCCTGCCGTAAAGCAGCTTCACGCTGCCATCCGCAGCTCTTGCATATTCCATAATTTCATGGGGCGCCCACAGGCAGATTTCCTCACCCTCGCCGGAGGCCTTCAGCGCCTCCACCACAGAAGCTGCTTCCCCACTCTTTGACAAAACGGCCTGCTCTTCCCATTTGGCATTTCCCACAGAACCGCAAAGCAAAATTGCTGCCAACACGAGAAACGTAACCGCCCACTTATTCAGCCCTTGCTTTTTATGATAGCTTTCCCAATATTCCGTTAGAAAAACCGTAGCTCCAAAGGCAATCATAACCGTCACCGGCACCAGATTCCAAATCCACTGATAATCATAAAATTTTGTCTGATACAGCATAAGAACTGCTGCACTCACCGGGAAAATACAAAGTATGGTCATGAGAGTTGTATAGAAAACCAAAAGCCTATGCTCTCTTTCCCTTCGACACAACCACAAAAAGAGTAAGACTGCCAACAGTAATGCCGCAAACTTCCCATGAGTGGTATACTCAAGCCACCCCTTCCATGCATTGCTCAGGAGTTCCCACATACTATTTCCTCCTTCCCGCCCTTACGTTTCTGAATATTCCTGCCAAGCAGCTTAAGCCCAAGGAGTACTACAGCCATAAGCGCACTGACCCCTAATCCGTAAAGTGTCCACACAATACATGCCTCTGCCAAAATACAGAGGATAGCAAGCCGCCATTTATTGCGCAGAACAAGACTAAGCATATAGGGAAGCAGCACTGCCCCCCGAATCGTAACACCATAAAACCCGCCGTGCAGCAGACCAAAGCCGTCCATGCCATACATATAATCTCCCACCATGAAAAGTATGGCTGCCACAGTGAGAAAACAGCCTCTTTTCAATCTGCTTTTTGGGAAAAGCGTACGCGCCAGCAGGGAATATGCTAAATAACTTAATATTAACGTAATCACCGGAATCACCTGCCAAACCACCTGCATAGCACTAAGCCCAAAGCACCTGCACAAAATGCCATAGAGAGTGGGCAGACACAATATTTTCAACCGCGAGGGCATCCCCAGCTCATAGGGCTGTCCTGTCAGGGGATTCACCTGATAAATAGCGTTTGTTGACAAAAAGCTGTTTACCGTTTCAACCGTCATATCTCCCCTAAGCTGCACATACTGCTTCATTGCTATCATAACAATTTGTAAAAGAACCAATAAAAAAAATACCAAAAAAGCAAACCGCTCCGCTCTTGTCCACGGCAGCTCTCCCTTTTCTCCCCTGCTGTGTTCCTGCAGCATCACTCTCCTGCGTCTACTCTGCCGCACTATCAATGCAAGGGACACCGCCACAGCTGCCGCAAATAACAGCATAAACAGCTTAACACAATCCGAAAAGCTGCGATGCAAAAACAAAGCTGCCAAATGAGCCGCCTCTGTCAGACCGATACACATAAAATATCCTGCCAGCAGGCTGTCCTCCCAATGTAAGTTTTTTCCCGAACGCCTTCCGTACAATATCCCTATTGCTCCGCCGCCAAGCAAAGCAAAGCCTGCTGCTGCCGAAATATATAACAATAACACCATGCTTATCTCCAATCCAAATATCCGCTTTCCGGTTGCCATACTTATAGAAAATAATCCATGTTTATTCTAACATAATCTCCCGATTATCGCCATTCATTTTTACAGTGAAGCCCATGCAAATGAACCGTTTTGCCACGCTATTCGCAAACTGTACAAATATATAAAAGGCAGCCACAAAAAGCGGCTGCCTGATAATCTGCAATAAGGAGCATATTAGATGTATCTGTTCTATATCTCAAGTTGCTATTCCTACCACTACATAGACTTAATATCGAGACGAATCTTGTCTGCAATACGAGCTATGTATTCGCTATTCGTCGGTCTTGTCTTACCCGATGATGCGGAATATCCAAACATTTCTTCAAAAGTTTCTACATTTCCCCTCGTCCATGACACCTCAATGGCATTACGAATAGCACGCTCTACCTTCTGGTCTGTGGTCTTGAAGCGCTTCGCCACAGTAGGATACAAAAGCTTTGTCACACTGATGACAACCTCCATGTCTCTTCCCGAAAGCAGTATCGCATCTCTTAAATAATGATACCCCTTTAAATGCGCCGGAACACCTATGTCCAGCATAATATCTGTGATATATTTTTCTAATTCATAATCTTTTACAGCAGCAATCTCCATAATGAATTCCCCTTCCTTATGTCAAGAATTGCTTCTTACTGCGATTATCAAAACAAATTTATCATATCTGTCGAAAAATGTAAAGTTCTTTTCATCGCGCTTTTCGACAAATAGCGACAGCTACAGCTCCTCCTTCACCAGATAAATAGGTCTGCGTTTTACCTCCATATAGGTCTTAGCCAAATACTGCCCCAGTATTCCGGTACAGAAAAACTGTACGCCACTGGTCATCAGAATAATACATACCAAGGAAGGCCAAGCGGAAACAGGGTCGCCAAACATCAGCTTGCGCACAATAATAAAAACAATCATAAAGAATGCTACAGCACAAAACAGCACTCCCATAAGCGAGGCAAGCATAAGAGGCACAGTAGAAAAGGCAGTAATTCCGTCAAAGGAGTACAGTAAAAGCTTCCAAAAATTCCACTTGGTCTCTCCCTTCACACGCTCTACATTCTCATACTCCAACCACTTGGTGCGAAAGCCTACCCAGCCAAAAATCCCCTTGGTAAACCGATTGTATTCCTCCATGGAAAGAATGGCATCAACCATCTGTCTTGTCATGAGCCTGTAATCCCTTGCTCCGTCCATAATTTCCGTCTTGGAAATCTTCTTCATCAGCCGATAAAAGCGTCTGGCAAAAAAGCTCCGAACGGGAGGCTCACCCTTTCTGCTCACTCTCCTGGTAGCCACGGAATCATAGCCCTCCTCCAAATGAGCAAACATTTCCGGCAAAAGAGCCGGCGGGTCCTGCAAATCCACGTCCATAAGCACCACATAATCGCCCTTAGATTTCTGAAGTCCTGCGTACATGGCAGCCTCCTTGCCAAAATTGCGGGAAAAGGAAACCAAATGTACTCTTTCATCTTTTTCCCTAAGCTTTTTAACCTCCTCCACAGTCCTGTCCTCGGAACCGTCATCAATATATAAAAGCTCCACCTCTATGCTCTTTTCCTGAAAAAAAGCATCATTCTTCACAAACTCATCATAAAATAATGCCACATTTTCCTCTTCGTTATAGCAAGGAACAATTACACTTAAAAGGCTCATCTTAATCTCCATTCCGCAAAAGCCATAAATCTGTTGCTTTTATTATAATAGCACACTTCATAAGCTGTTATCAACTATCTGCTTCTGCCTTAACCGCAGGCTTTCCAACGAGAAATCCCACGCACACCGGAAGTAAATAAAACAAAATCAAATAATACCTCACATCCGAAACCGGTCCCAAAAAGCTTGTGAGACACACAAGCAATACAGGCAAAAGTGCCTGTGAAATACTTCTGTCTCTTCGCCACAGACCATATACCCATGTGATAATTGTCACCCAGAGCATAGCTCCAATAGAAAAGAACAGGCGGATTACCGGATATTTCTGATAAGAGCATTCGGCCCATATAGCTTCATAATAACTATATAGCCCCGGCAAGCGAGGGTTCCCATTCTCCTCCTGCCAGCCGGTTATGTCAAAATAGCGATACCCGTTTTTGTCCTTTAACACCGTTCCCGGATACCACGCCTGATAGGTATTATCCAAAAAGGAATCCAGATATATCCGGGGATATTGCAGCCCCTTTCTTGCCCAAAGGGATATGTATTCCCACTTATGCTCCATGAGCGTATCAAGATGCCTCCAAAAAGCATACTTAATTGTATCCGAGATAATCGGATTGTATGCCAACAGCATCTCCGGTTCAATGGCAGCATATAATAGCTCCCTCTCTTCACTGTCGAATGCACTCTCCCCTTCTTCCACATAAAGTCTGGAAATCTGCTGAAGGGGCACACTCAATGCCTCCGTAATGCTGCCCGGAATAGCATCAAAGGCTTTGATTAAGCCTGTATTGATAATCAGATACATTACTATCACGCCAACGAAGAGCAGCAGCTGCTCCTTCCTGCGTCTCCGAATATAAGAAATAACGGCAATCACCGCCAATACTGCGATTGCATAAACAATATTATTACGCAAAAGACATGACAACGTCAACAGGACAGCCGCAATAATCCAATCTCTCTTGGGAACAGCCCGCTTCTCCGTGTCGGCTCTGTAAATCTCATAAAGCTTAAGAACAGCCGGCAGCAGTGCCGCATAGCACAAGGTGTCCTTGGTTGTACTCATGGCAAACATAATAATGGGAGGGCAGACTGCATAAAAAACAAATGCCACAACCGCCCAAACTCGCTTTCTGGTATATTGATAAATAAACCGTACGGAGTATCCAAAGCTGACTGCACACACTCCCATTTGAAAGAGACAATACATAAAAACACCAAGAGATAAATCCACACTGTATATATGATATCCCAACGTAATAATTCCTCCGACAATCAGAGTATGCAATAAGGGGTGATGGGCATCATAGGGAGTCTCCTGATACAAAACCTGTATGAGCTGAGAACCTCCGTCATAATTATAAAAGCCCGGAAAACAGCCCACAAGATAAAAAGCATATATCACAAAAAGCAGCCCAAGAGCAATCAGCCAAATATATTTTGGCATTCGGAAGACGTCTTCTGCCTCACCGGAACATCTCTTCTCCAAAAAGGAAAAGAGACTATAAAACAGAACGCCTAATACAATCCATTCCACAATTCCTACCAGCACACACTGCCAACCTGCCAACACACCTATTTTCTGCAAAAATGGCGAGCTGTGTACACTGGTTGAGTATTTCATGCTTCTCTGCCAGCCGCCTACCTGCATAAATGTAAGAAAAAGCGCCAAACCACTCACAAGACCTATTTTTCTTTTGTCTGCTTTAATCATCTCTTCTATCTCCCTTCCGCCGCTCCTTCAACCACACACTTAAGAGTATTACTATGCTTCCTGCACTTACCAGCTCGCTAATACGCCAGTATAAGGGGCTGACAAATTTCACTTCAATATTACCCGCAAAGCCTGCGGGTACCGGCACCCTTACTACGTTGTTGTCTCCTGCACACACAGCCAGCTCTCCGCCGGTATTACAATCCACAGCCCGATATCCCTTATAAAACAATAGCGGCAGCTCCACATAGCTATCCCTTCCCCCCGTATTTGCACAATTCACAGACACTCTGAGATATTCCTTTTCATAATCTGTAACAGTCACACCTTCACCCGCCAAAGCACCTGCATATGTAAGCTTACCGGCGTCCGTTCCCTCAATCAAATACTCTCCATCGGATATGAAACCGAATCCCATTCCCTCCTCGTTATACAAAATCACCTCATTCCAGCCTTCTGTCACAAAATCAACCAAATATAGCCCTGAGGTAATTACACACACAACCGCCACAGTGACCGCCACCAAATAATGAAGTCTGTTGCACCGCTTAAAATACCACAGGCAGAAACCGCACACAGTCACTAAAAACAATGTTCCCCAGCCCAAAACCCGATGGGGAAATTCCAAGCTGCTCACCAGCGCTGCCGTCACTCCATTTAAGGCTCTGATATAATCCCACGGGAACAAATTGGTACTCATAAACAATAACAGTCCGCCAAGGCAAGCCGATGCCACCCCAAGCTGCTTTACAGAGCCCTTTACCTTGCGAAAGGCTCCACAAAAGCCTAGGGCTGCAAACACAAAAAGTCCTAAAATCAGTACAAAACCAACTCCCACAGGATGAGTATCAAATACCCCTGTCTCACCATTGGGCGTATAGCTTCCGTTTCTCCAAAAATGAAATGCCAAATGAGCAAGCGTCATACCCTTGCTCTGTATTGTACGGGAAGACAGATTTTTAATATGTACATTCTGTGTAAAATAATAATCAAGAAACGGCACCAAAAACCAAAGGCTGAGCCCTATGGCTCCCAAGGCTCCCTTTGCCAGTTCCCAAAAGGTATTCCTGCAAAGCACCCTTCTAATACACACAATGCAGACAAGCAGCGTAACTAATGCCGTAATCTCACAAGTAAGAATATGGGTCTGTATCAAACCCGCATATCCCACAGCTATAGGAAGCCACGCCGTCTTATATTTTTTCTCCTTAGGGTTTTCCGTAAACACCCGCCACATTCCGTATAAGACAAGGGGCATAAATGCCACAGCGCTTCCCTCCCCCACGGCACAGGTATTAACCAGCTTATAAATCCGGAAGGTAGACAATGTATACAATGCACAGCATACAATCCCAATATTTCTGCTGTCAAATATTTTGCAGAAGCAATACCATGCAATCCACGCCGTTGCAATGGTAAGCGCTATACAATAAATATTATAGCTTGCCGTCACGGTAAAACCCAGCAGACGAAGAATGGCAGGAAAATAGAGCAGACTGTTACAATAAAAGACTCCCGCCGCATATCCATGTCCAAACAGCCACTCAGGCTCAATTCGCAGAGGAAGCTGCCCGCTCAGGAATCCGTCCTTTACTCCCTCAATCCTTTGAAGATGATAGGTCAAATCAATACCATTTAAGTTACCTTCATATAAATATGGCAAGGAGGCAAACAGACTGATTAGCATAACAAAAAAGAAAACCTGCTTTTTCTCCGCCGCAACACAATACTCTCTGTCGTAATAGCAGTAAGCCATAATGCAAAATACCAACAGCGAGATAAAAAGAATGATGACCAGATACATGGACCAAAGCTGATTCGTCTCAGTAATGGTATAGCCCAAAACCTTAAGCTGCCCGTTTCCGCTGTAGGAGACTGCCATCTGAAGGTCGTCTGTACTCTCATAAAGCCACATGTGATATCCCGATTTATTTGTCCCTGCATATAAATGTTCTCCGTTTGTACACAAGCCTCCGGTAATCACCGTTCCGTCCTGCATATTGGTATATGCCACAGGATTCACCCCATCACATTCGGCTTCGTATTCCATTTCAATATAATATACACCCGGTCTTAATGATATTCCGGAGTAAACCACCTGCATTTCTGTAGCAATTCCCGGCTGGAATATGTACGCCTCCTCATGGCAATAACTGCGGTTGGGCATAAGCATTCTTATCATGCAGCCCACAAGGCACAGCAGTGTAAGCACCGTAAGAATCTGCACAGGTCTCCGCTTCCATAATTTTAATGCCTTTATCTTCTGTCGAAACATTCTCTCCACCTTTTTAAGTCTTGTTCTATTTTTATTAACTGATTCTCAACATATTACACTGATAAATACAAAGAACCAAACTTGCAACCAACACCATTAAAGGGAGTCCGATAGCAACAGCCTTTTCCTTCTGCCTGCTAATCTGACCCACTGCGTATGCTCCCGGAATGCATAAACAAAGCTGTGCAAGGCCAAAAAATACTGCAGGAGTGTCAATCAGAGCTATCATTTTCAGAGCCCAACCGCCCAAACGCTGAACAAGCTCCCAAGGGAAGATTTTTAAAGAGCAGATAAGCAAAAGGATTGCAAACGCAGTAAAAAATATATTCTTCCTGCTTTGCTCCCACTGCCCCTGAACAAAGCTGAGCCAAAGTCCAATCAGCAAGGCAGACATCACTCCGATACCCATTCCCGGATGTCCGTCTCTGTAGACGAAAATACTGAAAAATTCTCCCGTAACGTAGCCATTTCCCATAATGGACTGAAGTGGCATTCCCAGCATTTCAAAGGCATTCCCAAAAAGGTAGCGTGCCAGTCTCAGCACTGCCGGACATGCAATCAGGCAGCCTGCTGCCAATGGCACAAAAAGCAGTACTCTCCTCAGCCAAATTACCGCCAACGCCGTAATTCCTATCACAATAAGCATTTGCATAATATCGGCATATCCGATTCCCGCAAGCGCTAACGCCGCAACCCCTATATTTTTCAGCTTATCCTTCTGTTCTGCTATTCCGGCAGCTGCCCACACATACAACGGCAAAAGCACCCATACCAATGCCTGAGACATGCTCGCCAAATCATAACAGACATAAATACGATATGGGCAGGTCATATACAAAAGCACCCCAAAGAAGCCTGCAAACGCTCTATTCTCTCCTTCAAAAAGCCTGTGAAACATCAAAATTGAGGTAAGCAAAGTACCCACCTGAATAAAAATCATATATATCTGCCAGCCAAGGACTATGTTTTCAGACCATGCATAAATTAACGCCGGAATGAAAAACCACAAATTAGAGTTCATGGCATAAAGCTGTCCGCCGTTTTCAACAATCACCTCTTCCGAAGGAAACAGCAGGAAATGCCCGCCTTGCAATTCCATGGAAAGCTCACAGATACGACCAATCCACTCTCCCAATATCCCTCTATCCATAATATGTCCATAAGCTACGGGAAGCATGGCAACGCCTGCCACCACAATATACAGAAAAAGCTTTATTTTTTTCTCCCTGTTTCCTGCCAATTCACTCATTTTTATACCCCTGCCTTTCCCGCTTGGGCTTTCATTCTCTTTACCACCCATTTAAACGATAATACTAATATGCTTACCGCAAATACTCCCTGTGCAAGGTAAAGCACCGGTGAGCCCTTATGTACCTCCGGTATGGAGCCCATATCTTCTGCTGTATAAATCCGGACAGCCTGTGACCGAAAAGCAATATCGTTAACCTGATACATTGCGCCTCCCGCTATCATAACAACAGCAGCCAGAATCAGGGCTATAAACAGTTGCTTATTTTCAGCCTTGGAAAACCTCTTATAAATAAAGCTTAAAAGCATAGCGCTCAAAACAACCGCAGCCGTCACAAAATCTTCGGGCACATTCAAACCATCGTAAGTCAGCCTGCCTTGTAAAATAGCGGCTATCCCCACAGCAATGTACCATTTGTGCTGCTTATCACCCGATGCCCTTGCATTTTCCGAAAACAAGCTATATATTCCGCAGAATACAAGGGGCAGAAATGTCATGGCAGAAAATTCTCCTACCGCTCCTCTGCAATAAACGGTATAAAGATACCATGGATTCAATGTATAAGCAAAGGCGCCAAACAATGCCGCCTGCCTGTCCTGTACGCACCTCTTAAATGAAAGGTAGGATATCACTGCCGTTGCTGCTATAGCAGCCAATACAAACAGCTTATAAGCAGTCATAACCGGAAAGCCGATAAATCGAAGCAAAACAGGTAACCAAAGGAACACCTCTCCATGTAACAGATTCCCCCTCATGCCCTCAATCCGCTGTAGCCATACTAATGTATCATCACCTATGATAAAGTAATCTGTCAGATACGGAAAATAAGCAAGCAGCACTGTTCCCACAAGACTCCAGAATACAAGCTGCTGTACTCCGTCAACCTTCTCCTCCAAAATACGCCTGCGCCAAACCAGCAAACCCTCCAACATTGCAAAAAGCAGAACCGCCATAAACAAAACCATGCGATTTCCCCAATTCAACCTATATAGCTCCAGCTCCGTAAGCATATTAGGATTTCCTCCGTAAAAATCGCAGGATACATAGGCAGAGGAAATCTTATTTAATATATAAAACTCAAAATCGATATAACCCTGACCCTGACAAAGCATCACACCATTTCCACACAAGGACTTAAAAAACTCCGAATCACATGCCATATTGATATAGCAGGATTGCCCGGCAGCTGCATTTTCCCATACGCGAAGCTGATACACGCCCGGTGTAAGCTCCATTGAAGCGCTGAGCCACCTTTGCCCGCCCCCGTCATCTGTCACCTGCTCCGCCATGCTTTCTCCCGAAAAAGAGCTAACACATTCTTCCTCTTTAAAGCAACCCCATAGCAGGACAAGTATCACAAACAGCTCTATCAAAAGCAATATTTTCCATCCGCTCAGCCTACGTCGCACCATGCTGCCTTTTTCCTCCGTTTTATCCACCATGTACTTATAAGAGAAACAAATATAACCGCACTGACAGCCTCGCTCAACCGCCAATATATCGGACTTTTGAACTCCACAGTAAGATTTCCGGCATAACCCTGCGGTATAAGCACCCTGACAACATAATTGTCTCCGGCACACACCGTATATTTCATGCCTGTATCCGTGTCAAACGCCCGATAGCCCTTATAGAATAATAGCGGAAGCTCCACATAGCTCTCCTCAGCGCCACTGTTTGTACAATTCATTTCAACCTTCAAATAATCCTTTGAATAGGCATTAATGACCACATTCTCGCCGGTGACCGGACCTGCAAAGGTAAGCTGCTTCTCGTCCGTTCCCTGTATCAGATACTCCGCACCGGAAATATATCCAAAGCCCATACTTTCCTCATTATACAGCTGAAGACAATTCTCATTCTTCATGACTGAATTTGCCATATACAGATAAGAGGTGCCGACCCCCACCACAGCAATGGCAATTCCAAGCAAATAATATAGCCTTTTCACATCTCGCAGATACCATAGGCAAAAGCCAAAGGTTGCCACCAGACATGCCGTTCCCCAGCCCAAAAAACGATTGGGAAATTGCAGACTGCTGACTAAAGACGCCACTGTTCCGCCCACACTCTGAATTCTATTCCACGGAAAATACTGAAGACTTAATAACATCAAAAACGCCCCCAGTACAGCAAAAATCACTCCCTGCCTCAAGTCGTTTTTACGCCCCCGAAGCATGGCATGAACCCACAAAACCCAAAATACGCAAAGCCCAAACACCAGCACAGGGCCAATACCTATAGGGGACATTTCCATCCCATTTACCTCCTTGCCGGAAGCCTCCCAAAAATGGGTCAATAGCTGTGAAACGTAAAGTCCCCTGTCCTGAATGGTTCTTGCTGATACATGCTTGATATGCACGTCCTGAGTCAGATAATAGTCTAAAAACGGCACTAAATACCACAAGCTCAGCCCTAATGCCCCCAGTGCGCCCTTTGCCAATTCAAGAAAGGTCTCCTTTCGGAATACTTTGACAATGCAAACAAGGCAGACTGCTATCGTGAGAAATGCCGTAATTTCACAGGTTAACACATGAGTCTGAATCAGCCCTGCATATCCTGCCATAACCGGTATCCAACAGGTTTTATATTCCTTTTTATTGATATCCTCCGTAAATATACGGTACAATCCATAGAGTGCGAGTGGCAAAAAGGTATAAGCGCTTCCTTCTCCAACCGCCCCTGCAACATAAAGCTTATAGAGACGGAAAATAGACAATGTATACAATGCACTGCACACCAGCCCGATATTATTGTCTTTAAAAATACGGCTGAAGCAATACCATGCAATCCACGCCGTCACAAAATTGAGCATAACACAATACGCATTATAGCTCGCCGTTACGGTAAATCCGGCAAGACGAAAAAGAGCAGGGAAATACAAAAGAGAGTTGCAGTAAAAGATTGCATCTGCATAGCCATGTCCGTAAACCCATTCAGGCTCCAGACGCACAGGAAACTGCCCGCTCAAAAGGCCGTCCTTGACTCCCTCAATACGCTGCAAATGATAGGTCAAATCTGCACCGCCCAGCATGGAACCATACAGACAGGGAACAGATGCAAAAAAACCAATCAACAGCACAAAGAAAAATGTCTGCCTTTTCTGTTCCTTCACGGGATATTTCTGCCATAAAGCAATCACCCCAGCCATAAAAACCAATATTACCAACAACATTGTCCAAAGCTGATTTGTCTCAGTTATTGTGAGATTGCCCGTCTCCAGCATTCCCTTGCCCGCATAGGAAACCGTCACCTGCATATTCTCAGTGCCCTCAAAAAGCCACATATGAAAGCCCGTTTTATTCAGCCCACTATATAAATGTTCACCATTTGTAAGCAGCCCGCCGGTATATACCGTGCCGTCCTGCATATTGCAAAGCGCTCCCAAATCCGTGTCCGTGTCATATTCCAGCTCCACATAGTAAACACCCGGCTTTAGAGCAATATGGTCGTAGACAACCTCTCTCTCAGTAATTGTTCCTTGATGAAAGCTATGCTGCCCCTGCAACTGCAAAACAGCATTGGGCTGTACAATTTTAAAAATGCAGCCTGCAATAAGCAAAAGAAACACAGCTGCCAATACCCAAATAAATCTCTTTTTCGGCAAAAGCATCAAAATACCTTCTCTTCCTACCATCGATTAGACAGAATAATACGCAACCACTTTTTTCACTGCACGAATAACATCATCTACGTCCTCGTCCGTTAAAGAATAATAAAGAGGAATACTCATAACCTCCTCATAATATTTCTCCGCATTGGGACATATGCCCTTCTGATACCCCAGCTTCTCATAATAGGAATGATAATATACCGGAAGATAATGCACCTGAGGACAGGTTCGCTCTGCATACAGGGCATCAAAGAACTGTCTCCTGTCACAGCTAAGCTTCTCCAAATTCAGCCTGATAATGTAAAGATGTCTGGTAGTATCAGACTCCGGGATTTCCCGCTGAACCATGATTTCCGGCATTTCCGCAAAAGCCTTATCGTACATTTCCACAATTTCTTTCCGCCGTGCAGCAAACTTAGGAAGCTTGCGAAGCTGACTACTCAGCAACGCCGCCTGAAAATCTGTCATTCGATAATTATATCCTAATTCCACCTGCTCGTTATACCACAGTGCGTCCGTAGGGTGTACCATCTCCGACTGATTGCGGGTAATTCCATGGGTACGCAGACGAAGCAGCCTATGATATAGGGATTCATCATTGGTGGTTATCGCTCCACCCTCCCCTCCTGTCACTGTCTTTACGGGATGAAAGCTAAAGCAGGTCATGTCTGCAATGCTGCCAACCGGCTGCCCCTTATACTTGGTGCCAATGGCATGTGCTGCGTCCTCAATCAAAATTAAATTAAATTCCTTACAAATCTCCCGAAGCTCGTCCAGCTCCACCGCCTGACCGGTAAAATCAACTGCCACAATTCCCTTAGTCTTGGGTGTAATCAGCTTACGAACAGAAGCCGGGTCTATATTATAGGTATCCGGACGAATATCTGCAAAAACAGGCTTCGCGCCACAATAAAGCACACAGTTGGAGGAAGCCGCAAAGGTAATAGAGCTTACGATTACTTCATCTCCCTCCTTAAAGCCTGCTGCCAGTGCAGCAAGGTGAAGCGCCGCTGTTCCGTTGCTGACTACCACCGCATATTTTGCAGAGGTAGCCTCACACAGCTGCTTTTCCAGAGCCTCTACTCTGGGGCCACAGGTAATCAAATCACTCTTCAAGGTCTCAACTACTGCCGCTATATCCTCATCATCTATATACTGACGTCCATAATAAATAGGTTTTTCTCTTACCGGAGTACCTCCGAATATCGCCAACTGTTCCATGGAATACCCTCCTCTTGAACATATTGTTTTTATTATACCACCAAAGGGAGGAGTTGAGAAGTAAATTAGAAGGGAATTTCAAGCGAAATCTGTTCAAACATTTCTTCCTCGGATATCTCCTTATATTATCTTGTCAGAATTACCGGATGGTACTACACATATTGTTACCCCTTGAATTGCTATATACAACGATGTCTCCAGTACCATTCCACTCCTCATTAACAAATACCATAATTTATCGTTTTTTCGTATGTACTGCGTGAGCTTGGTACTGATAATAAGAAATTATTGATTGCAAAAAGGACGATACT
>Ga0129312_1000024_pt1 | contig 164743 bp, 139 predicted proteins | sample O827metagenome_FD_94434 | JGI IMG/M metagenome (GOLD analysis project Ga0129312, IMG submission 94434) | Orangutan group fecal microbial communities from Wisconsin, USA - O827 metagenome | ecosystem: Host-associated > Mammals > Digestive system > Large intestine > Fecal | place: USA: Wisconsin... | reverse complement strand
GTAAAGCATTCCGTCGCACGGGACGAAGTTGGTGGGATAGTAGTCGATGTTCAGTCCAGCCGGGTATAGCAGGCTGCACATGGCCTGTACCTGCGCAAGCCAGTCGGGTTCCATCCGTCCCTCTTTGAGTAGCTCCGCCACCGTTGCCCCAGCGATGTATTCCTTCAAAATGCGCTCCTGCGGGGCATCCACCGCCAGAAGTCGGGGCATTGGGATTCCCAGCTTGCGCAGCGTCTCATAGTCCCGCAACTCAGAGCGCAGCTTGTCCCCGAACGCATAGTATTCGCAAGGCTCATGGTGGATCTGTTTCAGAACATATTGCGTCGTTCTGTTTGTAACAAGATAGGAGTAGCCGCCTTTTCCTTTCCCAAGGAGCTTGATTACGCGAAATTCTGCGTTGTTTTCCGCCATTGCATCAGACATTGGCCTGCTTCAACTGCTTCAGGTTTTCCAAGACAAACGGGCTATTTGCAGCGATCTGCCCCAGTGTCGGGCATTCCTCCATTTTTCCGCAGTCTGCGCAGGTATCCAGTCCCTTTTCGCGGACACAGTTATGTACCGGGCAGAGCTTGTCGCAAAACGGCGTTTTTGCGCCTTCCATTCGGCAGCCGATGCAGTTGATCATCTCCGGCGTGATCGGAACCCCGTTGAGCTTTGTCCACAATTCAGCGGTTTTCTCACGCAGGGCGTTGTCGTTTGTAAGCGTTGCGATTCTGGCGTCGCAGGTTTCACAGTCCAGCCCGCAGCAGCCGATCAGTTGGTTTGTGTTTTTCATAATCCCCTCCGTAAATAGTAATTTATTTGGATGATTTTATTATCCATTCATCAAGAAATTTCATTTGTTCATCTGTATGAAACCAATGCTCTCCATTTTTCATAATAGAAAGTGTTGAATTCGTTCTCTGTGCAAATTCAAATAAGGTTTCGTCTGCAAATGCAATTCTCCCGGCGTTTCCGAAAAATGTTCAATACTTTGCTTCTGGGCAGTAAAAAAGCTCCGAAGCATGACACTTCGGAGCAAATATGGTGCCGGTGGCGGGGGTCGAACCCGCACGGGGGATTAGCCCAACGGATTTTGAGTCCGCCTCGTCTACCAATTCCAACACACCGGCAGATATATTTCTTTACACCCAGACAAGCGTCCCCCGGAATTTGGAGGGATACGCAGGAGGGATGTGAAAGACAGATGAAAAACAGAATCTGAAAAACGCTTGATTCTCCAAGTCTTTTCCCAATACCGGCGACAGATGGCGAAGAGGTTTTTGAGTCCACCTCGTCTACCAATTCCAACACACCGGCGTTTGCCTGAACACTATAGCATATGCGGCACGAAAATGCAAGAAAAAGTTTTTTCCCGGAAATGGGGGCCAATGCGCCTTTCTTAATAAAATCACAAGGTTTTGCCGGGCATGTATTGCTTGACAGAAGGGTGGGCCTCGTCTATAATGTACGAGACGAATTTCCCTCTTTTACCGGGAGAATATAGAATATTGGAGGATGTGCCATGAAAAAAGGACTTATTGCGGTATTGGTTGTGGTGCTGGTGGCTGCCTTTGCGGCCAGCGGACTGTACCTGGCCGCCTATTTTACCGAAGGTGCCAGGCAGCAGAAGGCCGCCGATAACCGGGCCAACCAGGTGGAGGCCATAAAGCAGGAGTATTCTGCCACCGAGGCTGCCACCAGTGCCCCCACCGCCTCTGCCGACAGCCCCTACGGCATCCCCGGCAGCTACGGCCACGAGGACGAGTACTACACCCCCGACGTGGTGGACGAGCCGGAGAATGTCCCCACCAGACCGGAGGAGAACGGCAACGATTTCCTGCCCTGGTACCAGGAGCTGCACAGCCAGAACCCGGATATGGTGGGCTGGCTTCAGATTGAAGGCTCCAAGATTAACTACCCCGTGATGCAGACCACCGAGGACAATGCCAACTACTACCTGTATAAGGACTTTGACAAGCAGCAATCCGTCCGGGGCAGCATCTACGCCGCCGAAATCTGCGACGTATTCGAGCCCAGCGATAACATCACCCTCTTCGGCCACAATATGAAGGACGGCAGCATGTTTGCCTACCTGGGCAATTACTACCAGAAGTCCGCCTGGGAAAACAATCCCATGATTTTCTTCGATACCCTGACCGAGTCCCATGTGTATAAGATTTTTGCCGTGTTCAAGACCTCCGGCACCGACAATGTGGGCTTTGCCTATCACCAGATGGCGGATGCCAAGGACGAGGCGGAGTTCAACAAGTTTGTCGCCACCTGCAAGGAGCTGGCCTTCTATGATACCGGCATCACCCCGGTGTACGGCGACAAGCTGTTGTGCCTGTCCACCTGCGAATACACCATCGACAATGGCCGGTTTGTGGTGGCCGCTGTCCGTATTTCCTGACGTTTTCACCCAGGGGCCGCTGCGGCGGCCCCTTTTGTGTTCACGGATTGTTCTCGTTTCGTCTATTTACTTTCCTGTGGGAAAATGGTATGATACAAAAGATATAGCCTCAGCCCGCACCGGGCTGAGCCGTCCGGACCCCGTCCGGGGCTTGGAAAGGAGGACGTTTGATTGCGTCGTTTTTTTGAAGAGTTAAAGGATTTTCCCAAAAAGGGAGACTGGGTGCTGCTGATTTTGTGCCTGGTCACCTCGGGCTACGGCGGCATTATGGTGGCCAGTGCTACCAATGCGGCCAAATTTGGAAGCAATACCAAGTATATTATCATCCAGCTGGCGGCAACCGCCCTGGGGGTTCTGATGTATGCCATCGTTTCCTCCATTGACGTGGACTTCATGTCAGAGCACCGGGGGCTTCTGGTGGCCTTCAATGTCTTTTTGCTGCTGCTGCTGATTCCCTTCGGCGATGACCACAGCACCGGCAACAAGAGCTGGCTGACCATTCCGCTGGTGCCTGTCAGTATCCAGCCGGCAGAAATCTGTAAGATTGCCTTTATTATCATCATGGCTTCGGTGATGGCATCCCACCAAAATGACATTTCCAGCATTCCCTCGGTGCTGCACATCGTGTTCCACCTGGGCCTGGTGGTGGGACTGAACATGGTGCTGTCCGGCGATGCCGGTGTGTCACTGATTTTCGTGTTTATCTTCATCGGCATGGCCTTTGCCGGGGGCGTGAGTATGTGGTGGTTCCTGGTGGGCATTGCGGGCATTGCGGTGGGAATCCCGGTGATGTGGCCGCATTTGGGCGAATACCAGCGGCAGCGCATCCAGGTGCTGATTAACCCGGAGTTCGACAAGATGGGCACCGGCGCCCGGTACCACAGCAAAATCAATCTGCAATCCCTTACCGGCGGCGGCCTGACGGGGCAGGGGCTGTTCAACGGCACCCGTACCCAGGGCGGCAACCTGTTTGCCCAGCACACCGACTATATCTTCTCCTCCATGGGTGAGGAGCTGGGGTTCTTTGGCTGCCTGGGCGTTATCCTGCTGGAGTTTGCCATCATTGCCCGGTGCATTCAGGTGGGCTCCCGGTGCCCGGACTATATGCGCCGCCTGATTTGCTACGGCGCAGCCTCCGCCATGATGTTCCAGGTGCTGATTAACGTGGGCATGTGTATCGGCGTTATGCCGGTTATCGGCCTGACCCTGCCGCTGATTAGCTACGGCGGCTCCTCCGTGGTTACCATCTACGCCACCCTGGGCCTGGTCTCCGGTTCCTTCGCACGACCACAATCCCTCAGCCACGAGCGATATATCCAGCCCTACCGGGGCTACAACGTATAAAAATGCAGCCGCTCCATTCCACAGTGCGTGGTTTGGAGCGGCTGCTTTTTATGTTTCTTCGTTGACCCTGGGCAAATCCCAGCGGAAGTGGGCGGCCAGCTTGCGCAGCACCAGCACCAGGAGAAAGCCGGCAATCATGGCGGCGTTCTCGGAATCGGTCAGGTGCAGCAGCAGCGCCATCAGAATGGCGCCGGCAATGGCGGCCACGGCGTAGATATGCTTGCGGAAGATGTCCGGCATCTGGTCGGCCATTACGTCCCGCAGCGCACCCCCGCCCACGGCGGTGATGAAGCCCAGAAAGCAAATCAGGAAGCGGTTGTCGCCATACCCGGCCCGCACCCCGGCCATAACGCCGTCCACGGTGAAGGCGGCCAGTCCCAGGGAGTCGAACCAGAACAGCATTTCGTCATACACACAGGCCAGCTTCCGGGGCATGTGCCGGTGCAGGTACATCAGCAGGAACACAATGTTGGCCACCACCACGGCCACCAGAACAAAGATGGGGTTGCGGAACATCATCGGCGGGGTGCAGCCGATAATCACATCCCGCATCAGCCCGCCCCCGCAGGCGGTGGTGACGGCCAGAACGTTGACACCGAAAATATCCATCCGCTTGTGGATTCCGACAATGGCTCCCGAAATGGCAAAGGCGACGGTTCCAATGAAATCAAACAGGGTCAGCAGTGTGACAGGCATGCTTGCTTCCTCCCGTGGGAAATGATAGGGAATTATATCATGGGCAGGGGGGAAACGCAACCGGTTAGCTGGGGGTGCAACAACGGAGAATATAAAAATATAAAAATATTATTGAAATTTATACTTGACACAAGGAGGCGATAACGCTATGATAGCACATATTTTATTTTTCCAAAAGGAAGGTGATGGTATTTTATGTGCGGAATTGTTGGCTTTTCCGGGAAGCACAGTGCGGCTCCCATTCTTCTGGATGGACTCTCTAAGCTGGAATACCGGGGGTATGACTCCGCCGGAATCGCTGTGCGGGACGGCTCGGCGGAGCCTGTGGTAGTGAAGGCCAAGGGGCGGCTGAAAATTCTTGCGGAAAAAACCAACGGCGGACTGGCGGTTCCCGGCTGCTGCGGCATCGGGCACACCCGCTGGGCCACCCACGGAGAGCCCAGCGAAAGCAATGCCCACCCCCATTGCAGCGAGGACAGAAATGTGGTGGGGGTGCATAACGGAATTATTGAATCCTACCAGGAAATCAAAGAAAAACTCATCCGCAAGGGCTACCATTTCTACAGCCAGACCGACACCGAGGCCCTGATCAACTATGTGGATTATTACTACAAAAAGTACCGCATGGGCCCGGTAGATGCTCTGGCAAAGACCATGGTGCGCATTCGGGGCTCCTATGCTCTGGCGGTGATGTTCCGGGAGTATCCGGGGGAAATCTATGTGGCCCGGAAGGACAGCCCTCTGATTATCGGCGTGGCGGATGGGGAGTCCTATCTTGCCTCGGATGTACCTGCAATTTTGAAATACACCCGGAATGTCTACTATATCGGCAATATGGAGATTGCCAGGCTTTCCTGCGGGGATGTGCAGTTCTACAATCTGGATGGGGACACCATAGAAAAGCCCCTGACGGAGATAAAATGGGATGCGGAGGCAGCAGAAAAGGGCGGCTATGCGCATTTCATGATGAAGGAAATTCACGAGCAGCCCAGGGCAGTGCAGGATACCATCCGCTCTGTGCTGAAGGACGGCGCATTGGATTTATCCGGCATCGGTTTGGAGCCGGCGTTCATAAAAACGCTGGACACCCTCCATATTGTGGCATGCGGCTCTGCATACCATGTGGGGGTGGCGGCTCAGTACGTGCTGGAGGATTTGGCAAGGCTGCGGGTTCGGGTGGAGCTGGCCTCGGAATTCCGCTACCGCAGTCCAATTTTAAGGCAGAACGATTTGGTGGTGGTCATCAGCCAGTCCGGTGAGACTGCCGACAGCCTGGCGGCATTGCGGGAGGCCAAGGGGCAGGGCATCCGAACATTGGGGATTGTCAATGTGGTGGGAAGCTCCATTGCCCGGGAGGCGGACAATGTGTTTTATACCCTGGCCGGGCCGGAAATTGCCGTAGCCACCACCAAGGCGTACTCCGCCCAGCTGGCTGCCTGCTATCTGCTGGCGGTGGAGTTTGCAAAAATCCGGGAGGAAATTGACGGGGAAGCGTACACCCGGCTGCTTTCCGAAATCGAGCAGCTGCCGGAAAAGATGCAACGGGTTTTGCAGGACCAGGAGCGCATCCAGTGGTTTGCCAGCAAATTTTCCGCCGCCCGGGACATTTTCTATCTGGGCAGAGGGCTGGATTATGCCACGAGCCTGGAGGGCAGCCTGAAAATGAAGGAAATCAGCTATATCCACAGCGAAGCCTATGCAGCAGGTGAGTTGAAGCACGGCACCATCAGCCTGATTGAGGAGGGTACCCTGGTGGTGGGGGTGCTGACCCAGGGCAGACTCTTTGAGAAAATGATAAGCAATCTGGTGGAGGTGAAAAGCCGGGGAGCCTATCTGATGGGCCTGACCACCTACGGCAATTACAGCGTGGAGGACACCGTGGATTTCACCGTATACATTCCAAAAACCGACGAGCATTTCACCGCCTCCCTGGCGGTTATTCCCCTCCAGCTCATGGGCTACTATGTCAGCGTCGCCCGGGGGCTGGATGTGGATAAGCCCCGGAATTTGGCCAAGTCCGTCACGGTGGAATAGAAAATGCAAAGGGCGTGGCCGGGGGGCCACGCCGCTGCATCAGGATTCGTCTGTCTGCGGAGATTCCAATTTGGCAAAGATTTTGTCGGTTACGTTCAGGTCATACAGCCCTATCAGGGCAAAGCCGCAGACCGGGAGCAGAAAGCTGAGGAAGAAGAATACCTGGGGCAGCACAACCAGCAGCAGGGCGGGCAGGATGTTCATAGCCGTCACCAGCAGCATCTTCGGCAGATTGGCAATGCTCAGCAGCAGGGCGTTGACCACCGTATCCTTCACCGTGCCGGGGTAGCGAACCAGCAGGGGGAACATCAGCCCTGCCACCAGCACCAGGGCGAAGCCGCAGAAGCAAATCAGGACGATAACGGCCATCCGCCCGGGAAACTCCATATAGGCCACCAGCCGGTAGTCCAGAGCCAGCATCAGCCCAAAAAACACCGTCAGCAGCCACAGCGCCGTGGCCCGGGGAAGGTGGAGCCGAAAGGCCCGGAAGAAGGGCCCTGCCCCGCAGTCCTCCCCCTGCTGCATGGCCCGGAGGGCGGACAGCATGGCGCAGGTGGAGGCCCCAACGGTAACCAGGGGAAGGCTGCACAGCAGCCACAGCAGGTTGATTTTGCACAGCTCCACCAGCCTGGTGCACAGGGTCATAAATTTGGAATCGGATGAAAAATTCATAGCATCCCGTCCTGTCGGAAAAATCTCCTTTATTATAGCGAAATACCCCTTCGCCGTCAACGCTGGGCTTTGGCGGGCTTTCGGATGTGGGTCCGGGACAGCTGCTCCAGGGAGCGTGCATAGTCCTCATTGGCAAAGGCGGTGAAGAGAATGTCCACCACATTCAGCTGGGACATCCGGGAGGACATGGCACCGCTGCGGAACAGGGACTCGTTGGCGGCGGTGTACAGCCGGTAATCCGCCAGCTCAAACACCGGCGTCTGGACGCATCGGGTGATGGCAATGATGGGGGTACCGTTGGCCCGCAGATTCTTCATGCATTCAATCACCTCCGCCGTTACGCCGGAGTAGGAGAACACCAGGGCCGCATCCTGGGCGGTGGCGTTGCAGGACTGCACCAGCTGGGAGTGCCAGTCGTCGTTGATAATGCACAGCTTGTTCAGCCGCAGAAATTTCAGATAGGCATCCTGGGCGGCGCACAGCGAGGCCCCCAGGCCAAACAGATAGATTACCTTCGCCCGGTGCAGCAGCGCCACACTCTCCCGCAGCACCGCCACGTCCATCAGGTCCCGGGTCTCCTCCAGGGACAGAATGTTGGAATAGGTGATTTTGTCAATAATCTGCTCCAAAGAGTCTGAGCGCTGGATGTCCTGCTGCTCGCTGTGCCGGGTCTGCTCCCGGCGGGCCAGCTCATAGGTCACCGCCCGGCGGAATTCCTTGTAGCCGGAGAAGCCGGTGTGGTTGCACATCCGCACAATGGTGGAGGGGGAGGAGAAAGTCCTCTGGGCCAGCTCATGGACACTGAGGTCCACCACCAGCTGGGGCTCTGCCAGAATCCGCTCTGCCACCCCCCGCTCGGTGCTGGAAAACCGCTCGGAGCTCTCCCGCAGGCGAAGCAATGCACTGTTCATATCGTCTCCTCCTTTGTACGCCATTGTACACTGGGCCCATTGTACCGTTTTTGCGGCGGAAAGGCCATTCACTATGTCACCAAAAAAGAAACCTGCTTTTTGGCAATACTGCACATTTTCAAAGTGCGGGCAGGAGAAATGTTTCACCACATCCGACAAAACCGCCGGTTTCAGACCAGTAAATGAAATTTTGTTTCGCCAATTCATAAAATACTTGACACAAAATACAAAATAAATTATAATGGCACCATGCACAAGGAACTGCGAAAAACAGTGGGCTCCCTTGGGCGTAATATTGAAAATCAGGAGGAAAATAAATGAAGAAGATCATCTCTATGCTGCTGGTCTGTGTCATGGTCCTGGGGCTGTTTGCCATGGGAGCCAGCGCAGAGTCCAAAGACACCATCGTTGTTATGGCGCCCCCCGTTACCGGCGGCTATCTGGAAAAGCTGGAGACCTGGAAGGCTGACTTTGAGGCGGAGCATCCCAATCTGACCATCGAGATTATTGGAACCTCTTGGGACGAGCACAACGGCAAGCTGTCCACCATGGCCCAGGCCGGCGAAGCTCCCGACATCGCTGAGATTTCCTCCGGTGCCCTGGGTACCTTCGTAGAAATGGGCGTTGCCATTGACATCGCCAAGTACATGGACGCTGACCGCCTGGCCGATTACGACGAGGGCGCTCTGAAGTACATGTCCCTGGAAGGCACCACCTATGGCCTGCCCCTGTACCTGACCATCCAGTCCATCGGCGCCAACAAGACCATGATGGAAGAGCTGGGCATTGACGTCAAGAAGATTCAGCAAGAGGGCTGGACCTACGAGGAGTTTGTGGATGTCATCAAGAAGGGCACCACCGACAAGTGCTACGGCTTCGTCTTCGCCAACGCCGGTGTCACCGCCTCCGACATGCTGTATATGTTCGGTGCCGGTGCCGGCTTGAGCAACACCTTCACCCCCGAGCTGAAGTATGCCTTCACCTCTGAGAACATGCTGACCCTGCTGAATTCCGTGGAAGAAATGACCAAGTCCGGCTACATGCCCAACTTCGGCGTGGAGGCTGGCCAGCGTATGGTGATGTGCCAGACCGGCAACGCCATGATTTTCGGCAAGGCAATGCCCCTGTTCGAGAATAACTTCCGCAAGAACAACGCCGCTCTGGAAGCCAACGACGGCACCGCCGTTGAGAACTCCATGAAGATGGACTACGCTTTCCTGCCCGTTCCCACCATGGACGGCTGCCAGGAGTCCTGCTACGGCACCGTGGACGGCCTGGTTGCCCTGCGCAACAACAAGACCACCGATGAGCACCTGAAGAACGTCCTGCTGTTTATGGACTACATCTGCTCCGGCGACCGCATTGCCTCCTGCATGAACGAGCTGTATCTGGAGCCCGTCTGCCAGACCGGCCGTGACGCTCTGGTTCTGCCCGAGGGTCGGGATGCCGACAACCTGGCCACCGCCGGCCGCTGCATCGCCATGGTGCAGGCACCTCCCGAGGGTGTCACCGCTGAGATGTCCGCCACCGCCAAGAAGCTGATGGACGAGCAGATCATCCCCAAGTTCCAGGCTCTGCTGGCCGGTGAGATTACCGCTCAGGATATGTACGACCACATCGTTGAGGCTGCTCACGATGCCTTCGGCGCTGAAAACTGCGTTTCCGGTAAGATTTGAGGAAATTCTGAAACCATAGTCAGAGCTTCCTGAAAAACCAACACTTACCCACCCCACCTTGGTGGGGTGGGTATTTTATTCCTGGAGGTGGACAATGAACGGTACAAAAGAAAAGCAGCGGCGGGTCTGCTCCAGGCTGCGGCTTACCAATGATGACCTATGGGGGTATGTCTTTATTGCTGCCGCCATGGTGATTTTCTGCATGTTTACGCTTTACCCCGTAATTAGCGCAATTTATACCAGCTTTCTGAAATACAAGCCCTTTGGCTCCCAGTACATCGGCCTGAAAAACTACGCCGACACACTGAAATTCTCCAAATTCAATCTGTTCTACAAGGCGGCCTACAATACTCTTCTGTACACGGTGGTTGTGGTGCCCCTGTCGCTGCTGCTCTCCTTTGCCATTGCAGTGATGATTCTGCCCTTCCAGAAGAAGGTGCAGTCCGTTTTCAAGGCCATGTACTACCTGCCCGGCATCGCCTCCGGCGTGGCACTGAGCGTGGTTTGGCTGTGGCTGTACGATTCCTCTCCCGACGGGATTTTCAACCGGCTGCTGGGCTTTTTCGGTGTTCCGGCCCAGAACTGGCTGTCCTCCACAAAAACCTCGATGCTTTCCCTGATGATTATGGCGCTGCTTTCCAGCCATGGCGTCCGGGTTATCACATACATTGCCGCCCTTCTGGGCATCGACAACAGCTATTTCGAGGCCGCCGAGCTGGACGGGGCCACCTTCTTCCAGAAGGTGCACTTCATCGTCTGGCCCCTGGTCAAGCCCACCACCCTTTTCCTGCTGATTACCGGCGTTATCGGCTCCTTCCAGGTGTTCATGAACGCCTATATCATGACCGGCGGCGGCCCGGACAATTCCACCACCATGATTGGCCTGCTAATCTACCGCAACGCCTTCGAGCGGGGCGAATACGGCCTGGCCTGTGCCCAGGCAATCCTGCTGACCATTGCCATTGCCCTGATGTCCCTGTTCCAGTTCAAGGCCATGGGCGTGGACGTTGAGTACTAAGGAGGGGACGGACATGGCAACCACCGGGCTATATTCCCAGCACCTGGACAACGTAAAAATCCGCTACCTGCGCAATGCCATTCTGGCCATTGTGCTGACCATTCTGGCAGCGGCCACGTTGTTTCCCATCTGCTATATGATTCTCTCCGCCTTTGGCCCCAATGTGTCCACGGCGGGCAATATGCGCACCCTCTTGCCTTCCCGCTTCACGCTGGAATCCTTCCGGGCCTTCTTCGACTTCAACGAGTATTCCCTGCGCTGGATTTTCAACAGCTGCATTGTGGCCTCCTGCGCAGTGGTGGGCAATGTGATTTTTGCCTCCATGGCTGGGTATGCCTTTGCCAAAATCAGGTTCAAGGGCAGCGGATTCCTGTTCGCCGTGATTCTGGTGGCCATGATGATCCCCTATCAGGTGACCCAGGTTCCTCTGTACATCCTGATGGTGCGGAAATTCTCCATGACCAATACCTATGCCGCCATGATTCTGCCGGGGCTGTGCACCGCCTATAATATCTTCCTGTGCAAGCAGTTCTTTACCGGCCTGCCCACCCCGCTGATTGAAAGCGCAAAAATCGAGGGCTGCAATCAGTTCCAGATTTTTATTAAAATCATTCTCCCCCTGGCCAAGACGGTGCTGGCGGTTATGGCCATCAACACCTTTATGTCCAGCTGGAATGACTTCTTCTGGCCCTTCCTGGTAACCAACAGTCCGGCAATGTACACCATTCAGGTGGGCTTGAAGCAGTTCAAGTTTGCAAACGAGACGCTATTTGCCCCCATGATGGCCGGTGCCACCATTTCCGCACTGCCCATGTTCATCCTGTTCTTCGCACTGCAGAAGTACTTCATGGAAGGCGTCACCATCGGCGCCGTCAAGGGCTGACACAAACCAGCGCAGCCCCCACTTTTGCAGTGGGGGCTGCTGTATTGAGGGAATTGCCATGATTCGAACCTATCTACCCACCGACGAGGCAGCCATGCTGGCGCTGTGGAACACCGCCGGCGTTCACATGGGCTATGCCTCCCTTACCCGGGAACAGTTTCGTCGGCTCCTTACCGGGCACCCCAATTTCTCCCCGGAGTTTACCTACCTTTTGGAGGAGGGGGACGCATTGCTGGGCTTTGTCAACGGCTGCACCGGCGAGGACATCCCCAGGGGGGATGTCCGGGGCTACGTCAGCTGCCTGATTCTGGCCCCCGGGGCGGACAGCCCGGAGAATACCTGCCTGCTGCTATCCGCCCTGGAGGATGCCTTCCGGGCCAGGGGCAGAGCGTATAGCGCCGTTACCTTCTTTAACCCCATCCGCCTGCCCTGGACTATCCCCGGCACCCCCGGCCACCAGCACAACAATGCGCCGGGGGTCGGGGTGGAGCTGCCCCTGCACAAGCGGATGCTGGACTTCGGCTACCGGGAAGCCACCCGGGAGTGCGCCATGTACCTGGATTTGGCCCACTATGAAACCCCGGCATGGGTAGAGGAAAAGGCCGAAAAAATGGCCGCCGCCGGATACCGTGTGGAGCGCTACGACAAAACCCGGCACACCGGCTTGCGGGAGATGGTGGAGGCCCTGGAAAATCCCATGTGGTCGGCGGAGATTCCCGCCGCCGGAGAGGCGGATATGGATTTGCTGGTGGGTCTGGCAGGCAGCACCTGCGCCGGATTTACCGGCCCGGTGTACCCGGAGCCGACGGGCCGGGGGTATTTTGCCGGCCTGGGTGTGGCACCCCGGTACCAGGGCCATGGCCTGGGTACGCTGCTGTTTTACCGCCTGCTGGAGCGGGAAAAGCAGGCGGGGGCCCAATATATGTCCCTGTTCACCGGAGAGGAGAACAACGCCCGGTTTATCTACCTGAACGCAGGGTTTCGCATTGTGCGTACCTTCGGCGTGATGCAAAAGGAGCTGTGAGAAGATGAAAGAACATACCGTACTGGCCATCGGTGCCCATATCGGGGATGCGGAGCTCACCGCCGGGGGACTGCTGGCCACCTGCGCCCTCCACGGCGGCAAGGCCGTCACCCTGGCCCTGACTGCCGGGGAGAAGGGGGCCCCTGCCGGGGCGGACATTGCCCAATACCGCCGGGACAAGATTGCCGAGGCGGAGGCCTTTGCCCGGGACCTGGGGGGAGAGGCCTACGTCCTTCCCTATGAAGACGGTCTGCTGCCGGACGACGACCAGGTGCGCTTTGCCGTCTGCGACATCATCCGCAGGGTCAAGCCGGATATCATCGTCACCCACCACGAAAGCAGCATGCACAAGGACCATATGACCTGCCACAGAATTGTGGTGGATGCCTGGTTCTACGCCGCCATCGAGGGCTTCCGCCGGGAGCTGCCCCGGCACTTTGCCCGGCACCTCTACTTCGCTGAAAACTGGGAGGATGCCCCGGGCTTCGAGCCCTATGTCTATTTGGACGTGTCCGATGGCTTCCCCCTGTGGGAGAAGGCCATTGAGCACCACTGGTTTGCGGTTCATTCCACTAGCTTCCCCTATAAGGAGTATTACTCCCACCTGAAGCGCCTGCGGGGCATCCAGGGGCGGAAGGGCTACTGCGAGTGCTTCATGATTCCCAAGGAGCAATACAAGCTGGTGCAGACCCTGGAGGAGATATGATATGGTAGAATTAGAAAAAATTGCCACCGAGCAGCGAAATCCCAACACCATGAATATCGATACCATGTCCACCCTGGATATGGTGCGGCTGATCAATCAGGAGGACCACCGTGTGGCCGATGCGGTGGGCCAGGTTTCGGATAAAATTGCCCAGACGGTGGATTTGATTGCCGACCGGCTGAGCAAGGGCGGACGGCTGATTTATTGCGGTGCCGGTACCTCCGGCAGACTGGGGGTTCTGGATGCCGTGGAGTGCCCGCCCACCTATTCCACCGACCCGGAGATGGTGCAGGCACTGATGGCCGGAGGCTACGGAGCCATCTTCAAGGCGGTGGAGGGCGCAGAGGACAGCGAGGAGCTGGGTGCCGAGGACATGAAGCGCATTGCGTTCTGCCGGAAGGATGTGCTGGTGGGCATTGCCGCCAGTGGCCGCACCCCCTATGTTATGGGCTGCATGGAATATGCCCGGGCCGCCGGAGCGGCTACCGTGGCGGTTACCTGCTGCCCCGGCGGTGAGCTGGACCGGTACGCCGATATCGGCATTGCCCCGGCCCCCGGCCCCGAGGTGGTCACCGGCTCCACCCGGATGAAGTCCGGCACGGCCCAGAAGATGGTGCTGAATATGCTCTCCACCGGTGCCATGATTAAGCTGGGCAAGGTATACAGCAACCTGATGGTGGATGTCAAGCCCTCCAACGAGAAGCTGATTCGCCGCTGTGTCACCATTGTCTGCGCCGCTGCCCAGTGCACGGAGGAGGAGGCGACCCGGGCCCTGTCCCAGTGCGATTACCACCCCAAGGTGGCCATCGTCATGGTGCTGCGCCATGTGGATGCCGCCCAGGCCCACCGGCTGCTGGAACAGGCCGGGGGCAGAATTGCCAAGGTATTGGAGGGAGCATAATGGCATTTGCAAGAGTAGAATATTATTCCCGTGCCCTGGAGATGACCACCTCCTTCCAGGCCGTCCTGCCGGATGCGGGGGACATGAAGGATGCAAAGGTGGTCTATTTGCTCCACGGCCTGTCGGATAACTGCACCTGCTGGATGCGCTATTCCTCCTGTGAGCGCTATGCCAAGGAGCGGGGAGTGGCCCTGATTATGCCGGAGGTACAGCGCAGCTGCTATATCGATGGTGTTTATGGGCTGAATTACTTCACCTATGTCTCCCAGGAGCTGCCCCAGGCGGTGCACAGAATGTTTGGCCTGAGCCTGGAGCGGGAGAAGAACTATGTAATGGGCCTGTCCATGGGGGGCTTCGGGGCGCTGAAATGTGCGCTGACCTACCCGGAGCACTACGCCGGGTGCGGCAGCTTTTCCGGCGTGACGGATTTGGATGCCACCCGCCCGGGCTCGTCCATGCGCTCCTGGGAATTCGATGCCCTCCTGGGGGAGGGGAAGCGGGCAGGGCAGGACAATGACCTGTTTGCGCTGGCGCAGAAGAAGAACCTGCCCCCTATCTATCTCTCCTGCGGCGAGCAGGACCGGCTCTACCCCATGAATGTGCGATTTGCCGAGCATCTGAAAACGTGCAAGGCCAATTACCGCTTTGACCACCACCCCGGGGACCACACTTGGGACTTCTGGGATAGGTCGATACAGGACTGCATGGACTGGCTCTGGTAGCCGGTCCGCCCGGAAAAGCCCTGGGAGGAAGAAAATATGATTTTATTTGGCGTTGACCGGGTGGGGGCGTATGCCCACCTGCTGGCGGGCCGGGTGGCTCTGCTTACCGGCCCCTCCGGTCGTACCGGCGGGAATGTGCCCACCATGGATGTGCTGCAGCGCTGCTGCGATTTACGGCTGCTGCTGGCGCCGGAGCATGGTGTCCGGGGAGACAAGGCGGCGGGAGCATTGTTTGCCGACGAAACCGACCCGGAAAGCGGTCTGCCGGTGCGTAGCCTGTATACCAAAACCTCCAAGCGCCTGTCTCCCCAGACCCTGGCGCTGTTTGATACCCTGGTGTATGACATGGCGGATGTGGGCTGCCGGTACTACACCTTCCTGACCACCCTGCGCTTTTGCATTGAGGACTGCGCCGCCGCCGGGAAGCGGCTGGTGGTGCTGGACCGGCCCAACCCCCTGGGCGACCGGGTGGAGGGCGGTCTGCTGCAAAAGCAGACCGAGAGCTTTGTCGGCGGCTATGAAATGCCGGTGTGCTACGGCCTGACCTGCGGCGAGCTGGCGGAGATGATGAACTGCGAGCTGGGCTGCCATTGCGATTTGCAGATTGTTCCCTGCCAGGGGCTGACCCGGGAGATGGATTTCCGGGACTGGGGCCGGTATTGGGTGATGCCCAGCCTGGGGGTGCCCCGGTTCGAGACGGCGCTGCTGTATCCCGGCACCTGCCTGATTGAGGGAACAAACCTGTCCGAGGGGCGGGGCACCGCCGACCCCTTTGCCATCCTGGGGGCCCCTTTTATCCGGGCAGAGGCCTTTGCCAGGGCCTTCAATGCCCTGGATTGCCCCGGGGTAGAGGCTACCCCTGTCTATTTTGTCCCCACCGCCTCCAAGCATCAGGGTACACTGTGCGGCGGCATCCACCTGCATATCACCGACCCGGGGGCGCTGGAAAGCGTGGCCCTGGGGGTGAAGCTGCTGGACCTGCTTCGGCGGATGTACCCCGGGGATTTTGCCTTTCTGGCCCCTGTGCGGCCGGATGGCAAGCCCTTTATTTCCCTGCTGGCAGGCCACCGGGACTTTGAAAATCCCCGGTGGGATGCCGGGGAAATTCTGGCCCGCTATGCTGCGGAAAGCCAGGCCTTCCGCAGCCGCAAGGCTGCTTATGAGCGCTATCCAAGGAGTGAATGCATATGGAAATGACCCTTACCCAAATGCTGGGCCAGAAGCTGGAATACGGCTTTTACGGCACCCGGCTGACGGAGGAATTCAAGAGCCTTATCCGGCAATATCAAATCGGCAATGTCATCCTCTTCCGGCGGAATGTAGAGAGCGCCCCTCAGCTGCGCCGCCTGTGCGGGGAAATCCGGGAGTATATCCTTCAGGAGACAGGGATACCTCCCTTTATCATCATCGACGAAGAGGGGGGCATGGTCTCCCGCCTGCCCGGGGATGCGGTGAATGTCCCCGGGGCCATGGCAGTGGCGGCCACCGGGGACCCGGAGAATGCCCGCCGGGCCTCGGAGATTACCATCCGGCAGCTTCGGGGCCTGGGCCCGAATTTCAACATGGCCCCGGTGCTGGATGTCAACAGCAATCCCAACAACCCTGTCATCGGTGTCCGCAGCTACGGCGACCGGGTGGAGCAGGTGTCCGCCTTTGGCTGTGCCGCTCTGGCCCCCTATCAGGACAGCGGGGTATACTGCTGCATCAAGCATTTCCCCGGCCATGGGGATACGGCGGTGGACAGCCACCTGGGAATTCCCCGGGTGGACAAGACGGAGGAGGAGCTGGAGCAGCTGGAGCTGATTCCCTTCCGCCGGGCCATCGAGGCAGGAGCCCCGGCGGTGATGATGAGCCACGTGCTCTTTCCCAATATCCGGGGGGAGAAGGTGCCCTGCACCATGTCCCGGTATATGGTGACGGAGCTTCTGCGGAACAAGCTGGGCTTCCGGGGGCTGATTTTCACCGACTGCATGGAGATGCTGGCCATCCAAGACCATTATGGCACCCCGGCGGGGGTGGTTGCCGCCATTCAGGCGGGGGTGGACATTGCGGAAATCTCCGCCACCTTCCAGCTGGAGCTGGAAGCCGCCCAGGCATTGCAGGAGGCTGCCCAAAGGGGCGAACTGGATTTGGAGGAAATCCGGCAGTCCGCAGAGCGGATTCTGGAGTATAAGCGCCGCCTGTTTTCCCAGCCGGAGGCGGCACTGTGCAACCGGCCGGAGGACCGGGAGACGGTATTCTCCATCAGCCGCCGGGCCGTCAGCCAGTTGGGAGGCGTGCCCTTCCGGGCGGATGGGGACACCTTCTTCTGCGGCTGTGCAGATTACCGGGTGTCCGGTGCGGCCAATGAGCAGGGGGGGCACTGTCCCTTCCCGGAGTTTATGGCCGGGATTTTCGGCGGCAAGTGCCTTGTAACCGCCAAGGAGCCTTCCGAGGAGGAAATCCGCACTGCGGCGGAGCTGGCAGGGCAGTGCAGCAAAATTGTCCTGGGCACCTGCAACGCCCATCTGTTCCCAAGCCAGCTTCGACTGGCCGGGGCACTGGCGGCGTTGGGGAAGCCCATGGCCGTGGTGGCCCTGCGCAATCCCTATGACCTGGCAAGCCTCCCGGAAACCCTATGGAAGCTGGCCAGCTACGACTACGAGGAGCCCGCCCTCCGGGCTGTGGCAGAGGTCCTGTCCGGCGGCAGGGCTCAGGGCATTTGCCCGGTGAGACTATAGATGAAAATATCGGGCAGGCGGCAGACCTGCCCGATATGTTACAAAGCGGCGAACACCTGGGCTTGTGGCATTTTTACAAAATGGCGGACACAGAACGTTCATATTTTGGCAGGAAACCCCGGCATTTTGGCTTGCTTTTCGGGGGCAATGGCTGTATACTGAGGTAGGCTGCTCCAAGGGTCATCCCTTTGGGGCTTTTTTATGAAAACGGAAAGGAGGAATCGAAGCATTGCGTCGGTTCCTCTTTTTCAAAAAAAGAAAGGATGTTATTTATGGCAAAAAACGAGAAGAATACCGATGCCGTCTATGATTCCAGCACCTTGGGTACCCCCAAGCAGCTGGTTCTGGGCGTGCAGCATCTGTTCGCCATGTTCGGCGCAACGGTGCTGGTTCCTGCGCTGACCGGCCTGGACGTGGCCAATGCCCTGCTGTTTGCCGGCCTGGGCACACTGCTGTTCCATCTGATTACCGGCCGGAAGGTGCCCGCCTTCCTGGGCTCCTCCTTCGCCTTTATCGGCGGCTATACGGTCATTGGCGGCCTGTCCGGCGAGTACGGGTTCAACACCCTGCCCTATGCATGCTTCGGCGTGGCCTGCGCCGGTCTTGTCTACCTGGTGCTGGCAGCCCTGTTCAAGGCCTTTGGCGCAAAAAAGGTCATGCGCTATTTCCCGCCCATCGTCACCGGCCCCATCATCATTTGCATCGGCCTGACTCTGGCAAACTCCGCTGTAAATAACTGCTCCAATAACTGGTGGATTGCACTGGTGGCCATTGTGGTTGTGGTTGTGGCCAACATCTTCGGCAAGGGCATGATTAAAATCATCCCCATCCTCCTGGGTGTGGTGGCCTCCTATGTCTTCGCCATGATTGTGGATGCCGACTCCCGGGCCAAGTTTGTTCAGCTGGTGGGGGAGGCCGACTGGGTGGGCCTGCCCATCACCTGGGACAAGACTGTGTTCTCCATCTTCGGCAAGAATTTCGACAGCGGCCTGCTGGTGACGGCGATTATCACCATCATGCCCATCTCTCTGGCAACCATGATGGAGCATGTGGGCGACATCAGCGCCATCTCCTCCACCGTGGGCAAGAATTTCGTGGCTGACCCCGGCCTGCACCGCACGCTGCTGGGCGACGGCCTGGCTACCATTCTGGCCTCTCTGTTCGGCGCTCCTGCCAACACCACCTACGGCGAGAACACCGGCGTTCTGGCCCTGAGCAAGGTGTATGACCCCAAGGTTATCCGTCTGGCAGCCTACTTCGCCGTGATTCTCTCCTTCAGCCCCAAGTTTGCCGCCATTATCCAGGCCATGCCCGCTGCCACCATGGGCGGCGTCAGCCTGGTGCTGTACGGCATGATTTCCGCCGTGGGCGTGCGGAACGTGGTGGAGAACCAGGTGGACTTCACCAAGAGCCGCAACGTGCTGATTGCCGCCATGATTATGGGCCTGGCCATCGGCATCAGCGCCAGCGCCGCCGGTGCCATTGTCTTCACCGTGGGCTCTGTGACCATCAGCCTGTCCGGTCTGGCCGTGGCTGCTCTGGTGGGCATCGTCATGAATGCCATCCTGCCCGGCAAGGACTATGAGTTCGGCGCCAACGAGCAGGGCGACACCGCCGTGGTCAACTTCGGCTCCCACGCAAAGTAATTCCCCGGGTTGCCCGGAAAAACAGGAATGCCAAGGGCAGGAAATCAAGTACAATTCTTGATTTCCTGCCCTGTTGTTATGGAATGGATGCAGCCTTTATGGGGCTTACGCAGCTTCCGCAACTTCCGGATGGTACCCAAGGTCTGCCAGGAAGCGCAGGGTGTGGGTGCAGTCTGCGTATAGGGTGATGTTCAATTCCTGGGTATAGGCGAAATCGGGATCGTCGAAATAGAAGCTCAGGTAGTCGCCGGGATTGAAGTCGCCCGGGTGGAAAACGTAGTACTGGCTCATGTTCCCCTCCTGGCAGTCCTTCAGGATGGCATCAATCAGCCCGGAAATGTCCTCGTCCCGGATGCGGCGGCTGATGTTGGCGTTGGAGAGTTCATCCTCGTAGCTGTGCCAGCAGCGGAACTGCACGCCTTGCAGTTGGTCCATCAGCAGCTGGGGGCTGAACTTTCCGTTCTGGTCAACATACACAGTTTCCTGGGGATTGGGGGAGGAATCCTGGCAGAACACACACTCCGCAGTGGAGAAGGCAGTCCGCAGGTCGGCGATGCAGGCAAAGTTGGAGTAGACATAATACAGGCGCTGGATTTGCTTCCCGTTTTTCAGGGTATAGCGAAGGGTCAGCCACCCTTGGGTAACCATGTTGTCGTCGGTAGTGGCCAGGGGAGCGTTTTCCTCGCTGCCATAGATGCGCTCCAGCAGGGGGCGGGTGCCCTCAATTTCTCTCTGGAAATCCAGAACTTCGGTCTGCGTCCGGATGGCCAGTGCAATGTCCTCGGGCCGGGAAGAGTGAATCTCATCACCCCGGCCGCCCCAAATCCGAAGGGTTACCTCCTCCACCTGACTGGGGTCGGGAATCCGGTAGGTGATGCCAAACAGGTTCAGTCCGGTGGCGGTGATGCCCCCCAGGGAGATAAGCAGAATCAGCATCAGGGGCACCAGGGATTTGCGGCTGAATACATTGGTCTGCCGCCGCAGAAGCATCAGCATGACATAGTAGCCCACAGCCATGCCGATAAACAGCATGGGGTAGCCCATTGCCCAGCCGAAGGCGTCGGAAATCATATGGAAGAAGATGCCGCACAGGACGGAGCACAGCACCAGCAGCACCGGCGCAGTTGCCGGGAAGGCCAGCAAATCCCCGGCGCACTCCGGCTTCCGCCGCCGCAGCAGGTACATGGCAAGGCCGATGACAATGCATCCTGCCACCGCATAGGCCAGCAGAACCCACAGGAAATGGGTAAATTCCAGGTGGTCAACCGCCAGGTTGTCAAAGTAATGGCTGGCGGTGTCCTCTCTGGGAATCCGTTCCCTGTCATAAACCACAGTATAGGGATCCTGGCGAATCATCCCCACAATGGGGACGGCGGTGGCCTGGTAGTTGGGTATGTAGATACCGTAAATCAGGGGGCAGAAAATCTTGAGCTTGGCCCAGCCGTAGAACAAACCGCCGAAATTGAGGATGCCGTAAATCAGGAGCATACCGATTCGGTTCCCGGTGCACACGGAGCTGAGCAGGGCAATGCCGAAGAAGAACAGAAAGCTGAGAAAGGTGGAGGCCATCAGCACGGCAGCGGTAATCCGGAAGGAGCTGAGCTGCAACGCCAGTATGCCGCCGGAAATCAGAATGCCGGGAAGCACGCTGAGGATGCCCAGAATCACCTGGGTACCGAACCAGCCCCCCAAAGTAACCGGCAGGGAATACAGGGCGTAGCTCAGCCGGGGGGTATACAGGTCGCCCATCAGCAGCTGGGCCAGCAGGGCGGCATACACCAGATTGCATATGGGTACGGTGGTGCATAGAGAGCGGATACTGTCTACGGCGGAGCTGTAATAACTGGCAGGCCGTGTTGCGCCTGTGGTGAGCAAAACTATCCCCATGGTATACAGCAGACACAGAGGGGCGAAGCGCTTCAGCGTGGCATGGCTGACGGCGGAATCATAGCACGAGGTTTTTGACTTCATAATTGACACCTCCCAATTCGTAGATGAAGATTTCTTCCAGGGAAAGGGGCAGCACATCAAAATACGGGGGATTCAGGAATTCGCATTTCTCCTGCACCTGGGGATAGCTGCCCCGGAGAATAAAGGTGTTCAGCCGCCCGGAGTGGTCCTGGTGGAGCACCTGGAAGCCCTGGGGGGCATCTCCCACAATTTGCAGCTTTACGGTGCTGCCCTGCATGTCGGCCAGGCTCTTTTCCAGCAGCATCTTGCCGTGGTTCAGGATGCCCACATGGTCGCACACATCCTCCAGCTCCCGCAGATTGTGGCTGGAAATCAGCACCGTGGTGCCCCGCTCGGCTACGTCGGCCAGCACCAGGCTCATCACCTGCCGCCGCATCACCGGGTCCAGGCCGTCCACCGGCTCGTCCAGAATCAGCACATCCGGCCGGGTGCAAAGGGTCAGGTGAAAGGCGGCCTGCTTCTGCATTCCCTTGGAGAACCGGCGGATGGCCCCGGAGGGCAGCCGGAAAATCTCCTTCAGCTTCTCATAGAGCCGGTCGTCAAACCGGGTATACAGGTCCCGGTAGAACCGGTGCATATCCTCCATGGTGGCCGAGGGGAAATAGAATACGTCGTCCGGAATATAGCCGATGCGCTCTTTCAGGTTGGGGTCGCCCCAGACAGCCCCTCCGTCCACGGTGACGCTGCCGCTGTCCGGCCGGTAAATGCCGGTGAGGTGGCGGATAACGGTGGATTTACCGGCGCCGTTGGGGCCCACCAGACCGTATACGCTGCCCTTGGGCACATGCAGACTCAAATTATCCAGCGCCTGGAAGGTGCCGAAGAATTTGGTTACGTTTTTCATTTCAAGCATGATTTTCCTCCTGTTCCAGTCTCTTGATTAGCTCCTGGCGGGTGTAGCCCCGCAGCAGCAGATTCCGGGCACTGTCGTCAAATTGCCGCAGCAGACGCAGCTCCTCCTGGGGGTTCCCCTCGGGGATGCCGCAGACAAAGCAGCCCTTGCCCGGCACGGTGGCAATCCAGCCCTCCATTTCCAGCTGACGGTAGGCCCGCTGAATGGTGTTGGGATTGATGGAAAGGGTGGCTGCCAGCTCCCGGACGCTGGGCAGCTTCTCCTCCTGTTGGAGCACCCCGGACGCAATCTGCTGGCGCAGCGCATCCATAATTTGCACATAAATCGGCCGGGAATCCCGGTAGTCCAGATGCAGCAGCATAGGCATGTCCTCCTTTTTGTTAACTGTACTAGCGCGGTTAGTATAACAGTTAGTACAGTTAACGTCAAGAGCCTTTAAGAAATCTTAAGATTCGTCGGCCCTCCCGGGAGAAATGGAATGGCCCCGGCAGAAAGCATTTTGCCGGAGAGTGGGTCAAACCCACAGAAATGGCAGCGGGGGAAAAGGGCAAAAGCGTTGTTGCAATATACAAAAATCTATGCTACACTAACGTAAGTTTCTGTTTATCAAAGAGGAGGGAGAAAATGATATTCGGAAAGTATATCAACCGCTATTACCTGAAATATGCCCCCCATTTGCTGGTGGGTCTGCTGGCGCTTTGGACGGTGGACTACCTGCAGCTGGTGATTCCTGAGCTCTATCAGATGGTCATCAACGGCATGAACCAGGGCTATGTGGTAGTGGATGGGGTGCAGCAGACCTTCGACATGACGTTCCTGCTGGACAAAATCTGTATGCCCATGCTGGTGGTGGCCATTGCCATTGTGTTCGGGCGGTTTTTGTGGCGGGTGTCCATCTTCGGTGCGGCAGTTCGGGTGGAAACCGACCTGCGGGACAAGATGTTTGACCATGCCAAGCGCCTGAGCCGGGAATATTACCAGGTGAACAAGGTGGGCAACCTGATGAGCCTGTTCACCAACGACCTGGACACGGTGCAGGAGTGCTACGGCTGGGGCTTCATGCAGTTTTTCGATGCCCTGATTCTGGGCGTGCTGTCCATGAGCAAGATGTGGCGGATGGACCATGTCCTTACGGTGCTGTCCCTGATTCCCATGGCGCTGCTCTTTGCCAGTGCCACCTTGGTGGGCCGGGTGATGACCAGGAAATGGGACTACCGCCAGGAGTGCTTCTCCAACCTGTCTGATTTCTCCCAGGAGAGCTTCTCCGGCATTGCCGTTATCAAGGCCTTTGTCAAGGAGGCCAAGGAGCTGATGGCCTTCAAGAAGCTCAACGACGAAAACGAAGTGGCCAACATCGACTTTACCAAAACCTCCGTGCTGATGCGCATTATGGTGGGCTCCTTTGTGGAGAGCGTCATGTGCATTATCGTGGGCTACGGCGGCTATCTGGTGTACCGGGGCACCTTCAACGCCGGTCAGCTGATGGAGTTTATCGGCTATTTTACGGCCATTATCTGGCCCATTATGGCAGTGTCCGAGCTGATTGACATGACCTCCCGGGGCAAGGCCTCTCTGAAAAGAATCAGCGAGCTGCTGGATGCGGAAATCACCGTCAAAGACCGCCCCGGGGTGAAGGAGCTGGAAAATGTGAAGGGCGAAATCGAGTTCCGGGATTTGTCCTTCCGCTACCCCGACGGCGAATTCGACGAGCTGGAGCATGTCAGCTTCACAATCCATCCCGGGGAGAGCATCGGCCTGGTGGGCAAAACCGGTGCCGGTAAGACCACTCTGGTGGATTTGATTCTGCGCACCTACAACGTGCCCGACGGCACCATCTTTATTGACGGCCAGGATGTGAACAGCGTGTCCATCCACTCCGTCCGGGAAAACTGCGCCTATGTGCCCCAGGACAATTTCCTGTTCTCCGATACCATTGCCCGGAACATTGCCTTCGGCAAGAAGGAAATCAACCTGAGGGCGGTGAAGCGGGCGGCTATTCAGGCGGATGTGGACGAGAACATCTCCCAGTTCCAGCTGGGCTACGAGACCGTGCTGGGGGAGCGGGGAGTTACCGTCTCCGGCGGCCAGAAGCAGCGGATTTCCATTGCCCGGGCCCTGATGAAGGATGCCCCCATCCTGATTCTGGATGACTCCGTCTCTGCGGTGGATACCAAGACGGAGCGGGCCATTCTGGGCAACCTGCGGCGGACCCGGCAGGGCAAGACCACCATCCTGATTGCCCACCGCATCTCCACCATCGAGCAGATGGATAAGGTGCTCTTCATCGAGGGGGGCAGGGTTTCCGGCTTCGATACCCACGAGGCCCTGTATGCAAACAATGCAGACTACCGCCGGATGGTGGACCTGCAGCGGCTGGAGGAGGAAGGAGGGAAGGTCAATGCGTGAGTATTTGCCTCTTTTGATTGCCGGTGGCGTTATCGGCCTGTTCACCGTGCTCTTCCTGGTGGCCTATGGGGTGCTGCGGCATAAGGTCAAGCAGCCCGCCCATGAGCGGCATATGTCCGACCGCTATCTTATCGGGCGGCTGCTGCACTACGCAAAGCCCTATACCACCCAGTTCGTGCTGGTGTTTCTCATCATGCTGGTGTCCATTGCCTATGATGTGGTGTCGCCCCTGCTTCTGAGCCGGGTGCAGGGCCTGATTAAGGTGCCCGGGTTCCAGCTGAAGCGGCTGTATACCATGGTGGCGGTGTATGGCGGCATCCTGGTGGTTTCCATGGTGTGCACCTATTTCCAGGCCATGATTTTGCAGGAGGTGGGGCAGAAAATCCTCACCCAAATTCGCCTGGACACCTTTACGAAAATCGAAAGCCTGTCCCATGAGCAGCTGAACCAGATTCCCGTAGGCAAGCTGGTGACCCGGGTCAGCAACGACCCCAACTCCATCAGCTATCTGTTCACCAATATTCTGGTTACCCTGCTGAAAAACTCCATGGTAATCATCGGCGTGCTGGGGGCCATGCTGGTGCTCAACTATGTGCTGACCCTGATGGTGCTGTGCTTCGTGCCCTTCCTGGTGATTTTCACCCTGATTTTCCAGCGGTTCAGCCGGGAGGTGCACCGCCGGGTGAACAATACCCGCACCGACGTGAATACCTACCTGTCCGAAAATCTCTCCGGTATGAAGATTACCCAGGTGTTCAACCGGGAGGATGTGAAGATGGAGGAATTCCTGCACAAAAGCCACCAGCTGCAAAAGGCAAAGGTGGGGCGGATGCTGGTGTTCGGCGTGTTCCGGCCCATGGTGTATATGCTCTTTGTCACCAGCAACCTGTTCCTGTTCTACATCGGCTGCAAGGGCTATATCCAGGATACCACCTTCCTGGGCCAGACCATCACCAGCGAAATCGTGGTGGCCTTCTATATGTACATCTCCAAATTCTTCAACCCCATCCAGGCCCTGGCAGAGCAATTTGATATGCTCCAGCAGTCCTTTGCCTCCGCAGAGAAGATTTTCACCATCCTGGATATGGAGCCGGAGATTGTGGATGCCCCGGATGCCATAGAAATGCCGGAAATCAGAGGCGAGATTGAATTCAAGGACGTGTGGTTTGGTTATAAGAAGGACGAATGGGTTCTCAGGGGCGTGTCCTTCCATGTCTATCCCAAGCAGACCGTGGCCTTCGTGGGCTCCACCGGAGCGGGCAAAACCACAATTCTGTCCCTGATTTGCCGGAATTACGACATTCAGAAGGGCCAGATCCTCATTGACGGGGTGGACATCCGGAAGATTAAGATTTCCTCCCTGCGCTCCCATTTCGGCCAGATGCTCCAGGATGTGTTCCTGTTCTCCGGCGACATTCGCAGCAACATTGTGCTGCGCCAGGAGGGCATCAGCGATGAGGAGGTCTGGGAGGCCTGCCGGTATGTCAACGCAGACGGCTTCATCCGCCGCCTGGATCATGGCCTGGACGAGGTGGTGCGGGAGCGGGGCAACAATTTCTCCGCCGGTCAGCGGCAGCTGCTGTCCTTTGCCCGAACCATTCTCCACAAGCCCAGTGTGATGATTCTGGACGAGGCCACTGCCAATATCGACACCGAGACGGAAATCCTCATCCAGGACTCCCTGGAGAAGATGAAGAACATCGGCACCATGCTGATTGTGGCCCATCGCCTCAGCACCATCCAGCATGCCGACAATATCATCCTGCTCTCCCACGGCCAGATTCTGGAGCAGGGCACCCACCAGGAGCTGCTGCACCTCCACGGCAGATATTACCAGCTCTATACCCTCCAGTTCCAGAAGCAGCAGCTGCTGTCCCAGTAACAAGCCGCCCCCCGGGTTTCCCCGGGGGGCATTGCTGTCAGTGTCCGGCTTTTTCTGCACCACCTCATACGGCGGAGCAGATATCCACCGACAGGCCCATCACCGCTCCGTGGATTTGAAACGCCCCGGTGGATACCGCCCAAAGGATTGCCGTTACCAGGATGCCCGGGGGTGCCGGGGAAACTTTCTGTTGCTTTTTTACCTGGAATAGGGTATGATAATCCTGTAAATTTGGGCCGCCGCCGTGCAAATATTCCGGGAGATTGGCAAGTTTCCAGCCCGTTTCCGACCTGTGCGCCGTCGGCCCGTATTCTCAGGAGGATGCGATGTTGCAGCAATCTTGCAGAGAGGAATACCTCAAGGCGCTAAAAATGGGCCAGCGGGAAGAGGCAGAGCTGCAGGCAGAGGGGAAAAGCCCCAACCCTGCGGTGCTGGATGAGCTGGTCCCTGAAATCAATACATTGACCGTGGTGGATTTGGGCACCATGGATATTCCGGCAGACCGGATTGTGGGCACCAAATCCGCCGGGCGGATTGCCGCCTTTACCCCCAGCTTTCTGCCCCTTTTGGACGTAAAATCCGAATTTGCCACCAAGTGGATCAATCTGTGCGGTGCCCACCTGGGGGAAGAGGGCATCCGGGACCCCATCAGCTGCTATGAATACCTGGGCGATTTCTACGTCCAGGAGGGCAACAAGCGGGTCAGTGTGCTGCGCTACTTCGGGGCCCCCCGGATTCCGGCGGTGGTGAAGCGGGTGATGCCTGCCATGAGTGACGAGCCCCGGATTCAGGCATATTACGAGTTCCTGGACTTTTACAAGGCCGCCGGAATCTACACCGTCCAGTTCCGGCACCCCAAGGATTACGCCAAGCTCCTGTCCCTTCTGGGCAAGGATCCCGGGGTGAAGTGGACCGAGGAGGAGCGGCGCAGCTTCAACGCCCGCTTCCAATACTTCCGGGAGGCGCTCCAGGCGGTAAACACCAAGCAGCTGGATATCCTGCCGGAGGAGGCCCTGCTGTTCTGGCTGAAGCTCTATTCCTTTGACAGCCTCTCCACCCTGTCCACCCAGGAGCTGAGGCGGAGTGTGGCAGACCTGTGGGCGGACATTGTGGCGGTGTCCGAATCGGCGGTGAACGTGGCCTCCAAGGTGGAGGATGCCAAGCCCGGCATCCTCAGCCGGATGATTCTGCCGGACCATCTGAACGTGGCCTTTATCCATGCCCTCAGCCCCTCTACCAGCGGCTGGGGCCTGGGCCATGAAAAGGGCATGGAATATCTGGAAAACAAGCTGGGCGAGAAGGTCACCGCCCGCAGCTACTACCAGGGCAACACCCCGGAGGAGGCAGAGAAGCTCATTGAGCAGGCCGTGGAGGAAGGGGCCCAGGTCGTCTTCGCCACGGTGCCCCAGATGACCCACGCCATCCTGAAGGCGGCGGTGAAATACCCCAAAATCTATTTCTTCTGCTGCTCCCTGGACCAGCCCTATTCCAGCATCCGAACCTTCTACGGAAGAATTTTCGAGGCCAAATTCATCACCGGTGCCATCGCCGGTGCCATGGCCCAGAACAACCGGATTGGCTATATCGCCTCCTATCCCATTTACGGCGTACCCGCCTCCATCAATGCCTTCGCTTTGGGGGCGCAGCTGACCAATCCCCGGGCACAAATCGAGCTTCGCTGGTCCTGTGTTCAGGGTACTCCCCAGGCGGATTTCTTCGCCGACGGTATCCGGGTGATTTCCAACCGGGATGTGCCGGTGCACTCGGAGATGTTCCTGAACTTCTGCAATTACGGCACCTACCTTATGGACGACAAGGGGGAGCTGATTCCCCTGGGCTCCCCGGTGTGGGTGTGGGGGCGGTTCTACGCCTCCATTGTGGAGAGTATTCTCTCCGGCAGCCTGAAGCGGGACAAGGACGGCCCCGGCCGGAACTACTGGCTGGGCATGGACTCCGGCACCATCGATATTGAGTTTTCCGAGAAGCTGCCCCAGGGTGTCCGCACCCTGGCGGAGATTCTGCGCAAGGGCCTGTGCGAGGGAAGAATCGACCCCTTCGCCCGCCGGGTGGTGGCACAGGACGGCACTGTGAAGAACCCTGACGGCACCTCCGGCTTTACCACCGAGGAGCTGATTCACATGAATTGGCTGGTGGACAACGTCAGCGGCTCCATCCCCACCTTCGGCGAGATTCTGCCCATGTCCCGGAACATGATTCAGGAGCTGGGCATCTACAAGGAAGAAATCCCTGTACAGAAAGAAGCGAAGACAGTTGAAAATTTTGCTCATCTCCGATGAAGAATGTCCGGCTCTGTGGGATTTCTATTTCCCCGGGCGGCTGGACGGCATCGACCTGATTATCTCCTGCGGGGATTTGAAATCCAGTTACCTTCAGTTTTTGGTGACGATGGCCAAATGCCCCCTGCTCTTTGTCCCGGGCAACCATGATACCCACTATGGCAGCAATCCCCCGGAGGGCTGCGACTGCATCGACGATGCCATTGTAGAATACAATGGGGTGAGAATTATGGGCCTGGGGGGCTGCCGCCGGTACCATCCCGGCACCTATCAGTATACCGAGCGGCAGATGCGCAGGCGCATCCGCAGACTTCGCTACCCCCTGTGGCGGGGGAAGGGCGTGGACATTGTGGTTACCCACGCCCCGCCAGAGGGCCTGGGGGACGCAGAGGACCCGGCCCACCGGGGCTTTGCCGCCCTGCGGGAGCTGCTGGACAGATACCATCCCGGCTACCTTGTCCACGGCCATGTCCATCTGCGCTACGACAACCGCCTGGAGCGGGTTCGGGACTACAACGGCACCACCCTGATCAATGCCTACGAGCGCTATATCCTGGAAATTCCCGACCGTCCGGTGCCCACCCGGCACCTGAACCAGCTGCGCTGGAAGACCAGGCACCGGGAGATGAACAGCGAGTGGAACCAAATTTTCAACGCACATTCCCGCAATGGATAAATCCTTTCAAGACCAAGGAGAAGAAGACAGATGTTTACCGGCTTTACCCCTGAGACCATTGATTTCCTCTGGGGAATTCGTATGAACAACAACCGGGACTGGTTCCTGGAGCACAAAAAGCAGTATGTGGATACCCTCTACCAGCCCATGAAATCCCTGGGGGCGGAGCTGTTCCAGCCCTTCCTGAATCGGACGGGGGATATCCTGAAGGTCAGCCGCATCTACCGGGATGCCCGGCTGCACCACCCCCAGCCCTACAAGGAGAGCCTGTGGATTTGCATCCGCAGGGATGTGGAGTGGTGGGCGGAAAATCCCTGCCAGTTCTTTGAAATCCGCCCCGAGGGGGTGAGCTACGGCTTCTCGCTGTGGAAGCCCAAGTCCTCTGCCATGGAGGCCTTCCGCCGCCGTCTGGCCGCTCACCCGGAGGAATTTCCGGAAATTCTGGAGCGGGTGCAAAGGGATGTGGGCATGGAGCTCACCGCCGTCTGCTATAAGCGGCCCAAGGAGGCCCCCAGTCAGGCACTGGCTCCCTATTTCGCCTGGAAAGAGGACATCAGCCTGATTGTGAATGAGCCGGTGGGAGAGGAGCTCTTCGGGCCGGAGCTGGGCCGCCGGGCCGGGACGTTCCTGGAGAAGCTGATTCCCCTGTATGATTATTTTAATTTGATTACCATGGGCAGCCCGGAATAGGCCGGGAGACTTTTTGAACAGAAAAGGAGAAAAACAGAACCATGAGAAAGAATACAATTTTCAGAGGCATGGCAACGGCCTTGGCCACCCCCATGACCCAGGACGGCGTGGATTACCAGGCCCTGGGCCGGCTGATTGATTTCCAGCTGGAAAACGGAATCAACGCTTTGGTGGCGGTGGGTACCACCGGCGAAAGCGCCACCCTGACGCCCCAGGAGCGCAACCAGGTCATCCGCTTTACCGTGGAGCGGGTAAACGGGCGGGTTCCCGTGATTGCGGGCACCGGCACCAACAATACCCTCCACGCAGTGGAGTTCAGCAAGACCGCCTGTGCCATGGGGGCCGATGCCCTGCTGGTGGTCACCCCCTATTATAACTATAATAAGTCCCTGGACAGCGGCCTGTTGGCCCACTACCGCGCCATTGCAGACAGCGTGGACAAGCCCATCATTCTCTACAATGTGCCCTCCCGCACCGGCTGCAACCTGCTGCCCGCCACCATTGAAAAGCTGGCGGAGCATCCCAATATTGCCGCCGTGAAGGAAGCCAGCGGCAACATGAGCCAGGTGGTAGAATTGATTGCCCGCTGCGGCGACAAAGTCGACGTCTATTCCGGCGAGGATGCCCTGACGGTGCCCATGCTGTCCATGGGCGGCTTGGGTGCCATCAGCGTGCTGAGCAATGTGGTGCCCAGGCAGGCTGTGGCCATGACCGATGCCTTCTTTGCCGGGCACGTGGCAGAGGCGGCGGCGATGCAGTGCCGGTATTTGCCCCTGATCAAGGATTTGTTCTGTGAGGTCAACCCCATCCCTGTCAAGGCAGCCATCAGCGCCATGGGCTTTGGCCAGGAAAATCTGCGCCTGCCCCTGGTGCCCATGCAGGAGGAGAACCGCCAGCGGATGCTCCGGCACATGGGTGAGCTGGGAGTGCAGCTATGAGAGCAGTGCTTTGCGGCGCCAACGGCGCCATGGGCCAGCTGATTGCGGGGATTTTGGGCAGCGAAGTGGTGGGCAGCGTCAGCCTGGACGGTGCCAACGGCGTGGCCCGAACCTTCCAGGAGCTGGGGAAGGTAGAGGCGGATGTGGTGATTGATTTCTCCCATCACAGCGCCATTGCCGATGTCCTGGACTATGCCAAGAGCATTGGCGCTGCGGCGGTGATTGGCACCACCGGCCACACAGAGGCGGAAAAGCAGCTGATTTTCCGGGCCGCCAACCAACTCCCTGTGTTTTATTCCGGCAATATGAGCCTGGGCATTGCGCTGCTGTGCCAGTTGACCCGGCAGACCGTGGCCCTGTTCCCCGATGCGGATGTGGAAATTGTGGAGGTGCACCACAACCGGAAGGTGGATGCCCCCAGCGGCACCGCCCGGATGCTCTTCGAGGCGGTGAAGGCAGAGCGGCCCGATGCCATTGAGCACGACGGCCGCAGCGGCGAATGCAAGCGGGAAAAGAACGAGGTGGGCATTGCCTCCTTGCGCATGGGCGGCATCGTTGGGGTGCATGAGGTGCATGTGTGCACCGCCAGCCAGTCCATCACCCTGCGGCACGAGGTGTATAACCGCACCATGCTGGCCGAGGGCGGCGTAGAGGCGGCCCGCTTTATGGTGGGCAAGCCCGCCGGGCTGTATTCCATGGCCGACCTGCTGAAAGGAAACTGACATGAACGTGTATTATATGAACGGCGCCGGGAACGACTTCATGGTCATTGACGGCCGGGGCCTGACGGCGGACTATGCCGACTGGGCAAAGCGCCTGTGCGCCCTCCGGGGGGCGGACGGCTTTATGGCGGTGGATAACAGCGACGTTGCCACCTTCCGGCTGCATTTTTACAATTCCGACGGCTCCCGGGGGGAGATGTGCGGCAACGGTGCCCGGTGCATCTGCCGGTTTGCCCACGAGCTGGGCCTGGCAGGGGAGACCATGACGGTGCAGACCGATGCCGGGCTGGTGCCCGGCTGGCATCTGGAGGGGGAGCGCTACCGCATCCGGCTGAACACCCCCACCACCCTGGAGCTGAACCGGGTAGAGGACGTGGCCTATGTGGAGCTGGGCAATCCCGGCCTGCCCCATGCCGTCCGGGAATACCGGGGGGATTTGTGGGCGGACAGCCATAAGCTCCGCCCGGAAATGGCGGCGCTGCGCCGCCATCCTGCCTTCCCCAAGGGGGCAAACGTCAACTACTATACCCCCATTTCCGATACGGAGGTGAAGGTACTCACCTTTGAGCGGGGGGTAGAGGACTTCACCCTGGCCTGCGGCACCGGCTGCGGCAGCGTGGCGGCCACCCTCTGGCAGCAGGGCAGACTCCCCGGCGGGGAGCTGACGCTGCAAAACCGGGGCGGCACCCTGAAGGTTCGGGTAGAGGGGCAGGAGGGCACCGTCACCGCCCTGTACCAGGAGGGCCCCACGGAAATCACGGAAATTCTGGATTGGGACGGCTGAATAGCAGAACCCCCGGCGCAAAGCAACCTCGGCTCCCTCTCTGAGGGAGCTGCCGAGCAAAGCAAAGCTGAGGGAGTGTCGCTCTGGTAACGGACAAACCCCTCCGCCTCACATTCGTTCGTCCCACCTCCCCTTCCAGGGGAGGCAAGGGCACTCCGTGCCAGCGAAGCCGCCCCTACAGCAGCGTGTGCAAATCGGTTTCTGAGTGCCTCGTCACCGGGCGGGTTAGGGAACTACCGTATCGGTACAAGGTTCGCAGCGTCATTGTCCGGCGGCACTGCCGCCAAAAACATTACTGTTGACAAACCGGTGGTAAAATGGGTATAATAAGCCCATACGAATAAAAAGCTGTGAAGAGAAGAGTACCTCGTTTTCAGCCGTTCAGAGAGCCCGGGAAGGTGAGAGCGGGCACGGTTTGTGCGGGGGAACATGGTCTTGGAGCTGGCGGGTCGATAGGTAGGCTCGCCCGGGTGCGCCCGTCACTGCGCCAACGAGGCAGGTTTTCCTGCAAAACAAGGTGGTACCGCGAAAATTTTTCGCCCTTGGATTTTTCCAAGGGCGGTTTTTTATTCGAAGGAGGATTTTTAACATGTGCGACAACTGTAAGGGGAAGTTCTATATCACTACCCCCATCTATTACCCTTCTGCCAAGCTCCATATCGGCCACACATACTGCACCGTGGCCACCGATACCATGGCCCGGTTCAAGCGGCTCCAGGGCTATGATGTCATGTTCCTCACCGGAACCGATGAGCACGGCCAGAAGATTGAGGACAAGGCAAAGGAGGCCGGCGTCACCCCCCAGCAGTTTGTGGACAACATTGTAGAGGGCGAGACCGGTGTCAAGGATTTGTGGAAGCTGATGAACATCTCCTACGACCGGTTCATCCGCACCACCGACGACTATCACGTTGCCGCCGTTCAGAAGATTTTCAAGAAAATGTATGACAACGGCGACATCTACAAGGGCACCTACAAGGGAAAGTACTGCAAGCCCTGCGAGTCCTTCTGGACCGAGAGCCAGCTGGTGGACGGCAAGTGCCCCGACTGCGGCCGGGAGGTGCAGGACGCAGAGGAGGAAGCCTACTTCTTCCGCCTGAGCAAATACGCCCACCGGGTGCGGGATTTGCTGGTGAACACCGATTTCCTGGAGCCCCGCAGCCGTGTCAACGAGATGGTGAACAATTTCATCGACCCCGGCCTGGAAGACCTGTGCGTTTCCCGTACCAGCTTCACCTGGGGCGTGCCGGTGGACTTTGACCCGGGCCATGTGGTGTATGTGTGGATTGATGCCCTGTTCAACTACATGACCGCCCTGGGCTTTGAGAACGACAGGTATCACGACCTGGAAAAGTACTGGCCTGCGGATGTCCACTTTGTGGGCAAGGAGATTGTCCGTTTCCACTCCATCATCTGGCCCGCCATGCTTATGAGCCTGAACCTGCCCCTGCCCAAGAAGGTCTACGGCCACGGCTGGCTGCTGCTGGACGGCGGCAAGATGAGCAAGTCCAAGGGCAATGTGGTGGACCCCTATGTGCTGGCCCAGCGCTTCGGCGTGGATGCCCTGCGGTTCTTCCTGCTGCGCACCTTCCCCTTCGGCTCCGACGGCAATTTCTCCAACGAGTCCCTGATTAACACCATCAATGTGGACCTGGCCAACGACCTGGGGAACCTGGTGTCCCGCACCGTGGCCATGGCGCAGAAGTATTTTGGCGAGCATCTGCCCGCACAGCAGACCGAGGATGCCCAGAAGGATGCAGAGCTGATTTCCATGGTCAGCACCCTGCGGGACCGCTATGAGGAGCAGATGGAGAAGTACGCCTTCCAGAACGCTCTGGCGGAGATTTTCAAGGTCATCTCCCGGGCCAACAAGTATATCGACGAAAACGCCCCCTGGGTGCTGGCCAAGAGCGAGGAGCAGAAGCCCCGGTTGGCTCGGGTGCTGTATAACCTGCTGGAGACGGTGCGTATCTGCGCCGGCCTTCTGTCTCCCTTCATGCCCGCCACCGCTGCGGAAATTGCAAAGCGGCTGGGCGAGGCTCCCATGGACTGGGACAGCCTGAATGTCTGGGGTGTCCTCAGCGCCCAGGTCGCCACCGTCGCCGGTGCCCCCCTGTTCCCCAGAATCGACATGGACAAGGAGCTGGCTGCCCTGGAGGAGCTGAAGAAGCCCGCCGTCCAGGAGGACCCCCTGCCCGAACCCAAGGCGGAAATCCCCTTCGACGATTTTGAGAAGGTGGAAATGACGGTGGTTAAGGTTCTCACCTGCGAAAAGGTGAAGAAAAGCGAAAAGCTGCTGAAATTCACCCTGAACGATGGTACCGATACCCCCCGTCAGATTCTCTCCGGCATTGCAAAATACTATCAGCCCGAGGAGCTGGTGGGCAAGACCCTGGTGGCCGTCACCAACCTGGCCCCCCGGAAGATGATGGGCCAGCTCAGCTGCGGTATGCTGCTGTCCGCCGAGCGTGGCGACAAGCTGAACCTGGTGATGCTGGACGATAAGATTCCCGCCGGTGCCAGACTGGTCTAATCTCATAACAAGCCGGGACTGCCGCAATTCACTTGCGGCAGCCCTATGCCATATCTTAGGAATTTTTTAAGTCCATTGACACAAAATATGTGGGGTGCTATAGTTTAAGGAAGAAATTGGGAGAAATTCCGGGGAGGGGAAATTCAGCGAAATGGTACGTAACAGACAGAGAATTCGCAGCCGGGGCCTTTGGCGCTTTCCGGTGCTTCTGCGCCGGGGGTTGACTGCGTGGATTCTGGCCGCCGCTCTGGCCTTTTTGCTCCTGCCCCGGCAGCTGCGGGATTTGTCCGGGCTGGATGGACTGCGGCAGATGTCCTTTGGAATGTCGGTGGCGCTGACCCTGGGGATTTTTGCCGGGCTGTGTCTGCTGTCTGCCCTTCTTCCCACCGGAAGATGGGAGGGGTGGGGCATGGTGCTTGGGGCAGCGGTGCTGTTTGTCTGCGCCCTGACGGCCACCTTCAGCTGGGCGCTGCTGGTGACCTGCCTGCTGCTGATGCTGTTGCTGCTGGGCTTTACCGTCTGGGGCTGGGACGGCAGCCCGGAGCCGGGACTGGACCGGAGCAGGGGAAAGCGGCGCTATCCCTGGATTGCCGCCGGGCTCACCCTGGGCTTTTTCCTGTTCGTCAGTTTGTGGACGGTGGGGCGGGTTTACAGCTTCAACGCCCCCAGCTACGATTTCGGCATTTTCAGCCAGATGTTCCATTACCTGAGAAAAACCGGTCTGCCCCTGACCACCCTGGAGCGGGACGGCTTGCTGTCCCACTTTGCGGTGCATGTGTCTCCCATATATTATCTGATGCTGCCCTTCTATGCCCTGGCCCCCTATCCGGCTACCCTGCAAATTTTGCAGGGGGCGGTGCTGGCCTCGGCGGTGGTTCCGGCCTGGAAAATCGGAAAGCAGCATGGTTTGCCCTCTTCGGCCCGGCTGCTGGTCTGCGCCATGCTGCTGCTGTATCCCGCCTATTCCGGGGGCACCAGCTACGACCTTCACGAAAATTGCTTCCTCACCCCGCTGCTGCTGTGGCTGCTGTATGGGATTGACCGGGGAAATCTCCCCCTGACTGCCCTGACGGCGGCGCTGACCCTGACGGTGAAGGAGGATGCGGCGGTGTATGTGGCCGTGGTGGCCCTGTGGCTGATGGTCCGGGGACTGCTGCGGAAGGAGCGGCGGAACCTCTGGACGGGCCTGGGGCTGTTTGCCGGGGCGCTGCTTTGGTTCTTCCTGGTCACCGGCTACCTTTCCAGGGATGGGGAGGGCGTGATGACCTACCGGTATAAGAATTTCTTCTTCAAGGATTCTGCATCCTTGTATACCCTGCTCCAGGCGGTGTTTATGAGCCCCATGAAGGCGGTGTATGAATGCGTAGAGCCGGAGAAGCTGGAATTTCTGCTGCTTACCCTGCTGCCCCTGCTGGGGCTGCCCCTGTGGACCCGGCGGTATGAGCGGTACCTGCTCCTGATTCCCTATGTGCTGGTGAATCTCATGTCCGATTATCAGTACCAGCACAGCATTTTCTACCAGTACACCTTCGGCTCCACTGCGCTGCTGCTGTATCTGACCATTGTGAATCTGGCAGATTTCCGGGTGAATTGGCGGCGGCTCACGGCGCTGGGCTGTGCCGTGGCGGTGAGTGTGGCCTGCTTCGGCCTGACGGTGCTGCCCCGGGGCCTCAGCTATCCCCGGCAGTGCCTCCAATACCGGACCTTCTACCAAAACGTCCGCAATGCGCTGTCGGAAATCCCGGAGGAGGCTTCTGTGGCGGCTACCACCTTCTATACGGTGCAGCTTTCCCAGCGGGACATTTTGTATGACGTGCGCTACTGCTCCACCGCCCACCTGCTGGAAGCGGAATATGTGGCGCTGAATGTGAAATCCACCACCGACTACAAAAAATACAATACCAACGGCCAGAATAACGGCTTTGCCAACCTGGTAACCCTGCTGACGGAAAACGGCTACCAGCCCTACCGGCAATACGGCAGCAACCTGATAATCTATCACAAAGAAAGCTAAATGCAGCCCCTGTGCAGTCAAAATGCACAGGGGCTGCAATTATATCACAATGCTCGGCCTTGGACGGCTGGGTGCTGCCTATATCCCTTTGCATCCTTCCCGGTCATCCGGGCCGGATTTATTCTTCCAGCGTCAGGCGCAGCCACTGCTTGGCGGCGGCCATCCACTCCGATGCCAGGGCCACCTTGGGCTCCAGGGGAACGTTGGTCTGGCTGTCCACGGTGGACAGGCCGTGCCAGCCCCAGGGGTAGATATGCAGGGTAAAGGGAACGCTGTGCTCTGCCAGAGCCTGGGCATACACCAGGGAGTTCATCACCGGCACGCAGTCGTCCGGGGCAGTGTGCCACAGGAAGGTGGGGGGCGTGCGGGAGGTGACCTGATTCTGGCAGGAGAAGCGAGCCTCCTCCTCCGGGGTCAGGGGACAGTGGCCCAGCAGATTTTCGAAGCTGCCCACATGGGCAAACCGGGGGTTGGCGGCGATTACCGGGTAGCACAGCACACAGGCCTGAACGGCTTTGCTCCGGGGAAAAACCGAGCGCACCTCCGGCCAGTCAAAGCAGGTGGTATAGTGGGCTGCCAGGTGCCCGCCGGCGGAGAAGCCCATGATGGCTACCCGCCCGGTGTCGCAGTGCCACGCCGCCGCAGATTGGTAAATCAGCTCCATGGCGGCGGCAACCTCCCGAATCTGGGTGGGGAAGCGGTGGGGGGCCACGGAATAGGTGAGCACAAACACGTTGTAGCCCTCGGGCAGAAAGTTCAGGGCGATGGGCTCCGACTCCCGCTGGCTGCACATCTCATAGCCCCCGCCGGGGCAAACCAGCAGGCAGGGCCGCAGCTGGTCTTGCCGGCCCATTTCCCCCAGGTTGTCCGGCAGATAGACGGTCAGGGTGGGGTCCCGGCCCGCTTCTCCCAAACTGGGATAAAATTCCTTCAAGTGGAGTACATTATAGTACATTGTGATTCCCTCTTTTCTGTATTCTTTGGCAGCCCGGCCCTTTGGCGTGGGCTGCCTTATATTTTCACAAGGAATGTGATAACCCCATCCTCCTGCCGGGCCTGGATGCTTCCGCCGTGGGCTTCTGCGGTGGCCTTGGCAATGGACAGGCCGATTCCGGTGCCGCCCACGGTGCCGGAGTGGGAGACATCCCCCCGGTAGAAGCGGTCAAAGAGCCGGGTCACGTCCAGTGCCCCATCCCGGCTGCAGGTGTTGCTGACGGCGATGGTTGCCCGCTTGCCGCTGCGCCCGGCCGTTAGCCGGATGCTTCCCCCCTGGGGGGTGTATTTCATGGCGTTGTCCAGGAGAATGGATACCATCTGCTGGATGGCCATCCGGTCCCCGCACAATGTCAGGCCGTCCTGGATTTCCTGACTGTATTCCTTCCCCTGGGCCCTGACCAGGGAGGCGAAGGGCTCCGCCGTCTCCCACAGAGCCTCGCTGAGGGGAAATTCCGCCCGAACCGGGAAGGGGTTTTCCTCATTCACCCGGGACAGGGTTACCAGATTTGTGATGAGCTTGGAGAGCTTTGCCGCCTGGGCCTGGATGCCCGGAACCCATTCGTCCTCCGGATACTCCATGGCCAGTACGTCGGCGCTGGTGGCAATGGCGGTGAGGGGGGTTTTCAGCTCATGGCTGGCGTTGGTGATAAACTGCTTCTGGGCCTCCAGATTCCGCACATAGGGCAAAATGGCCCGGCGGGAGAAGAGCACCACCAGAACAAACACCACCACAATGCAGCTCAGGGCAACCACCAGGGTCAGCAGCAGCAGACTCCGCATGGATTGCAGCTCCCGCTCGGAATTCAGGAATACAACTGCCGTGTCCTCCTCACCGGCCTGCACCAGGAACCGGTAGCCCTGGTAGTAGCCGGACTGCCGCCCACCGGCCAGTACGGCCTGGGCATATTCCTCTGCTTGGCTCTGATTGATGGAGGCGATATACTGCTGCTGGGTCTGCCGGATGCTTCCGTCGGGGGCAAAGTGGACGGAGAAGAACCGCAGCATATACGGCACCTCCGGGGAGAAGCGGCCCATCCGGTCAAAGGGCGGGCGGCCGGAGCCGGGGGTGCTGCCAAAGTCGATTTCCGCCAGCCGTTCCAGGGTGTTGTCCTGCTGCCGGGTGACCAGCTGGTAATTCCACAGGTTTACCAGGCACAGCAGAGTGGCCACCACGGTGACAAAGGCGGCCATGGCGGCAAGGATAAAGCGCCAACGCAATTTTTTCAGCATCCGGTTTCCTCCAGGGCATATCCGGCTCCCCGGATGGTTCTCAGCTCTGCGGTGGCCTCCAGCTGCTTCAGCTTTTTCCGCAGAAAGCCGATGTAGGTCCATACCACGTCAATTTCCGCCTCGGCATCCAGCCCCCAGATTTTCTCCATCAGATGCTCACAGGAGAAGACCTGCCTGGGATGGCGCATGAACAGCTCCATCAGCTGGTACTCCTTGTTGTTCAGCCGCAGCGTCCCCATGGGGGAGGCCAGGGTGTATTGGCCGCAGTCCAGCATCAGGTTGCCCAGCCGCAGGATGGGGGCGGCGTAGCTGTCGCTCCTGCGCACCAGGGCCCGCACCCGGGCCAGAAATTCCGGGGCGGCGAAGGGCTTGGGCAGATAGTCGTCTGCCCCCGCATCCAGACCGGCCACTCGGTCGTCAATTTCCGCCTTTGCCGTGAGAAACAGCGCCGGTGTGGCAATGCCCCGGCTTCTGGCGGCCCGGAGCACCTGAATTCCGTCCATCCCCGGCATCATAATGTCCAGCACCAGGGCATCATAGCGGACGGCCAGGATGTATTCCAGAGCATCCAACCCATTGTGCACCATGTCCACCGCATATTTGTTCTTTTCCAGCATGACCTTCAGCGCCCGGGCGATGGTCAGCTCGTCCTCTGCAATGAGAATTCGCATAGCGCTCCCTCCTTTCCGGCTATTGTGGCACCGTAAGCTGAAATGTGCCTGAAATATAGCGACTCTTATTATAGCAAAGCGGATGCCGGAAAAAAAGACCGTTCAAAAATTTTCCATTTTCTTTTTCAGGTTCTTTTCAGGCACGGCCCCTATACTGCTGCCATGGGCAGGCACCGGGAGGGAGTCCCGGGGGCAGGCTCTGCGGCTCCTGTCCGCCGCGGTGCTGACCGGAAAGCGGCAGACAAAAAGCAATCCATCGGCAAGATGGTATTTATAGTCGGGAAAGGAGTAAAAAATGAAACTGGACGGCAACTACCGGCATGAGAAAAAATACCCCATCAGCCAGGGGGACTATCTGGCCCTGCGCCAGAGGCTCCGGCCTGTGATGCAGCCGGACCCCCACGCCGGGGCGGAGGGGGTGTATTCCATCCAAAGTGTCTATTTCGACAACTACCGGGATAAGGCCCTGCGGGAGAAAATCGACGGCGTACAGCAGCGGGAGAAGTTCCGTATCCGCTACTATAACGGCGACCTCTCCTTTGTCACATTGGAGAAGAAAATCAAGCACAACGACCTGTGCATGAAGCTGGATGCCCCCATCACCCGGGAGGAATTCCAGAAAATTCTGGCCTCGCCGGGGGACTGGATGCTCTCCCACCCCCAGATGCTGGTGCGGGAGCTGTACTGCAAAATGGTTTCCCAGCAGCTTCGGCCCAGGGTGCTGGTTTCCTATACCAGAGAGCCCTATATCTATTCCGCCGGGAATGTCCGGGTGACCTTTGATTCCTGCATCCGCACCAGCCTGTTTCACCCACTGAACCCCCAGGGGGAAGTTCCGGATATCGAGGCCACCCAGGAGCCGGGGCAGCGCATCCTGGAGGTAAAGTACGATGCCTTCCTGCCGGAGCACCTGTCCTGGCTGCTGCAGCTGGATGGGATGCGCCAGAGTGCATTCTCAAAATACGGCGTATGCCGCCGTTTCGGATAAAAAGAAAAGGAGTACTGTTATGAGCTTTAACGACATTTTCAAATCCAGCTTTCTGGAAAGCGTATCCACCTTCTCCGTTTTGGATACGGTAATCGGTCTGGGGGTATCGTTGCTGATTGGCCTGTTTATTTTTCTCATCTATCAGAAGACCCTGACCGGGGTGCTGTATTCCGGCAGCTTTGCCCTGACCCTGGTGGGCCTGTCCCTGGTGACCACCCTGGTGATTATGGCAGTTACCTCCAATGTGGTGCTGTCCCTGGGCATGGTGGGCGCACTGTCCATTGTCCGGTTCCGCACCGCCATCAAAGAGCCGGTGGAGATTGTATTTCTCTTCTGGTCCCTGGCTGTGGGCATTGTGGTGGGGGCCGGACTGATTCCCCTGGCGGTGATTGGCTCTGCCATCATTGGTGTGATTCTGCTGCTGTTTGCCAATCGGAAGGTGCAGAGCAGCCCCTATATCCTGGTGATGCACTGCCAGGACCAGGCAGCGGAGACGGCGGCCATGGAGCTGCTGCAAAAGAGCACCCGGCACACCGTGGTGAAGGCCAAGACGGTAAATGACACCGGCATTGAGCTGACTGCGGAGCTGCGTACCCGGGAGAACGCCACCGATTTTGTCAACCAGATTTCCCGCCTGACCGGCGTCAGCCAAGCAACCCTGGTCAGCTACAGCGGGGAATACCTCTCCTGAGGGCGGGCCTATGGCTGCATCCAAGAAGATTGCCCGCACCATTGCCGGGCTCATGGCAGCGGCGGTGACCCTGTGCATCTGCGCCGTGGGCTTTTCCGGTGAAATGGCAGCGGCCCAGAGCGGGGGCGTTACCATGGAATATGCATCCCGGCTCTTCGGCACCGACCAGGTGCTGGGGGTGAACATCCTTATGGAGGAAGCCCAGTGGACGGATATGCTGCAAAACGCCATAGAGGAGGAATACTACCCCTGCGACGTGGAGATTGGGGGCAAGACCTTCTACCAGGTGGGCATCCGCCCCAAGGGGAATACCAGCCTCTCCGCCGTCGTCAGCGACCCGGACTCCGACCGCTACAGCTTTAAGCTGAAATTCGACAAATATGTAAAGGGCCAGACCTGCTTCGGCCTGGACGAGCTGATTCTCAACAACAATTATGCCGATGCCACCAACATGAAGGAGGCATTGATTTACGACCTGTTCGCCTTTGTGGGGGCGGATGCCTCCTTGTATCAGTATGCGAAAATCTCCGTCAACGGAGAATATTGGGGGGTGTACCTGGCCCTGGAGGGGGTGGGGGACAGCTTCCTGCTGCGCAATTACGGCACCCAGAACGGCAGCCTGTACAAGCCGGAAAATGAAAATATGGGTGCCGGCTCCGGCAGCGGCGGTGCGGACTTGAACTACTCCGACGACAGCCTGGACAGCTACACCACCATCTGGGAGGGAGAGGTGACCAAAACCACCGACGCTGACCACAAAAGGGTGGTGACCGCCCTGAAAAATATCTTTGGGTCTGCGGATTTGGAGAGCAGCATGGATATTGACAATCTGCTGCGGTATATGGCGGTACACATTTTCGCCGTGAACCAGGACAGCCTCTCCGGCAATATGGCCCACAACTATTACCTGTATGAATCCAAGGGAATGCTGAATCTGATTCCCTGGGATTATAACCTCTCCTTCGGGGGCATGGGCAGAAGCGAGGATGCCACCGAGGTGGTGAACAGCGCCATTGACGATGCATTTTCCGGAACCGATTTCTTCGATACCCTGATGGCCTCGCAGACCTACCACCAGCAGTATTATGACTGGCTGGAAAAAATCGTGGAGGAGTACATTGAGGGCGGCGGCCTGGATGCCTTTTATTCCCGGGCCCGCAGCCAGCTGGACAGCCTGGTGGCCTCCGACCCCACGGCCTTCTACTCCTACGATGCCTACCAGACGGCGGCCCAGACCCTGTATCAGGTGGTCCGCCTTCGGGGCCAGTCCATCCGGGAGCAGCTGGCGGGCACCATCCCCTCTACCAAGGGGGCCAGAAGTAGCAGCGACCAGCTGGTGGATGCCTCCGACCTCAGCATCAGCGCCATGGGCACCATGCAATCAGGGGGCGGCGGAATGCCGGGGGGTAACCAGGGCCAGGCCTCTCAGAATATGCAGCCGCCCCAGGCAATGGACGGCGGACAGCTCCCGTGGCCAATGGCGGAGGGCAACGCCCCGGAGCGCCCCGGCGGGGGAGCGGAAGCCGATTTCCAGGGAGCCTCCACCCAGCAGACAGGGGAGCAGCCCACCGAGGAAGGACAGCCTACCGGGGAAGGACAGTTCCCGGGAAATGCCGGGCCGGGCGACAATTTTGGCCGCCGGGGCGGGGGGAATTTCCCCGGCGGGGAGACCCAGTCCACAGCAAATTCCGCCCGGGCGGATAACCTGCTCTGGTACGGCATCAGCCTGGGGGTGCTGCTGGCGGCGCTGGTGCTGGCCGCTGCCTTCCGAAGAAGAATCCGGTAATAAAAAATCTCCAAAAACCGAGCCGATGATGCCATTGGCCCGGTTTTTTGCAGGTGCGGCAGAAAAAGCTCTTGACAATGGGATTCTATGGCGATATAATTGCGGAAACAACGTTGCGATACATATGTTTCTTTATTAGGGGGCGATGCCGTGCCACGGCACTATATGTTTACCCGGGAGCAGATTCTGGATGCCGCCCTGACGCTGACCCGGCAGCGGGGCATTGGGGCCCTGACAGCCCGGGCCCTGGGGGAGCAGCTGGGAACCTCACCCAAGCCAATCTTCAGCCACTTCGACAGCATGGAGGCGGTGCAGGCCGCCGTAAGCCAGGCGGCGGCCCAGGAATACAGCCGCCGCATCGAGACGGCTATGCACGCCGGGGCGTATCCCCCCTATAAGGCCAGCGGCATGGCCTATATGCGCTTTGCGCTGGAGGAGCGGGAGCTGTTTAAGCTGCTGTTTATGCGGGACCGCTCCGGCGAGGGGAGCATAGACGACCGGGAATCCGTCCGCCCAATCCTGAACCTGCTCCAGCAGAAGCTGGGGCTGGACGAAGCGCAGGCAGCCCGCTTCCATGAGGAAATGTGGTTCTTTGTCCATGGCATCGCCACGGCTTTGGCTACCGGCTATCTGCCCTGGGATGAGGCGCAGGTGAGCCGGATGCTGTCGGATGTTTATTTTGGTTTGCGGCACCGGTTCTGCCAGCCGGAGCAGCCGTAAAAAGCAGAAAGGGGAATCGGTATGGAAACCATCATAGAAATTGACCATCTGCACAAGTCCTATGGCAAGGTAGCGGCGGTGCAGGATTTGAGCTTCCGGGTCAGAGAAGGGGAGCTGTTTGCCTTCCTGGGGGTCAATGGCGCAGGAAAGTCCACCACCATCCATATACTCTGCGGCCAGCTGCCCAAGGACAGCGGCAGGGTCTTTATCTGCGGCAGGAACCTGGAAACCAGCCTGGATGAAATCAAGCGCAGTCTGGGGGTGGTGTTTCAGGGCTCGGTGCTGGATAAGGAGCTTTCCGTCCGGGACAATCTGAAAAGCCGGGCGGCGCTGTATGGCATTTCGGGCAGGGCCTTTGAAGCCCGCCTGGATGCCCTTGCCCAGCTGCTGGAATTTGGGGAGCTGCTGAAGCGCCCGGTGGGCAGGCTCTCCGGCGGCCAGCGGCGGCGGATTGACATTGCCCGGGCCCTGCTGCACCAGCCGAAAATTCTGATTCTGGATGAGCCCACCACCGGGCTGGACCCCCAGACCAGAAGCATCCTCTGGAAGGTGGTGGGGCAGCTTCGGAAGCAGGAGCAGCTGACGGTATTTCTCACCACCCACTATATGGAGGAGGCGGCGGATGCCGACGATGTGGTGATTCTGGACCATGGCAAAATTGCCGCAGAGGGCACGCCGCTGTCGCTGAAAAATACCTATACCGCCGATTACATCACCCTGTATGGGGTGCAGGAGCAGCAGGTGCAGGAGCTGGGCAGACCCTATGAAGCTCTCCGGGATGGCTACCGGGTGGCAGTGCCCAACACCGCTGCGGCAACGGAGCTGATTGTGCAGCATCCGGCGCTGTTCCGGGACTATGAGATAACCAAGGGCAGAATGGACGATGTATTTTTGGCAGTGACCGGAAAACAGCTTCCTGGGGGTGCAGAAAAATGATCGGACTGAATACGCTGATTGGACGCAATGTGAAGCTATACTTCAAGGACAAGGGGATGTTCCTGACCTCCCTGATTACGCCGGTGATTCTTCTGGTGCTGTATGCCACCTTTTTACGCAACGTCTATGTGGATTCCTTCCGCTCGGCACTGGATGCGGCGGGGGTAAGTGTCCCGGAGGCGCTGATTAACGGCTTCGTGGGCGGGCAGCTGGTCAGCTCCCTGCTGGCGGTCAGCTGCGTCACCGTGGCGTTCTGCTCCAATTTGCTGATGGTGCAGGACAAGAGCAGCGGGGCCCGGCATGATTTGACCATCGCCCCGGTCAAACCGGCGGTGCTGGCGCTGGGCTATTATCTGGCCTCCCTGATTTCCGCCCTGGTAATTGCCCTGATTGCCGTGGCCATGTGCCTGGTGTATTTGGGCTTTACCGGCTGGTATCTGTCTGCCGGGGATGTGGCGGGGCTGATTGGCGGCGTGGTGCTGCTGGTGCTGTTTGGCACGGCGCTGTCCTCCTGCATTGTCTTCCCCCTGTCCACCCAGGGGCAGGCCAGTGCGGTGGGCACCATTGTCAGCTCCGGCTACGGCTTCGTGTGCGGGGCGTATATGCCCATTTCCAGCTTCTCGGCGGGGCTGCAAAGGGTGATGTCCTTCCTGCCCGGTACCTATGGCACCGGCATTCTGCGCAACTGCGCCATGGAGGGCAGCTTTGCGGAAATGCGCCGCCTGGGCTTCCCGGAGGAAGTGGTGCAGAGCATCCGGGACAGCGTGGACTGCAATGTGTATTTTTACGGTACCAGGGTGGGGCTGCCTGCCATGTATCTGATTCTGGCGGGGAGCATTCTGGCGCTGATTGGCCTGTATGTGCTGCTGAATTCCCGCACCAAAAAAGGCGCATAGACAAAAATTTGAAGGCAGCTGCCGGGAAAAATCCCCGGCGGCTGCCGCTTTTCTTTTTGGCAGGGGAAATTTTGGAATGCAGTGGACTTTTCCGGCGGAACGTGATAGAATCCCGGTGAATACCGAAAGGAGTTTTTGGACAGATGCAGACGCAGACAAAGCAGACCCAGATTACCGAAGGGGTAATCTGGAAACAGCTGCTGGTATTTTTCTTCCCCATTCTGCTGGGAACCTTCTTTCAGCAGATGTACAACACCGTGGATACCATCATCGTCGGCCGCCTGGTGGGCACCGAGGCTCTGGCGGCAGTGGGTGCCACCGGCCCCCTGGTGAACATGACCAACGGCTTTTTCATCGGGGTCAGCTCCGGCGCAACGGTGGTGCTGTCCCAGTTTTACGGCGCAGGGGACCGAAAGGGAATTGACGATGCCATCCACACCGGCGTGACATTGTCCGTTGTGCTGGGCGTGATGCTCACCTTGCTGGGCGTGGGCCTGGGGGACAAGGTGATGGGGATGATGAACATGCCGGAAAACTGCATGGAGGATGCCACCACATATCTGCGAATCTATTTTGCCGGCTCCATCGGCACCGTGGTTTATAACATGGGTGCGGGCATCCTGCGGGCCATGGGAGATTCCAAGCGCCCCATGCTGTTTTTGCTGGTGACCTGCATCCTGAATGTGGTGCTGGATCTGCTGTTTGTGGCGGCGCTGAGGATGGGCGTGGCCGGTGCGGCCTGGGCCACCATTCTCTCTCAGCTAATCAGCGCCGTGCTGCCCATCCTGGTTTTGATGCGGATGCCGGAAAACCGGCTGGAGCTGAAAAAGCTGCGCATCGAGTGGCCCCTGATGGGCCGGATTCTGCGCATTGGCGTTCCGGCGGGGCTGCAATTTGTCACCTTTGATTTTTCCAACATCCTCATCCAGTCCGGCATCAATTCCTTCGGGGACATTACCATGGCCGCCTGGACGGCTCACGGCAAGACGGATTCCATTACCTGGATGATTAGCGGTGCCTTCGGCGTGGCCATCACCACCTTTGTGGGCCAGAACTTCGGTGCCCAGAAATACCGGCGCATTCGCCAGGGGGCCTGGACCTGCCTGGGCATGAGTGTGGTGCTGGTGGGGGCGGTGGCAGCCCTGCTGCTGGTTTTCCGCACCCAGATTCTGGGTATCTATACGGATAACCCGGAGGTGGTGGCGGTGGGCAGCATGATTATGCTTTCTATCATCCCCTACAATGTGATTTTCATGCCCATTGAGGTCTTCGCCGGTACCATGCGAGGGGTGGGCAATTCCCTGATGCCTACGGCAATCACCGGCAGCTGCGTCTGCCTGTTCCGGGTGGTATGGCTGCTGACGGTGGTGCGGCGCTGGCATACGCTGAAAATGCTTACCCTCAGCTATCCCATCAGCTGGGTCCTGGCGGCTCTGGTCTTCCTGGTTGTGTATTTCCGGGGCAACTGGCTGAGCAAGCGGATTGCCCAGTGCGGAATGGAGCCGGAGGTACCATGAAAAGAAAGCTGATTGCCGCCATTTTAGCGGAAATCTGCGCCCTGGCTGCCATTTTTTACCTGGTGAACCGGGCCGACGAGCCGGCGGTTCCCACCTGGGAAACGTTACCGGCGGCTACCCAGCCCCCTGCAACGCTTCCGCCTACCCAGCCTCCCACCCAGCCCACCACCCAACCCCGGCAGCCGGAGGACCCGGTGGAGATGCTGCTGCACCGGCTCTCTTTGGAGCAGAAGGTGGGCCAGATGTTTCTGGCCCGGTGCCCGGAGTCCGGCGCAGCAGAGGCGGTGGCACAATACGGCCTGGGCGGGCTGCTGCTCTTCGGCCGGGACTTTGCCGGAGAAACGCCCGGCACCATGTGCGCAAAAATCCAGGGCTATCAGGCAGCGGCGACGCTTCCTCTGCTGATTGCGGTGGACGAAGAGGGGGGCACCGTGACCCGGGTCAGCAGCTACACTGCCTTTCGCAGCAGCCCCTTTGCCTCTCCCCGGGAGCTGTACAGCCAGGGGGGCATGGATGCGGTGCTGTCCGCCGAGGCGGAGAAGGCCCAACTTCTGGCGGGGCTGGGCATCAACGTGAATATGGCCCCGGTCTGCGATATTGCCACGGAACCCGGTGCCTTTATGTATAAGCGCTCTCTGGGCCAGTCCCCGGAGATTACCGGGCAGTTTGTCTCCGGGGCCGTCCGCACCATGCAGGAGCAGGGAGTGGCAGCGGTGATGAAGCATTTCCCCGGCTACGGAAACAACGCCGATACCCATGTGGGCATTGCCCGGGATTCCCGGAGCCTGTCGGAGCTGGAGAGCAGGGATACCCAGCCCTTTTACGACGGCATTGCCGCCGGTGGCGGTGCAATCCTGGTCAGCCACAACATTGTGGAGGCTCTGGATGCCCAGAACCCTGCCAGCCTGTCCATGGCAATGCACCGCTATCTCCGTCTGGCCATGGGCTTTGACGGGGTGATTATCACGGACGACCTGTCCATGGATGCCATCGCAAAGCAATATGGGGTGGGGGAGGCCGCCGTGTTGGCTGTGCTGGCAGGAAATGATTTGCTGTGCTCCACAGAGTACCGGACCCAGTACTCGGCGGTGCTGGATGCCTGCCGCAGCGGACGTATCCCGGAGGAAACCGTCAACCAGGCGGTGTATCACGTGCTGGCCTGGAAGCAGAGCATGGGCATCCTCTTCTGAAATGCCCGGGAGAGCAGAGGCGGATGCCTCTGCCCTCTTTGTATTTTGATATGTTTTTTGCCGATATTGACATTGCGTTTGTGCATATTGACATTTTTCCCGCTTCTGCTATAATCACAGCAGAAGGTAATTGACGGCACAGCCCGCAAACAATAAGGAGGAAATAAGATGAAATGGCTTAGACATTTGTATCAGCCCTGCAAGGGCATGGGTGTAAACGGAGCAATGGTCTCCGGCAGCCCGGAGCATATTGCCCTTTCCCGTCAGGCGGCGGGGGAGGGAATCGTCCTGCTGAAAAATGAGCACCAGGCGCTGCCCCTGGCCCAGGGGAAAAAGGTGGTTCTGCTGGGCAAGGCCGGAGAGGAATATATCAAAGGCGGCGGCGGCAGCGGCGAGGTATCCACTGCCTACATCCGCACCCTGTACCAGGGCCTGAAAATCAAAGAGAAGGAAGAAAAAATTTCCCTGTACGGCGGCCTGCATGATTTCTATGCCGCCGACCTGGCCGCCCAGTTTGCCCTGGGCCGGGAGCCCGGTATGACCAAGGAGCCCACCCTGACCCAGGAGCAGCTGGAAAAGGCCGCCGCCTTCTCCGATACCGCCATTGTGGCCATTTGCCGGTTCTCTGGCGAGGGCTGGGATCGCTCCTGTGAAATCAAGGGCAGCGAGTCTGCCAATGTCAAGAGCTTCTGGGCCGAGGAGGACAGCCGCCGGGAGGCCGGAAAGGAGATTTTCCAGCACGGCGACTTCTACCTGTCCGATGAGGAAAAGAACCTGGTCTGCCAGGCCAAGGCCCATTTTGCCCATGTGATTGTCACGCTGAACGTGGGGGGCATGGTGGATACCTGCTGGTTCCACGATGACGACGGAATCCAGGCCGCCGTGATGATTGGCCAGGGCGGCATGGAGGGAGCACTGGCCGCTGCCGATGTGCTGGTGGGGGATGTGAACCCCAGCGGCCGCCTGGTGGATACCTATGCAAGAGATCTGACCGACTATCCCTTCACCGAGTCCTTCCACGAGTCTGCTGACTATGTGAAGTATTACGAGGATGTCTATGTGGGCTACCGCTATTTCGAGACCCTCCCGTCTGCCAAGGACAGGGTGAACTATCCCTTTGGCTTTGGCCTGTCCTATACCAGCTTCGATTGGAGCGCCCCCAACTGCGCCGTGGCAGATGACATGGTGTATTGCAATGTCACCGTATGCAATACCGGCTCCCGCCCGGGCAAGCAGGTGATTCAGCTCTACTTCTCTGCCCCCCAGGGCAAGCTGGGCAAGCCCGCCCTGGAGCTGGGTGCCTATGCCAAGACAAAGCTCCTGGCCCCCGGGGAGCAGACGGTGCTGACCCTGGCCATGCCCATTGGGGATATGGCCTCCTATGACGACCTGGGCAAGGTGCGCAAGTCCGCCTGGGTATTGGAGCAGGGCGATTACCATATCTATATCGGCACCGATGTGCGCAGTGTGCGTGAGGTGCTGTCCTACGGCCTGGAGCAGGACGTGGTGGTGGAGCAGCTCAGCGAGCACCTGAAGCCCCGGAAGCTGGAAAAGAGAATGCTGTCCGACGGCTCCTTCGAGCCCCTGGAGCAGGGAGAGTACCCGCAGCTCACCCGCCCCTTCACCCCGGAGCAGTACGAGGATTTGGAGGGCATCGCCCCCGAGACCCGGCCGGAGAAGCGGGCCAAGCTCTGGGGCACGGACAGGGGAATCCAGCTGGCGGATGTGGCAGCGGGCAAGGTGACCCTGGATGCCTTCCTGGACACTCTAAGCCTGGAAGAGCAGGTGTGGCTCCTGGGCGGCCAGCCCAATACCGGCGTTGCCAATACCTTCGGCATCGGCAATAACCGGGACCGGGGTATCCCCAATGTGATGACCGCCGACGGCCCTGCCGGTGTGCGCATCCAGCCCCAGCTGGAGATATATACCACCGCCTGGCCCACGGCCACCATGCTGGCCAGCACCTGGAACCGGGAGCTGGTGGAGGAAATCGGCGTGGCGGGTGCCAAGGAGCTGAAGGAGAACAACCTGGGCAGCTGGCTGACCCCGGCAATGAACATCCACCGCAGCCCCCTGTGCGGCCGGAACTTTGAGTATTATTCCGAGGACCCCCTGGTGGCGGGCACCATGGCAGCCTCGATGATTCTGGGCATCCAGTCCCAGAACGTGGCGGCCACCCCCAAGCATTTCGCCTTCAACAACAAGGAGACCAACCGCAAGAGCAGCGACTCCCGGGTTTCCGAGCGGGCCGCCCGGGAAATCTACCTGAAGGGCTTCGAAATTGCTGTGAAGGAGGCAGACCCCTGGATGATTATGTCCAGCTACAACCAGGTGAACGGCTGCCAGACCTCCGAGTGCAAGGAGCTGCTGACAGACATTCTCCGGGGAGAATGGGGCTTTGACGGCATCGTCACCACCGACTGGTGGACCCGGGGTGAGCACTGGCGGGAGGTCAACGCCGGCAATGACCTGAAGATGGGCTGCGGCTATCCCGAAACCGTACTGGAAGCCGTTGCCGACGGCCGGGTTTCCAAGCAGCAGGTGAGAGACTGCGCCAAGAGAATCCTGGAGCTGATTCTGAAAATGGACTAAGGCTTAGAAGCAAAACCTTCCCAGTCGTGCCGGGGGACATCCTCGGCACGACTTTTGCACATGGCTGCGGAAGCCGCCCCAAATCGGACAGGGGCAATATTCAGAAGTGTCCGGAAAAAACGGACAAGCGGAGGAACATAATGAAGGCACTGACTTATATCGACCATAACCATTTTGCCCTTTTGGACAAGCCAAAGCCTGTGGTGCAGGACCCCCGGGATGCCATCGTGCGGGTGACCCTGGGCTCCATCTGCACCAGCGACCTGCACATCAAGCACGGCTCCGTGCCCCGGGCTGTGCCCGGTATCACCGTGGGCCATGAGATGGTGGGTGTGGTGGAGGCCGTGGGCTCCCAGGTGAAGAAGCTGCGCCCCGGGGACCGGGTGACGGTGAATGTGGAGACCTTCTGCGGCCAGTGCTATTTCTGCCGGAAGGGCTGGGTGAATAACTGCACCGACTCCAATGGAGGGTGGGCTCTGGGCTGCCGAATCGACGGCGGACAGGCGGAGCTTGTCCGTGTGCCCTACGCTGACCAGGGCCTGAACAAAATTCCGGCGGGGGTCTCCGATGAACAGGCCCTGTTCGTAGGCGACATTCTGGCCACCGGCTTCTGGGCGGCCCGGATTTCGGAAATCCACCGGGAGGATACGGTGCTCATCATCGGCGCAGGCCCCACGGGAATCTGCACCCTGCTGTGCGCTCTGCTGAAGGAGCCCAAGCGCATCATCGTCTGCGAGAAGGATGCGGCCCGGCTGGCCTTTGTCCGGGAGCACTATCCTCAGGTGCTGGTCTGTCAGCCGGAGGAATGCGAGACCTTTGTCCGGGAGCACAGCGACCACGGCGGTGCCGATGTGGTGCTGGAGGTGGCGGGGGCCGAGAGCACCTTCCGCCTGGCCTGGCGCTGCGCCCGGCCCAACGCCATTGTTACGGTGGTGGCCCTCTACGACCAGGCCCAGACGCTGCCCCTGCCGGAGATGTACGGCAAGAACCTGACCTTCAAAACCGGCGGCGTGGACGGCTGTGACTGCGAAGAAATTCTGCAACTGATTCAGCAGGGCAAAATCGACACCACCCCCCTTATCACCCACCGCTTCCCCCTGAGCAAAATCGAAGAAGCCTACCACATCTTCGAAAACCGCCTGGACGGAGTAATCAAGGTGGCTATTACGGCGGAATAAAGCCCACCGCCCAGACAGGAGATGCCTATGTCCATTGTAACCGATTCCAGAAAAATCATCGATGCCGCCATTCAGGCGGCGCTGCCGGACACTGCGGTGGAGCGGGCGCTGGAGCAGCTGCCGGAATATGGGGGCAGACTGGTGCTGATTGCCGCAGGAAAGGCGGCCTGGCAGATGGCCGCTGCGGCCCAGCGGCGGCTGGGAGAGAAAATCTCCGGCGGCGTGGTTATCACCAAGTACCGCCATGCCCAGGGCCCCCTGGGAAAGCTTGCCATTTTTGAGGCGGGGCACCCTGTGCCGGATGAAAATTCCTACCGGGGCACCCAGGCCGCCATAGATGCCGTGACAGGACTGCGGGAATCGGATTTGGTGCTGTTCCTGCTGTCCGGCGGCGGCTCGGCACTGTTCGAAAAGCCCATGATTGCCCCCGGGGAGCTGGCGGATATCACCCGGCAGCTGCTGGCCTGCGGCGCAGACATTACCGAAATCAATACCCTGCGCAAGCGGTTTTCGGCAGTAAAGGGGGGCAAATTCGCCCGGCTCTGCGCTCCTGCCCGGGTGTTTTCCATTGTCCTTTCCGATGTGCTGGGGGACCCGCTGGATGCCATTGCCTCCGGCCCTGCCTACCCGGACCCCACCACGGCGGCCCAGGCGCAGGGCATTGCGGAGAAATACCGTCTGAGGCTCAGTGCCGAGGCCCGGGCCCGGTTGGCGGAGGAGACCCCCAAGGAGCTGACCAACGCTAGGAGTGTGGTCACCGGCTCTGTCCGGCAGCTGTGTACGGCGGCCGCCGGGGCGGCATCGGAGTTGGGCTATACACCCATTGTCCTTTCAACATCTCTGTGCTGCGAGGCCCGGGAGGCGGGCAGCTTCCTGGCCTCCATTGCCCAGTACCACCGGGATACGGAGACGTCCCTGGCCTTCATCCTGGGGGGTGAGACCGTGGTTCACCTCACCGGCGACGGCCTGGGCGGCAGAAATCAGGAGTTGGCCCTGGGCGCAGCCCGGGGCATTGCGGGAATGCAGGACACCCTGATTTTCTCCGTTGGCTCCGACGGAACCGACGGCCCCACCGATGCCGCCGGCGGCTGGGTGGACGGAGAGACCCTGAGCCGCTTGACACAAGCAGGCCTCCGGGTGGAGGATGTCCTGAGACGCAACGATGCCTACCACGCCTTACAGACCATAGGCAACCTAATTTTCACCGGCCCCACCGGCACCAACGTCAACGACCTGACAGTGCTGCTGCTCAAACGCAGCAGCTGAATGGCGTCCCCCTGCAGCAATCGAAACCTTACCGATTGCTGCAGGGGGTGCTTCTTCCTTGGAAACCTTGCCAATCCTGCCCGCAGGATTGGCGGTTGATTTTTTGGGGAATATGGGCTATACTGTATTCGTTTATATGTGGAGTTATGCCCCCGTTGGCTGCTTTGCAATGATAAATTTGGAAAACAGCGCATTTTTAAGAGAAAGAACAATATCTTGGCGGAAAAAGTGAGGGCGGCGCTGCCGGAAGGGGAGGGCTGCCTGGTGTGAGGATGAGCGCTTTGAAGAAATACAAAAATATAAGGTGGCCTCTTTTTGTCTATGACGTGGCGATTATGGCCCTGGTGGAGCTGCTTCTTCTGGTATTCTCCGGTGAAAAGGTGGAGAAAACCAGTGTGGTCTACCACATGATTCTGACCTTTGTCTGTGTCTCGGCGGGGCGGTTTTTTGGGAAGATATACGGTCAGGTCTGGCGCTACGGCGGCATTCAGTGCTATATGCGTCTGCTGGTGACGGATGCCGTGGCCTTTGCTTTCAATTACATCCTGGAGCGGGTACTGATTCCCGACCCCATTCCCTTTTCCCGGCTGGCGGCCATCTGCTGCACCAATCTGCTGGGGGCACTGGCCATTCGGATGATTTACCGCTATGCCTATAAGTGCGGCGACAGCTCCACGCCCCTGGGGCGCTTCCTGCTGGCCCTTCTGCGGCTGTTTGCCGGGGAAGAGGTGCTGGGGGAGCGCTCAGAGCACTCCAACCGCATCAAGATTGCCATCATCGGTGCCGGCCGGGTGGGGGTCAGTCTGGCGGATGATTTGCTGAATAACCCGGGGGCGGCCTATATTCCCCGGTGCTTCATCGATATCGACCGGGAGAAGGTGGGCCGGGACATCCGGGATATCCCGGTGCTGCCGGAGAGCAGCGCCACCCTGGCCCATATGCGGGATATGGAAATCCAGGAGGTGGTGTTCGCCATCCCCAACCTGGATGAGACTGCCAAGAAATGCCTCTTCGAGACCTACGCCGGGGCGGGCTACAAGGTCAAAATCTACGATGTCCCCACCATGCAGAATGCAGGGGAGCACAAGCAGCTCCGGGAATTTGATATTGAGGATTTGCTTTTCCGCAAGCCCATTTATGTGCTGGACCCGCGGACAGTAGAATACTACCGGGACAAGATTGTCCTGATTACCGGCGGCGGCGGCTCCATCGGCGGCGAGATGTGCCGCCAGATTGCAAAGCTCAGCCCCAGGCAGCTGATTATCCTGGACGTATACGAAAACGGCGCCTATGACATCCAGCAGGAGCTGAAGATTGCCTACCCGAAGCTGGATTTGCAGGTGGAGATTGTCAGCATCACCAATAAAGACGGCGTCTCCAGGGTGTTCCAGAAGTACCGCCCCAATATTGTGATTCATGCAGCGGCCCACAAGCATGTACCCCTGATGGAGAATAACTGCATCGAGGCGGTGGAGAACAATGTGTTCGGCACCCTGAATGTGGTGCAGTGCTGTGAGTCTCATGGGACGGAGCGCTTTATGATGGTCAGCACGGACAAGGCGGTGAATCCCACCAATGTGATGGGTGCCACCAAGCGGCTGTGCGAGATGATTGTCCAGGCCTACAGCATCGACGGCAGGGTGAAATACAGCGCCACCCGGTTCGGCAATGTGCTGGGCTCGGCGGGCTCCGTGATTCCTCTGTTCAAGCGGCAGATTGCCTCCGGCGGCCCCATTACCCTGACAGACCGGCGGATTTCCCGGTATTTTATGACCATTCCGGAGGCTTCCCAGCTGGTGCTGACCAGCGGCGCCATGGCCAAGAACGGCGAGCTTTTTGTGCTGGATATGGGCAAGCCGGTGCACATTATGGATCTGGCCAAGAACATGATTCGCCTGTCCGGTGCCCAGGGAATTAAAATTGTGGAAACAGGTCTGCGCCCCGGAGAGAAGCTGTATGAAGAGCTTCTGGTAAAAACCGAGGAGCTGGACAGAACCGACAACGACCTGATTTTCGTGGAGCGGGATGTGCCCACCACCATGCAGGAGCTGGAAGAGAAATTGGCCCTGCTGCGCCGAGCCATCGCAACAGACGATGACGAGCAGGTGCGCATGGCCATGAAGGTTGCGGTTCCCACCTACAAAAACCCGGAGGAGCAGCCTGTCCCGGTGGGGGCAGCCCGCTAAGGGGCCCCGGCAATTCCGCCCCCTCTGCGGAGACAATATGTACGGAAAGAACCTGTCCGACCTGTGCGGGCAGGTTCTTTTTGATGGTTTCTTTATAAAATTGGGTATCCTTTATTCCGAAAGGGAGTATGGATATGAATGGAACAGGGAAAAAGGTTCTTCTGGGGGCCTGCGGCTCAGCAGCTGCGGCGGCACTGATTCACCGGGGGATTTCCCGTGCCTTCGACCGGAAAATGGTGGGGGCCGCCCTGGACCGCAGGGAGCCAAAGGCGCTGGGAAAAAAGGGAAGAAGGGTGCAGGGAAGCAATCTGCGAGACGAAGAAATCATGGCCCATTGCCGCCGGATGCAGCAGAAGCTGGAGGCGGCCCCACACCAGGTAATCCACATCCGGGGTCAGGACGGAACCACCCTGGTGGGGCATCTGTTCCGTGTGGAGGGGGCCAAGCGGGTGGTGCTGGCCATGCATGGATGGCGCTCCTGCTGGGCCAGGGATTTCGGGGCAATCGGGGACTTTCTGCGGGATACCGGCTCCACGGTGCTCTACGCCGAGCAGCGGGGGCAGGGCAGAAGCGGCGGGGAATACATGGGCTTCGGCATGGTGGAGCGATTCGACTGCCTGGAGTGGGTACGGTGGCTGAATTCGGCGGGCTTTGCCGCCAGCCCCATCTATCTGGCGGGGATTTCCATGGGAGCCTCCACGGTGCTGATGGCCTCGGGATTTCCGGAGCTGCCGGAGAACGTGGCGGGCATCATTGCCGACTGCGGCTTTACCTCTGCCCGGGCGGAGTGGCAGCATATCAGTGAGCATAACCTGCATATGCCCTACCGTCGCCGCCGGGGGCATGTTGATGCCTTGTGCCGCCGGAAAATTGCCATCAAGCCCGATGCCTATTCCACTCTGGATGCCATGAAGGTGTGCCGCAGGCCCATCCTTTTCATCCATGGGGCGGATGATACCTTTGTCCCTGTGGCCATGACCCTGGAAAACTATGCCGCCTGTCAGGCACCGAAGCAGCTGCTGATTGTGCCCGGGGCCGGACACGGCATGAGCTATTTCTATGACAGGGCAGGGTATGAAAAGGCGATTCGTCAATTCTTCCGAGAACATGGCTAAATGCTTGCAAAAATTGGATGATTGTGCTAAAATGAAAACACCAATTTATCATTAAGGAGCAATCGCCATGCAGAATATCGGCAAGCAGTTTCATATTCGCTGTGTAGAGGGGGACGTGGGCCGCTATGTGTTCCTCCCCGGTGACCCGGGGCGGTGTGAGTCCATTGCATCCTATTTCGACAATCCTGTTCATGTGGGCATGAACCGGGAGTACAATATCTACACTGGCTACCTCTGCGGGGAGAAGGTATCCGTCTGCTCCACCGGCATCGGCGGCCCCTCCGCCTCCATTGCCATGGAAGAGCTCTGCAATATTGGGGCGGACACCTTTATCCGGGTGGGCACCTGCGGGGGCATCGACCTGGATGTGCAGCCCGGGGATGTGGTGGTGGCCAACGGCGCAGTGCGCTATGAGCATACCTCCCTGGAGTATGCCCCCATCGAGTTCCCTGCCGTCCCGGACTTCGGCGTTACCGCCGCTTTGAAAGAGGCCTCCGAGACCCTGGGCTATCGCACCCATGTGGGGGTGGTTCAGTGCAAGGATTCCTTCTACGGTCAGCACAGCCCGGAGAAATCCCCGGTGTACTACGACCTGCTGCAAAAATGGGACAGCTGGAAGCGCCTGGGGGTCAAGGCCAGCGAGATGGAGTCCGCCGCCCTCTTTGTGGTGGCAGCGGCGCTGCATGTGCGCTGCGGCAGCTGCTTCCATGTAATCTGGAACCAGGAGCGGGAGAAGGCCGGTATGTTCATGAAGCTCACCGAGGATACCACCGGTGCCGTCCGGGTGGGTATCGAAGCCATGAAACGGCTTATCCAGGCAGACCGGCAAAAATAAAATGCGGCTCCCTTGGGAGCCACATTTTTGTTGGGGCGCTTATTTTTCTGCATAGCTGACGAAGCCCAGGGTCAGGTAATCCAGATAGACCTGCTTATCCGGGGTTTCGCCCATGGTGACCCGGTGGCATTCCACCCGCCAGACGGGGCTGCCGGACAGGGTGTCCTTGGTGATGTGGAAAACATGGTTCCAGCTCCTGCCCTCCATGGTCTGTATCTCGCCCCGGCTGAAGCTGATGACCTCTAACCGGCGGAAATGGAAGGTGGGGAAGGCGTTGCGCAGGAACGCCTGAAAAAGCGTCTCGGCATCCAGAACACTGCCCTGCTGGAACGTTCTGCGAATCATTGCACTGTAATCTTCCATGCTGTATTCCTCCTTTGGGAATGGTTCACACCCATACTATAGCGGAAAAATGGAAACATGTCAATAAGAAACGGAAAAATAATCCGGATAATTTGTGCAAAATATACAACAAACGGAGGAACTGCCGTGAACGAAAAAAGAAAAACCCCCGCTGCCCGGATGGCTCTGGGGGGTGTGCTGGCGGCTCTGGCAGTGGTTATGATGAGCCTGGGGAGCCTGATTCCCATCCTGACCTACGTCAGCCCCATGCTGTGCGCCCTGCTGCTGCAGGTTGTGCTGCTGGGCTGCGGAGAGCGGGTGGCCTGGGCCTGGTATGGGGCCGTGGCAATCCTGTCCGCCCTGCTGTCTGCGGACAAGGAGGCGGCAGCCGCCTTCCTCTTCCTGGGGTATTACCCCATTGTGAAGCCGAAAATAGACAAGCTGCGTCTGCGCTGGCTGTGGAAGCTGCTGCTGTTCAATGTCAGCGTGGGGGTGATGTATTTCCTCCTGCTGGGGCTGCTGGGCTTGCCGGAGCTGAGCCAGGAGTTCCGGCAGACCGGGGCAGGGATGCTGGCGGTGATGCTGCTGCTGGGCAATGTAACCTTCCTGCTGCTGGACCGTCTGCTGAATCGGGGGCGGATACTGTGGAGAAAACACTGAGAGAGCAGCCCTGGCAGCTCTATATTCTGCGCTGCGGCGACGGAACACTGTATACCGGCATTGCGGTGGATGCCCAGAAGCGACTGGCCATGCACCGCAGCGGCAGGGGGGCAAAGTATACCCGGGGCCGGGGCCCTCTGGCCCTGGTATACTTGGAGCAATGCCCCAGCCATTGCGATGCCCTGCGGCGGGAGCTGGCAGTAAAAAAGCTGACCCGGGAGGAGAAGGAGCATCTTATCTCCGGGCAGCAAAACCGGGAAAACGCAATACCATAAAGAGCAGGGAACTGTATTGCGGATTTGCACCATAGTACAGTTCCCTTTTCCTTTTGCCTGTGCTATAATAAAACGAAATTGCGTACACTCCGTGCATTCTTTCCGGAAAGGGCAGGGGGCCGCAAAGCCGTACAGAAGTTCGGATTTGCGGGTTCTCTGCAAAAATACACCGGATTTTGACGAGAAAAGGTAATTTTCCCTTGCACCGGGTTGAAAACTGCGCTATAATATTTCAAGTGTTTATTTTGAAGGAAGGGGGCCACAAACTTGCGAAGCAGGGCTATTGTGTCTCCCTCTCTTTTTTATAGGAAGGCACCCTGGGGATATGGCCCGGAGGCTTCCCGCTTGCGTCAGCGGGGGTGGATGGAATGAAAACCGTAAAACGGATTTGGGAATGGATTCTCCGCTTTGCCGGCCTTCTGGCGGCCCTTTGGAAGAAGCGGCAGCGCTTCAACAGCTGGATGGCCAAGCGATACACCCCTGCGGCTATGGCCCTGATTGGCACGGCGGTCTGCCTGGCGGTGGCGGTGTTTTCCCTGTTTACCCCCGCCTACCTGGGCATGGCCAACGACAGCATCGGCAACCAGAAGATGCAGGAATACGGCCTGAGCTACCGGCAGGCCGACCGGGGGGAGGACCCGGCGCTGTTTGCCTCCAACGAATTTTTCACCCGGGTGTATGAAACCTCCCGCACCGGCGAGCCGATACACAGCACCCAGAATCTCTTCGTCTACGCCGCCATGGCGCTGGATACCCTGTTTACTGCCGATGGGCAGTTTGATGTCCGGTTTCTGGCCCTGGTGTATTTGGCACTGTACCTCCCCGCCGTATTTCTGGTGCTGAAAGCCGGGGTAGAGCGGGTGCGCTACTTCTCCGAGGCTCTGGTGGTCACGGCGCTGGGGGTGCTGATTTTCTCGGATATCTCCTATCTGGTGTTTTTCAATTCCCTGTATAGCGATGCGCTGATTTTGATTTGCCTGATGTACATTGCCGGGGCCTCCATGGGGCTGCATCTGGAGCGGAAGGGCCAGGTGGCGCTCCAGCTGGTGCTGGCGGCTACCGGAGTGGTGCTTTGCCTGCTGGAAAAGCGGCTTTTCCTGGCAGGGCTTTTCGTTGCGGTGCTGCTGGTGGCCCAGGTGCGGCTGACGGCCGGCGGGGACAAAATCGTGGTATGCATTTTGTCGGTGCTGCTGATTGGCAGTGCGGTGGTCAGCCTGTATTGGAGCGGCGACGAGTTCGACGATGTCAGCAAGGTTCATTCCGTAACCCGGGGCATCCTGCTGCAAAGCCAGAATCCGGACAAAACCCTGGAAGAAATGGGCATCGACACCTCCTATTCTCTGCTGACCGACCAGTCTTTGTATGACTACTATCCTCCCTCGGAGATTTCCAATCCGGTGCTTCACCATGGGCTGCTGGACCGGTTCGATGGGGTGGATGTGGCGGTGTACTATTTGAAGCACCCCGGTGAGCTGGTGCTGATGTGGGAAAATGCCATCCACTCTGCCCTGCATCTGCGCCGGGATTACTGCGGCAATTACGAGCGCAGCACCGGTATGCCGCCCATGTCCAAGAGCGTGTCCTTCTCCATGTGGAGCATGTTCCGGGAGCGTTCTGTCCCTGCCACCATGGGCTATCTGGTGCTGCTGGTGGTGGCTGTCATGGTCATGTCCGGCGGCAAGGTGTTCAACCGCCATGCGGTGCACCGATGGGACTATATGTATTTCGTCACCATGCTCACCATTGCGGCCATTGGCCTTGCAGACATCACGGCGGTGATTTGCCTCAGCGGCGATGCCCAGCTGGTGCAGTGCAGCATGACCTTTGGGGTGACGCTGGATTTGCTTTTTTATTTCGTCATCGCCGAAATCCTTCATAAGCTGAATATTCTGGAGGGGAAACATGAAAAAAACTGATATGTGGGCCAACGTAAACGATAAAGTATGGGCAAAGAACCGCCGGATGCTGATGGAGGACTTGGGCCTGCTGCTGTTCCTGGCGGGGATTGTGGCCGCTGCGCTGCTGGTGGCCTTTTCCCAGACTGAGGTTCAGCGGATGGAGAATCTGACCATGTTCCTGGTGCTCTCCGGGGCGGTGGTGCTGGCGGCCTATCGGTTCCGGTATCTGGCCGTGGTGCTCAGCGCCATACAGACCTGCTTCTATGCCGCCTACCGGGTATACCAGGGCTTTATGGTGGGCCGGGCCGTGGAGCCGATGAGCTACGCCTGGCTGGTGCTGCCCATTGCCACCGTCAGTGCCATGGTGATTTTTATGCGCAGCACCTATCAGGCGGAAATCATCGCCGAGATGCTGGACAAGCAGCTGACCGAGCAGGTGATGGTGGATAGGGTCACCGGACTGTATAACCTCAAGAGTATGTACATCGATATTGAACGTCAGGCCGCCTATGCCAAGCGCAACGGCATGAGCCTGACCCTGATGATTATGGAGCTGCGCTATCGGGAGGAGCTGAAATCCATCCTTTCCGATGCCCAATTCGACTCCATGCGGGTGATTGTGGCGGAGCTGGTGGAGAGCAGCATTCGCCTGGAGGACCGGCTGTACGCCCTGGATGAAGAGGGAAAGCTGGGAATTCTGTGCACCTGCGACCGGGCAGGTGCCGAGCTGATGAAGAAGCGCATTGTCAATGCCCTGGAAAAAACCGACCAGTTCCGCAAGGTGCTGGACCGGGCCCTTCGGGTGGAAATCCGGACGGGCATCTATGAGTACAAAGAAGGACTGGTGGATAACGCCATCGACCTGAAAAAGAAGGCAGAAAATGAAATGCAGTATGACGTGTAAGCGGCTGCTGGTGCTGTGCCTTGGCGTGTGCATGGCTCTGGCCCTGTCCGGCCATGCCCTGGCAGCCGAGGAAGAGCCGTTCCTTCCCGACGGAAGCGGCAGTCTGCTGCTGGTTCACAGCCGGAACCTTTCCCAGGAGCAAACCCGGCAGGTGGAGCGCCTGGTGATGTTGGCCACCGCCCTGGGAAAGACCGTGGACTTCGGCACGGCGGAGCAGTGCCGGGATGTGCTGGGGGAATACCCCTATGTGATTCTCTATGATTTGCCGGAGATGACCCGGGGCTTCGGCACCGCACTGAAAAAATCCGGGGCCCAGCTGATGCTCATAGGCAGCGGCACCCTGCGGCGGTATCTGACCCTGGTGGGCCAGAGCGGGAAAATCCTGGAGGAAGAGCCCCAGGAAAACGGAAAAATGACCTATACCTTCCCTACCGGCGGGGAATATGCGTGCATCACCCATTGGAAGGGGCTGTTCCGCTTCCAGGCCGGGGAATACCAGAGCGGCAGCCTCCAGGCAGGGGGCAGCAGCTATCCTTTTTGCGCAGAGGTGGCCCAGGTTCGCTTTGTGCCGGTGACGGATTTGAGCCAGACCCTGGTGCGGGCGGCGCTGATGCAGGAGATTACCCAGTGGATGTGGCCCTATCAGGACAACCCCACGGACTACTCCCAGTTCCTGGTGCTGGACAGTGTGTACCCCTTTATGCCGGCCCAGCAGCTGCTGGACATTGTGGAGCAGGTGGAGACGTATTCCGTCCCCTATGTGATTTCGGTGATGCCCCTGAGCGCCAATACCGATTATCCCGCCATGACCCAGTTCTGCCAGGTGCTGGCCTACGCCCAGAGCCGGGGGGCCACCATTGTGCTTCACGCCCCCATCCTCCATAAGACGGTGGAAACGGCGGAGGAGCTCTATGAAAAGCTGACGGATATGACCAATGCCTACATCCGGAACGGTGTCTACCCCCTGGGCATTCAGGTTCCCTATTCCTGGCTCAACCGGGAACCCTATCTGACGGTGCTGGGCCGCTATCGCACGGTGCTGACCTATGACGACGGGAACCCCACCTTCTTTGACCCGGAGGCCCATACCAGCCGGATTTCCCGGCAGGGCCACCAGCTGATTTATCCCAGGATAGACCTGGACCAGAACGGCGTATCCCAGCTGCAATGCTACCCCTCGGCCACCTATGTGGACTGCGGAAGTGCTTCGCAGGTATTCCTGCGCTATGCCCGGCTGGCCAGAACCCAGGGGGATTCCTTTATGGATTTGCGGGACTACAATCACCAGGTATGGCTCAACGGGGGCCATCTGGAATACCAGAACCGGACGGTATATCTGGACGGAACGCCTATGGACACCGCCTTCCACCCTGTGGAATATGACACGGATTACGATTTCCAGCGCAGCCCCCTGGTGCGGATGTCGGTGGACCTGAAAAATCAGAATCGCTTCCTGCTGACTGTGGTGGCGGTGATGGTTGCGGTATTCCTGTATGCCATCATCTATGCCCGCCGCCGGATGCGGAAACGTTTTCTTTCCGGCGGAGCAAGGGAGGAGGAACAAGCAAATGACACTGATTGATGCCGTCTCGCTGTATGCGATTATTTCCATCTGGCTGCTGATGATTATGAATGCCGTGCTATCCATTGGCGGCTTTGTCTACTACATGCAGGTGGATAAGAAGGGCAGGGGAAAGCCCCTGCAAGAATATCCCATGGTCAGTATCCTGGTCCCGGCCCACGACGAGGCGGTGGTAATTACCCGCACCGTGCGGGCCCTGCTGGGGCTGGAATATCCCAAGGACCGGTATGAGATTATCGTCATCAATGACAATTCCACCGACGACACCGCCGAAAAGCTGGAGCAGGTTCAGGCGGAATTTCCGGACAGGAAGCTGATTGTAATTTCCACCGGGCCGGAGATTGGCGGAAAGGGAAAATCCAATGCCCTGAACATCGGCTTCTCCGTCTCCACCGGGGACGTAATTGCCATCTACGATGCCGACAATACCCCCCAGCCGGATGCCCTGGCTATCCTGGTGGAGACTTTGATGGAGGACGATAAGCTGGGGGCCGTGATTGGCAAGTTCCGCACCCGCAACCGCAATGCCTCTCTGCTCAGCCGGTTTGTCAACATCGAGACGCTGGCCTACCAGTGTATGAACCAGGCGGGGCGGTACTATTTCTTCAGGCTCTGCACCATCCCGGGCACCAATTATGTTATCCGCCGCTCCCTGATTGAGGAAATCGGCGGCTGGGATGTCAACGCCCTGTCCGAGGATACGGAAATCAGCTTCCGCCTCTACCGCATGGGCTATTACATCAAGCAGATGCCCCTGGCGGTCACCTGGGAGCAGGAGCCCCATCTGCTGAATGTGTGGTTCCGGCAGCGCACCCGGTGGGCAAAGGGCAATCTGTATGTGCTGGCCAAGAACATGCGCTATATCTTCGACCCCACCGCCGGGCCCATGCGGCTGGACGTGGTGTATTACCTGATTGTGTATATTCTGATGATGTCGTCGCTGGTCATTTCGGACTTTATCTTCCTGGGCGGCATCCTGGGCTTTGTCCATGTCACCCTGGGGGGCTTCTCCACCATGCTGTGGGGGATGGCCATACTGGTGTTTGTGTGCAACATCATGCTCACCCTGTCCACGGAGAAAAACGAATTCACCCTGAGCTCGGCCCTGCTCAGCCTGCTGATGCTGTTTACCTATGCAAAGCTGTGGGTCATTGTGGTGCTGAAGGCACTGTGGCTCAGCTTTGAAGACCAGGTTTTCCACAGGGAAGTGAAGTGGGACAAAACCGTTCGCTACGAGGAAACCCTCCCCGACGAGGAGGAAGCGCTCCCCCAGGAGCTGCTGCATAAGAAAGGAAGGTAACTGCAATGCGAGTTAGAAAAATTGCCTCCCGGCTGGCGCTGTGCATCCTGGCGCTGCTGCTGGTGCTGGGGGCCGTGCCGGTGACCCAGGCGGCCCAGCCGGGGCAGGATGCCCCCACCGACGATGCCCGGGAGCAGATGCAGACCATCACCGCCGTCAACCCCGCCGATGCCGATACCCCGGTGACCCGGCTGGACATCCGGGATGCATCCTATTTCAAGGATTTTGTCTATGGGGAAAATATCCTGTTCAGCGGCATTTACAAAACCCGCCGGTTCTTTTTCCAGGTGCCGGAGTATTGGGACTGCCAGTATGTGTATGCCCAGATTGAGGCGGAGCTGAGCCAGCTGATTCAGGACGTACCGGCCTCCCTCACCTTTATGATTAACAACAATCCGGTGGCCACCTATCAGATGGACTACCGCAGCGGCAGCGCCCAGGTGTTCTTTGTGGAAATTCCCCTGGAATATGTGAAGGAGGGCTACAACTCCTTTGACATCACCGGCTATGTCCGGCTGTATGACGACGACGGCTGCCTGGACGATTTCTCCGGAGCCAACTGGATCAGCATCCGGGGCACCTCCTTTGTCCAGGTGGGTTACGAGGTGAAGGATGCCCAAAACCGCATTTCCGCCTACCCCTATCCCTTCCTGTCCAGCCTGGACGAAACCGGCGGCACCACGGAAATCCTGGTTTCCGACCGGTGCGACACCGACGAGCTGGCTGCGGCGCTGATGCTGCGGGCGGATTTGGGCAGCGAGACGGATATGGAGGATGCCATCACCCTGGCACGGCTCTCCGACAGCGCCGGGAACAAGGAACACCGGATTGTGGTCAGCCTCCGGGACAACCTCAGTGAGCACTACCGCACCACTGCCGACCTGATGGCGGGAAGCCGGAGTCTGGCTTCTCAGGCACTGGTATACTTTTTCCGGGACGAGGGGGTGGATACCCTGCTAATCACCTCGGACAGCGGCGAGGCCCTGACCGAGGCGGCGGCCATGCTGATGGACGACGACCGGGTGACCCAGGAAAAGACGGATTTGGCCTTTGTCCGGGAAAATGCGGCGGATTCCATCCGGGCCCAGATTGGCAGCTCTCTGGCTGCCGGGCGCATCAGCCTGGATTCGCTGCTGGACTCCGGCCTGTCCTTCATCGGGCCCTTCCGCCAGGCGGGGGATATTTACCTTCCCTTCTCCGGGGGCTATGTACTGGCCGATTCCGGCATGGTGGACCTGAAATTCCGCTACAGCGAGAATTTGAATTTTGAGCGCTCTATGATTACCGTCTATTGGGGCAATGTGCCGGTGAGCAGCAAGCGCCTGACCCGGGAAAATGCCGGCGGGGATACCCTCTCCTTTACCATGCCCCAGGACGTGGTGGGCACCTATGCAGGCAAGATTACCATTGCCTTTGACCTGGAGCTGCCCGACCTGTTCTGCACCCCCAGAATGGACGAAATGCCCTGGGCCTATGTCACCGGGGACTCCACCTTCTATCTGCCGGTGGGTGCTGTGGGCAGCTACTCCCTGAGCCAGCGGCCCTACCCCTTCGAGGTGTCCTCCCGGTTCAACGAGCTCCAGGTGGTGATCCCGGAAAAAATTACCCCGGCGGAGCTGGATACCCTGGGCAGAATGGTTGCCCTGTACGGCGAGCAGCCCTCGCCCTATGGCAGCCTCAGCGTCTGCTATGCCGATTCCCTGACCACCAAGGAGCAGAAGAGCGGCAACCTGCTGGTGCTGGGCACCTATCAGGACAACAGCCTGCTTCGGGAGCTGAACGCCAACCTGAGCTTCCGCTACAGCGATACCGGCGTCAGCTTCCTGAGCAACGATGCCATGGTGCTGTCCGACAACTATGCCAGGAGCATTTCCACCCTGCAAATCTTCCCCTCTCCCTATGCCGAGGGCCGGGCGGTGCTGGTGGTGGGTACCCTGGACGATGCAGGTATGCAGAACCTGCGCAGCTTCCTCACCGCCTCCTCCAATGTCTGGAAGCTGGAAAAGGACACTGCCCTGATAGACGGGGATGGGGATGTCCGGAGCTTCGAGTTGGCCCAGCAGAGAGCAAGCACCGGAACCCCCATTGTCAAGAAAATGCTGGATACCAACCGGGAGGCCGCCGTGTTTACCCTGGTTGCCTCCGGTGTGATGCTGCTGTTCCTGCTGGCGGCAATTCTGATTCTCATCCGGATTTACTGGCGGCAGAAAAAATAGGATAACCAAGGGGTGTGCCCGATGAAACCGAAGAAAAATGCGTTTGGCTATTTTGTGAATATCCTTTTCCTGGTGGGCGTTCTGTACGCACTGGTGTGCGGAATCAGCGACCTGGGTGTCGGGCGGGAGTACCCCTATGTGATTCGAGGCGGGTTCTTTGCCCTGCTTCTGGCGGCCTGGGTGCTGCTGAACGCCGGGGCCGCCATGGCCGCCCGCCTGGAGCTGGAGGATTTTGCCCGGAAAAAGAGAAAGACCGTGAACCTGCTGGAAGCCGCCTTTGCCGTGGCGGTGCTGCTGGCGGCGGCCTGGGTGCGGCTGTGGGTGATTTCCGCCTTTCCCATGCAGCCGGCCTCGGATTTTAAGACCTATTATGAGATTGCCGACCTGCTGAACCGGGGCACCATTCAGAAAGAGGGGGCGGGCTATTGCGACTATATCGCCATGTTCCCCCATGTCTATGGATATCCCAGCTTCCTTGCCTCCCTGTTTCGTATCTTCGGCACAAAAGTGTCCGTGGGGCAGTATGCCAATGTGGTGCTGTCCGTGGCCACGGCGCTGCTGGTATACCGCACCGGGCGACTGGCAGGGGGCAGACTGGCCGGGCTGACGGCTCTGGTGCTGTCCGCCTTCTGGCCCTCCCAGGTGCTGTATTCCAACCAACTGGCCAGCGAGTTCCTGTTCTCCTTCCTGATGATGCTGGGGGTATATCTGTTCGTGCTGTCTCTGAGATGCTGTACTTCCCGGATGAAGCACCCCGGCCTGGGAGTAATCCTGTATGTGGCCATAGGCATTGCGCTGGGCCTGTGCGCCACGGTGCGGCCTATGGCTCTGATCGTGGTTATTACCATTATTCTGTGCATTTTCCCCAGGAGGCTGTTCCTCAGCGCAGAGCAGTCCCAGAACCCCTCCATCTCCCTGATGATTCTCTCCCGGGGCTGGATGCGCTGCCTGATTGTGCTGCTGTGCTATGTGCTGATTACCTCCGGCACCAATATGACCATTCAGCAGACGGTGGGGCGGAAGCTGGCCTCGGGCAGCACCTCCTTTGGCTATAACCTGCTGGTGGGCCTGAACACCGCCTCCGAGGGCGGCTGGAATGCAGAGGACTCCAACTATCTCTACGATGCCTACGATGCCTCCGGCGATGCCGGTGAGGCCCATGCGGCCTGCCGGGATCTGGCCATCCAGCGGCTGAAAAGCGACCCCCAGGGAATCTTCAACCTCTTCCTGCGGAAATACCATGTCCTTTGGGGCAATGATGACTACGGCGGAACCTGGAGCTTGCTGTTCCTGAATGAGCAGGGGAATCTGACAGAGCAGCGGCAGACGTTTTTGTATGCCTCCCGGGACTGGGGAAATCTATATTACCTGCTCTGCTTCGCCTTTGCCGGGATTGCCGGAATATTCCTGTGGCGCAAGGGCAACGACATTGAGTATGTCTTCCTGCTGATTTTTGTGGGCACGGTGGGTATGCACCTGTTTGTGGAGAGCCAGAACCGCTACCACTACCATGCCCTGTTTATGCTGGCCCTTCTGGCCGGGTGCGCAGTGAACGGGATTTACCGCCTGAACCGGGCAAAGGTGCTGAAGCTCCGGGAGGAGAAGGAGGCCAACCAGGCCGCCATCCTGGAAAAGCAGCAGCGCATTGAAAAAATGCACCGGGACGAGGCCGAGCTGACCCAGCTCCGGGAGAAGGCCATGCAAAGTAAGTTCGACATGAAGGACGCTTTGGAGCGGAATTTAATCCGTGTCAGCGTCACCCAGGCCTACGGGCAAGAGGATACCCACAATGAAACCTAACCCCCGCCCCCGGCTGGAAGCCCTGATCGTGGGGCTGGCCATACTTACCATTCTTGCCAATGTAATTGGGCTGCTTTTCCTGTGGAGAGGGCGGCCCAGTCCCTCCCCGGCTCCGGCGGAGCCAACTGCACCGGCTGCCACCGAGCCCACCCTTTCCGGCCCGGAGTTTTACCGGCCGGAAAATCTGGCCCTGGGGCAGAAGCTCCCGGTGACCCGGTTCCGGAATGGGGCAGGGGAGACGGTGGACTTGCTCACCGCCTATCCCGGCCAGACACTGGTGCTGATGTACTGGGGAACCTGGTGCCCCTATTGCGAGAAGCAGCTGGAAAGTCTGGCGCAGCTGCAAAGTGCAGCCGAAGAGGCAGGCGGCACCCGGCTGATTCTGGTAAACAAAACCGACGAAAGCAAAGAAGAGACCATCCAGAAGGCGGAGGATTACTTGCAGAAAAAGGGCTGGGATTCCTACGACCATGTGTATGATGTGGGCTTGGAGGCCTACCGGGCCTATGGCATGAAGCGGATTCCCACCACCATTGTGGTGGATGAAGCGGGCTATGTCCGGGCAATGGAGACCAAGGTGCTGACAGCGGAGGCGTTTGGGGATTTGCTGGAATATGCCCGCATAGGAAACGCCAGAAAGCAGCTGACCTTTTTGGAAAGCAGCATGATGAATCCCCAGGGGGGCATCTATACCGCCTACCGCAATTCCGCCGCCCCCTCCCCCAAGGGGCATGACGTGCTCAGCGAGTCCATGGGGCTGCTGATGAACTGTGCGGTGCAGCTGGATGACCGGGCGCTGTTTCAGCGCTGCTGGGGCTTTGTCTCCGAAAATATGGAGCGGCAGGGGGTGTTTGCCTGGTATGTGGCGGAGGACGGCACCCAGGGAACCGCCAACGCCCTGCTGGATGACCTGCGGATTGCCCGGGCACTGTATTTGGCGGAGGAAAAATGGGGCGGCTACGCCCAGCCTTTGGAGGCCCTGGCAGAAGGAATCCTGGATAAGAACGTCTACCGTGGGCACCTGAGCTCCTTCTACGATTTCCGGCAGGGCAAGCCCGGCAGCAGCATTTCCCTGACCTATGGGGACTTTACGGCCCTGGAGCTGCTGGCCCGAAGCCGAAGCGAATTCGCCGCTCTGGGGGAGGATTTGCTGCAAATCGTCCAGGGCGGATTCATCAGCCCGGAGTTTCCCCTGTACTATGCCTCCTATGACTATGGCACCGGCACCTACAGCCGGGACAGCCTGAACACGGCGGAGGCACTGCTGACGGTGTATCACCTGAGTGAGCAGGGCCTTGCCCGGGAAGAGACCTTGCAGTGGCTGAAGGATGCGCTGCAAGGGGGAACTCTGGCCGCCCGCTACCGGGTGGACGGCACGGCGGAGGAAGGCTACCAGTACGATTCCACGGCGGTATTTGCCATTGCCGCCCTTATCGGCCAGGCCGCCGGGGACGGCGCACTGTACCACATGGCCAGAAACGCCATGGAGCGCAGCTATGTATCGGATGCCGGCAGCCGCTTCTGCGGCGCTTTCCTCCGGGGCGGCGACCTGCAGGCCTTCGACCAGCTGCTTCCGCTGACGGTATACGCCACAGGCGGCAGCGTCACATTCTGACAATTCCCGGCAGAGCGGGGGCATTCTTTCCCGGCTGCTGCTGTCCCATATGCGAAATCTGTTATGTAGAGGCGAGGCGGAATGCTGTTTAATTCGGTAGATTTTTTGATTTTCTTCCCGATTGTAACCCTGATTTATTTCCTGATTCCCCATAAAATTCGCTACATCTGGCTTCTGGTGTGCAGCTATTATTTCTACATGTGCTGGAATGCCCAGTATGCGCTGCTGCTGTTTGCCTCCACCTTCGTCACCTGGCTCAGCGGAATTGCCCTGGACCGCACGGCGAAGAAGGAGCAGGACGACCCGGCCAGAACCCGCAGCAAGGGCATTGTGGCCATTTCCCTGGTGCTGAATCTGACCCTGCTGTTCTTCTTCAAATATGCCAATTTTACCATAGAAAATCTCAATTCCCTTCTGGCCCGCACCGGCGTAACCCTCCGGGTGCCCAAGCTGGATTTGCTGCTGCCGGTGGGTATCTCCTTCTATATTTTCCAGGCCCTTAGCTACACCATCGACGTGTACCGGGGGGACGTGCAGGTGGAGCGGAACCTGCTGCGATACATGGTGTTCGTCTCCTTCTTCCCCCAGCTGGTGGCGGGGCCCATTGAGCGCTCCTCCCGGCTGCTGGGCCAGTTCTATGAAAAGCACCGCTTCTCCTACGACCGGACTGTCCGGGGCCTGCTGCTGATGCTCTGGGGATATTTTCAGAAAATGGTGGTGGCCGACCGGCTGTCCGTGCTGGTGGACCAGGTGTTCAACTACAGCAGCTATTACCAGGGATTCACCATCCTGGTGGGGGCCCTGTTCTTTGCCGTTCAAATCTATTGCGATTTCGCCGGCTATTCCACCATCGCCGTGGGTGCGGCCCAGATTATGGGCTTTGATTTGATGGAAAATTTCCACCGGCCCTATTTTGCCGTCTCCGTGGCGGATTTCTGGCGGCGCTGGCACATCTCCCTGACCACCTGGTTCCGGGATTATCTGTATATCCCCCTGGGCGGCAACCGCAATGGCAAGTGGGCGAAGTACCGCAATATTATGATCGTCTTCCTTACCTCCGGCCTGTGGCACGGTGCCAACTGGACCTATGTCATCTGGGGCGGGCTGAACGGCCTGTATCAGATTATCGGGGCCCAGACCCAAAAGCTCCGGGCGGGGTGCCGCCGCCTTTTCGGCATCCGGGAGAATACCGGCAGTGCCCGGCTCCTGTCCACGGTGATCACCTTCCTGCTGGTGGATTTCAGCTGGATTTTCTTCCGGGCCGCCACATTGGCGGATGCGGTGACGGTGCTTCGGCAGCTCTTTTCCGCCTTCAACCCCTGGGTGCTCTTCGATGGGACCCTGTATACCCTGGGCCTGAGCCGGATTGACTTCTGGGTGGGGGTACTGGCCATTCTCACCATCCTTGCGGTGGATTGGCTCCACGAGAAAAATGTGCATATCCGGGACTGGGTGCTGGAGCAGAACTGGATTTTCCGCTGGGTGCTCTATTTTGCCGCCCTGTTCACGATCCTGATTTTCGGCTTCTACGGCCCGAATTACGATGCAGCCCAGTTTATCTACTTCCAGTTCTGAGGCAGGGGGAGAGAATATGAAAAACTTTTTCGGAAAATTCTTTAAGACCGTCGCCTTCCTCGCCTGCCTGGTGGTATTGCTTTATCTGGTCAGCTGTATTTTCGGCTTTAAGTATGAGGATGGGATTACCACCATCGACCACTTCTATGATTTGCCCAAGAATACGGTGGACGTGCTCCTTCTGGGCAGCTCCCACATGGGTATGAATGTAGACCCCAGCCTCCTCTGGGATTTGCGGGGCATCGCCGCCTATAATTGCTGGGGCAGTATGCAGCAGCCCTGGAATACCTATTACTATCTGAAGGAGTGCCTGAAATACCAAACCCCAAAGCTGGTGGTGATGGATGTATACGGCGTGACTTTCAGCGGTGATTTCCCCGGATATGACAACCTGGTAAAGGCCACTCAGGGTCTGCGGCTGTCCAGAGATAAGCTTGAAAACATCCTGGTCAGTGCACCGGAGGAGTACCGCAGCGCATTGCTCCTGGGCCTTCCTTCCTACCACTATCGCTATAGTGAAATCACCGGGGAGGATTTCCATAATTTCTTCTGGGACAAGGATACGGGCATTCAGACCATCGATATGACCGGTGCCGTGGTGCAGTCCTTTGATATTCTGAATGTAAGCGACATGAAGCAGACGGCCCCTCTGGCGGAAAAATGCGAAGAGTATTTTCGGAAAATTCTGGCGCTTTGCCAGGACAGGGATATTCCGCTGCTTTTGGTAGCATCCCCTTATTACTTGCATGAGGAGGAGCAGCAGCGCTTCAATCGGATTGGAGAGATTGCAGAGGAGTATGGATATCCTTTCCTGAATTTCAATGAAACATACCGGGAAATTGGCATCAATTCCCAAGAGGATTTCCGGGATTTGGCCCATATGAACCAAAGGGGTATTGACAAATATGATGCCTATTTGGCAAACTATATCACGGAGCATTACAATATTCCCGACCGCCGCCTGGATGAAAATCACATCTGGAATCAACATGTGGAAACCCAGAGCCATTGCATCTATGCACTGCCCTACAAATTCTACGGCGGCGGACACGACTATTTGGATACAGAGGTTTCACTCTATGAGAACCCCTATGCCTCCTATACCGTTTTGACGGAAATTGATACAGAGTGCGTCAGTGAGGACCAGGTATGGTTCTCCTGCTTCAGCGAGAGCAATGACATGCGAGGTCTTCTGCTGACCCGGGCAGATGGGAACCTGTATTTTATTTTCAACAAGAGCAAGCGAATTGAAATCCCCAGCTACGGAAAGAAATTGAAGCTGGCGGTGGTGAAGGAGGGACTGAAATATACCACCTATGTAGACGGCGAGGAATATATTTCCATCTCCATCGATCCTTTTGAGCCCCTGGACTATACCCTGATGCTGGGCTGCCAGCTCAATGAGGAGGGCAAGCGCTACCGCTACAGTGCCACCCAGGTGGACCAACTGGAAATCTATGACATTGCCCTGGATGCCGACACCATTGCCCGGTGGGCACCGGCGGAGCTGCCCGAGCCGCCCCAGCGGCAGGTTCAAGCGGTGGATTCCCAGGCGGCCTTCTTCCTGGAGCAGCAGTTCACCGGCGACGGCTACAGCAGCTATCTGGACACCGGCCTGGGCTTGTACGGCGAGCCCAACGATTCCTGGACATTGCTTACCCAGTTCCGGGAGGGCTGCGACAGGGGCGCAGGGGTATACTTCTCTTGCTTTGCCGAGGAAGTGACGGACTACCGGGGCGTAATGGCCCGGCGGGTTGGCCCGGGGCAGCTGAACCTGCTCTACGGCAACCGCAGCGTGAATTTCCAGGTGCCGGAGGGCTCCCAGGTTTCCCTGGCCATCGTCAAGGACGAGAGCGCCTACAGCATTTACCTGAACGGAAAACAGGTGGTGCAGCAGGACTACTGCGACACCAACCCCTGGGGCGGCAACCTGCTGCTGGGCTGTCAGGAAACCGGGGAAGGGGAGAAGATGCGCTTCAGCGCCGTGACGGTATACAATTTCGAGGTTTACCACGGGGTCATGGAGGAGACGGATATTCTCGCCTGGCAACCGGAGCACCGGCCGGAGCCGGTGGCAAAGCAGCCTGCCCCGGTGGCCTATACCCTGGACAGGAGCTTCCTGGGGGACGGCAAGAGCGCCTATGTGGATACCGGCGTTCCGTTGTACGACGTGGCGGACAAGAGCTGGTGCCTGGAAATGACCTTCCGGAAATCCGGCCCGGGGCACCTGGTCACCTGCTTTGCAGAGGACCCCAACAGCTACCGGGGGCTGATTGTCACTGCCCTGGACGATACCACCCTGAGCCTGACTCTGGGCCAGGCCGCCCTGGAGCTGACCCTGGGTCCCCGGCCGGAGCAGACCCTGAAAATCACCAAGCAGGCGGGGGATTACGCCGTCTGGCTAAACGGAGAACCGGCAGGGCAGCTCCATTCGGACGCACCGGCCTATGACGGAACGCTGCTGATTGGATGTGCCGCAGACGGCAGCGGGAAGCCCTTCCGCTTCTCCAATGCCAAAATTTTGAGCCTGACGGTCACGGACCAAGTGACCTGACCGCCGCAGAGGATGTGACAGAATGAAACGTCTGAGAGAATGGAGCCCCAGGGGCTTTTGGGACAATGGGAATATGATGGGGCTGCTGTTCGGTCTGGCGGTGCTGGCCGTGCTGCTTCCGGGGCTCCTCTCAGGCAGCCGCCTGGGCACGGTGGACAATGGCCGCTATGAGCAGAGTATGCTGGCGGCGGGGCTGACGTACCTGCCGGAGGATGCGGCGGACCCGGAGACCCTGTATTATGACCATGTGATAGAGCGGTACGCCTACGGCAGCTTTCAGTACTGGAAGCTGCTGGCCCCCAATGGGCGCAGTAGTATCCTCTATCCCATCACCCTAATCCGCCTGGTGACCCAGCCCTTCGGCCTGCCCTTCTCCACCCAATATCTGGCGGTGCTGTATGCAATTCTGTTTGCCATAGGAACCTATATGCTGGTGAAGGGCTGCGGCTACATTGCCGGTTGGCTGGCCGCCATTCCCGGCGGGCTGCTTCTGCTGGCGGCAGGGAGCCGGAACTTGACTGCCTTCTTTGGCTCACTGTACCCTGTGGCCACGGTGGTGGTGAGCCTGCTGCTGATGACGGCAGCGGCGCTGCGGATGTTCACCTATGGCAGAAAGCGGCTGGGCAGCAGCCTGGCACTGTTTCTGGTGTGCACCGTCTTCTGCCTGAATTCCTCGGTGCTGTCTGTGCTGTTTGCCCCCTTTGCCGCCGCTGCCCTCCTGGGGGCCTTGGTTCTGGCGGGGAAGGACGGCAGACTTCGGCTGCCCGGGGCCCTGTGCGCCGTGCTGGTATTTTTGGCGGCGGTGTCTTCCTCAGCCCAGTACCACCGGGAGAGTGGGGACATCACCTCCGATGCCTCCGCCTATCAGGCGGCCTTCACCGGCTTTCTGGCCACCTCCGACCATCCGGCGGCGGATTTGGCAGAATTTGGCCTGGACGAAAGCTATTTGGCGGACATCGGAAAATCCTTTTACCTCAGCCGGGATGATTACGCCCATTGCCCCCGGGATGCCCGGGAGGCGGAAGCCCTTTTCCAAAAGCTGAACCGGGCATCCATTGGGAAATTCTACCTGCGCCACCCCCTGCGGCTGCTGCAAACGGCCAACGGCCAGGGGGAGCGCTATAACCATTTTGAGTCCCAGGTGGTTTTGCAGGTGGGGCGGCGTACCTCGGATGAGGGGCGGCTTATGCGCAGCTGGAGCTTGGCAGACACGCTGATGCAGATGCTCCTGCCCCAAAACTACAGCGGCATGACCTTGCTTCTGCTGCTGGAATTGGCCGCCTCTTTCTGGCTGACACTGCGGCTGTGGAAGCATTGGGGCCCGGCGGGCTCCCTTCCGGCGGGGGCGGCGCTGCTTTGCCTGGGCCTGGGCTGCTTTGGCTATGTGCCGGTGTATCTGCGCTATATGGGCAATGAATTCCTGGACTCTGCCAGAATTGTGGGAGTGTTCGGTATGCTGCTGGGCATCGGCGGGGTCTGCGTGGCGGCAGGGGACGCAATCGCCCTGCTGTCCGCCTGGTTCCGGGCCAAGCAAGAGAGCCCTGTGTCCCGCAGCTATCCGGCAGACTGGCGCAGCGGCCTTCTGGCTCCCCGGCCCCACCGACTGCCCGGCGGCATGGCCCGGGTGGGGCAGCTTGGGGAAAACAGATGCTTTGGTACCCTTTGTGTGCTTCTGCTGGCGGTGGGGATGTCCGCCGTTGTGCAGTTTTCCAACCCCCGGGCCGGGTGCGTCAACAACGGCGACTTTGGCCGTATGATGGACCAGCTGGGCATCATCTGGCAGGGGGATATTTTTTATAATGTAGAGGCCCAGCTGGGCCGCCGGGTGATTGAGAATTACGCCTTCCGGGGCGGCTTCGACTGGACCACCCTGACCTCCCTGAATCCCAAATACAGCCTGGTCTATCCCGCTGCATTGGTGCGGCTGATTTGCGGCGGACAGGATTTCAGCACCTGGTATCTGAGCATGGTGATGAATGGGGTGCTGGTGTGCTGCATTGTGTCCATGGTCTATGACCTGTACGATGTGCTGGGAGGCGATGCCCTGGTGCTGGGGATGCTGCTGTGCGGCGTGTTCCTGTGCGAAAGCTACCTGGTTTGGTTCAACTCCCTGTTCGGCGAGAGCTGCATGTTTATGGGACTGTTTATGGTGCTGGCCTGCTGCGTGCATCTGGCGGTGAAGCCTGCCAACCGGTGCTGGCCCACGGTGTTCCTGCTGCTGTTCAGCGGCCGGATTCTGGTGTGCGCCAAGGCGCAGATGCTGGTGACGCTGCCCTTTGTGCTGCTGCTGGTGATTGTGTTTGCCCTGTATCAGCGGCCCCTTTCCGTCAGGGGGGTTGTTCCCTATACCCTGGCGGTGATGGTTTGCAGCGCCCTGATATGTCTGGACTGCGTGACGGTATACCGGGACAATGCCAATATTTCCCAGCGGCAGACGGTGTGGCAGTCCACCTTCTACGGTGCCCTGATGGTCACCGACGACCCGGAGGGAGCCATGGAGGAGCTGGGCATCGATGCCTCCATGCTGCCGGATATCGGAAAGGATGCCTACCAGCCCGATGGCGACTACGTCATCAGCCCCAACGCCCCCGAGGCCGATGCGGCGCTGTATGACCATGTGAATACCTTTACCATGGTGAAGTACTATCTGCGCCACCCGGTACAGCTGCTGAAAATGCTGAACCATGCGGCCCGGGTGTCCCGGACGATGTACAATGGCTTCCGGGTCTATGCAGGTCAGGACTACACCCAGCCCCACGAAGAAATTCATAGATTGGGCCTGTGGCAGTACTGGCGGAGCTTTTTCACCTTCGGCAGCTTCTTTGGTTATGTGCTGCTGTATGGCATAGCGGCCTGCATCTGCATCTTCGGCATTCTGAGAAATCCGGAGGGGGAGATGCGGTGGAAAATGCTGGCCATCCTCTATCTGGGAGTGATGCTGATTGGTGCGGTTCAGTATCCCCTGTCCGTCATTGGCAACGGCTTTGCGGACAACCAGAAGCAGATGTTCGGCTTTACCATGTGCCACGACTTTTTGACCATGTGCAACCTCACCGCACTGCTCCACTGCCGGAAAGGCAGCCTACTACCCATCCAATCCATGGCAAAACGCCTGATAAGGAGAGATAGAAAATGAAAAAAATCATGCTGGTTTTCGGCACCCGACCGGAAGCAATCAAAATGTGCCCCCTGGTGCAGGAGCTGAAAAAACGCAAGAGCCTGCAAACGGTGGTGTGCGTCACAGGTCAGCACCGGCAGATGCTGGACAGTGTGCTGAAGGTCTTCGGCGTGGTGCCGGATTACGACCTGGATATTATGAAGGAGCGGCAGACACTGTTCGATGTCACCACCGCCGTGCTGATGCGGATGAAATCCGTGCTGGAGCTGGAAAAGCCCGACGTGGTGCTGGTCCACGGCGATACCACCACCGCCAGTGCCGCAGCCCTGGCCAGCTTCTATCTGCAAATCCCGGTGGGCCATGTGGAGGCGGGGCTGCGTACCTATGACCTGTACAGCCCCTATCCCGAGGAGATGAACCGGCGGCTGATTGATATTCTGTCCCAGTATTATTTTGCCCCCACCGGAATGGCAAAGAAGAATCTGCTGTCCGAGCGGACCCCGGAGGAGCGTATTTTCGTCACCGGCAACACCGGCATCGATGCTATGGCCACCACGGTGCGGGATGACTATTTCCACCCGGAGCTGGAATGGGCGGCGGACTCCCGGCTGATTCTGATTACCGCCCACCGGCGGGAGAATCTGGGGGAGCCAATGGAGCATATGTTCCGGGCCATTCGCAGAATCGTGGAGGAGTTCCCGGATGTAAAGGCAATTTACCCGGTACATATGAACCCCGCCGTCCGGGCCTGTGCGGCCAAATTCCTGGGAGAATGTGACCGCATTCACCTGATTGAGCCGCTGGATGTGCTGGATTTCCACAATTTCCTGGCCCGCTGCCACCTGGTGCTCACCGACAGCGGCGGCATTCAGGAGGAGGCCCCCGGCCTGGGCAAGCCGGTGCTGGTGATGCGGGACACCACCGAGCGCCCCGAGGGCATTGCCGCCGGAACCCTGAAGCTGGCAGGCACCAAGGAGGAGAATATCTATCAGCTCTTCCGGCTGCTTCTGACGGATAGCGGGGAATATGAAAAAATGTCCCGGGCCTCCAACCCCTACGGCGATGGCCACGCCAGCCGGCGCATTGCGGACATTCTGGAATTCGGAAGCTGCGAGGAGACAAACTGAAATGAAAGATACGGTGCTGTACATTGTCATTCCCTGCTACAACGAAGAGAAGGTACTGCCCATTACAGCCCCTATGTTTTTGGAGAAAATCAATGCGCTGGCCGCCTCCGGGCGGATTTCTCCGGATAGCCGGGTACTCTTCGTCAATGACGGCTCCCGGGACAAAACCTGGGACATTATCTGCGATTTGGCCAGACAGGATCCCCACTATCTGGGCATCTGCCAGAGCCGGAACCGGGGCCACCAGAATGCGGTGCTGGCCGGGCTGATGGAGGCCAAGGACCGCTGCCACATCACCATCTCCATCGACTGCGACGGCCAGGATGATATCAACGCCATGGACGACATGGTGGCGGCCTATGATGACGGATGCGAAATTGTCTACGGTGTCCGCAGCAGCCGCCAGACGGATACCTTTTTCAAGCGCTTCACCGCAGAGGGGTTCTATAAGCTGATGAATTGGATGGGGGCGGAGGTGGTGTTCAACCATGCGGACTACCGCCTGATTTCCAGCAGGGCCTTGCAGGAACTGGCCAAATTCAAAGAGGTGAATATCTTCCTCCGGGGCATGGTGCCCCTGGTGGGCTTCAAGAGCACCAGCGTCTACTATGCCCGGGCGGAGCGCCTGGCAGGGGAGAGCCACTACCCATTGAAGAAGATGCTCCTGCTGGCCTTCGACGGCATTACCAGTCTGTCCGTCAAGCCCATCCGCATCATCACCGGCACCGGTATGTTTGTGGCGCTGCTGAGCTTCCTCGGCATCCTCTGGGCCGTGGTAGAGAGCCTGGCAGGGGGCACGGTTTCCGGCTGGGCCAGTACCACCTGCATCTTGTGCTTCCTGGGGGGAATTCAGCTGCTGTCTCTGGGGGTTATCGGGGAGTATGTGGGGAAAATCTACCTGGAAACCAAGGCCCGCCCCCGCTACATCATCAGCCAGCGGACCTACGATACCGCACAGCAGCAGACCGAGGCTCCTGCCCTGACCGGGGTAAGGTGAAAGTCTGCCCTTGCCGGAGCATCCTTTGCCGGATGCTCCGGCTTTGCTTGACAGGGCAGAAAAAATGCCGTATCATTGGCCCAAGAGGTGATAGGCAGTGTATCGGATTTTGATTGTGGAGGATGACCCGGGGATTGCCCGGGGAGTGGGCCAGCTGATTGCCGCCTGGGGCATGGAGGCGGTGACGGTCCGGGACTTTCAGAATGTCTCCGGCGAGTTTGCCGCCTGCAATCCCCATCTGGTGCTGATGGACATCGGGCTCCCTTTTATGAACGGCTACCACTGGTGCAGCGAGATTCGCCGGGTGTCCCAGGTGCCGATTATCTTCCTGTCCTCGGCATCGGACAATATGAATATCATTATGGCCATGAATATGGGGGCGGACGACTTCATCCCCAAGCCCTTCGACGGCAATGTGCTGATAGCCAAAATTCAGGCGCTGCTCCGGCGGGCCTATTCCTTTGGCGAGAGCAGCCCGGTGCTGGAGCACCGGGGGGCCATGCTGAACACCGGAGACAATTCCCTGACCTACCAGGGAAAGCAAATCAGCCTGTCGAAAAATGAATACCGGATCCTGCTGGAGCTGATGAAGAGCAGGGGCAAGGTGGTCAGCCGGGAGAAGCTGATGGAGGCGCTGTGGCAGACGGATTCCTTTGTGGATGAAAATGCCCTGACGGTGAACGTGGGCCGCCTGCGGAAAAAGCTGGAGGCAGCCGGGCTGACGGATTTTATCGAAACCAAATTTGGCGTGGGCTATCGGATTGACTGAGGTGCGGGAATGAAGAAGCTGTGGTCTTCCTGGGGCCGGTGGATGGCCCTGCTGCTGGTGTGCACCGGCATTTTTGCGGCATCCTTTGCCCTGTATCATTTGCCGGTGGCGGCGGCGCTGTACCCCAGTGCGCTGTGCGCCCTGCTGCTGACGGGGGTGGGGCTGTACGGCTGGTGGAAGAGCCGGGACAAGCTGAAAAAGCTGTCCGCCCTGACCTCCCTGCCGGATGATTTGACAGAGCGGTTGGCGGAATTTGACACGCAGACGGACAGAGCCTATCGGGCCATCCTCTGCCGCCTGACAGAGCAGACCCAGCAGCTCCGGCAGCAGACCCGCCAGCAGGAGCAGGAGCGCACCGACTACTATACCACCTGGGTGCACCAAATCAAAACCCCCATTGCCGCCATGCGCCTGCTGCTGGAAAGCGAGGATTCCGCCTTCAGCCGGGACGTGGGGGAAGAATTGCAGCGCATCGAGCAATACGCCGAGATGGTGCTGACCTACCAGCGCCTGGACAGCCCGGATACGGACTATGTATTCCGGGAATGTCAGGTGGACAAAATTGTTCGGGGAGCCATACGGAAATTTGCCGCCCAGTTCATCCGCAAGGGCATCCGCCTGGAATACACCCCCATTGACCGGAATGTGGTGACGGATGAGAAATGGCTCTGCTTTGTGGTGGAGCAGCTGCTGTCCAATGCGCTGAAATACACGCCCCGGGGCACCGTCTCCATCTATTGGGAGCAGGACTGCCTGTGCATCCGGGACACCGGCATCGGCATTGCCGCCGAGGATTTGCCAAGAATTTTCGACCGGGGCTACACCGGCCGCACCGGCCGCAGCGAGCAAAGGGCCTCCGGCCTGGGGCTATACCTGTGCAGGCGGATTTGCCAGAACCTGGGCCACGGCATCCGCGCCGAATCCACCCCCGGCCAGGGCACGCTGATGAAACTGATGCTGGTAAAAAAGCAGACCATATACGAATGAGCCGGAGGCGTACCTCCGGCTCTGATTGCACCAATCTGGGAATATGGCCTTTTGTCGTCAGATGCGGATGGACTGAATCACCCGGCCCAGCTCCTCCCGGCCCCAGACCACCGGTACGGGGTAGAGGGGGTTGGCCTCCTTCTTTGCCCAGGCAATCATCTGGTCAATGTCCTTGTCACGAATCAGGTCAAAGCCCTTAGGAAGCCCCATTGCCTGGTTGGTCTGCTCAATCCACTTCAGGAAGCCCTCTGCCAGCTCCCCGTCCGTGTTTCCCGGGATGCCGCAGACTTGGGCCAGCTCTCCCAGCCGCTTCTGGGCCGCCGTGCCGTAGGCACGCATCACATGGGGCAGCAGCACCGCCATGGCAAGGCCGTGGCTGACTCCATACAGCCCGCCCAGGGTGTGGCCGATGGCGTGGACATAGCCGACGCACCCCCGGGTAAAGGCCCTGCCGGCATAGAAAGCGCCCCGCTGCATATTCTGCCGGGCTTCCAGGTTGTCTCCCTGGGAGTAGGCGGTGAGCAGGTTGTGGTAAATCAGCCGCACCGCTTCCTTGGCCAGCCGGTTTTCCAGCTTGGTGTTGTAGGTGTGGTTGGTGTAGGCCTCCACGGCGTGGGACAGGGCATCCATGCCGGTGGTAGCCGTGGTGTATGGGGGCAGCCCCACCGTCAGCTCCGGATCCAGCACTGCATACCGGGGAATCAGACAGGGGTCGTTGATGGCCGCCTTGCGGTGGGTCTGGGAATCGGTGATGACCGCAGCCACCGTGGTTTCCGAGCCGGCTCCGGCAGTGGTGGGAATGGCCACAAAGGGAACAATGGGCTTGTGCACCTTCAGCAGCCCCTGGAGCTGGGCCACCGATTTGTTCGGATGGGCGGCCTTGGCGGCAATGGCCTTGGCGCAGTCAATCCGGGAGCCGCCGCCCAGTGCCACAATGGCTTTGCAGCCCTGCTCCTGATAGGCGGCGAATCCCGCTTCCACATCCAAGGAGGTGGGATCCGGGTGCTCAAAAGCCTTTACATAGTGGCGGATTCCGGCCCTCTGGAAGCCGTCCAGCAGGGGCTGCACCTGCCCCCGGCGCACCATGCCTGCGCCGGTGACCACCAGCACATCCTGGATTCCCTTCTCCCGGAGGAAATCTCCCAGTTCCCGAATTTTTCCCGGCCCCTCCAGATATTCGGGCATTCGGTAGCCCATGCAGTAATTGCCGACTTTCAGAACCGCCTGAAAGCTGCGGCAGCCAAAGACCTCCAGCGTATGGGATACAGACACAGAAAATCCCTCCCTGCAAAAAATTCCCCTTCCCAGAAGGAGAGGGTATGGATTGGATTTATTGTATCATAGCTTTTGGAAAAACCCAACAGCTTTTTCCGGGGAGAGCTGAGGAATAACGGAAATGTGACAGTTTTGTTCGTTTTGCCCCGGGGATTGTAAGGACAATCGCAGGAACCGGCGCTTCGTTTGGGTTATAATAGTGCCATCAAAGGAAAGGAGCGCAATGCCATGAAGAAGCTGAGCCGTACCGTTTGCCTGGTGGCATTTTTAATTGTTGTGGCCCTGTTTGCCCGGAAAAACAGAAATGAGGAGGACGAAGTATGTGCCTGATGACCGTTGAGCACCTGAAAAAGGTGTATACCACCCGCTTTGGGGGCAGCAGCGTGGAGGCCCTGCGGGATGTGAATTTCACTGTGGAGCAGGGGGAGTATACCGCCATTATGGGGGAGTCCGGATCCGGAAAAACCACCCTGCTGAACATTCTGGCAGCCCTGGATAAGCCTACCTCCGGCAGGGTGCTGCTGGAAGGGGAGAGCCTGAGCAGCATCAAGGAAAAGGACGTGGCTGCCTTCCGGCGGGATAATCTGGGCTTCGTGTTCCAGGAATTTAACCTGCTGGATACCTTCAATTTGGAGGACAACATCTATTTGCCCATGGTGCTGGCGGGGATACCCTATCCCCAGATGCAGGAGGTACTTACCCCCATTGCCCGGAAGCTGGGCATTGAGCATCTGCTGAAGAAATATCCCTATGAGGTGTCCGGCGGTCAGAAACAGCGTGCTGCTGTGGCCCGGGCGCTGATGATGAAGCCCAAAATCATTCTGGCGGATGAGCCCACCGGTGCGCTGGACTCCAAGGCTACGGACGAGCTGCTGCGGCTGTTCAGCCAGATTCACAAGGGCGGGCAGACCATTCTCATGGTCACCCATTCGGTCAAGGCTGCCAGCTGTGCCGACCGGGTGCTGTTTATTAAGGATGGGCAGGTCTTCCACCAGCTCTACCGGGGCGAATGCTCCAACGAGCAGATGTACCAGAAAATTGCCGATACTTTGACCATGCTCCAGACAGGAGGGGAGGAGGCATGAGAGGACTGCTTTCCATCCGTTTGGCCTGGTCCGGCATCCGGAAAAACCGGAAGCTGTACCTGCCCTATTGCCTGACAATCATTGGCATGGTGATGATGAGCTACATCATGCAGGCCCTCAGCTATGCACCGGCGCTGCACAGCTTCAAGGGCGCTAACCAGCTGGAAGCGATTCTTTCTCTGGGCAAGCTGGTGGTTGCAGTGTTTGCCGCCATCTTCCTGCTGTATACCAATTCCTTCCTCATTCGCCGCCGTTATCGGGAGTTCGGCCTGTACAATGTGCTTGGTATGGACAAAAATGCCCTGTGCCGGGTGGTGTTCTGGGAGAATCTTATAGTTGCCGCTCTGGGCCTGACCGCCGGACTGTTTTTCGGCGGGGCGCTGTATAAGCTGGCAGAGCTGGGGCTGGTGAACATGGTGCACGGACAGGTGGACCATTCCTTCACGGTGGAATGGTCGGCAATTCGGTTTACGCTCGTGATTTTTGCCATTATTTTTGCCATGCTTCTGCTGCGCTCCCTGGTGCAGGTGCGGCGCTCCAAGCCCTTGGAGCTGCTGCGCAGCGAGGCAGCAGGGGAGAAGCCGCCCCGGGCAAACTATCTGCTGGGCTTTCTGGGGGTTGCGCTGCTGGCAGGTGCCTATTATATGGCGGTGAACGTCACATCCGCATTGGCTGCCTATACCTGGTTCTTTGTGGTGGTGCTGATGGTGATTGCCGGAACCTATCTTGTGATGATTTCCGGCAGCGTGGTGCTGTGCCGGCTGCTGCAAAAGTGGAAGGGCTACTACTACCGGAAGCAGCATTTCGTTTCCGTCTCCTCCATGGCCTACCGGATGAAGCGCAACGGCGCTGGACTGGCTTCCATCTGCATTCTTGCCACTATGGTGCTGGTAATGATTTCCTCTACCAGCAGTCTGTATATCGGTGCGGAGGACTCTCTGAAATCCCGTTATCCCCATGACAGCGGCTTTGAGGTGGACGTGCGGACGCCGCAACAGATGGATGCGGCCCATGGTGAAGAAATTCTGAATAACTTCCACAAAATATATGCGGAAAAACAGGTAAACCCCACCTCAGAAGAGTACTATTTTTATGCCATGATTACGGCGGCCATGACAGACGAAGAGGCCCAGCCGGATCGCACGGAGGTCGACCTCACGGGGGGCTACGGGAGCCTGCGCCAGCTGATGTTCCTGGATCAGGCGGATTACAACCGGATGTATGGAACGGATGTGGAGCTACAACCCGGTCAGGCGTTGATTGATACCTATAACTGCACCTATGGTTGGGACACCATGAAAATTAACGGCATGGAATACCAGATCGTGGGAAAAACCTTTCAGCATACAGTAACAGGGGAGATGTCTGTATCCGTGATCCCCACCATTACACTGGTTATTTCCAATTTGCAGGACCTGGAGCCGCTGACCAGCCTGAAATATACATTGGGCAATAACCAGGCAACGCGGAATATGCTCAGCTGCAAGTTTTACTATGGCGCGGACTTCGATTTGCCGGAAGCGCAGCTCGTGGAGCTTCATGAAGCAATGGCAGACAGTATCAAAACGCTTCCGATGGCAGAAAGTGGAATTGGCTGGACCAGCGAGTGCCAGATTATGCAGAGGGAGGACTTTTATATCACTTTTGGAGGCTTGTTCTTCATCGGCATCATGCTCAGCATCATCTTCATCGCGGCAGCCTCTCTGATTATCTACTACAAGCAGGTCAGCGAGGGCTATGAGGATCAGTCCCGCTTTGCCATCATGCGCAAGGTGGGCATGACCCAGCGGGACATCAAAAAGAGCGTCAATTCCCAGATTCTCACCGTGTTCTTCCTCCCGCTGCTGATGGCGGGGGTGCATCTGGCCTTTGCGTTCCCCATGGTGTGGCAGCTGCTGACCATGTTCAACCTTACAAACAAGCGGCTGGTGATATGCACCAACATCGGCGCATTTCTGATATTCTGCGTGTTTTACGTGGTGATTTATCGCTTCACCGCCCATGCCTACTACCGTATAGTCAGCGGCAAGGAAGGGGAATAAGATGCCAAAAAAGCACAGGCTCGGAAAAAGCCTGTGCTTTTATATTCAGGTCAGCCAAATGATAAAACAGATTTTTCAGGGCGATGATAATCGCCCGCACCTCACTGAATGGTAAAAAGAACCCACCTCTGAGTCCCGTAGGGGCGATGAAAATCGCCCGCCAACCTGGGATTTTAGCGAGCACCCCGATGAATGGTGCGCACCCATTCCCGGCTCCCTCTCTGAGGGAGCTGTCACGTCCAACGGGCGTGACTGAGGGAGTGTCGTTCGATGAATGGTAAAAGGAAACGGTTTTTGAGTTTCGTAGGGGCGATGAAAATCGCCCGCCAACCCCATGGTTTCGCAAGCACCCGGTTGAATGGTACGCACCCCCATTCCCGGCTCCCTCTCTGAGGGAGCTGGCACGCCCAACGGGCGTGACTGAGGGAGTGCCGTTCGATGGTTGATTTGGGCCGGTGGTTTACTCACAGTTTTTATTGGCTCTGAAATTTTTGAGCTTTTACGTTCATCGTAGTACACTCCCTCAGCCTCGCTGCGCTCAGCAGCTCCCTCAGGGAGGGAGCCGGGGAGAGGCTGTACCATTCAACGTGCCGCTCGGAAACCGCAACATTGCGGGCGATTTTCATCGCCCCTACGAAACTCAGAGGTGGGGAGATTCCACCATTCATCGGGGGACACTCCCTCAGTCTCGCTTCGCTCGACAGCTCCCTCAGGGAGGGAGCCGGGACGGCTGTACCATTCAATGTGCCGCCCGGAAACCGCAACATTGCGGGCGATTTTCATCGCCCCTACGAAAAAGGGCGGGGGTTATACAAGACGGTTTGGGCATAAAAACAAAAAATCGAGGGCGAAAACGTCCTCGAAACGGCAGAAAAACCAATTGACAAATGCAGCCATATGATATAAAATAGTAATCCATAGTGTGATACTATGCCCAGGTGTGGCCTTTCCCACATCCGCATTTTATCACAGGGCGGGGCGGCTGTCAAGTAGGAAGTTCACAACAAACGACAACGGTTCCCGGCGTATCAAATAGGCAACACATTTCGAAAGAAAGGCTGTGATGATCCATATGGCAATGGTCAAGGACGTAATGTTCGGTAAGACCATGCGTAAATCCTACGCAAAGTATGAGGAAATCCTGGAAATCCCCAACATGCTGAAAATCCAGAAGGACTCCTATCAGTGGTTCCTGGACGAAGGCCTGCGTGAGGTGTTCAAGGATGTGGGCACCATTACCGACTTCTCCGGCAAGCTGGAGCTGAGCTTCCTGGATTACACCATGGAAGACAAGCCCAAGTACACCATCGAGGAGTGCAAGGAGCGGGATACCACCTATGCAAAGCCCATCAAGGTGCGCATCCGTCTGCGCAACACAGAGACCGACGAAATCAAAGAGCAGGAAATCTTCATGGGTGATTTCCCGGTGATGACCAACGGCGGCACCTTCGTTATCAACGGTGCAGAGCGTGTCATCATCTCCCAGATCGTCCGCAGCCCCGGCATGTACTATGGCCACGAGGTGGACAAGGCAGACCAGCACACCTATACCGCCACCGTCATTCCCTACCGCGGCGCCTGGCTGGAATACGAAACCGACAATTCCAATGTGTTCTGGGTGCGTATCGATAAGAACCGCAAGCTGCCCATCACCAGCCTGATTCGTGCCCTGGGTGTCAGCACCGACGAGCAGATCAAGGAAATGTTCGGTGAGGATGAGCGCATCATCGCCACCCTGGAAAAGGACCCCTGCAAGACCAAAGAGGATTCCCTGCTGGAAATCTATCGCCGTCTGCGCCCCGGCGAGCCTCCCACGGTGGAGACTGCCACTGCCCATCTGGAAGGGCTGCTGTTTGATGCCCACCGCTACGACGTTTCCAAGGTGGGCCGCTATAAGTTCAATAAGAAGATGGATATCTGGAGCCGTCTGTCCGGTCAGGAGGCGGCAGAGCCCATCACCGACCCCATTACCGGCGAAATCCTGGTGATGCCCGGTGACTTCATCTCCCGTGCCCAGGCCCACGAGCTCAGCGCCAAGGGCGTTAACGAGGCTGTGATTCGCATCGGCGACAGCCATGTGAAGGTGTTCTCCAACAATATGGTGGACATGGCGGGCTTCGTGGACTTCGACCCCAAGCAGTACGGCATCAAGGAGAAGGTACGCTTCACCGTCCTGCGGGAGATGCTGGATACCGTTCCCGCCGACGGCTGGAAGGAAGCCATCGAAGAGCGGATGGATGACCTGATTCCCAAGCACATCATTGTGGACGATATTATGGCCTCCATCAACTATCTGAACTGCGTGGCCATGGGCGTGGGTACCTCCGACGACATTGACCACCTGGGCAACCGCCGCCTGCGCTGCGTGGGTGAGCTGCTGCAGAACCAGTTCCGCATTGGCTTCAGCCGCCTGGACCGGGTTATCCGGGAGCGGATGACCGTCCAGGATTTGGATTCCGTCACCCCCCAGAGCCTGATTAACATCCGGCCTGTTACCGCCGTTATCAAGGAGTTCTTCGGCTCCTCCCCCCTGTCTCAGTTCATGGACCAGAACAACCCTCTGGCCGAGCTGACCCACAAGCGCCGTCTGTCCGCTCTGGGCCCCGGCGGCCTGAGCCGTGACCGTGCTTCCTTCGATGTCCGAGACATTCACTACACCCACTACGGTCGTATGTGCCCCATCGAGACTCCCGAAGGCCCCAACATCGGCCTGATTAACTATCTGGCCACCTTTGCTAAGATTAACGAATACGGCTTCGTGGAGGCCCCCTACCGGAAGGTGGACAAGGCCACCGGCTTTGTCTCCCGGGATGTGGAGTATATGACCGCCGACGTGGAAGACGACTTCTACGTGGGCCAGGCCAGCGAGCCCCTGGACGAGAACGGCTGCTTGGCCAATGCCCGTATTACCTGCCGTCACCGCAACGAAATCATCGAAGTGGACCGGAACATGATTGACTATGTGGACGTGTCCCCCAGAATGATGATTTCCATCGCCACCTCCTTCATTCCCTTCCTGCAGAACGACGACGCCAACCGTGCCCTGATGGGCGCTAACATGCAGCGTCAGGCCGTTCCTCTGCTGACCACCGAGCCTCCTGTGGTTGCCACCGGCATCGAGCACAAGGCCGCTGTGGACAGCGAGGTCTGCATCAAGGCCAAGAAGCCCGGCGTGGTCACCGCTGTCTCTGCTACGGATATCTCCGTGCGCTATGACGACGGCGAGACTGCCACCTATCACCTGACCAAGTTTGCCCGCTCCAATGCCGGCACCTGCATCAACCAGCGCCCCAACTGCGTGGTTGGCGAGCGTGTGGATACCGAGCAGATTATTGCCGACGGCCCCAGCTGCTCCGGCGGCGAGGTGGCCCTGGGCAAGAATGTGCTGATTGGCTTCGTCACCTGGGAAGGCTACAACTACGAGGACGCCATCCTGCTCAACGAGCGCCTGGTGCGGGAGGATGTGTTTACCTCCATCCACATCGAGGAGCATGAGACCGAAGCCCGTGACACCAAGCTGGGACCCGAGGAAATCACCCGGGATATTCCCAACGTGGGCGAGGATGCCCTGAAGGATTTGGACGAGAGCGGCATCATCCGTGTGGGTGCCGAGGTCCATTCCGGCGACTATCTGGTGGGCAAGGTCACCCCCAAGGGCGAGACCGAGCTGACCCCCGAGGAGCGTCTGCTCCGTGCCATCTTCGGCGAGAAGGCAAGAGAAGTCCGGGATACCTCCCTGAAGGTGCCTCACGGCGAAAGCGGCATTGTGGTGGACGTGAAGGTGTTCACCAAGGAGAACTCCGATGAGCTGGCTCCCGGCGTGACCAAGTCCGTCCGGGTGTATATTGCACAGAAGAGAAAGATTTCCGTAGGCGATAAGATGGCTGGCCGTCACGGCAACAAGGGCGTTGTGTCCCGGGTGCTGCCCGAGGAGGATATGCCCTTCCTGCCCGACGGTACGCCTCTGGACATCGTGCTGAATCCCCTGGGTGTGCCTTCCCGTATGAACATCGGTCAGGTGCTGGAGGTTCACCTGGGCTACGCTGCCCGGGCCCTGGGCTGGAACGTGGCTACCCCCGTGTTCGACGGCGCCAACGAGAAGGACATCCGTGAGACCCTGAAGGAAGCGGGCCTGCGGGAGGATGGCAAGACCATTCTGTACGACGGCCGTACCGGCGAGCCCTTCGACAATCTGGTCACCGTTGGCTACCCCTACTACCTGAAGCTCCATCACCTGGTGGATGATAAGATTCACGCCCGCTCCACCGGCCCCTATGCCCTGGTCACCCAGCAGCCTCTGGGCGGCAAGGCCCAGTTCGGCGGCCAGCGTTTCGGCGAAATGGAAGTCTGGGCGCTGGAGGCCTACGGCGCTGCCTATACCCTTCAGGAAATCCTGACGGTGAAGTCCGACGACGTCACCGGCCGTGTCAAGACCTACGAGGCCATTGTCAAGGGTGCCAACATTCCCAAGCCCGGCGTGCCCGAATCCTTCAAGGTTCTGGTCAAGGAATTGCAGGCCCTGTGCCTGGATATCCGTGTGCTGGATGAAAACGGCAACGAGATTGAGCTGCGGGACGAGGATGACGACGATGAAATCGTCTACAGCTCCGACGACCGGAGCGATACTGTGGTGGGCGACACCGACGAGGTGCTGGACTCCGGCTTTGTGATTGATGAGGAAGGCCCTGAAGATATTATGGATGTGTTCGGCGATCTGGAAGACGGCGACGCCGATACAACGGAAGAATAAGGAGGCGCACTTATGGCAAATGCCACCTTTGATGCCATCAAAATCGGCATCGCTTCGCCGGAGATGATTCGGCAGTGGTCCTATGGCGAGGTGAAGAAGCCTGAGACCATCAACTACCGCACCCTGAAGCCCGAGCGGGACGGCCTGTACTGTGAGCGGATCTTCGGACCCACCAAGGACTGGGAGTGCCACTGCGGTAAGTATAAGAAGATTAAATACAAGGGCAAGGTCTGCGACCGCTGCGGCGTGGAAGTGACCAAGTCCAAGGTGCGCCGGGAGCGTATGGGCCACATTGAGCTGGCCGCTCCCTGCAGCCACATCTGGTATTTCAAGGGTATCCCCTCCCGGATGGGCCTGATTCTGGATATCAGCCCCAAGGTCCTGGAGAAGGTGCTGTACTTCGCCTCCTATATTGTCACCGACCCCGGTGATGCTCCCCTGGTCAAAAATCAGGTGCTCACCGAGAAGGAATACCGGGACATGCGGGAGAAATACGAGGATGACTTCAAGGCCGGAATGGGTGCCGAGGCTGTCAAGGAGCTGCTGGAGCAGATTGACCTGGAGCAGCTCTCCGAGCAGCTGCGCAGCGAGCTGAAGACCGCCTCCTCTCAGAAAAAGCTCCGCCTGGTCAAGCGGCTGGAGGTTGTGGAGGCCTTCCGGGAGTCCGGCAATAAGCCCAGCTGGATGATTATGGACGTGCTGCCGGTGATTCCCCCGGATATCCGCCCCATGATTCAGCTGGACGGTGGCCGCTTCGCCACCTCCGACCTGAACGATTTGTACCGCCGGGTTATCAACCGGAACAACCGCCTGAAGCGCCTGGTGCAGCTCCATGCCCCCGACATCATCATCCGCAACGAAAAGCGGATGCTCCAGGAGGCTGTGGATGCCCTGATTGACAACGGCCGCCGGGGCCGTGCCGTCACCGGTGCCAACAACCGTGCCCTGAAGTCCCTGTCCGATATGCTCAAGGGCAAGCAGGGCCGCTTCCGCCAGAATTTGCTGGGCAAGCGTGTTGACTACTCCGGCCGTTCCGTTATCGTGGTTGGCCCTGAGCTGAAGCTGTATCAGTGCGGCGTGCCCAAGGAGATGGCCATTGAGCTGTTCCGGCCCTTCGTGATGAAGAAGCTGGTGTCCGACGGCCTGGCCAACAATATCAAGTCCGCCAAGAAGATGATTGACAAGGGCAAGACCGAGGTCTGGGATGCCCTGGACGAGATTATCAAGGACCGTCCTGTGATGCTGAACCGTGCACCTACCCTGCACCGTCTGGGCATCCAGGCCTTCGAGCCCATCCTGGTAGAGGGCCGGGCCCTGAAGCTGCACCCCCTGTGCTGTACCGCATTTAACGCCGACTTCGACGGCGACCAGATGGCCATTCACGTCCCCCTGTCCCCTGAGGCACAGGCCGAGGCAAGAATGCTGATGCTGTCCGCCAACAACCTGCTCCGGCCCCAGGACGGCAAGCCCGTCACCGTGCCCACCCAGGATATGATTCTGGGTGCCTACTACCTGACCTATACCCGCCTGGGCAAGGCCGAGAAGGGTGCCGAGAATGTGTATGTCACCGATTCCGGCGATACCAATCTGCCTGTCAATGCCATTGTGGATGCCGACGAGTTCCTGGCTGCCAACAAGGCCGCCAGCGCCGTGGGTAAGGCAGCCGCCAAGTTCCGCCCGGTTCACAACTATTCCAGCACCGAAGAGGCCATTGCCGCCTATGCCGACGGAGCCGTGGGCCTGCACGCCCCCATCCGGGTGCGCTACGGCAAGATGATTGACGGCCAGATGCAGTACCGCATCATCGATGCCACCGTGGGCCGCCTGATTTACAACGAGCCCATTCCCCAGGACCTGGGCTTTGTGGACCGCAGTGTCCCCGGCCATGAGTTTGATTTGGAAGTCAGCTTCCTGGTGGGCAAGAAGCAGCTGGGCAAGATCATTGACAAGTGTATCCGCAAGCATGGCTTCACCATTGCCACCGAGATGCTGGACCGCATCAAGGCTCTGGGCTATAAGTACTCCACCAAGGGCGCTATCTCCGTGTCCATTGCGGATATGGTGGTTCCTGCCATCAAGTATGAGCTGGTGAAGCAGGCCGAGGGCAAAGTGGTGGATATCGAAAACTTCTACCGCCAGGGCCTTATCACCAATGACGAGCGCTATCGCCTGGTGGTTCAGCAGTGGGAGAAGACCACTGCCGATGTCACCAACGCCCTGCAGGGCAATCTGGATGAGTTCAACCCCATCTACATGATGGCTGACTCCGGTGCCCGTGGCTCCATGGCTCAGATTCGTCAGCTGGCCGGTATGCGTGGCCTGATGGCCGATACCGCCGGACGTACCATCGAGATTCCCGTCAAGGCAAACTTCCGTGAGGGCCTGTCTGTTCTGGAGTACTTCATCTCCTCCAGAGGCGCACGAAAGGGCATGACCGATACCGCTCTGCGTACCGCCGACTCCGGCTACCTGACCCGCCGAATGGTGGATGTCTCCCAGGAGGTTATCATCCGCCAGAAGGATTGCGGCACTACCCACGGCATTTGGGTGGGCGCTGTGATTCAGAAGGGCGACGTGATTGATACCTTCGGCAACCGGATTCGTGGCCGGTATCCCGTCAACGATGTGGTGTCTCCCATCACCGGCGAGGTGCTGCACTCCAAGAACGTGATGATGATGCCCGAGGATGCCGCCAAGTTCGAGGCCCATGGCATCGACAGGATTTATATCCGCACCATCCTGGGCTGCCGTGCCCGCAGCGGTGTCTGCGCCAAGTGCTACGGCATGAACCTGGCCACCTCCAAAGAGGTGGATCTGGGCGAAGCCGTTGGCATCATCGCTGCCCAGTCCATCGGTGAGCCCGGTACCCAGCTGACCATGCGTACCTTCCACTCCGGCGGCGTTGCCGGTGACGATATCACCCAGGGTCTGCCCCGAGTCGAAGAACTGTTCGAGGCCCGCCGTCCCAAGAAGATGGCCCAGATTTCCGAGGTCACCGGCGTGGTCAGTATCGACGATACCCACCGCACCGCTCTGCGCAGCATCACCGTCACTGCAGAAGACGGCGAGGTAAAGGTGTACCAGGTGCCCTATTCCGTGGGCCTGAAGGTCACCCACGGCAAGGTGGTGCAGAAGGGCGAGCCCATCACCGACGGCGCTCTGTATCCCCAGGATGTGCTGCGGATTTCCGGCGTGGAGGCTGTCCAGGATTACCTGGTGCAGTCCGTCCAGGCAGTGTACCGCCAGCAGGGCGTTGAAATCAACGACAAGCACATCGAGGTTATTATCCGCCAGATGATGCGTAAGGTTCGTGTGGACGACCCCGGCGATACCAAGCTGCTGGTGGGTGCTGTGGTGGATACCTTTGAGTACGAGGATGCCAACGCAGAGATTCAGGCCCGGATAGATGCCGGTGAAACCGACCTCCGTTTGGCCGAGGCTTCCGCCGTGCTGATGGGTATTACCAAGGCATCTCTGGCCACCGAGTCCTTCCTGTCCGCCGCCTCCTTCCAGGAGACCACCAAGGTCCTCACCGATGCCGCCATCAAGGGCAAGGTGGACCACCTGGTTGGTTTGAAGGAGAACGTCATCATCGGTAAGCTGATTCCCGCCGGCTCCGGCCTGATGGCCTACCGGGACTACCAGCCCGGTGTTACCCCCGAAAGCCGTGTACCGGACGAGCTGCTGTAATTCCTGAATATCCCAAGGCCCCCTGCCGCTGCACCATGCTCCGGCAGGGGGCTTCCATTGCAAACAAAAAGTCCCTGCCAGCAGAAAAACGCTGGCAGGGACTTTTCAAATGCAGGAGGCTCAGAGGGTGATCAGCCCGGCATCTACCATTTTTTGCAGGCTCATCAGAATGCCCAGCTTGGCGTGATACCAGGTCAGGCCGCCCTGGAAGTAGACGGCGTAGGGGGGACGGATGGGGCCGTCGGCGGAGAGCTCAATGGAGCTGCCCTGGACAAAGGCACCGGCGGCCATAATCACCTTGTCGCTGTAGCCGGGCATGTCCCAGGGGAGGGGGTCGGCATAGGAGTCCACCGGGGCGGCAGCCTGGATGCCCTTGCAGAAGGCAATCATCCCCGCTTCGCTGCCCAGCTCCACGGCCTGAATAATGTCGTGCCGGACTTCGTCTGCACCGGGCACGCACCGGAAGCCCAGAGGCTCATAGAGGTTGGCGGCAAACACGGCTCCCTTTTCTGCACCGGCCACCACCGTGGGGGCCAGGAAGAAGCCCTGATACAGGGCGGGCATCAGCCCCAGGTTGGCACCTACCTCCTGCCCCAGGCCGGGGGCGGAGAGCCGGAAGGCGCAGCGGCTGACGCAGGCTTCCGTACCGCAGATGTAGCCGCCGATGGGGGCAAGGCCGCCGCCGGGGTTTTTAATCAGGGAGCCCACCACCATGTCCGCCCCTACGTCAGAGGGCTCTATGGTCTCTACAAACTCGCCGTAGCAGTTGTCCACCATCACCAGCACGTCGGGCTTGATGTCCTTGCAGAAGGCAATCAGCTGCCCGATTTGGGCAACGGAGAAGGTGGGCCGGGTGGCGTAGCCCTTGGAGCGCTGGATGGTAATCAGCTTGGTTTTCTCGTTGATGGCTTCCCGGATGCGGTTGTAGTCAAAGCTGCCGTCGGGGAGCAAATCCACCTGACGGTATGCTACGCCGTACTCTGCCAGGGAGCAGGGGCTTTCCCGGATGCCGATAACCTCCTGCAGGGTGTCGTAGGGCAGCCCCACCGGGCTCAGAAGCTCGTCCCCGGGCAGGAGATTGGCGCTCAGGGCCACAGTCAGGGCGTGGGTGCCGCAGGTTATCTGCGGGCGCACCAGGGCGGCCTGGGTGTGGAATACGTCGGCGTAGACCTTTTCCAGATTGTCCCGGCCCAGGTCGTCATAGCCATAGCCGGTGGTGGCAGCAAAGCAGGCGGCGGACACATGGTTTTTCTGCATGGCGGCAATTACCTTGGCCTGGTTGTATTCCGCAATGCGGTCAATCTCCGCAAACCGCTGGGTCAGCCGCTCCAAGGCTCTCTGCCCGTATTCATAGACGGCGGGGGAGATGCCCATTGCCTGATATTGCTCTGATAGTTCCATCATAATCCAATAACACTCATTTCTTCATTTTGTCTGTGTGAAAGAAGTATATCGGAAACCGCCGGGAATGTCAAGGGCCCCAAAGCATCCGGCAGCAGCCGGAATCGACAAGCCCCCTTATTTTGTTCACAAATTCGATACAAAATAATCGATAAAAAGATATTGATTTTTTCTGACAGATATGTTACAGTATTTTCGGATATCCAAGGGTATTCAACAATATCAAGGAGGTTTTATATGAAAGGATTCGCAATGTTAAAAATTGGCCAAACCGGCTGGATTGAGAAAGATGCACCGGTCTGCGGCCCCATGGATGCAATCTGTAAACCGATTGCATTGGCTCCGTGTACCTCCGACGTCCACACTGTATGGGCCGGAGCAATCGGTGACAGAAAAGATATGATTCTGGGCCACGAAGCCGTGGGAGAAGTGGTGGAAGTGGGCAAGCTGGTGAAGGATTTCAAGGTGGGCGACCGGGTCCTGGTCTCCGCCATTACGCCGGACTGGAACTCCCTACAGGCCCAGGAGGGCTTTGCCATGCACTCCGGCGGCATGCTCTCCGGCTGGAAATTCTCTAATTTCAAGGACGGCGTCTTTGGGGAGTATTTCCACGTCAACGATGCAGACGGCAACCTGGCCCTGCTGCCGGAGGGGATGGATTTGGGGGCAGCCTGCATGATCAGCGACATGGTGCCCACCGGGTTCCATGGCGCAGAGCTGGCGGATATTCAGTTCGGCGACAATGTTGCCGTCATTGGCATCGGCCCTGTGGGGCTGATGGCGGTGGCCGCCTCTGCCATTCGGGGCGCAGCCAACATCTATGCGGTGGGCTCCCGGAAAAACTGTGCGGATCTGGCCCTGGAATTTGGAGCAACCCAGGTTATCAACTACCGTCAGGGTGACATTGTGGAGCAGATTCTGGATTTGACCAAGGGCAAGGGCGTTGACCGGGTGGTGGTAGCCGGCGGCAACAACGATACCTTTGCCCAGGCCGTTCGGATGCTGAAGCCCGGCGGCGTAATCGGAAACGTCAACTACCTTGGCGAGGGCGACACCATTGGTCTGCCCCGGGTGGAGCTGGGATGCGGAATGGGCCACAAGAAGATTGTGGGCGGCCTGATGCCCGGCGGACGTCTGCGCTCCGAGCGGTTGGCCCGTCTGGTGCAAACCGGCCGTATCCATCCGGAGAAGCTCATCACCCATACCTTCCACGGTCTGGAAAATGTAGAGCCTGCCCTGATGCTGATGAAGGACAAGCCCGCCGACCTGATTAAGCCCCTGGTGCTGCTGTAAAGACCCACGTTTTCCCATGAACGAACCCCCCGCTGCACGCAGCGGGGGGCTTTCTCAAAGGCCGTATTCTGTTTTCAGGCGGGACAGAATTTCCGTACAGGCGCTTGTCACAAACCCGTCCATCTGCCCTTCGGTTAGATAGGGATATTCCCGGTCAAGGTGGTGGTTTTCTTCCAGATAGAAGGAAGTGATGTACTGCCGCCGGTTGTCAAAGGCATCCGGAGCAAATTCGCTCATAAAAACGTTCTGATAGCCTATCGCACCGGAATAAATCCGAAAGGCACGGAAATCCGGGTGCTGGCGCAGATACTTGTAATCCAGGTCATACCAGTCTTCTTTTGCACGGACAATCAGCCCCTGCAGGTCTGCCTGCCACTGGTCGGGGAAACGCTCTTGCAGTGCATTCACCACCTTGGCACTCCACAGCTGGTCGGTCAGCAGGTGGACAAGATATCCCAGGAAGAAGGAATTTTGCGCCGGGCTGTAGCTGGCGCGCTGCAACCGGGTAAAATACCGCTCCACAAACGCCGGAATGCAGATGTTCTTTGGGATGGAATGATCCACCCGGAAGTGGGAGACAATCACGCTGGGGGTAAATTCGCTCCAATCCTCATTGGGCACACCGCTGTCCGGAGCAATGTTACCCACCACAAAATCCACGGCGGACAGCTGTGGGAGACTGTCCAGCAGCCGGTCAGCAATCCGCAGATGCACCATCCAGGAAGCCATAGCTTTTCTCCTTTTTAATCGTTGCGCCTTCTGTTGTTGCCAAAGAGCACCAGCAGCCGCAGCAGCTGGGCCAGGGCGGCGGCAGTGGCGGCCACATAGGTCATGGCGGCGGCCCGCAGGGTTTTCCGGGCGCCGTTCAGCTCTTCCTCTGTCAGGATGTTGTTTTGCTCTATGGCCGCCAAAGCCCGGCGGCTGGCGTTGAACTCCACCGGCAGGGTCACCAGCTGGAACACCACGGACAGGCCGAAGCAGACAATTCCTAAGTTGATGAAGAAGTCAGAGGCGCTGCCCAGGGAGGAGAAGAGGATGCCCAGCAAAATCAGGGGCATGGCCATCTTGGAGCCAAAATTGGTGACGGGAATAATGGCCGCCCGGAGCTTGATGGGGGCATACCCCTGGGCATACTGCACCGCATGGCCCGCCTCGTGGCAGGCAACGCCGATGGCGGCGGTGGAGGTGCTGCCGTAGACGTCGTCCGAAAGGCGAATTACATTGGTGCTGGGGTCGTAGTGGTCGGTAAGATTGCCGCCGATGCGCTCAATCCGCACCCCGGAGACACCGTTGGCCCGGAGCACCCGCTGGGCGGCGTCTGCACCGGTGATTCCCCGGGCAGAAAACTGCTTGGAATACCTCCGGAAAGTGGTATTCACCCGGGCACTGGCCCAGAGGGACAGAATCAGGCAGGGCAGCACCAGATAGACATAAGTCCAGTCATATCCGTAATAATAAGGCATAAACCGCTCCTTTCCGGGGAAGAAAGTGGCAACTTCCCCAGATTATCTTTTTGACCTTATTATATCACAGTTTCGGGAAAAGACAAGAATTCCCCAGGGCAGTTTACAGGGAATGGATAAAATGTTCACATTTTGTTCATATACTGACGGTGGGAAACTGCTATACTGGAGCCGTAATCAATCGAATTCTGAGAGGGAGAAGACCATGGAAGATCCCAAAAAGAGACGGTATCTATACCTGATGCTCTCTGGCTTTGGAGCCATCAGCCTGAGCATCATTTTGTTTTTCTTTTTATACCGCATGCGGGGCATCGGCGAGGCGCTGAAGGGCGTTATGCAGATTCTTGCCCCCTTTGTCTATGGCGGTGTGGTGGCTTATCTGCTGCGGCCCATGTGCAACACCTACGAGCGTTTCCTGGAAAAGCACCTGCCGGAGAAGATGAAGCGGGCAGCCCCCGGGGCCGCCGTGTTCGGCGGCCTGCTGACAGGGCTGCTGCTGATTTACGCCCTGGCTGCCATGATTATCCCCCGGGTGCTGGACAGCCTGGTCACCTTGGGCAAGACGGTTCCCGGCCGGCTGGAAAATGCTCTGGCCTGGTTGGAAGAGACCTTTGGCGACAGCGAATACATGGGCGACGTATTCAACTTCTTCAATACCAGCTATGATAAGCTCTACCTCCAGGCGAGGGCCTGGGTGCAGGAGATTCTGCCCCAGCTCACTACCCTGGTGAGCAGCCTGGGCTCCAGCGTATACGGCGTGGCTCTGAACATCTATAACCTGGTTATCGGCCTGATTGTGGCTGTGTATGTGCTGTTCAGCCGGAAGCGCTTTGCCCGGCAGGCCACCCTGATTGTCCGCAGCATCTTCAATGAGCGCTGGGCCAATGCCATCTTGCGGGAGGTGGCCCAGGTGGACAGAATGTTCGGCGGCTTTATTGACGCAAAGATTCTGGACTCGGCGATTATCGGCATCCTGTGTTATTTTGGCTGCCTGATTCTGCACATGCCCAATACGCTGCTGATTTCCGTTTTTGTGGGAGTTACCAATATCATTCCCTTTTTCGGCCCGTTCATCGGTGCGGTTCCCTCCACACTGCTGATTCTCATTGAGAGTCCCATCCAGGCACTGTGGTTTGTGGTGTTTGTCATCGTGCTGCAGCAGCTGGACGGCAATGTTATCGGCCCCGGCATCATGGGCAACCGCATCGGCATTTCCGGCTTCTGGGTGATGTTCGCCATTATTTTCTTCGGCGGCATCTGGGGCCTGACGGGCATGATTGTGGGCGTGCCGCTGTTTGCCGTGATTTATGATTTGGTACGCAAGTTCGTCAAAATCGGCCTGAGCAAGCGGGGCGAGATGGCGCTGTGGGAGCAGTATGTGGCGGATTACCCCAACGAGGACACGCCGGACTCCGCCGACAGAGGCCAGTGGAACTGGGAAGAGGCCAAGCTGGGTGCCCAGCGGTTCTGGGCCAAGACCCGGGGCGGGCTGCAAACCCTGTGGGGCTGGTGCAAGGCCCTCTGGTCCCTGCTTCGGAAATGGGGCGCAGTCCTCTGGCGCTGGCTGAAGGTGGCTGCCCGGTGGTGCGCTGCCAAATGCAAGAGCCTGTCGGCAAAGGGCAAAAAATAAAAAACCATATGGGCAATACCCAGATATTGCCATAAAAAACCGCCGCAGCTTTCCTGCAGCGGTTTTTTCAAAAGAAAGAGGGAGAACGTTTTGAATTACGCAGAAATCAAGAATTGTGATATTGCCAACGGCCCCGGGGTTCGTGTCAGCCTGTTTGTCTCCGGCTGCACCCACCACTGCAAGGGCTGCTTCAACCAGGTGGCCTGGGATTTTGACTACGGCCAGCCCTTCACCCAGCAGACCGTGGAAAAAATTCTGGATATGCTGAAGCCGGACTATATCCGGGGGCTGACCCTGCTGGGGGGCGAACCCTTTGAGCCCCAGAACCAGGGGCCCATTGTGGCGCTGCTGCGGCAAATCAAAGAAAAAATGCCGGAAAAGAGCATCTGGGCCTTCTCCGGCTACCTTCTGGACCGGGATATCCTCTCCGGCCGCCTGGGGGACTGGGACACCACCCGGGAATATTTAAGTTACCTGGACGTACTGGTGGACGGCCCCTTTGTGGAGGAGAAGAAAAACCTGACCCTCCGGTTCCGGGGCTCCGAGAACCAGCGGGTCATTGATGTCCCTGCATCCCTGGCCCAGGACAGGATTGTTCTGTGGCAGGATTGGCAGGGAAACGGAAGGGGGATGAAGTGATGCAGATTCCGGTGAAAAAGCTGCGCCCCGGGGCCATGCTGCCTACCTTCGGCACCCAGGAGGCGGCGGGGGCAGACCTGTATGCCTGCCTGGAGGCCCCCATTGTCATTGCGCCGGGGAAGACCGCCTTTGTCCCCACGGGGCTGGCTATGGAGCTGCCCCGGGGATATGTGGGCCTGGTGTATGCCCGCAGCGGTCTGGCCTGTAAGCGGGATCTGGCCCCGGCCAACAAGGTGGGGGTTATCGACAGCGACTACCGGGGGGAATTTATGGTAGCTCTCCACAACCATGGGGAGCAGCCCCAGACCGTCTCCCAGGGGGAACGCATTGCCCAGCTGGTGGTCACCCCGGTGCTGATGCCCACCTATGTGGAGACGGACAGCCTCTCCGCCACCCAACGGGGGGAGGGGGGCTTCGGCTCCACCGGAAAATAACCCCTTAACCCTCCAGAGCGGCGCATTCCGCTGCCACACCGGCCTCGCAGGAGCGCATGGCCAGAATGGTCTTCTCCATCAGCTCTTCCAGTGTCCAGCCCAGCCGCTGGGCACCGGCCTGGATGACCTCCCGGGAGCATCCGGCGGCGAACTTCTTGTCCTTGTACTTCTTTTTCAGGCTGCTGACCTCCATATCCGATACGGATTTCGAGGGCCGCATCCTGGCAGCAGCGCCAATCAGGCCGGTGAGCTCGTCCACGGCGAACAGAACCTGCTCCATCTGGTGCACAGGCTCCACATCGCTGCACAGACCGTAGCCGTGGGAGCAGACCGCATGCACCAGCTCCGGCTCGGCGTGTATTTCCGCCAGCAGCTCCGGGGCCTTTTGGCAATGCTGCTGGGGGTACTTTTCAAAATCCACATCGTGGAGCAGGCCGCACAGTCCCCAGAAGTCCGCCTCCTCTCCGTAGCCCAGCTCCTGGGCATACCAGCGGATTACCCCCTCTACAGTCAGGGCGTGGAGCAGGTGGAAGGGCTCCCGGTTATATTTTTGCAGCAGGGCCAGTGCCTGCTGACGGGTGACGGCGGTTTTCATAGGATACACTCCTTTGTATTTTTTCGGCCCATTATAGTTTCTTCTTTTTTGTCTGTCAAGATTTTCCTATTCACAATATACTACATTGAGGTGACAGAGTATGCAAAATGTGCTGGATTACATCCGGTGGCGGGGAGACCTGTCCTTTGCCCAGGACCCGCTGAACGCCGTGGACTCGGTGATTTTCTCCAATCTTGTGTATATCCGCTACCCGGAGGAGCTGGTGACAGAGGGAAAGCTGACCCTGAGCCAGGTGCAGCAGGCCATAGAGCAGCGGGCGGACGGTGCCCAGTTGGGCCATCCCCATCAGCTGGAGCTGCTCCGGGCCGCCGCCGCTTCCCGGCGGTTCGGCGGGGTGCGGTTGGCCCAATTCCGCAATGAATTCATCCCGGAAGAGGATACCCAGTTTGCGGCTCTGGCCAATCTGCTGGATGACGGCACCCTGGTGGCAGCCTTTCGGGGGACGGACAATACCCTGGTGGGGTGGAAGGAAGATTTCAACATGAGCTTCCAGGAGGCTGTGCCCGCCCAGCGTCTGGCGGTGGCCTATATCCGGATGCTCTACGAAACCTATGCCCTCCCCATGTATGTCTGCGGCCATTCCAAGGGCGGCAATCTGGCCATGTATGCAGCGGCCATGAGCAGCCCGGAGATTCGGCAGCACATCCGGGGGGTGTACAACAACGACGGCCCCGGCTTCCGGGAGGAGATGCTCTCCACCCCCGGCTATCTGGAAATGGTGCCGCGGATTCACACCTTTGTGCCCCAGTCCTCCATCATCGGTATGCTTATGGAGCATGCGGAGCCCTACCGGGTTATCAAAAGCACCCAGGTGGGCATCCTGCAGCACGATGTCTTCACCTGGGAGGTGGAGGGGAAATCCTTCATCCCCGTGGAAAAGCTGACACCGGATGCCAAATTCGTCAATGCCACCATCCGTGGCTGGCTGATGAGCATGGATTTGCAGGAGCGCAACCAGATGGTGGATGCCCTGTTTCAGCTGCTGTCCTACGGCAATGTGGAGCGGGCGGCGGACATTTTCCAGCCCAAAAACATCCGCCAGTACATGAAGCTCATCAGCACCGATGACAATATCCGCCGCATCCTCACAGAGGAATTTGCCAGCCTGATTGACGCAGCCAAAAACGCTGCAGTTCCCCAGGAGGACACAGAGCAGTAGCTTACCGGCAGCCGGAGTCCCCATTCAGGGTCACGGCTGCCGCCTTAATGCAGGGCGGAAAAATCCTTCGGCCAAATCCACAAAAGGAAAAACAGGGGATTGGAATTTTTGCACAGTTTCATCCCTTGCTTTTTTGGAGAAAATGGCATAAAATCAAACGATAGATTGTATATTCCTGCTGCCCGCAGAGGCGGCGGAAAGAGGGGTAGTTTATGAGCGGGGTAATCAACGTCCCGGAGATTTTTGGCAGCGACGTGTTCAATGAGGCCACCATGAAGCAGCGCCTCAGCGCCCAGGTATACAGCGCCTGGCACACCTGCATCGATACCGGTGCAGAGCTGCAGCTGGAAACGGCCAACGCCATCGCAGAGGCTATGAAGGACTGGGCCATTGAAAAGGGAGCCACCCACTATACCCACTGGTTCCAGCCCATGACCGGCATCACGGCAGAGAAGCACGACTCCTTTATCTCCCCCACGGGAGACGGCCGGGTGATTATGGAATTCTCCGGCAAAGAGCTGGTGCGGGGAGAGCCGGATGCCTCCTCCTTCCCCTCCGGCGGTCTGCGGGCCACCTTCGAGGCCCGGGGCTACACCGCCTGGGACCCCCGCTCCTGCGCCTTTGTGAAGGACGGCAGTTTGTATATCCCCACCTGCTTTTTCTCCTACAACGGCGAGGCGCTGGACAAAAAAACACCGCTGCTGCGCTCTATCGAGGAGGTTTCCCGGGAGGCGGTGCGGATTCTGCGGCTCTTCGGCGATACCGAGACCAAGCGGGTTATCACCTGCGTAGGCGCCGAGCAGGAGTATTTCCTGCTGCCCAAGGACCTCTACGCCCAGCGGGAGGATTTGCGCATCACCGGCCGCACCCTGTTCGGTGCCCAGCCCCCCAAGGGGCAGGAGTTGGATGACCACTATTTCGGCACCATCCGCACCCGGGTTTCCAGTTTTATGAAGGATTTGGATGAGCAGCTGTGGCGGCTGGGCATCCTCTCCAAGACCAAGCACAACGAGGGGGCCCCCTGCCAGCATGAGCTTGCCCCCATCTATACCGATGCCAACAACGCCTGCGACAGCAACCAGCTGATTATGGAGATTATGAAAAAGTGTGCCGCCAAGCACAACCTGGTGTGCCTGCTCCACGAAAAGCCCTTCGCCGGTGTCAACGGCTCCGGCAAACACAACAACTGGTCCCTATCCACCGATACCGGAAAGAATCTGTTCAGCCCCGGCAAGACCCCCCGGCAGAACGCCCAGTTTCTGGTGTTCCTGGCGGCCTTCATCCAGGGCGTGGACGAATATCAGGATTTCCTCCGCTGCACCGTGGCCTATGCCGGCAATGATCACCGTTTGGGAGCCAGCGAAGCCCCTCCGGCCATTGTCTCTGTTTTCCTGGGGGATGAGCTGAACGGAGTGGTGCAGTCCATTATCCACGGCACCAACTACCAGGAGCCGGGGAAGAGCGTTCTGCGCATCGGCGTGGACGGTATCCCCGCCATTCCCCAGGACACCACCGACCGTAACCGCACCAGCCCTCTGGCCTTCACCGGTAACAAGTTTGAGTTCCGTATGCTGGGCTCCTCCCAGTCCGTGGCGGGCCCCAATATTGCCCTGAATACCATTATGGCCGAGCAGCTGTGCCGCTTTGCCGATGCCCTGGAGGGGGCAGAGGATTTCGAGGCCACCTTGCAGCAGATTGTCAGCCGGGCCCTGAGCCAGCACCAGCGGGTAATCTTCGACGGAAACGGCTACGCCGGGGAATGGAAGCAGGAGGCCGCCCGCCGGGGCCTGAGCAACTATCCCTCCACCGCCGAGGCGCTGCCCTCCTATGTCAGCGACAAGAACATCGATTTGGTGGTGCGGCACGGCATCTTCAACGAATCGGAGTTCCGGGCCCGCTATTGTATTCACCTGGAATCCTACCGCAAGGTGGTGAACATCGAGGCCAGAACCATGCTGGACATGGCCACCCACCAGATTCTCCCCGCTGCCTCCGCCTATGCCAAGGAGCTGTGCGATGCCGCTGCCGCCAAGAAGGCCATGGGCGCACCCTGCCGCAGTGAGCTGGATTTGATTGAGCAGCTGTCCCGGAATCAGGATGCCCTCTATGCCCGCCTGCAGCAGCTGACGCAGGAGCTGAAGGCCATCCCCGCCGACCCCAAAGAGGCGGCCCAGTATTGCCGCCATGTGGTGATTGCCTCCATGGATGCCATCCGGGCCAGTGCCGACCGGCTGGAAGAGCTCACCGCCAAGAAATACTGGCCCTTCCCCACCTATTCCGACCTGCTGTTTTACTAAGAGCAAAAAATCCCGGACCGGGCAGCAAACCGCTGCAAGGTCTGGGATTTTTCATTCCGGGAAGGGGCGGTATCACCGCACGGCTTGCTCCTGCTGCTTCACCAGCCGGACCACCACGCCGGAAAGCAGAAGCAGGGCAATCAGATTGGGAATGGCCATCATGCCGTTGAAGGTTTCGGCAATGTCCCACAGCAGCCCCAAATCCATGGTGGCCCCCACAATGGACACCAGAGAGTAGACCACCAGGAAGGGCTTAACCGCCTTGCTGCTGAAAATGAATTCCACGCACCGGGAGCCGTATAGTCCCCAGCTGATAATGGTGGAGAAGGCAAAGCAGCACATGGACACCGCCGTGAAAAGGGAGACCCAGCTGCCATAGCTGGCAACGAAGCCGGAGATGGTCAGCTCGGCCCCCGCCGCCTGACCGTAGTTCACAGGCACACCGCTGCACAGAATTACCAGAGCAGTCATGGTGCAAATGACGATGGTATCCATGAATACCTCGAAAATGCCGAAATAGCCCTGCTGCACGGCATCGTCGGTATCAGAGCAGGCGTGGGCAATGGAGCCGGTGCCGAGACCGGCTTCGTTGGAGAAAATGCCCCGGGAGACACCCTTTTTCAGGCTGAGGAACAGGGAGCCCACCAGTCCGCCGGTAATGGCCTGGGGCTGGAAAGCCCCCTGGAAAATCATCTTGAACACACCGGGCACCTGCTGCCAGTTGATGACAATAACGCCGATGGAGAGCAGAATATACAGCAGCGCCATAAAGGGCACCAGCTTTTCCGTCACCTGGCCGATTCGCCGGATGCCGCCCAGCAGCACCACCGACACCAGAAGGGCAATGAGAATGCCAATCATCCATTTCATCACCACAGCCTGGTGAGCATCAATCAGGCCAAAGCTGGTCAGCGCCGTGTCAACGGAGGAGACAATGGTGTTCACCTGGGTGGCGTTTCCGGTGCCGAAGACGGTGAGCACACCAAACAGGGCATACAGGGAGGCCAACCAGCCCCATTTGGGGCCCAGGCCGTTTTTGATGTAGTACATGGGGCCGCCGATGTATTCCCCCCGGGCGTTCTTTTCCCGATAGTGGATGGCCAGTACCACCTCGGAGAATTTGGTGCACATCCCCAGAAAGGCAGAGCACCACATCCAGAACACCGCCCCGGGGCCGCCGATGGCCAGAGCACCGGCCACACCGGCCACGTTGCCGGTGCCTACGGTACCGGCCAGCGCGGTGCATACCGCCTGGAAGGGGCTGATGGCTCCCTCCCGGGAGTCCCTCTTGTCCAGCACCTTGCCTAGGGTGCAGCCCATGGCCCTGCCGAATTTGCGCACCTGAATCACCCGGGTGCGAATTGTGAGCAGAAGCCCCACACCCACAATGCAGATAATGGCGGGGACGCCCCAGATAAACCCGTTCAGGGCCTTGTTAACGGTTACAATCCAATCCAGCATGGCTCACCGGAACGCTTTCAGTGCATTGTCCTGGGCGGCAATTACCTGGTCGCACCATGCGTCAAACGCCGGGTCCTCCTGCTGCAGCTCCGGGTGGGTCATTACGTTGGCAATGGCCTCTGCCACGCCCTGCTCAAAGCGAACCGTGGGCCGGAAGTCCGGCACGGCGGCTTTCAGCTTCCGGTTGTCGAAAACCACGGAGTTGGCCTTGTCGCCAATCAGGGAGCCCAGCATATCATACTTGCCGGTGGCCGCCAGGAAATAGGAGGAGACGTAATAGGGCTTCAGCTCCACCCCCAGGCAGCGGGCAATGGTGGAATAGATTTGGTTCCAGGTCAGGGTTTCGTCATTGGTAATCTGGAAGGCCTCGCCGATGGCGTGGGGATTGCCCATCAGGCCCACATAGCCCTTGGCAAAGTCGGTGTTGTGGGTCATGGTCCACAGGCTGGTGCCGTCGCCGTGGATGATAACGGGCTTGCCCTCCAGCATCCGCTTGAGCACCTGGAAGCTGCCCTTGTCGCCGTGAACCCCCAGAGGTACGCTCCGGTTGTCATAGGTGTGGCTGGGGCGGATGATGGTCACGGGGAACTGCTGCTCCCGGTAGGCCTTCATCAGCACCTCCTCACAGGCAATCTTGTTGCGGGAATACTGCCAGTAGGGGTTGGCCAGTGTGGTGCCCTCGGTAATCCGGTAGTCTGCCCCCGGCTTGTGATAGGCAGAAGCAGAGCTGGTATACAGGTACTGCTTCGTCTTTCCGGAGAACAGGCGGATATCCCGCTCCACCTGCCGGGGCTCAAAGCCGATGAACTGACACACGCAGTCAAATTGCAGCCCCTGGATGGCCTGCTGTACGGCGGCCTCCTCGTTCATATCCGCCTGAATCCAGTGGATGCCGGCGGGAGTCTCTGCCCGGCGGGAGCCCCGGTTGAGCAGGTATACCTCCCAGCCGGACTGGCAAAGCAGCCGTGTAATTGCCATGCTGATGGTGCCGGTTCCGCCAATCATTAAAACCTTCATGATTCTGCCTCCTGCATAAAAATAGACCCCTCCATGTTACCAGATTCTACGCCATCCGTCAATAAAAATTGCCTTGACGGTGTGGTTTTCGGGTGATAGGATGAAAATGGGCGGGTATATGAAGCTCTCTCCCCATATGGCGGCATCCGCAAAATCAAGAACGCCCGAGAATCCCCCCTTTTTGCATCTAAAAAGTTCGGCGCCTGGGCAAAGGCAATGCTCTGCCGCCCCCACCGGGAGCGGATGTAAGGGGAGATTCCCGGCGGCAAGGGGGAATTGGGCATTGTACCGCAAACGCAGCAAAAACGCAACCTGCGAGAGCTTGTCTTTGGGAAGAAAATCGCCTACACTGTCAGCGGAGGTGTTTCAAAATGATTTTTTCGGAAAAATTACAGTTACTCCGGAGAAGCAAGGGGCTGACCCAGGAAAATCTGGCAGAAAAATTGGATGTATCCCGGCAGGCAGTGGCAAGGTGGGAATCGGGGCAGGCCTATCCCGACATCGGCAATCTGATTGCAGTCAGCAGACTGTTCCATGTGACGGTGGATTACCTGGTGAAGGACCAGGCCTGTGCAGTGAGCTGCATCAACGGTGCTTCCCGGGATATTGAGAAGCTGGTGGCATTTCGCCTGGAAGCCAATGTCCATACCTACGCTGCCTATATGAATGCGGTGGATTCCACAAGACTGGATTCCCACGATTTTTCCTATCAGAGCGGGGCTTACACTTACCACGATACCTATGTGGGCGGCGAACAGTTTGCCGGGGAAGAGGCCATCTGGTATCAGGGGAAATCCCAATATGCCATGAATTATATGGGCCGGGTTCTGGGGCAGCGGTTCAGCGGGGATTTCCTGAAAGAAGCGCTGCGCAGGGCGGACAGAAAAATGCCCTACAGAGGCCCGGAATATTATCAGGCAGGGGAATATACCTATAAGTGCAATGTGGCCGGGGATTTCAGCTGGTTCCAGGGCTATGAGGAAATTTACTGCGGCGAAGAAAAAGTGTTTGAATGTTATTTCCATGGGGGAATCACCAAATAAACCGTCTGGGCACTCCGGCAAACGCCGGGGTGCTGAGCATGGCGGAAAACCCCAAATGGGGTTTTCCGCCAAACTTTTGCAGTCCGCTGCGCGCACGTCTTGTGCGCCTATGGCGCACAAGACGCACACTTGCGGCCTGAGAAGTATTTTCTGCCAGGTACACGCCCCGGCAGAAAATGATTTGACTTTATTTGCCGACTACCGTCGGCAAACTCTGCGAGGCTTTTTGACAGACTGGGCACCCCGGCGTTTGCCGGGGTGCTTTTGTATGTGCGGGAATATCCAAAAATGATTCCCTTTGTGTGAAAGAAAAACTTGCATTTTCCCTGCTTTCCAGATATAATAAAACGAATATTCTTATAATTATCGTGCAAGAGGTTTTGTAGTGTATCTAAAATCTTTGGAATTGCAGGGCTTTAAGTCCTTCCCGGACAAGACCCTCATTCGGTTCGGCGACGATATCACCGCCATCGTCGGCCCCAACGGCTCCGGAAAATCCAATATTTCCGATGCCATATTGTGGGTTTTGGGGGAACAAAGTACCAAAACCCTCCGGGGCGCCAAAATGGAGGACGTGATTTTCGGCGGTACCCAGAAGCGCAGTGCCGTGGGCTTTGCCGAGGCTACCCTGACCCTGGACAATACCGATAGGGCCCTGGCCTATGATGCCGACGAGGTGATGGTCACCCGCCGCTATTACCGCAGCGGGGACGGAGAATACTATATCAACAAGCAGTCCGCCCGGCTCAAAGACATCAACGAGCTGTTTATGGACACCGGCCTGGGCCGGGAGGGCTATTCCAACATCGGTCAGGGACGTATCGATGAAATCCTGTCCCTGAAAAGCAACGACCGCCGGGAAATCTTCGAGGAGGCTGCCGGTATTTCCAAATACCGCCACCGCAAGGAAGAGACCGAGCGCAAGCTCGCCCAGACCGAGGACAATCTCCTGCGTATTGGAGACAAGGTATCGGAGCTGGAGTTGCAGCTGGAGCCCCTGAAGGTGCAGTCCGAAAAGGCCAGAAGGTATCTGGAATTGAAGGACGAGCTCAAGGGGGTGGAGGTTGCCGTCTGGCTGGACAGCCTGGACAAGCTCTCCGCTGCCGCCAAGAAGGCCGAGGAGGACTATGCCTCTGCCTCCTTCGTTCTGCAGCAGGCCCATGACGACCTGGACAGGCTCTATGCCCAGGCAGAGGAGCTGGGCGGCGCTCTGCGCCAGAAGGATGCAGACCTGGAAACCCTCCGGGTCAAGGTGAATATGTTCCAGTCCACCCACCAGCAGCTGGACGGCCAGATGGCCGTGCTCCGGGGCAATGTGGAAAACAACAACGCCAATATTCAGCGAATCGAAGAGGAGCTCCAAGGCCAGGAGGACCGCTCCGGCGGCATCGTGGCACAGATTGCCCAGGCCGAGAGCCGAATCGCCCAGGTGGACGACACCATAGCCTCCGGGAACAAAGAGCTGGAGCGGCTGCAGCAGGAGCTTGCCGCCATTACAGCCAGTGCCCAGGGAATGACCAAGCGCTTCTTGGAGCTGCGCAGTCAGGAGTCCACCCTGGCCGCAGACATTGCAGGCCGGGAGGCAGATGCCCGGGGCCTGGAAGAGAGCATCGGCCAGAATTCCCAGCGCCTGGAGGAGCTGAAGGGCGACCTCTCCTCCGGCGCAGCCCGGCTCAGTCAGGCCCGGGATTCCCTGACCCAGGCCCAGAAGCAGCTGCAACAGGCCAGAGAGCAGGTTACAGCGGCCAACAATACCATCTCCGGCTATGCCCTGCGCCAGTCCTCCCGGGCCAAACGGGTGGAGGATGCCCAGCAGCATCTGCGGGAGCTTACCAGCAAGCTGGATTCCGTCACCGCCAGGGCCAAGGTGTTCCGGGCCATGGAGCGGGACTTTGAAAATTACCAGAAATCCGTCCGCATGGTGATGCAGGAGGCGGAGCGGGGGCGGCTGCCCAATGTACACGGCCCGGTGTCCCGGCTGATCCGCACCCAGGACGAATACACCGTGGCCATTGAAATCGGACTGGGAGCCGCCATGCAGCAAATCGTGGTGGGCAGCGAGTCCGACGGCAAGGCCGCCATCTCCTTCCTGAAACGCACCGGCGGCGGCCGGGCTACCTTCCTGCCCCTTACCGGCATCCAGGGAAGACTCCTGCAGGAGACCGGCCTGGAAGGCTGCCGGGGCTTTGTGGGCATTGCCTCCGGCCTGGTCAGCTGCGACAAGACCTACCGGGGCATTGTGGATAATCTGCTGGGCAGAACCGTCATTGTCCAGGATATGGATGCGGCCATTGCCATGTCCCAGAAATACCGCAGCCGCTTCAAGATTGTCACCCTGGACGGTCAGGTGATGAACCCCGGCGGCTCCATGACCGGCGGCTCCGTCAACAAGGATTCCGGCATTCTCTCCCGGGCCAACGAGCTGGAAAAGCTGACGGCCCAGGAAAAGCAGCTGCAAACCGATATTCTTACGGCCCAGGCCGAGCACACCGAGGCCAAGCGCCAGTACGACCAGGTGGAATTCCAGCTCTCCGCCGCCCGGGACCAACTCCGGGAGGCAGAGGACCAGGTGCTGCTCCTCCAGGGTCAGGAAAAGCAGTACCAGGTGATGGTGGATGCCATCGCCGAGGCAGAGCAGTCCGCCCGCCGGGAGCAGGAGAGCCTGCAAAATCGCACCCAGACCGACCGGGAGCGCTGCGCCGCCCAGCGGGCCAAGCTGGGGGTGCTGAGCCAGCAGCTCACCCAATGCCGCAGTGATATTGCCCTGCTGGAGGGCAGCCAGACCGAGACGGTGGAGGCCACCGCCGCTGTCAACGACCGAATCACCGGCCTGAAAACCGAGCTTGCCGCCCTGGAGGCGGAGCGGGGCACGGCCCAGTCCCACATTGAGGATTTGAAGAGCCTGCGCACCGCCATGGAAGGGGACAGGGAAAAGAAGCTGACCCTGGCCAACTCCATCCGGGAGGATACCCAGCGGCTGAACGGCCAGATTTCGGAGCTTTTGGCCCGCCAGCAGGAGAACGATGCCCAGGCCCGGGATATGAACGCCCAAATGGAATTGGCCGTTGCCGACCGGGCACAGACCGAGGCATCCAAGACCCTCTCCCAGCGGGAGGCCCAGGAGAAGAGCAAGGATATCCTGAACATGGAGCGTGCCTGTGCTCTGCTGGAGCAGAAGAAGGTCACCTCCTCCATGGAGGAAAAGCAGATTATCGACAAGCTGTGGGATTCCTACGGCCTGACCCCCAGCACCGCCAAGGAATTCCGGGGGGAAATCGAGTCCATCACCGCCGGAAACCGGCGCATTGGTGAGCTGAAGCGGAAGATTGCCGCCCTGGGCACCCCCAACCTGGGAGCCATCGAGGAATATGCCCGGGTGAACGAGCGCTACAGCTATCTGGCCGCCCAGCGGGACGATGTGCTGACCTCCAAGCGGGAGCTGGAGGGGATTATCCGGGATATCACCAAGGAAATGACCACCATTTTCGTCACGGAATTCCAGAAGATTGACCACTATTTCGGCGAGGTGTTTGCCGAGATGTTCGGCGGCGGCAAGGGTCAGCTGATTTTGGAGGATCCGGAAAATCCCCTGACCTGCGGCATCGAAATCCGGGTGCAGCCCCCCGGAAAGCAGGTGAAGACCATCACCCTGCTCTCCGGCGGAGAGAAGGCCTTCGTGGCGACGGCACTGTATTTCTCCATCCTGAAGGTGCGGCCCACCCCCTTCTGCCTGCTGGACGAAATCGATGCCGCCCTGGACGACCGGAACGTGGAGCGCTTCGCCCACTATATGCATAACCTCAGCCAAAAGACCCAGTTCATCGTCATCACCCACCGCCGGGGCACCATGGAGGCATCCAATGTGCTCTACGGCGTTACCATGCAGGAGCAGGGCGTTTCCAGCCTGCTGCGGCTGGATTTGAACCAGATGACCGAAATGCTGGGCATTGGAGAATAAACCGAAAGGAAGAGATACCATGGGATTTTTTGATAAAATCAAGCAGGGCCTGGCCAAAACCAGAGAGGCCATTACCGATACCTGGAATGATGTCTTCTCCGCCTCTGAGTTGGACGATGACTTCTATGACGAGCTGGAGGAGAGCCTGATTCTGGCAGACCTGGGCATGGAAACCGCCTCCAAGGCCACCCAGCGCCTGCGCCAGGCGGTGTCTGCCAAGCACATCCGCCAGGCGGATGAGGCCCGGGAGGAGCTGCGCAGCATCCTGGTGGATATGCTCAACGTGGGCGACCCGGAGCTGAAGCTGAAAACCCTGCCCAGCGTGATTCTGGTGATTGGCGTCAACGGTGTGGGCAAGACCACCACCATCGGCAAAATTGCCAAGCAGCAGGTGGATGCAGGGAAAAAGGTAATGCTGGTGGCAGCGGATACCTTCCGGGCTGCCGCTGCCGACCAGCTGGAAATCTGGGCAGAGCGCAGCGGTGCCTCCATTGTCCGCCAGCATGAGGGGGCGGACCCCGCCTCTGTGGTGTACGACGGCATCCAGTCCGCTCTGGCCAAGGATTCCGACGTGATTATCATCGATACCGCCGGACGGCTGCACAACAAGGTGAACCTGATGAACGAGCTGAATAAAATTCGGCGAATCGTTGACCGGGAGCTGCCCAGAGCCTGCAAAGAGGTTCTGCTGGTGCTGGACGGCACCACCGGCCAGAACGGTCTGATTCAGGCCAAGCAGTTCAAGGAGGTTGCCGGTGTCACCGCCATTGCCCTGACCAAGCTGGACGGCACCGCCAAGGGCGGCATCGTCATTGCCGTGGCGGATGTGCTGCAAATTCCGGTGAAGTTCATCGGGGTAGGGGAGCAGGAGGACGATTTGATGCCCTTCGTTGCGGAAGATTTTGTGAAGGCACTGTTTTAAGGAGCAAATATGAAGGTTGTATTGGCAAGCAAAAACAAGCATAAATTAGAGGAAATCAGCAAGATTACCCAGAAGTTCGATATGGAGCTGGTGCTGGAATCCCAGCTGGGTGTGGACATCGATGTGGAGGAGACCGGCTCCACCTTCGAGGAAAATTCCTATCTGAAGGCCGAGGCGGTGATGAAGGCCACGGGCCTTCCGGCTTTGGCCGACGACTCCGGCATCGCCGTGGATGCCCTGAATGGGGAGCCGGGCATCTATTCCGCCCGCTATGGCTTTGACGACAGCCTGGACGACTGGGGGCGGCTTCAGCTTCTGCTGAAAAACACCGAGCAGGTGCCGGACGATAAGCGACAGGCAAAATTCGTCTGCGTGATTACCCTGGTTACTCCCCAGGGCCAGACCATCCAGGCCAGAGGAGAGGTGCATGGGACACTGCTGCGGGCCCCTGCCGGAGAAAATGGCTTCGGCTATGACCCCATCTTCTACTATCCCCCCCTGGGCAAGTCCCTGGCCCAGGTGACGGCGGAGGAAAAAAATAAGGTCTCCCACCGGGCAAATGCATTGAAGGTGTTTTACGAAAAACTGAAGGAGGCAGGCTATGCTGACAAGTAAGGAACGGGCGGAGCTCCGTGCCCAGGCCAACCCCATAGAGACAACCCTGATGGTTGGCAAAAGCGGTGTCACCGAGGCGGTAATCGCCGAGGCGGAAAATTTGCTCACCGCCAGAGAGCTGGTGAAGGGCAAGGTGCTGGAGGGCGCATTGCTGTCCCCCCGGGAGGTCAGCGATGCCATTTGCCAGGCCACCGGCGCAGAGGGAATTGCCTGTGTGGGCTCGAAATTTGTGATTTACCGGTTCAGCGAGAAGTGCCAGCAGGAGCGCAACCAGACCGGCCGTGCCAAGCGGAAGGTGACCCCGGTCAGCAAGGCAGACCCGGTGCGCAAGGGCATCCGTGCCCGCCGTCAGGCGGAGAAAAAGGTGCGGGAGCAGCGCAACGCCTACTTCCGGGAGCAGGCCATTGAGAAGGCCATCGAGCGGGACCGGGAGAAGCAGCTCCGCAAGGGAGAAAAATAACACACCCAGAGGGGAGGACAGGCTATGGAACACATTGGAATTTTCGGCGGCAGCTTCAACCCGCCCCACATTGGCCACATCCGGGCAGCCCAGAGCGCCGCACAGCTGCTGGGGCTTACAAAGGTGCTGCTGATTCCGGCCTGTCAGGTTCCCCATAAAGAGCCGGCCGCCGGCGACCCCACACCCTGCCAGCGGCTGGATATGGTGCGCCTGGCGGCAGCCCCTTACCCGCTGCTGGAGGTTTCGGATTTGGAAGTCCGCCGGGCGGGTAAAAGCTACACCTGGGATACCATCCGGGCCCTGCAAGGGCAGTATCCCGGTGCGAAATTCACGCTGCTGCTGGGCTCGGATATGTTCTGCGGCTTCCACCGGTGGCTTCATGCGGACAGCATTGTCCAGGAGGCGGACCTGGCCGTTCTGTCCCGGGGAGAAAAGCGGGAGGCGCAGGAGGTGGCCCAGGCCATGGAGCCTTTGCTGGCCCGGGGAGTTCCGGTGACGGTGGTGCCGAACCCCGTTACGGAGATTTCCTCCACCCAGCTGCGCCGCCTTCTGGCCTTTGGCTGCGGAGAGGAATTCCTGCCCCAGGGCGTGGCGGCCTATATCCGGGAAAACCGGCTCTACGATACGGCGGCCAACTGGAAGCAGCTGCCCATGGAGCAGCTGGAGCCCATTGTGGTCCGGCTGCTGAACCCCAACCGGGTGAAGCACGTCCTGGGCTGCCGGGACACCTGCATTGCCCTGGCGCAAAAATGGGGGGCGGACGAAACCGATGCCGCCCGGGCGGGGCTGCTGCACGACATTACAAAGGCCCTGGACGGCCCCCTGCAGTTGACATTGTGCAGGGCCTATGGTAAAATTTTAGACGATTTTTCCCGAAAATATCCCAAAACCCTCCATGCCCTCACAGGCAGTATGGTGGCCCAGCGGATTTTTGGGGAGAACGCACAGGTTGTGGCAGCCATCCGCAGCCACACCACCGGCAAGGCCGATATGAACCTGCTGGAAACCATTGTATATGTGGCGGATTACATGGAGCCGAACCGGGACTTCCCCGGGGTAGAGCGTCTGCGGGCCCTGGCCTTTTCAGATTTGAGGGCGGCGCTGCGGCTGGGACTGGAAACCACCCTGGAGCATCTGAAAAACCAGGGCTGTGAGGTCTCGCCGGAATCCATGGCCGCATTGGAATATTTGAACCGCCTTGAAGGAGAAAAAGCTATGCTAACACCCAAAGAGATTGCCTATGAAGTAACCCGCTGCCTGGATTCCAAGAAGGGCATGGATATCAAGCTGCTGAAAATCGGCAAGGTCAGCAGCCTTGCAGATTATTTCCTGATTTGCACCGGCACCTCCAACACCCACGTTAAGACCCTGTGCGACTACGCAGAGTACACCATGGAGCAGCTGGGCGAGCCCATGCTGGGCCGGGAGGGCCACCGGGGCAACAGCTGGGAGCTGCTGGACTTTGGCTCCATTGTTGTCCATGTATTCACGGAGGAAGCCCGGAAGTTCTATGATTTGGAGCGGCTGTGGGCGGATGCCGAAGCAGTGAACCTGAACGAAATCATTATCGCCGAATAAGGCGGTTTTAGGAAGGACTGTTCATCATGAACTACGATTTTGCAGAAATCGAGCAAAAGTGGCACAAATACTGGCAGGAGCATGATACCTTCCACACCGATGTGTGGGATTTCTCCAAGCCCAAGTATTATGTGCTGGATATGTTCCCCTATCCTTCCGGTGTGGGCCTCCATGCCGGTCACCCAGAGGGTTATACCGCAACGGATATCATGTCCCGGATGAAGCGGATGCAGGGCTATAACGTGCTGCACCCCATGGGCTATGACTCCTTCGGCCTGCCCGCCGAGCAGTACGCCGTGTCCACCGGCCACCACCCCGACGGCTTTACCCAGGAGAATATCAAGACCTTCTCCAAGCAGCTCCAGGAGCTGGGCTTTGACTACGACTGGTCGAAGATGATTGCCACCTCCGACCCCTCCTTCTATAAGTGGACCCAGTGGATTTTCAAAAAGCTCTACCAGGCAGGCTATGCCAAGCGCATTGAGATGCCTGTCAACTGGTGTGAAGAGCTGGGCACCGTGCTTTCCAACGATGAGGTCATCGACGGCAAGTCCGAGCGGGGCGGCTACCCGGTTGTGAAGAAGAATATGATGCAGTGGGTCATTGACCAGCCCGCCTTTGCAGAGAAGCTGCTGGAAGGACTGAATGAAATCGACTGGCCCGAATCCACCAAGGAAATCCAGCGCAACTGGATTGGCAAGTCCACCGGCGTAGAGGTGGATTTCCGGCTGGTGGGCGGCGGCGACTTCTCCATCTACACCACCTGCATTGAGACCATCTATGGCATCACCTTCATGGTGCTGGCACCGGATGGGAAGATTGTCCAGGATTTGATGGACCGGGTGGAGAACCGGGAAGAAGTGCAGGCCTACATTGACGAGACTGTGAAAAAGAGTGACATGGACCGCACCGAGCTGAACAAGGGCAAAACCGGCTGCCCCCTGAATGGCGTGTATGCCATCAACCCCGTCAACGGCAAGCAGGTGCCGGTGTTCATCGGCGATTTCGTCCTGGCAAGCTACGGCACCGGTGCGGTGATGGCAGTGCCCAGCCACGACCAGCGAGACTTCGAGTATGCCATTGCCCACAATATCCCCATGATTCAGGTAATTGAGGGCCGGGACGTGTCCCAGTGCGCCTTTGAAAAGCAGGACTATCTGGGCAAGGGCTGCCACCTGGTCAATTCCGAGGAGTTCACCGGCCTGACCGTGGAGGAAGCCAAGGAAGCCATTACCGAAAAGCTGGAAAAGATGGGTGTCGCCCGCCGGAAGGTGAACTATCACTTCCGGGAGTGGATTTTTGCCCGCCAGCGCTACTGGGGCGAGCCGGTTCCCTGCGTGTACACCCAGGACGGCAAGATTTATTTCGTCCCCGATGAAGAGCTGCCGGTGATTCTGCCGGAGTTGGAGGATTACAAGGGCAAAAACGGCCAGGCCCCCCTGGAAAATGCCACCGAATGGAAGCAGTATGATGCCCATGGCATCAAGGGCACCCGGGAGACCTCTACCATGCCCGGCTCCGCCGGTTCCTCCTGGTACTATATGCGCTATATCGACCCCAAGAACGACAAGGAGTTCTGCAACCAGGAGCTGCTGAAGCACTGGATGCCGGTTGACCTGTATGTGGGCGGCCCGGAGCACGCTGTGGGCCACCTGATGTACTCCCGGATATGGAACCGGTTCCTCTATGACCAGGGCCTGTCCCCGGTGAAGGAGCCCTTCCGGAAGCTGGTGCACCAGGGCATGATTCTGGGTGAGAACGGCATCAAGATGGGCAAGCGCTTCCCGGAATATGTGGTCAACCCCAGCGATATTGTCCGGGAGTACGGTGCCGATACCCTGCGGCTGTATGAGATGTTCATGGGCCCCCTGGAGGTTTCCAAGCCCTGGAGCGCCCAGGGCGTTGCCGGTGCCAAGAAGTTCATCAACCGTGTTTGGAATTTCTTCACCGAGAGCGCCAACATCACCCGGGAAAATGACGGCAAGCTGACCAAGATTTATCACCAGACCGTGAAGAAGGTCACCTCCGACTTTGAATCCCTGGGCTTCAATACCGCCATTGCCCAGATGATGGTCTTTGTCAACGAGGTCTATAAAAACGGCACCTGCCCCCAGGAATATGCCGAGGGCTTCGTGAAGATGATTTCCTGCATTGTCCCCCATGTGGGCGAGGAGATGTGGCAGCTCCTGGGCCATGACAATACCATTGCCTATGAGCCCTGGCCCACCTACAGCGAGGAAAAGTGCAAGGATCAGGAGGTCACCATGGCCGTCCAGATTAACGGCAAGATGCGTGGCACCGTGGTGATGGATGCCGACCTGGACAATGACACCGTGGTAAAAAATGTGCTGGCCGACGAGAAAATTGCCCGCTTCCTGGAAAAGCAGGGGGGCAGCGTGGTCAAGACCATTGTGGTTAAGAATAAGCTGGTCAACCTGATTGTAAAGTGACCGTTTGGCCTCCCTGGGAGGGTGGGAAAATCCGCTGCGCAAAAAATTTGTAAAACGCAAGGATTTTCCTTGACATTTGGGGAGGTAGCCTTTATAATGGTAAAAGCCGATAAGGCCCTGAAAGCATCCTGGACATAGCCGGATGCGTCGGAGGGAGGGAAAACAATGTCTGAAATTCGCGTTAAGGAGAATGAGTCTCTGGAGAGTGCTCTGCGTCGTTTTAAGCGCAGCTGTGCCAAAGAGGGCGTCATCGCCGAAGTCAAGAAGCGCGAGCATTATGTCAGCCCCAGCCTGAAGCGTAAGCAGAAGTCTGAAGCTGCCCGTAAGAACAAGAGAAAGTTCTACTAATATCCCTCTTGATTGCTGCTCACAATCCCCCCTGGTTCGCCAGGGGGGATTTCTTCCGGCCTGGGAGTGCTCCCGGGCTTGACAAAAATTTGCCTGCTGTCTATAATTGAGAGGATATTTAGAAAACGGCGTTATACAACGCCCCATCATTATCCCAAGGAAGGATGCTGCTGCCATGCCCCCAAAGCCAAAATTCACCCGGGAGGAAGTCGCCGCCGCTGCGTTTCAGATGATAAAGGAGGGGGGTATCTCCGCTCTGACCGCCCGGGATCTGGGCAGCCGCCTGGGAGCCTCGGCCCGGCCGATTTTCACCCTCTTTCAGAATATGGAGGAGGTGAAGCAGGCTGCCCGGGAGCTTGCCCTCCGGGAGTTCATGGAATATATCAGCGACTACCGGGAGTATACCCCGGCCTTTAAGCGCATTGGTTTGCAGATGGTGTCCTATGGCATCCACCAGCCGGAGCTGTTCAAGCTCCTGTTCCTGCAGGAGCATTCCCGGGGTGTCAGCTTCCGCCAGGCGCTCCACGACCTGAATGGTATGGACGAGACCTGCGTTCAGCTGGTGATGCGGGACTATGCTCTGACCCGGGAGCAGGCCGAGCTGCTGTTCCAGCAGATGTGGACGTATGTTTTGGGTCTGGGCACCATGTGCGCCATGGGGGTGTGCGAGCTGTCTCAGGAGGAAATTGGCCGCCGCCAGGGAATCCAGTTCGCCTCGCTGATGCTGTTCCTCAAATCCGGAAAGCAGGACCAGGTGCCGGTATACCCGGAAAAGGGCGATACCATCAGCGACCACCCGGTAGGGGAGCATCCCTATCAATAAAATAAGCAGGGCAGGGAAGTACAGCCGTTACTCCCTGCCCTTTTATTATAGAAGCGTTATTCCTCCCAGAACAGCTCGTCCAGTGTCTTGCCCAGTGCATGGCAGATGGCAAGGCACAGGCGGATGGTGGGGTTGTAGTCCCCCTTTTCGATGGCATTGATGGTCTGCCTGGTTACTCCCACCAGCTGAGCCAGTGCCTCCTGGCTCAGATCCTTGGCGGCCCGGGCGGCTTTCAGTCGGAGATTTTTCATTCTTCCTCCTTACTGCGGAAACGATGCACCAGCAGTGCAATCAGAATGACCACCCAGAGGGCGGCAACCTGGAAATCCAGGATGGAAAGCGTCACCCTGTCCGGGTCGCTGCTGCCCAGGTTGACGACACCGTTGAGGATCATAGCGGCAAAGATACAGCTCCCGCCGATGTAGTAGCTTTTGGCCTTCTCGTGGAGGCCCACATAGGCATCGTAGTGAATTGCCGTCACCGCAAATACGGCGACACCCAGCAGAAGGGCCCCCATGTGCCACAGCAGGCCGCTCCCCGGCAGTACCCCCAGAGAGTCCAGACAGGCGACAATCGCCCCTGCCGGCAGCATGGTGAAGAATCCGGCCTGGAAAGCCCGGCCCCGCCCCATCCGCTGCCGCTCGTCGTAATCGCAGGGCCGCTTCTTTTTGCACAGCATACGGATGAGGAAAAACAGGGTAACAAAGACAAGCCCGCCGATAATGCCAATGATAAATGCATTCATTTCCATTGCCTCCCGATATTTTCTTTGAGATGTCTGTATCCTAGCACATACCTGTCATAATGTCAAGCATAAATTACAAAATAGATGATATCTTTTTCACAACCCCATTTTCTTCCAGTTGACAAATGAGAACAGATGTTCTATAATAAACCCAAACGGTGCCGGAAGGGGGGCTTGCCCAGTGGAAAAGACCTATGTGGCCATCGACTTGAAATCCTTCTATGCCTCGGTGGAGTGCGTGGAGCGGAAGCTGGACCCCCTGGGCACCAATCTGGTGGTGGCAGACCCTGGGCGGACGGAGAAAACCATCTGCCTGGCGGTGTCCCCCTCCCTGAAGGCCTATGGCATTCCGGGGCGGGCCCGGCTTTTTGAGGTGGTGCAGAAGGTGGCGGAGGTGAATGCCCTGCGCAGGAGCAAGGCCCCCCGCCGCACCCTCACCGGCAAAAGCTGGGATGCCGCACTTTTGCAGCAGCACCGGGATTGGGAGGTGGACTATATTGTGGCCCCGCCCCAGATGGCCCGGTATATGCGTGTCAGCTCCCAAATCTATGAGCTCTATCTGAAATTCGTGGCGCCGGAGGATATCCACGTCTATTCCATTGACGAGGTATTCATCGACGCCACCCCCTATCTGAAAATCTACAACGTGGACGGCCGGGGCTTTGCGGAAATGCTGATTCGCCAGGTGCTGGACCATACCGGCATCACGGCCACCGCCGGGGTGGGCACCAACCTGTACCTGTGCAAGGTGGCCATGGACATTGTGGCCAAGCATGTGGAGCCGGACAGGCAGGGGGTCCGCATTGCAGAGCTGAACGAGATGACCTACCGGCAGCTTCTGTGGGACCACCGCCCCCTGACGGACTTCTGGCGGGTAGGCCGGGGCTACACCAGGAAACTGGAAAAGCACGGCCTGTACACCATGGGGGACATCGCCCGGTGCTCCCTGGGCAAGCAGACGGCATTTTTCAACGAGGATTTTCTGTATTCCCTCTTCGGCATCAACGCAGAGCTGCTGATTGACCACGCCTGGGGCCGGGAGCCCTGCACCATTGCGGATATCAAGGCCTATAGGCCCACTACCAATTCCATCAGCTCCGGCCAGGTGCTGACCTGCCCATATACCTGGGAGAAAACCCGCCTGGTGGTACGGGAGATGGCAGACCAGCTCACCCTGGATTTGGTGGAAAAGGGCCTGACCACCAACCAGCTGACCCTCACCATCGGCTACGACGTGGAGAGCCTGACCCGGCCGGAGATTTGCTGCAAATACCAGGGCGAGGTGGTGACGGATGCCTATGGGCGGAAAATTCCCAAGCACTCCCACGGCACCGTCAACTTAGATAGAAGAATGTCCTCTACGAAGAAAATCATGGCGGCGGTGGCGGCGCTGTACGACCGCATTTCCAACAAAGACCTGCTGGTGCGCCGCCTGACCCTGACGGCCAATTTCCTGGAGCGGGAGAACGCTCCCAGGGAAAATTTCGAGCAGCTGGATTTGTTCGGCGATGCCCAGCGCCGGGCGGCGGAGGATGCGGAGCTGGAGCGGGAAAAGCGCCGCCAAAGGGCCATGCTGGGCATTAAAAGGAAATACGGAAAGAACGCCATCGTCCGTGGCATGGATTTGGAGGAGGGGGCCACCACCATCTCCCGCAACGGCCAGATCGGCGGACATAAGGCATAGGAGGCAAACATGAAGGATATTTACAGGAGCTTTGAAAATTTTGAAAATGAGCGGTATCTGCTCCGCACCGTTACCATGGCTGATGCTCCGGCCTTGCTGCAAGTTTACAGCGACAAGCATGCGCTCCCGTTTTTCAACAGCGACAACTGCCATGGGGATAATTTTTACTATACGACCCTGGAGCGGATGCAGAAGGCCATCGGTTTCTGGCAGGATTCCTATGACAACGGCTGGTTCGTCCGCTGGTGCATTGTGGATAAGGCAGCCGGGCAGGTGATCGGGACGGTGGAGCTGTTTACCCGCAGCTCGGATGATGCGTATGACAGCACTGCGGTTCTGCGGCTGGATCTGCGCAGTGACTGCGAGGAAGAGAATCGGATCGCGGCAATTCTTTCCCTGCTGCTGCCGCAGATTCCTGTGTTCTTTGCCCCCAGGGTGATCACCAAAGCGCCATGCTATGCGGTGGAGCGGCAGGCGGCGCTGAAGCGGCTGGGCTTTCGTCCCAGCAACAGCCCCTTGATTGGAGAGGATGGCTATGCCTACAATGGATATTGGGAAAACGCACAAATATGACGACATTCTCCATCTGCCGCGTCCCGTCTCCGGCCGCCATGCCCGCATGTCCATGGTAAACCGGGGGGCCCAGTTTTCCCCCTTTGCCGCCCTGGTTGGCTATGAGGAGGTGCTGAAGGAAAGCGCCCGGCTGACGGAGGCGGAGACCTGCCTGGATGCCGACGGCAAGGAGCTGCTGAACCGGGCCCTGTGCTATCTGGCCCACCACCTGGAGGAGACGGGGGAGGTGCGCTTTCTCTGCTTCCGGCAGGATGCAAGCAAGCCTGGCGGCAGCTATGTATGGGTCAGGGGAAAGGTAAAACGAATCGACAAATATCAAAATGCCATCCTGCTTACCGGCGGGGAGCGCATTTGTATGGACAGCATCCGTGACATTGACGGCCTGGAATGGGAGCAGCTATGAGCAAATGGAAAACAACCGTAATTCGCAGCCGACGGAAAACCCTCAGCATCCAAATCACCCGGGAGGGGGCACTGATTGTCCGGGCACCGGCTCGCCTTCCCCAGGGGGAGATTACACGCTTCCTGGAAGAAAAATCCTCCTGGATTGACAGAACCATGGAAAAGGTTTGCGCCGCCAGACAGGCAGGGGAGGCGGCACCCCTGACTCCGGAGGACATCCGCACCCTGGCCCGGCAGGCATCCAAGGACATTCCGCCCCGGGTGGAGCGCTACGCCCGGGAAATGCAGGTCACCTATGGCCGCATTACCATCCGCAACCAGACGGGCCGCTGGGGCAGCTGCTCCGGCGTGGGGAATCTGAATTTCAACTGCCTGCTGATGCTGGCACCGGAAAGCGTGCGGGACTATGTGGTGGTGCACGAGCTGGCGCACCGGCTCCATATGGACCACTCGGCGGCCTTCTGGCAGACGGTGGAAGGGGTGCTCCCGACCTATTCAAAGGAAAAGGCGTGGCTGAAAGCGGAGGGGAGCGTCCTGCTGATGCGGATGAAAAGCGGCAGGGAAATGTGAGCGTACTTAACAAAAGAACATTTGTATTTCGGCGGGTGACACCCATGGCAGAGCCCCGGCAAAAGAAGTTTTTCAGCACAATAGCAAAAGTTTTCTCCACATTTTTGTTGACATTTTCAGAAAACTGCGTATAATACAACCTGTATGGTTACGAAGAATGATTGTATGATTCCCCAGTGCGGCCCAATGCCGGATTTGGGGGCTGCCAAGCGCATTGTGGGCGCCAAGCAGCTGAAAAAGGCCATTCTGGCCGGAACCGCCCGGCAAGTGTACCTGGCACAGGATGCCGACCCTGCTGTCACAGAGCCCTTGCAGGCACTGTGCCTGGCCCATAAGGTTCCTGTTTCCTACGTTTCGAGCATGGCGGAGTTGGGCCGTGCCTGCCATATCGAGGTGGGTGCAGCGGCAGCAGCCGTCATCCGGTAACCCCGGTTCTATCGGAAGCATTTCCGTAGAATATATACCCGCCGAAAGGCGAGAACAAAAGAAAGGAGAAAATAGATGCCTACTTTTAATCAGCTGGTCAGAAATGGCCGTCAGCAGGTTACCTACAAGTCCACCGCTCCCGCTCTGCAGAGAGGTCTGAACACCCTGGAGAACAAGGCTACCACCCTGCCCTCCCCCCAGAAGCGTGGCGTGTGCACCGCTGTGCGTACCATCACCCCCAAGAAGCCTAACTCCGCTCTGCGTAAGATTGCCCGTGTGCGTCTGACCAATGGTATGGAAGTTTCCGCTTACATCCCCGGTGTGGGTCACAACCTGCAGGAGCACTCCGTGGTTCTGATTCGTGGCGGTCGTGTTAAGGACCTTCCCGGCGTTCGTTACCACATCGTTCGCGGCACTCTGGATACCCAGGGCGTACAGAACCGTATGCAGGCCCGCTCCAAGTACGGTGCAAAGCGGCCCAAGGCTGGCAAGAAGAAGTAATTCTTTTCTGCCCGATTCAACTGAACTTTTTCCACGCCCTTTCGCAAGGCAAGGCCTTGCCAGCGTTTTAATATAGAGTTATTAAACCTCTGGCCAGGCACAACGAAAGACTCACTTTCGAGTACCGATGAAATCATTATTTTATGAAGGAGGGAAGCAAAGTGCCCAGAAGAGGTAATGTTCCCAAGAGAGAGGTTCTGCCCGATCCTCAGTACAATTCCGTTCTGGTTACCAAGCTCGTAAACAGCATCATGCTGGACGGCAAGAAGGGCGTCGCCCAGAAGGTCGTTTATGGTGCTTTTGAGATTGTCGAGAACAAGACCGGCAAGAACGGCCTGGAAGTCTTCCAGCAGGCTATGGAAAACATCATGCCCGCCGTGGAGCTGAAGGCCCGCCGTGTCGGCGGTGCTACCTATCAGGTGCCTATCGAGGTTCGCCCCGACCGCCGTCAGACCCTGGGTCTGCGCTGGATTACCCTGTATAGCCGTAACCGCAGCGAGAACACCATGAAAGAACGTCTGGCCGCTGAAATTATGGATGCTGCCAACAACACTGGCTCCTCTGTGAAGAAGCGTGAGGATGTCCACAAGATGGCCGAGGCCAACAAGGCCTTCGCGCATTTCCGCTGGTAATCAAGGAGAGAATCAATGCCTAGACAGTATTCCCTGGAAAATACCAGAAACTTTGGCATCATGGCTCACATCGATGCCGGTAAGACCACCACCACCGAGCGTATCCTGTTCTACACCGGTCGTAACTACAAGATCGGCGAGACCCATGACGGCTCTGCCACCATGGACTGGATGGCTCAGGAGCAGGAGCGTGGTATTACCATCACTTCCGCCGCAACCACCTGCTTCTGGAAGGGCTGCCGGCTGAACATCATCGACACCCCGGGTCACGTGGACTTCACCGTTGAGGTGGAGCGCTCCCTGCGTGTGCTGGATGGCGCTGTTACCGTCCTGTGCGCCAAGGGCGGTGTCGAGCCCCAGACCGAGACCGTTTGGCGTCAGGCCGACGAGTACAAGGTCCCCCGTATGATTTACGTCAACAAGATGGACATCATGGGTGCCAACTTCTTCCGCGTCCTCGAGATGATCGATGAGCGCCTGAAGTGCAATGCAGTGCCCATTCAGCTGCCCATCGGCTCCGAGGCTTTCTTCAAGGGCAATATCGACCTGCTGACCATGAAGGCAAACGTCTTCTATGATGAGCTGGGCAAGGATGTCCGGGTGGAAGAAATTCCCGAGGACATGGTGGAGCTGGCTGAGGAGTACCACGAGAAGCTCATGGACTCCCTCACTGCTCTGGATGACGACCTGGCTATGAAGTACCTGGAGGGCGAGGAGATTTCCGTGCCCGAGATGAAGGCGGTTATCCGCCGGGCTACCATTGCCAACGAGATGGTTCCCGTCGTCTGCGGTACTTCCTACAAGAACAAGGGTGTTCAGGAAGTCCTGGATGCTGTGGTGGATTATATGCCCAGCCCCCTGGACAAGAAGGGCATCAAGGGTACCAACCCCGAGACCGAGGAAGAGGACTTCCGTCCCGCTTCCGACGAGGCTCCCTTCTCCGCTCTGGCCTTCAAGATTGCCACCGACCCCTATGTCGGTAAGCTGTGCTACTTCCGTGTGTACTCCGGTACGCTGGAGAAGGGTACCACTGTGCTGAACTGCACCAAGGGCACCAACGAGCGTCTGGGTCGTATTCTTCAGATGCACGCAAATCACCGTGAGGATATCGATGTTGTCTACGCCGGTGACATCGCCGCCGCCGTGGGTGTGAAGAACACCACCACCGGCGATACCCTGTGCGATCCCGATCACCCCATCATTCTGGAGTCCATGGTCTTCCCCGAGCCCGTTATCCGCGTGGCCATCGAGCCCAAGACCAAGGCCGGCCAGGAAAAGATGGGCATCGCTCTGGCCAAGCTGGCTGAAGAAGACCCCACCTTCCGCACCTACACCGATGAGGAAACCGGTCAGACCATCATCGCCGGCATGGGCGAGCTGCACCTGGAAATCATTGTGGACCGTCTGCTCCGTGAGTTCAAGGTGGAGGCCAACGTTGGCGCTCCCCAGGTTGCTTACAAGGAGACCATCCGCAAGTCCGTGGAGCAGGAGACCAAGTATGCCCGTCAGTCCGGCGGTAAGGGCCAGTATGGTCATGTCAAGATTCGTGTGGAGCCCAACGAGCCCGGCAAGGGCTATGAGTTCATCAACGCTGTTGTCGGCGGCGCCATTCCCAAGGAATATATCCCCGCTGTCGATGCCGGTATTCAGGGTGCAATGACCGCCGGTGTTCTGGCTGGTTTCCCTGTGGTGGACGTGAAGGTCACTCTGTACGATGGCTCTTATCACGAGGTTGACTCCTCTGAAATGGCATTTAAGATTGCCGGTTCCATGGCCTTCAAGGAGGCCTGCCGGAAGGCCAATCCCTGCATCCTGGAGCCCATCATGAAGGTTGCCATTGTGGTGCCTGACGAATACATGGGCGTTGTCATCGGCGACGTTACTGCCCGCCGTGGTAACATCCTGGGTCAGATCACCCGTACCGGCTCCGTCCAGGTGGACGCCAATGTGCCTCTGGCTGAGATGTTCGGTTACGCTACCGACCTGCGTTCCAAGACCCAGGGCCGTGGCCAGTACTCCATGGAGCCCAGCCACTACACCGAGCTGCCCAAGTCCAAGAGCGAAGAGATTATCAAGAGCCGCACCAAAGGTTAATTTTTCCTGAATTGCCCTTGATTTTTTCGAAATTTACAAAATATCTCTTGTGTTTCTCCGCAAATTGTGTTATTCTGTAACCGATGTGCGGACTACGCACGAAAAAATGTATTCATTTTATTTCTATTAACAGGAGGAATATTTCAAATGGCTAAGCAGAAGTTTGAGAGAAATAAGCCCCATGTCAACATTGGCACCATCGGCCACGTTGACCACGGCAAGACCACTCTGACCGCAGCTATCACCAAGTACCTGTCCCTGAAGGGTTACGCTGATTTCGAGGACTACGCTTCCATCGATAAGGCTCCCGAAGAGAAGGCTCGTGGTATCACGATCAACACCGCTCACGTTGAGTATCAGACCGACAAGCGTCACTATGCTCACGTTGACTGCCCGGGCCACGCCGACTATATCAAGAACATGATTACCGGTGCTGCTCAGATGGACGGCGCTATCCTGGTTATCGCTGCTACCGACGGCCCCATGGCTCAGACCAAGGAGCACCTGCTGCTGGCCCGTCAGGTTGGCGTGCCCGCTATCGTTGTCTTCCTGAACAAGTGCGACCAGGTTGACGATGCCGAGCTGCTGGAGCTGGTTGAGATGGAAGTCCGTGAGACCCTGGCCTCCTACGACTTCGACGAGGAAGCTCCTGTCATCAAGGGCTCCGCTCTGAACGCTCTGATCAGCGAGTCCAAGGACCCCGATGCTCCCGAGTATGCTTGCATCAAGGAGCTGATGGACGCTGTTGACACCTATATCCCCACTCCCGACCGTAAGGCTGACCAGCCCTTCCTGATGCCCGTCGAGGATGTCTTCACCATCTCCGGCCGTGGTACCGTTGCTACCGGCCGTGTGGAGCGTGGCGTCATCAAGAAGAACGAGGCTGTCGAGATTGTCGGCCTGCGTGAGGACAAGCTGAACACCGTCGTTACCGACATCGAGATGTTCCACAAGCTGCTGGACTTCGCAGAAGCCGGCGACAACATCGGCGCTCTGCTGCGTGGTATCGACAAGAAGAACATCGAGAGAGGCCAGGTTCTGGCTAAGCCCGGTTCCATCCATCCTCTGACCAAGTTCGCCGGCCAGGTTTACGTCCTGTCCAAGGAAGAAGGCGGCCGTCATACTCCCTTCTTCAACAACTATCGTCCTCAGTTCTACTTCCGTACCACTGACGTTACCGGCATCATCACCCTGCCCGAGGGCGTCGAGATGTGCATGCCCGGCGATAACGTCGTCATGAAGGTTGAGCTGATCACCCCCATCGCCATCGAGAAGGGCCTGCGTTTCGCTATCCGTGAGGGCGGCCGTACCGTCGGCTCCGGCGTCGTCACCGAGATCTTCGACAACTAATTGATCCCCTCTATCCCCCACTCCTCGGAGTGGGGGATTTTTTGGCCTCTTTTCCAATAGTTTGCTTGAATAAATGGATAAAAAAAGGTTCTATGTCAATAGTTGGGGTAGAGAAAAAACACAAATAATTGAGTCGTGTCGGAGAGAAAAGCTCCGGCACGATTTTTATGTATGGCAGAACAGAATCCTTTTTCTGAAATTTGAGAAATTCCGCATACCAAAACAAACCCGTTTTAAGACCTTTGTTTTGTTGTTGCAGCCTTCAATGAAGCCATTTGACCAAGAGACATCCATGGAGTTCAGAATTTCTTGGAACCAGTTGCGATATGCTTTGGTGCAGTCGTCGAATTCAGGTAGATCCATGACCTCAACGGCTGTGAGCCAGTTAACAAGTTTCGGCTTTCCGATTTTAGAGGAATCGGAGCGTATTACTTCGAGGAACTCGTTTTTCAGCCGATACGCATCCGCAAGCCTGGGCGCTATTTCAAACATGAGGGCCAGCCTATCCATTTCTTCATCCGAGAGCTTATCCATTGGCTTCATCAAAAGATATCTGGATTTCTTGAAGTATTTTCGGAATCTATCTGAGAGCTTGTTTTGTTCATTTTTTCTGACACGCTCTATAGCCCAGTAAACCTGTCGAATAACATGATACCTGTCCGCAACCACGGCAGCTTTCGGGAAGCAAGTTTTCGCCACCTCTCGGAAATGGGGATTCATGTCACAAACAAAGTATTTCACCTCTGTTTTTGAGGGGAATTGTGAGAAATAGTGAATAAGATCATTTTCAAAACGATTGGGGAGAATATCGATTACCTTACGGTTTTTTGCATATACAATAATGCTGTTGTATTTCTGACCACCGGAATTACCCTTGAATTCGTCAATGGAAAGAACCTCTGGCAGTTTGGTGGGCTTGAAAGAAACGTATTTGAAGTACCGCATTGCAGTTGTGCCGGAAACATTAAACTGCGTGCCGATTTTTGAAGCAGGCACCGTTTCGCGGAATGCGGTGATGATCTGGGCAACCAAGCGGCTGGTGGAGCGGTAGTACCTGGGAAGGAATGTGTTCTTCTCAAGAAGCGCTTGCCGCAGTCGCAGCGGTAACGCCGCTTGCGCAGATACAGCAGCGTTGTCCTGCCAAGTGGAACATCCTTGATTATCTGCATCCGATAGTCGTGTACACGGTCAGTGAGAGCGCCACAGGCCGGGCAGCGGTGCTTCATCCGTGGCAGCTCAAGGGAAACATGAACTTCCTCAGAAATATTTTCCACATTTGTGATGATTACATCTTCCAAATTGAGCAGCTTTGCAGTATAATTTTATTGAGCATAGAGATTCTTCCTTTCGGTGTGGTAGGGGTACTTTCATTGTAAAGGATTTTATCTCTATGCTCAACCTTTTTGTATAGCGAAGGGGTCAGGCTCATCGCCTGACCCCAACATTTATTATAGAACCTAAAAAAAGCGTGAGTTCCCAGCATTAGAAACTCACGCTTGTGATTATTTGGAAGAGGCAACGCTTCTTCTGACCAGGGCGCGGCGGAGTTTGGCTTCTGCCAGCTTCAGGTCGTTTTCGGTGGAGCGGGGATTGTTCAGGATGTCGTTGGCCCGCTGATAGGCGGCGTTGGCACGGTCCAAATCAATCTTGTCCGACCATTCGAAGGTGGTGGGCACCAGGGTGACAGAGCCGTTTACGACGCTGAGCATTCCGCCGATACAGGCGGCTGTGCGCCGCTGTCCGCCGGAAACGATGACGGCACGTCCCATGCCCAGGGGGGTCACGAAATTGGTGTGCTTGGCCAGCACGGCGACCTCACCGGTGATGCTTCGGACAATCAGCTCCTCTGCTTCACCGTCGAAGATTAACCCATCCGGCGTGACGATTTTCAGGGGGAAGCTGGTCATGCCTTCTCACCGCCCCGGAACTTGGCAACCACCTCGTCGATGGAACCGGCGAACAGGAAGTAGGATTCGGGAATGTCGTCATGCTTGCCCTCGATAATCTCCTTGAAGGAGCGAATGGTCTCTTTCAGGGGGACATACTTGCCCTGATAGCCGGTGAACTGCTCTGCCACGTGGAAGGGCTGGGACAGGAAACGCTGCACCTTACGGGCACGGTTGACGGTGAGCTTGTCTTCCTCGCTCAGCTCGTCCATACCCATGATGGCGATGATATCCTGCAGCTCCTTGTAGCGCTGCAAAATGCTCTGCACGGCCCGGGCGGTTTCGTAGTGCTCCTTACCCAGGATTTCAGGGGAGAGGATACGAGAGGTGGAGTCCAGAGGATCCACAGCAGGATAGATGCCCAGGGAGGCAATACCACGGTCCAGAACGGTGGTGGCATCCAGGTGGGCAAAGGTGGTGGCAGGAGCCGGGTCAGTCAGGTCGTCTGCAGGGACGTAGACGGCCTGCACAGAGGTGATAGAGCCGTCCTTGGTGGAAGTGATACGCTCCTGAAGAGCGCCCATCTCAGTTGCCAGGGTGGGCTGGTAGCCCACGGCGGAGGGCATACGCCCCAGCAGGGCGGAAACCTCGGAACCGGCCTGGGTGAAGCGGAAGATGTTGTCGATGAACAGCAGCACATCCTGGTGCTTCACATCCCGGAAGTACTCTGCCATGGTCAGGCCGGACAGGCCCACACGCATACGGGCTCCGGGGGGCTCGTTCATCTGACCGAAGACCATGGCGGTTTTGGAGATAACGCCGGACTCGGTCATTTCGTTGTACAAGTCATTGCCCTCACGGGTACGCTCTCCGACGCCGGTGAACACGGAGTAGCCGTTATGAGCAGTAGCGATGTTGTAAATCAGCTCCTGAATCAGAACGGTCTTGCCCACGCCGGCGCCGCCGAACAGGCCAATCTTACCACCCTTGGCATAGGGGCAAATCAGGTCAATGACCTTGATGCCTGTTTCCAGAATCTCGGTGGCAGGCTGCTGCTCCTCATAGGAGGGGGCAGGGCGATGGATGGGCCAACGGGTTTCACTCTGGGGGGCGGGCTTGTTGTCAATGGGCTCGCCCAGCAGGTTAAACACACGCCCCAGGCACTCGTCACCTACGGGTACGGCAATGGGAGCGCCGGTATCCGTAGCCTCTGCGCCCCGCTGCAGTCCGTCGGTAGAGGACATGGCAATGCAGCGCACCACATTGTCGCCCACATGCTGGGCCACCTCAGCGGTGATGACGGCATCGCCGTTTTTCACATGGATTGCGTTGAGCAGACTGGGAAGCTGGTCATCCGCAAACCGAATATCCAGAACAGGACCCATTACCTGGATGACTGTTCCTTTGTTGTTTGCCATTGGATTCAACTCCTTTTGTAGAAAATAGGGGAGAAGAATGCAAAATGCAATAGTGCAAAATGCAATAAAGTATCATATTTGGAAGCTCTGTGCCCATAGCCCCGGCCTCGTCGGCTTTGCCTTAGGAGGAAAGCGGTCAGCTTCCGCCCTATGCCCCCGGAAACCGGGAAATCGCCCACCAGGGAGGCCTGCATCAGAGAATTCCTCAGGAGCCTGCCACAATCTCGGTGATTTCCTGGGTAATGGCGGCCTGACGTGCCTGGTTGAATTTCAGGCTCAAATCGTTAATCATATCTTCCGCATTCTGGGTCGCATTGTCCATTGCAGTGCGCCGTGCAGCCTGCTCAGAGGCCCGGGATTCGCACAGGGCACCATACATCAGGCCGCCCAGGTACTCCGGTATGATGGCATCAAACACACCCTCGCTGCTGGGCTCATACAGAATCTCCGTATTGTGCCTGGGCTCGGTGGCCTTGGGATGCTCCAGGGGCAGGAGCTTCATGGCAGCAGGGGACTGGGACAGCATGGATTCAAAATTGGTATAGGCCACATGAACCTCGCTGTAAGCTCCGTCCCGGAATGCCTTGCACAGCTGCTTTGCAATGGAGAAACAGTCGCCGATGGAAACGGAAGCGGCCTCGGCATAGTTCTCTGTGAAGGCGGGGACATTCCTGCTGCGGAAAAAGTCCACGGCCTTTTTGCCGATGGGAAGAACCTCTGCCTGCTTGCCTCGGATTTCCTCCTCCACCAGCTTCAGCACATTACTGTTATAGCCGCCAGCCAGGCCCCGATCTCCGGCGATGACAATATACATCACCTTGCCCCGGGGCGACTCCTGAAAGTAAACAGAGGAAAAATCCTGGGTGGAAACGGAGATATCCGTAATGGCCTGGTGCAGAATCTCAAAATAAGGACGGGAATCCATGACCTGCGCCTGGGCACGGCGGAGCTTGGAAGCGGCCACCATTTCCATTGCCTTGGTGATCTGCTTGGTGCTCTCCATGCTGCGGATGCGGGTTTTGATTTCCTTGGTGGATACGCCAGCCATACTCAGCCCTCCTTACACAGGAGAGAACTGCTTAACCAGCTCGTCCAGTGCTGCCTTCAGGGCAGCCTCGGTGTTGCTTTCCAGCTTGCCGGAGGTCCGGATTGATTTCAGGACATCGTCGTGATGGTTCTGCATGTGCTCTTCCAGCCGCAGCTCAAACTCCGGAACCTTCTCCACAGGGATGGAATGCAGGTAGCCATTGATAACGGCGTAGATGATGCACACCTGCTGCGCCACTTCCTTGGGGGAGTTGTTCTTCTGCTTCAGCACGGACACAATCCGCTCACCCAATTCCAGACGATCCTTGGTATCGGAATCCAGGTCAGAGCCAAACTGGGCAAAGCTCTGCAATTCACGGTACTGGGAATACAGCAGCTTCAGAGAGCCGGACACCTTCTTCATGGCCTTAATCTGGGCATCGCCGCCTACACGGGACACAGAGATGCCGGGGTTCACTGCGGGCATAATGCCGGAGTTGAACAGCTCGGTTTCCAGGAAAATCTGGCCGTCGGTGATGGAGATGACGTTGGTGGGAATGTAGGCGGACACGTCGCCTGCCTGGGTTTCAATGATGGGCAGAGCCGTCAGACTGCCGCCGCCCAATTCGGGGGAGAGCTGGGCAGCACGCTCCAGCAGACGGGAGTGGAGGTAGAAGACGTCGCCGGGATAGGCCTCACGTCCGGGGGGACGGCGAATCAGCAGGGAAATGGCACGGTATGCCACTGCGTGCTTGCTTAGGTCGTCATAAATCACCAGCACGTCCTTGCCCTGGTGCATGAAGTATTCGCCCATGGTGCAGCCGGAGTAGGGGGCAATATACTGCATGGGGGCCAGCTCAGAGGCGGTTGCGGAAACCACAATGGTATAATCCATTGCGCCGCCCCGGGTCAGATTCTCAACCAGCTGTGCAACGGTAGAGCGCTTCTGGCCGATGGCAACATAGATGCAGATAACGTCCTTGCCCTTCTGGTTCAAAATGGTATCTGTTGCAATGGTGGTCTTGCCGGTCTGCCGGTCGCCGATAATCAGCTCACGCTGACCACGGCCGATGGGAATCATAGAGTCGATTGCCTTGATACCGGTTTGCAGGGGGCGGCTGACGTGCTGACGCTCGATAATGCCGGGGGCGGGGGATTCGATCGCCTTGTAGCCCTCGGCAGAGATGTTCCCCTTGCCGTCGATGGGCTCACCCAGCGCATTGACAACCCGGCCAATCAGCCCCGGGCCCACAGGCACGGAGACCACCTTGCCGGTACGCTTGACGGTGTCACCCTCTTTAATGCCCTGATCGGAGCCAAGAATAACGATGGAAACCGTATTCTCCTCCAGGTTCTGCGCCATGCCATAGGAGCCGTCGGGGAATTCCACCAGCTCGCCTGCCATGCAGTTATCAAGGCCGGAAGCCTTGGCGATACCGTCGCCTACCAGAATCACGACGCCGGTTTCGCTGGCTTCAATCTTATTTTCGTAGTTCTCAATCTGACTACGAATGATTTTGGATATTTCTTCGGGTCTTAGTTCCATACTGTCCCTGCTTTCTCGTCAGAGTACGGTGTTTTTCAGCATATCCCGAACCTTATCAAGCCGATGGGATACCGTGTCATCCAGGCATCTTCCATCATAGCTCAGCTTCACACCGCCAAGGATTTCGGGATTGATCTGATTACGCAGCAAGATTATCTTGCCGGTAATGCCGGAGAGTTTTTCTTTCAATGCAGCTTCCTGCGCCTGGCTCAGAGCCACGGCAGTGTAGGCCGTTACGCTGAGTATGTTATGCTCCTGCTGATACAGCCGGGTGAAGGCCCGGCAGCAATCGGAGAACAAGTGGATATAATCCTTCTCCACCAGTATTTTCAGGAAGTTCAGCAGATACGGCTGAATTTTTCCACGAAATCCCTGGTCGAGAATCCGGCAACGCTCTTCCTTTGATAGGTTAGGTGAGCGGAGCAGACGGATATAATCCGGGTTCTGCCGAAAGCATGTCTCCAGAGCCGACAGCTCGGAGAGAATGCCCTGGTCCAGCCCCTTGTCCCGTGCAAGCTCATAAAGCGCCTGGGCGTAAACTGTTCCTGCCTGTGTCATACCTGATCACCCAATTCGCTGATGAACCGGTCAATCATTGCCGACTGATCCTCACTTTTCAGCTCTTTTTCGACCACCTTACCGGCAATCGCCAGGGCCAAACCGGAGATTTCATTCTTAGCATCGTTGACGGCCTTCTTCTTCTCCAGGGCAATGTCGGAGCTTGCCTTGTCCATAATGGCGGCGGCATCGGCATTTGCCTTGCGAAGAATCTCCTCTTCCCGGTTTTGGGCGCGGGTCACGGCCTGCTGAACCATGCGGTCGGCAGTGGCAGAGGCGTCGTTCAGCTTCTGCTGGTATTCCAGCTGAAGCGTTTTGGCCTGCTCCTTGGCGGAGCTGGCGGCGTCATACATGTCGTCGATTTCCTTCTGACGGTCGTGAATCATTTTCATGACCGGGCCGTACAGGAATTTCTTACCGACGAACAGCACCAGGAGAAAATTGAGCAGGGTAAACAGAGCGGTCCAGAAGTTTACATTGATAAATCCTTCAGTACCCATTGTGATTTCCTCCTTTCGAATTCATGAAACGAAAGGGAATCACAGAGCGAACATGATAACAAATGCAATCAGCAGGGAGTAGATGCCGGTGGTCTCGGTGATGGCGCAGCCCAGAATCATGTTGGTACGCAGATTGCTGGTTGCCTCCGGCTGACGGGCCATGCCCTCCAGAGCGTGAGAGACGGCGTTGCCTTCGCCAATAGCGGGGCCGATAGCGCCGATGCCCATGCAGAGGCCAGCGCCCAGAGCCTTACCCAAAATTGCGATGCCTTGTGCTAATTCCATAAAAAGATCCTCCTAATGTTTTATTTATAATTTTTTTATGGTTGACAAAAGAATGATTATGCCGCTGCTTCTTCCGGCTCGGGGCAGGAGCCTGCCACATACACCATGGTCAGCAGGGTGAACACCAGGGCCTGAACAAAGCCGGAGAAAATATCAAAGTACAGCGACAAAACGGCGGGAATGCCCAGGGCCAGCACCGGCACACCGGAAACGATATCCAGAGCCTGAAGCAGACCGAACACGCCCAGCAGGGCAAAGAGAATGCCCACAATCAGCCGCCAGGTCTTCTTATCCCGGCTGTTCCAAACCAGCAGCCCCACAGCCAGGACCATCACCACAATGGAGACGGCAATGCCGCTGGAGGCAATGGCGTTGAGAATAATGGCAGACAGCATGGAAAGGGCCGTGTAGAGGATGGAGGTAATCACGCCGCCGCCGGCCACATTGCCGAAGTGACGGAAGGCCATGGAAACCGGCTGTGCCACCTCGGACACCAGGTTCATGGGAGTCATCACGACCACAGGCTCGGTAAAGCCCTTGAGCCAGCCCAAAAAGCCGTTTGCCTTGATGTTGTTATACCAGATAATCACGCTGACCATCACAGCCCAGGTCAGGGTGGTGCTCAAATCCGCAGTAGAGGAGCGGAGGAAGCCGGTCATGCCAATGAGGCTTCCGAAGATACTGCTGAGAAACAGGGTGCAGATAAAGGGGAACCACCTGGCGTTATGCTCGCCCATGGTCTGAATGGTCATGTCATACAGCATTCCGATGCCCTTTTCCACCAGCACCTGCTTGCCGCCGGGGCGCTTGGTCAGCCCCTTGCCCAGCAGAACAAAGCTGACGCACAGCAGCACCGTCACCACGGCGGAGGAGATTAAAGTCTGGGTGACATCAATTCCGCCGAGAATCGGCAGGGAAAACAGTATGGAAGGGCCGGTTACTTCTACATTCATTTTGAAGGTTCCTCCTTGGATGTCTTCTTAATCAGCAGTTCGGTTACGGTAATCACCGGGCGGACGAATACCAGGGGTATCACCATGGCCAGGGGGTCGCACAGCTGGATTTTGACCAATACCACCAAAATCACAAACAGCAGAACCATCCGGCCCAGATAAGAGCCCTGAACCAGCGCCTTACCGGCGTTTACATCCTGGGCCTGGGCTTTGTCGGCGGCCCGGCTGGCAAGAATGGCCATCACCAGGAAATTACCCACCCCCAGGCAGAAGCCGGCGATTGCGCCATAGAGCACCCGGGTGGTAAACTGGCCGATTGCATAGTAGACAATCAGCATCGCCCCGGTGCACAGAGCCACCCCCAGGGCGATTTCCACGGTCTGGCGAAGAATCTGTTTGCGGCTGTCCATGTGGTATGCTCCTTACTTACGAATGGTCGTTGAAACTCACAGACGTATCATTTTCACGTTTTTTGCTGCTGAGTCGGTCCATGGCTTTCAGACAGTCCCGAAAGCCGGTGATGGCACAAATCAGGCCCAGTGCGATCCCGCACCAGACGGCCCAAACGCCCCAGCCCAGGCTTCGGTGCAGCCAAAGGCCCAGCAATACAAAACCCGCAAGAGGGAATGCAACACTCAGCCCCAGCTGGGTCAGCCAGACCAAAAGGCTCAAATCCTTCATAAATGCCATCCTCCCCCATCATGTATATTGCATTATAACCGATACCAATCCACTATGCAAGTGCCTTTTTACCAAAAATAGCAGAAATCTTCCAAAAGCGGAGGAAGAAAAGACTATCTTTTTCTGTAAAAATATAGTACACTGTAAAAATAAACGCAAACGAAACGAAATGTGTTGAAAGTGAAAATGGAGAACGTTAGAAAGCAGGGAAGGCTTTGACAGACCAGGAAATGGAAATCCTTCAGGGAACCATCGGTGCGGTGGTGTACCAAAATTATGAAAATGGCTATGCCGTGCTGCGGCTGAATGTGGGCGGCGGGCAGAACGTCACGGTGGTGGGTACGGTTCCGCTGCCGGTGGTGGGGGAGCAGCTGATGGTCACCGGCCACTGGAGCACCCACTCCAACTATGGCAAGCAGTTTGAGGCGGAGTTCCTTGACCGTATGATGCCCCAGACCGCATCGGAAATACTTGCCTATCTGTCCAGCCGGGTGGTAAAGGGCATCGGGCCCAAGACCGCCGCCCGCATTGTCAGCCACTTTGGGGAGGATACCCTGGTGGTGATGGAGCGGGAGCCCCAGCGCCTGGCAGAGGTTTCCGGCATTTCCCTGGAACGGGCCAAGCTCATCGGGGAGGAATTCCGCCTACAGGTGGGCATGCGCCAGCTGATAGAATTTTTTGCCGTGCACCATCTTCCTGCGGAGCTGGCGGTAAGAGCCTATAAGCTCTATGGCGACAGCACCATGAATCTGCTTTATGACGACCCCTATCTGCTGATGGATGACGGACTGGATGCCTCCTTTGGCGCAGTTGACCGCTTTGCCATCGATTTGGGCGTCACCGGCGATGACCCCAGGCGGGTGGAGGCGGGGATTCTCTTCGAGCTTTCCTATAATCTCTCTGCGGGGCATAGCTTCCTGCCGGAGGGAAAGCTGATTGCAGCCACGGCCCAGCTCCTTTCCGTGGAGCCGGAGGTGGTGCAGCAGGGACTCCGGCGGGCCCAGGAAAACGGCCGGATAGAGCCGGATGCATTGGCCGAGATTCAGGTGGATTACCTGCCCCAGCTGCATGAGGCGGAGAAATACTGCGCCTGCCGGCTCCGGGAATTTGCAGCCCAGAGCTTTCCCCAAAAGGAGAATCTGGAGCCCCTTATCCACGCTGCTGCCCAGGAAAGCGGCCTGTCCTACTCCCGGCAGCAGGAGCAGGCAATCCGGGAGGCGGCATCCTCCGGCCTGCTGCTGATTACCGGCGGCCCCGGCACCGGCAAGACAACGGTTCTGCGGGGCATTCTGAATCTGCTGGGGAATATGCAGCTGCGCTATCTTCTGGCGGCCCCCACCGGCCGGGCGGCCAAGCGGCTGGGGGAGGTGACAGGGGAGAATGCTGCCACCATTCACCGGCTGCTGGAATCCGGCATCGACCCTGCCACCGGAAAGATGGTGTTTGCAAAGGACGAGGACAATCCTCTGAAATGCGATGTGGTGGTGGTGGACGAAATGTCCATGGTGGATGTTTTGCTGCTGTCCAGTCTGCTCAGGGCCATTCCCCGGGGAAAGCGGCTGATTCTGGTGGGAGACCCCGACCAGCTTCCGCCGGTGGGCCCCGGCTTCCCCTTTAACGATATGCTCCGCAGCGGATGCCTCCCAACGGTTCGGCTGACGGAGATTTTCCGCCAGGCGCAAAAAAGCCTGATTGTCATGAATGCCCACCGGGTCAACCGGGGGGAAATGCCGGAATTGAAAACCGTCACCAGCGATTTCTTTTTTATGCGGCGCAGCTCCGAGGAAAACGTGGTTCAGCTGGTTCGTGACCTGTGCACTTCCCGGCTGCCCAAGAATATGGGGATTCCTGCCGCAGAAATCCAAGTCCTTTCTCCCACCAGGAAGGGCGGCGTGGGAACGGTGGCCCTGAACAAAATGCTGCAGGGGGCGCTGAATCCTGCCGCTCCGGAGAAAAAGGAAAAGGCCTACGGAGAAATTATTTTCCGGGAAGGCGACCGGGTGATGCAAATTCGTAACAATTATGATATAATGTGGAAGAGGCCGGATGGTACTGCCGTGGGCAATGGCATTTTCAACGGCGACGTGGGCACCATAAAGGAAATCGATTTGCAGCAGGAGCGGCTGACCGTCCTCTTCGATGACCGGGAAGCGGATTATGATTTTACCCAGCTGGGGGAATTGGAGCAGGCCTACGCTGTAACCGTGCATAAAAGCCAGGGCAGCGAATACCGTGCGGTGATTCTCACAGCCTGGAGCGGCTCACCCTACCTTCTGAACCGGAGTGTCCTGTATACTGCAATTACCCGGGCCAGAGAGCTTCTGATAATTGTGGGCAGGGAAGAAACCGTAGCGGCCATGACGGAAAATGCAAAAAAGAACCGCCGCTACACCGGCCTGAAGCTGAGGCTTCAGGGGAAGGCGGAGTGATTATGCTGCTGTCTTGGCTTCGGGATGTGCTTTACCCACGGCGCTGTATGCTGTGCCGCAGCTTCCTGACAGCAAATGAGACGGATTTGTGTCACAGCTGCCGCACACAGGTGCCGGATTACCCCTTCGGAGCCTCCAATCCGGAGACTTCCGGAAAAATCGATGCGCATTTTCTTGACAGTTTCACTGCGGTCTGGTACTATGAAAACAATGTCCGCAAAAGCATTCTGCGGTTCAAGTTCCAAAGAGCCGTCTATCTTGCCCCGGGCTTTGGCCGGGCGCTGGCGGCAAAGCTGTCCCGGCAGGGCCCGGCGGATTTCGATATCCTGACCTGGGTGCCTGTCAGCCGTGCCCGGCGCTTCAAGCGGGGCTACGACCAATGCCAGCTTCTGGCCCAGGGCGTTGGGAAAGCAATGGGAATTGTCCCCTGCAAGACACTGCGGAAGGTCCGCAATACGCCGCCCCAGTCCGGGCTCAGCTCTTCCGCCCAGCGAAAGGCCAATATCCTTGGTGCCTACCGGGTGTGCAGGGGCGTGGACCTACGGGGCAAGCGGGTGATTCTGCTGGACGATATTTTCACAACCGGCTCCACCATGAATGAGTGCGCCCGGGTGCTGCTGACCGCAGGGGCGAAGGAAGTGCATGGGACGGCCATAGCCGTAGTACGAAATCATAAACTATCCAAGTAGGTGAACGATATGCAGTTTTTCTCTAACGACCTGGGTGTGGACCTGGGTACATCCAATGTATTGATTTATGCCGACGGAAAGGGCCTGGTGGTGCGTGAGCCTGCCGTTGTGGCCCTGGACCGGAACACGGGAAAGATTCTCCAGGTAGGCGCTGCCGCCAGAAATATGCTGAACCGTACCCCGGGCAACGTGGTGGCCATGCGCCCTCTGCGGGAGGGTGTCATCTGCGACCATGAGATGACCGTCCGTATGCTCCAGGAGATGTTCAAGACGGCCACCAAGGCCTCTATCTTCACGCCCAAGCCCCGTGTGGTTATCAGCGTTCCCAGCGGCGTCAGCGAGGTGGAGGAGCGCAGCGTGATCAACGCTGCCATCGAGGCCGGTGCCCGAAGAGTGTTCCTGATTGAGGAGCCCCTGGCTGCCGGATTGGGTGCGGGCCTGGATTTGAAGGGAACCCAGGGACATATGGTGGTAGACATCGGCGGCGGCACCACGGATATTGCCGTGCTGAGTATGAACGGCGTTACCGTATCCTCCTCTTTGAAAATCGCAGGAGATTCCTTTGACGAGTCCATTGCCCGCTATGTCCGCCGCCAGTACGGCGTGGTCATTGGCGAGGTCACCGCAGAGGAAATCAAAATCCAGATTGGACAGGTCTACTCCCGCCAGGAGGAAATGACCATGAACGTCAAGGGCAGAGATGCCAAGACTGGTATGCCCAAAACCGTCACCCTGACCTCCACCGAGATTTACGAGGTACTGCGCCGCCCCGCCCGGCAGATTGCCGACGAGGTGCTCTCCGTCCTGGAGCAGACCAGCCCCGAGCTTGTCAGCGATATTTCCGAAACCGGCATCACCCTCACCGGCGGATGCAGCCAGATTTGGGGCTTTACGGAGCTTCTGATTGAGCGCACCGGCATCCCCTGTATCCTGGCCGACGACCCGGACTCCTGCACCGCCTATGGCTGCGGAAAGAGCCTGACCTGGATTAACCATATGCAGGAAGGCCCCATCAACATTGCCCGCCGCCGGATGATGAAGAACGCCCGGTAAAGAAAATGGAATACAGCAAAAACCCTTCGGACCTTGCGCCCGAAGGGTTTTTTATAGGCAAACCTAAAAAATCGGAGCCGCAGGAAACGGCTCCAATTTTGAAATGTGCGGATATCAGTTGTGGGACAAGGTGATGTCCTTGCGCATATAGGAGGTGTCGGCCATGGTGATGGTGTAGTTCTCCAGCAGTCCCTGGAACCAGGTTTCCATATCGGCGTTTCTCAGGTCGTTGGTGATTTGGTAGTCCCGATAGGTCTGCTCGGTGTTGCCCACGAAATACATCACATGGTAGCCGTAGGTGCTTTCCACAATGCCGGTGTCGCCGGCCTTCCGTGAAGCATCAAAGCACCAGCTGTTGAAGTTGGGAACCATCTGGCCGGGGTAGACATTCTCATACAGGCCGCCATTGGCGCTGGAGCCGGTGTCGGTGGACTTGGTCTTGGCCAGCTCTGCGAAGCTGTCCTCGGTGGCCTCGCCGTCCTTCCACTCCTGCAGCACCTCCTGGGCGCTGGCCAGGGCGGCCTCCTTCACCTCGTCGGAGTAGGTGCCGTCTTCCTGCTTCTCACCGGAGAAGCCAATGAGGATGTGGCGCACGTTGACCAGCTTGGTCTCGTTGTCATTCTTGCCGGTGTAGAGCACCACATAGAAGGCAGTCACGGTGTCCAGGTCGTCGCCGTTCTCGTCCTTGACGGTGTTGGGAATCTCGATGCAGGTTACGTCGTTCTCCTGACGGGAGGCATCCGTTACCCACTCGGTCAGGTAGGTATTGATGTTGCCCTTGGCCTGGTCGGTGTAGACGGTGGCAGAGGCTTCGGTGCCTTCGTTAATGCTCATGGCGGCGATGGCGGCATTCAGCTCTTCCAGATTGGTGGCCTCGGTCAGGGGCGCAATGGCTTCCTTGGCGGCGGCAACAGCAGCGGCACGCTCTTCGGCGGTATAGGTGGTGGTGCCGTCCTCGGCGGTGGTGCCGCCGGTGAGGAACTTGGAGACGGGAATGTGGTACTGAGCGAAGCTATAGGAAGAGTACTTGGAGGGGTCCTTGCTGTCGGCCTCACGAACCTGGGCATCGGTATAGGTCAGGCTGTCCTGATGTGCGGTCCGGTAGGAGCTTGCCAGCAGGTTGCGGGTGTAGTAGGCCAGATAGCTGTCCTTGGAGGCACCGTTGCCGTACTGCGCCTTCAGGAAGGCATCGGTATTGGAGTAGCCGTACATCTTTGCATAGGCATCCAGGTTGTGGCTCAGCAAATCCACCTGTGCCTGGGTATCCTCGGGCAGGGTGTAGCCCTCGGCCTCGGCGGCGTCGGCCAAAGCCAGGATGGACTGGGCGGAGTTGGTGGATTCCTTGATGAAGTTGTCGGCCCAGGTCTCGCCGGTCTCTTCGTTGTACACCTGCTTGTCCAGGGACTCGGAGGTGTTCAGGCCGAACATAGACAGGTAGTTGCCATAGGTGTTGGCATAGTTGTTGACATAGTCGATGTAGTAGTAGCTCAACTCGGCGTTGCTCAGGGAATGCTCGCCAATCGTTGCAGCCACGGTGTTCTTCTCGTGGGTGCCACTGGCTTCGATGGAGCGGCGGATGCCCACGGTAACGGCAATCGCAATCAGCACCACCAGCACCACCACAAAAGCGATGCTGTACAGCTTGAGCTTTTTGGCTTCTTTCTGTTCGTTGAGCTGACGCTCGGTCAGCTTTTCGGTGCCTTCGGAGCGTAGCTTCTTCTTTTTGGATGCACTCATGAAATCATTTCCTCTCATTGTTCCTTGTTCGATTTGTTTGTATTTGCTTCTCGAAGGAAAGCCTACAAACAGACCAGTACATTATAATTCATTTTTCACCGGCTTGCAAGTAGCAAATTTGTTAAAAATCCATAAATGGACAGAGCGCAGGGAAAAATTCGGATTCCGGGGGACAGGGGCACAAAAAAAGAAAAACATGGGGGCCGAAACCCCCATGCCAAACCCCGCTTTAGCCGAAGCACGTCCAATTATGACCTGCACGAAATGGCAGGTGGGCTGCCGCTCACGACCTTCTCTGCTCCCAGCGTCCACCCAACGTCTGTGCGTGGGCGGGAGGTCTGCAATCCAGCCGTGAAGTCTAACATCCCGTTGAAAAAATGTGGGTCCAAAAGGACGCACTCGCACCAAGCAGGAAGTGTTTACTCCGATTCCTCCTCGTAGAGGGAATCCATAATCAGGTCGTACACCGCCTGAAGCTCGGCCTCGTCCTCGACTGCACACAGCATGGGCTCTCCGTCCTCATCGGAGGACTTCAGAATGCTGACCTCCAGGTCGCTCCCATCCTCGCTGTCTGCCGGGATAACAGCCAAGTAGCTCTCGCCGTTGTACTCCACAGTGGAGAGAACTTCCAGCTCATATTCGTTTCCATCCTCGTCGGTGATGGTGATAAAATCAGAGCCGTACTCGTCTGCCATAACGCACCTCCAAACTCTTTACTGGTATTCTAACCTGCCCGCCCGGCAAAATCAATAGTCAATATTGCACAAACTAAACAAAGCCGACAAAAAAGGGAATGGGAGAATACATTAAAGTATACAAGAAACAACGACACAGGCCCTTTTCCAATACCGACAAGCCGATATCGGCATTATTTCCTGAATTTAAGGATAATTCATAAATTAGGTCTTTCGTTTTGGGCATCATTATGTTATAATCCTATGCAGCATAGTCGGGAACTATGCACTGCAAAAATAGTACGATTCCATTCCGGCAGTTGGCTGCCGGAGTTTCGGAGGTTATCAAATGGCAAACCAAGAACAAAACAGCAGACGGAGAAAGAAGATTCGTCAGGAGTGGAACCCTCATTGGACGGTGAAGCTGGTATACACCCTGGGCTCCACCTTGTTTTCCGCCGCAAAGATTGCCCTGGGTGCAGCAGCCACCGTCCTGCTGATTTGCATGATCAGCGCCATCGTGTTCGTGGGTGCCCTTGCGGAATACCTTCAGAATGACATCCTGAAGGAAGCCCAGAACTGGTCTTATGAAGACTACGATATTGAAAAGACCTCCTATGTCCATTATGTGGACAACGACGGAAATATTCAGCTTCTTCAGCAGATTTACACCACCACCGACCGGCAGCCGGCCTCCTGGGATGAAATTCCCCAGGCATTGGTGGATGCCACCGTGGCCATTGAAGACAAGCGCTTCTACGAGCATCAGGGCGTGGACTGGATTACCACCGTTAAGGCCTGTGCCAACATGTTCTTCGGCGGCGACTCCCAGTTCGGCGGCTCCACCATCACCCAGCAGCTGGTGAAAAACACCACCGACGAAAAGAGCATTACCGTCCAGCGTAAGGTGATGGAAATTTTCCGTGCCCAGCTGCTGGAAAAGGAATACGACAAAGACGTTATCATGAAGGAGTACCTGAACCGGATTTACCTGGGCAAGGGCTGCTACGGTGTCAAATCCGCAGCTGCCGCCTACTTCGGCAAGGAGCTCCAGAGCCTTACCGTGGCAGAGTGCGCCAGCCTGATCAGCATTACCAATAACCCTTCGCTGTTCAATCCCTATTCCACCAGTGTCTACATGTACAAGGGGGAAATGCGCAACGGCCAGCAGCGCAACCGCTACCGTCAGGAAAGTGTGCTGAGCGAAATGCTGAACCAGGGCTACCTGACGGACGAGGAGTATATCAAGGCCTACAATCAGCCCCTGGTGTTCAAGGATGGCATCGATGACCAGGACCGCTGGGCCGTGTGCGACAACTGCAGCTACGGCGGCACGGTGAGCACCTATGCCCGCCAGGGCGACCTGTATTTCTGCCCCCGCTGCGGCAACCAGACCTCCGTCAGCCAGAATGCCTCCCAGCATATCTACAGCTGGTTTGTGGACACGGTGATTCTGGATGTGGCGGCCGACATGGCTTTGCAGGACGGCTTCGTGTGGGACAACATGGACCAGACCGCCCGGAACTACTACCTGGAAAAAATTCAAAAGGGCGGCTACCATATCTATACCACCCTGGATTTGGATGTCCAGAATCAGGTGGATGCCATCTATACGGACCTGAACAATATCCCCACCACCAGAAGCACCCAGCAGCTACAGTCCGGCATTGTGGTAATCGACAATTCCACCGGAGATATTGTGGCCCTGGCCGGCGGCGTAGGGGAGAAGACGGATTTCTTCGCCTATAACAAGGCTACCCAGGCAAAGCTCCAGACCGGTTCGGCCCAGAAGCCCCTGTCCGTCTACGCCCCTGCCTTTGAAAAGGGCGGCTTCAGTCCTGCCACGGTTATCCGGGATTTGCCTCTGACCTACAACGGCGGTGCCTGGCCCAAAAACGACAGCCGGGTCTACAACTACTCCCGGACGATTTTCCAGGGCGTCATGTCCTCCATCAATGCCGTTTCCGCCAACGTCCTGAATCAGATGGGCACGGATTACGGCTTCAGCTTTGCAAAGAACAATTTCCGGCAGAATTACCTGGTGGACAACTATGTGTCCTCCAACGGCACTGCCATGTCCGATATCGCCATAGCGCCTCTGGCTCTGGGCGCACTGACCGTGGGCTCCACCGTCCGGGAGATGTCCACCGCCTTTGCCACCTTCGCCAACAACGGCGTTATTCGCACCTCCCGCACCTATACCAAGGTGTATAACAGCGACGGCCAAATTGTCCTGGACAATCAGCAGGAGTCCAATAAGATTCTCAGCGACAAAACTGTGGACTATATGAACTACTGCCTGTACAACGCTGCCAACAACGGCACCGGCGGTGCGGCGGTGTTCCCCGGCCAGAACATTGCCGGTAAGACCGGCACCACCTCCAGCAACCGGGACCGTTGGTTTGTTGGCTATACCAAGTATTACACGGCGGCGGTCTGGTGCGGCTACAACCAGCCGGAGCAGATTTATCTGACCAATAACTATGCCAACCCCGCTGCCCGCCTGTGGAAAATGGTAATGCAGCCCATCCACAACGGTCTGCCCCAGGTGGGGCTCTACAACGGCAATGCCTTCACCAATGTGAGCATCTGCCTGGATTCCGGCAAGCTGGCAACCCCCGCCTGTAGCATGGATGCCCGGGGCATTGCCCGGGTGGTGTCCGTAAACTGCTATCCCGAGGACGTGCCCACGGAATACTGCGACAAGCATATCCAGATGGATTACTGCGTCACCGGCGGCGGCGTGGCTACGGAATACTGCCGTATGTTCCCGGATGCCGTGATTGAAAGCCGTTCCCTGGTTCGTCTGACCCAGAGCGAGGTAAACGACATCATCGCCGGACTTCGGGTGGGGCTGGATGCGGCCTACGGCACCGATGGCTATGTCTACTATGTGGACGACTACGGCAACCCCATGGCCTGGAACGGCTTTGGCGGCTTTGCCGCCAATCTGGCGGGGCTGCCCTACGTCTCCTGCCCGCTGCACAATCAGGATACCATCCTCAATGTTCCCACTACCCCGGACGGCAGTCTGGACAACTGGAACAACGGCGTGATTTACCCGGATGACGGCAGCTATGATTTTGGCAGCGGCGGCACCATCGGCGGAGGCGGCGACAATATCTACGGCGATTATTCCGGCAATGGAGATGTGTATTTCTGATACACGGCACCCGTGAGAATGCCCCCGGCCATGCCGGGGGCGCTACCAGAAAGAAAGAAATGAGGGAAAGCCTAAATGATGTGGATTTCCGATGAATGGAAGGATTATCAGGTTCTGGACGCCTCGGACGGAGAGCGGCTGGAGCGCTGGGGAAAGTATATTCTGGTTCGGCCGGACCCCCAGGTGATTTGGAGCACACCCCATAAAGCACCGGAGTGGAAGCATTACGATGCCAGGTATATCCGCTCCAATACCGGCGGCGGCCACTGGTCTGACCACCAGCTTCCGGAGCGCTGGCAGATCAAGTACAAGGATTATCTCACCTTCAATGTCAAGCCCATGAATTTCAAGCACACCGGGGTTTTCCCGGAGCAGGCGGCCAACTGGGACTTTATCCGGGACAAGGTGGCCTCAGCCAATCGCCCGGTGCGGGTGCTGAATCTGTTCGCCTATTCCGGCGGTGCGACCCTTGCCGCCGCTGCCGGTGGGGCAGAGGTATACCATGTGGATGCCTCCAAGGGCATGGTGGCCTGGGCTAAAGAAAATGCCGCTGCCTCCGGCCTGGCCGATCGTCCCATTCACTGGATTGTGGACGACTGCGGTAAGTTTATCCAGCGGGAAATCCGCCGTGGCCGCCGGTACGACGGCATTATCATGGACCCTCCCAGCTATGGCCGGGGCCCCAGCGGGGAGATTTGGAAGATGGAAACCAGCTTCTACCCCTTCCTTCAGGAGACGGCAAAGCTGCTGACGGACACGCCGCTGTTTGTCATTATCAATTCCTATACCACCGGACTGGCACCCTCTGCCGTGGCCTATGCGTCGGATGTGGTCTTTGGCTCCCAGGGCGGCAAAACCGCAGCAGGGGAGCTGGGGCTTCCGGTGCGGGATTCCGGCCTGGTGCTGCCCTGCGGCGCTACAGGAAGATGGACACCTTGAGGGGGCACACCATGGAAAATTTGATTTCAGCGGAGCATCTTGCCTTTCGCTATCCCGGCGTGGATGGGACACCGGATGTGCCGGTGTTCGAAAACCTGAATCTCTCCATTCAAGAGGGGAGCTTTGTTGCCATCCTTGGCACAAACGGATGCGGAAAGTCCACCCTTGCCAAGCATTTTAATGCCATTTTGCTCCCTACCGGGGGCAAAATGTATGTATGCGGCATAGATACATCCCAAATTGAGCGCCTGATGGCGGTTCGCCGCAATGTGGGAATGGTGTTCCAGAACCCGGACAACCAGATTGTGGCAAACGTGGTGGAAGAGGATGTGGCCTTCGGGCCGGAAAATCTGGGAATTGCCAGCCCGGAAATCCGCCGCAGGGTGGATATGGCCCTGAAGCAGGTGGGTATGTACGAATATCGGGAGCACGCCCCCCATCTGCTCTCCGGCGGCCAGAAGCAGCGAATTGCCATTGCCGGTGTGATTGCCATGGAGCCCAAGTGCATCGTCCTGGATGAGCCCACAGCCATGCTGGACCCCCAGGGCAGAAAAGATGTCATTGACACCGTAAAGAAACTGAACAAGGATAAAGGCATCACGGTTGTTCTGATTACCCACCATATGGACGAGGCTGCCCAGGCAGACCGGGTGGTGGTGCTCAACAAGGGAACCGTTGCCGCAGACGGCACACCCAGGGAGGTGTTCTCCCAGGTGAAGCTGCTGCACGGCATCGGTCTGGCCGCCCCCCAGGGGGTGGAGCTTTGCTGGGCGCTGAATCAGCAGGGCTATCAGCTTCCTTTGACGACCTTGGAGCCGGAGGAATGCGCGCAGGCACTTTACGACTGGATAAAGGCCTGACCCGTAGGAGGAATCGATTTGGAACCCATTTTACAGGTGAAAAACCTGAGCTATGTATATAGCGCCGGAACACCCTTTGAGCACAAGGCATTGGATGCTGTCAACTTCACCCTGCACCGGGGGGAGTTCATTGGCGTCATTGGCCACACCGGCTCCGGAAAATCCACCCTGATGCAGCAGCTCAACGGCCTGCTGAAGCCCACCTCCGGCCAAGTGCTGCTGAACGGTGTGGACATCTGGTCGGACAAGCAGACAACACGTCAGGCCCGGTTTCAGGTGGGGCTGGTGTTTCAGTACCCGGAATACCAGCTCTTTGAAGAGACGGTATACAAAGACATCGCCTTCGGCCCGAAGAATATGGGCCTGGATGAGAGGGAGGTTGACCGCAGAGTCCGGGAGGCCGCAGGCTTCGTAGGCATCACAGACCGCCAGCTCCAGGCATCGCCCTTTGACCTCTCCGGGGGCCAGAAGCGCCGGGTGGCCATTGCCGGTGTCATTGCCATGGAGCCGGAGCTGCTGATTCTGGATGAGCCCACCGCAGGTCTGGACCCTGTGGGCCGGGCAGAGATTTTGGGAAATATCGAAAGCTATCGCAAGGCCAAAAATGCCACGGTGATGATGGTCAGCCATTCCATGGAGGATGTGGCCAGAATGACGGACCGCCTGTTGGTTCTCTATGGCTCCCGGCTGATTATGGACGCGCCTCCGGCAGAGGTGTTTGCCCATGCCGGGGAGCTGGTGAATATGGGGCTGGATATTCCCAAAGTGACCCAGATTTTCCTGGATTTGAAGGAAATGGGCCTGGACGTGGAAAACGTGTATACCCTGGAGCAGGCGGTGCGCCAGCTGCTCCGGCTGAAGGAGGGGAAGGGCCGTGCTTAAAGACATCACTCTGGGCCAGTTTTTCCCCGGCCATTCCGCTCTTCACCGGATGGACCCCAGGACAAAGCTGATTTTAACGGTTGTGTATATTGTTGCCCTGTTTGTGGCCCAGAATTGGATTTCCTATCTGGTTATGCTGGTGTTCCTGCTCACCTGCATCCGGATTTCCTCCATTCCGCCCAAATCCATTGTCCGGGGCATGAAGCCGCTGGTGTTTATATTGGTGTTCACCGGCATATTGAATTTGTTCTATACCGACGGCGGGGAAGAGCTGGTGCGCTTTGGCTCCCTGGCCATTACAACCCAGGGCGTAAAGCGGGCGCTTTTCATGATATGGCGTATTCTGATGCTGATTTCCGGCACCTTCCTGCTGACCTATACCACGTCCCCCATCTCCCTGACAGACGGCCTGGAGAGCCTCCTGAATCCGCTGAAAAGGCTCCATGTTCCGGTGCACGAGCTGGCCATGATGATGAGCATCGCCCTGCGGTTCATTCCCACCCTGATTGAGGAGACCGACAAGATTATGAATGCCCAGAAGGCCCGGGGGGCGGATTTTGAAACCGGAAGCATCCTCCAGCGTGCAAAGGCCCTGGTTCCCATTCTGGTGCCCCTTTTCATCAGCGCCTTTCGCCGGGCCGACGAGTTGGCCACCGCCATGGAATGCCGCTGCTATCAGGGCGGCGAGGGAAGAACCAAGATGAAGCTCCTGCGCTTTACACGTATCGATTTGGTGGCCTTTGGGGTGTGCAGCTGCCTGGTGGCGGCGGTTTCCGTACTGGCTGCCTTTGGTCTGTGAGGTAAGCATGCGTAATATTGCTTTGTTTCTGACCTATCTGGGCACGGCCTACCATGGCTGGCAGGTGCAGAAGAATCTTCCCACCGTGGCAGAGACCATGGAAAAGGCGGCCGCTGCCGTGGTGGGACATCCCGTCCATATGACCGGCTGCGGCCGTACCGATGCCGGGGTGCATGCCCGGTGCTATGTTGCAAATTTCCGCACCAGCTCCACCATTCCGGTGGAGCGGTTGCCCTATGCCCTGAATACCCACCTGCCCTGTGATATTGTGGTCACCAAGGCCTTTGCGGTTCACGAGAATTTCAACGCCATCGGCTCCTGTGTTCGGAAGGAGTATACCTATCAGATTTATAACTCCCGGCTGAAGGACCCTTTCTATGTAAACCGTGCCTGGTTTTATCCCAAGCATCTGGATGAAGCGGTGATGCAGGCGGCGGCAGGTCAGTTTGTCGGCACCCATGATTTTGCCGCAGTACGCAGTGTGGGAACCGACGTAAAATCCACGGTGCGTACCGTATACTATTATAATGTGGAGCGAACGGGGGACTTGATTCTGCTTCGGGTCTGTGCCAATGGTTTCCTTTACAATATGGCCAGAGCCATGGCAGGTACCGTGGTCTACTGCGCCGAGGGGAAAATCCGGCCGGAGGAGATTGGCCAGATCCTGGACTCCGGCAACCGCACCGCCGCCGGGCCCACTGTCCCTCCCGGGGGGCTGTACATGACCCACCTGTGGTATGACGACGGAATTGAGAAATTCGAATGCACCAGCCGATAAGGAGAATTCATAAATTGTTTTTCCTTTTCTCGCTCAAATGTGCTATACTTCGCTTCGAAGCAAACCCCAAAAAGGAGTGACAGACGATGCAGCCAAAGATGTGCGTCAAGTGCAAGAAAAATGTTGCAGTTGTTTTTATAACGAAAATAGAAAACGGCAATACTCTGAACGAGGGCTATTGCCTGAAATGCGCCCGGAGCCTGGGTATTCCACAGATTGACCAGGTGGTGAAGCAAATGGGCATCTCCGAAGATGATTTGGATATGATCAGCGACGAAATGAGCACCATGTTCGGCCAGAACGATACCGAGGCCGAGGATGACGGCTCCGAGAGCCGCACGGCCACCTTCCCCCTGCTGAACCAGCTTTTTGGCAATGGCAGCTTCCCCATGCCCGGCCATCCCAAGAAGCAGGAGCAGCAAAAGGAAGAGCCCGAAAAGAGAAAACAGGGGAAGAAGCATAAATTCCTGGATAGCTACTGCATGGATTTGACAGGCAGAGCCAGAGCAGGAAAGCTGGACAGGGTGATTGGCCGGGATGTGGAAACCGAGCGGGTCATCCAGATTTTGAATCGACGGCAGAAAAATAACCCCTGTCTGGTGGGTGAGCCGGGTGTGGGCAAAACAGCCATTGCAGAGGGACTGGCCCAGCGGATTGTAGCAGGGGACGTCCCCTATAAGCTCCGGGACAAGGAGGTATTCCTCCTGGATTTGACTGCGCTGGTTGCAGGAACCCAGTTCCGGGGGCAGTTTGAAAGCCGTATGAAGAGCCTGATTTCCGAAATCAAGGAATGCGGCAATATCATCTTGGTTGTGGACGAGGTGCACAACCTGGTGGGGGCCGGTGATGCCGAGGGCAGCATGAATGCTGCCAATATCCTCAAGCCGCCTCTGTCCCGGGGGGATATCCAGATTATCGGCGCAACCACCTACACGGAATACCGGAAATATATTGAGAAGGATGCCGCCCTGGAGCGCCGCTTCCAGCCGGTAACGGTGGCCGAGCCCACCATGGAGCAGGCCATTCAAATCCTGCAGGGCATTGCCAAGACCTATGCCGACTACCACAGCGTGGTGATTTCCCCGGAGATTGCCCGGCAATGTGTGGTGCTTTCCGAGCGCTATATTACCGACCGATTCCTGCCGGATAAGGCCATTGACCTGCTGGACGAGGCTTGCTCCGATGTGAATCTGCGCTGCAAGGCCCTTTCCAGATTGGCCGAGCTGCGCAAGGAGCGGGACGACTATGAGCTGGAGCTTCGTATGCTCAATGAGGTCACCGACAATCAGAACTTCGAGCGGATTGCCGCCATTCGCAGCAAGCTGTGCCAGATTGCGGCGGAGATAGAGACTTTGGAGCAGGAGCCCTTGCCTGCCGTCACCATGGAGAATCTGGCCCGGGTTATTGAGCTCTGGACCAAAATCCCTGCCTCCAAAATCAAGGCCCAGGAATACCAGCAAATCAAGGGCCTGTCCCAGCGGCTGAAGGAGCACATTGTGGGCCAGGACGAGGCAGTGGATGCCGTTTCCAGAGCCATCCGGCGAAACCGGGTGGGGATTTCCCCTAAGAAGCGTCCGGTGTCCTTCATCTTTGTCGGCCCCACCGGCGTGGGCAAGACGGAGCTGGTGAAGCAGCTGGCCTCCGACCTGTTCGACAGTGTGGACAGCCTGATTCGGCTGGATATGTCCGAGTATATGGAAAAGCACACCGTCTCCAAGCTGATTGGTTCGCCTCCCGGCTATGTGGGCTATGACGAGGCGGGGCAGCTAACCGAGCAGATCCGCCGCCGCCCCTACAGCGTGGTACTGTTTGATGAGATTGAAAAGGCCCACCCGGATGTGCTGAACATCCTGCTCCAGGTATTGGATGACGGCCGGATTACCGATTCCCAGGGCCGTGTGGTGAATTTTGAGAATACCATCATTGTTATGACTTCCAACGCCGGCTCCGAGGGGAGCACCGGCGGGATGGGCTTTGGCCGCACCCAGCAGGACCAGGTGAAGGAAAAGACCATGAAGGCCCTACAGGGATTCCTGCGGCCTGAATTCCTGAACCGGGTGGATGAAATCATCACCTTCAATCATTTGTCGGAGGAGAATTTCCTGAACATTGCGGATATTATGATGAAGGAGCTCCAATCCAGCCTTCAGGCCCGGGGCCTGGAATTCACCTGGGACGATTCCGTTCGCACCTATCTGGTGAAGAAGGCATATTCCGTCACCTATGGTGCCCGGAACCTTCGTCGTACCATTCAGCGGAGTCTGGAAGACCCTGTCAGTGAGGCAATCATTGATAGCTTCGAAAAGCCCATCAGCAGCATTCACGCCTATGTGGATGGCGATGAAATCCGGCTGACTGTCCAATAAGTTTTTGCTCCTGCCCGAAAAGGGCAGGAGCATTTTATTATCACACAAAGCCATATAAAACGGGCTCCTTCCGGTGATGGGAAGGAGCCCGTAAGCATATTGAGAATTTCCGGTGTATCAGTTCATGCGGACGTAGTCCATGCAAATCCAGCCCAGGTCAATTCTGCCCCAGACCTTGCCTTCTGCGGAGACGGTCTCGAGGATATTGACCACATCGCCCATGGACTTGCCACCGACAATCTGATAGCTTGTGCCTGCGCCTGCCCGGATGTTGACACCGGAGCCGGTAATTACGCCGTTGCCCACGCCGACCACAGTCGTGCCGCCGGTGGTGCCGGTATTGCCGGTGTTGGTGGTGCTGCCATCCAGATTAACGTACTCCATGGATACCCAGCCGCCGTTGGTATATCCCCAGGTGTCGGTGCCGATGGTGATGCGCTGCATAATCTGAACCCGTGCGCCCTGCTCCAGGGACTTAATCCGGTCGTAGTTCGTGCCCGGCCCGCTGCGGACATTCAGCTGGGTTGCGGTGATGGTGCCATAGGCGGAATTGTTGCCCACTTCGCCTTCCACATATACATAATCCAGGCTGACCCAGCCCTTATCGGTGCGGCCCCAGCCGTTGCTGGTTTCCAGAATGGAAATCCGATTGCCGTGGGTGTAGGAGCCCACACGGTCGGCGGTGGAGCTGGCGGTCTTGCGGATGTTCAGCTCACTGGCGGTAACAACGCCGTACTTTCCGCTGCCGGTGGTTGTGGTGTTGCCGCCAATGCCGGTGATGCTGTCCACAGTGGGGGCGGTGACATTGGTGCTGGTGGGCTCAGTAACGGTGACGGAGCTGGTGGGGGTGGTGGAGGTGGTGTTGCTGCCGGGGGTGCTGACATCACCGGGGGTGACGGTCACATTGCTCATGTCCAGCATATCCGTGGTAACCCAGCCCACCTTGTCCAGAGTGGGGGAATATACAAAGGCCCAGTTGACGGTGCCGATGGGGTCGATACGCGTGACCGACAGCTCATCACCGGCATCCAGCTGCCCATAGACCCGGCTTCCGGTGCTGGGGTTCTGGCGCAGACTCATCTGCTCCTTGACGATGGCCACATTCTCCTTGGACTTCTCGGTAGGAGCCTGGGTGGGGGGCGTAGTGGGGGCCTCTGTGGGCGGTTCGGTCTCAGTTACGGATACGGCAGAGGTCTCTTCCTCGGAGGGGACAGTGTTGTTATCTGAGGAGGGGAGGAGGGAGCAACCGCTGAGCGTGGCCAGAGTCAGTGCAAGCACCAGTGCCAGGCTCAGGAAACGACGAAGTGTCATTTGTTTTGTGAAGGGGTAATTCATAAAGTTACCTCCCTTTCTAATTTTTTCTCGAGCATATTATATCGGATTTTGGGGTGGATTGTCAATAGGATAAGATTTAAATAATCATTAAACTCTATCTGTAGTATGGGCGTAAACTTTGGAATTTCTCCTGGAAAAATTGGTAAAAATACATCTGATAACCAGGTTATTCGAAATGAAATGCTTGACAATCTTCCGCTTTTTGTGGTAAAATGAAAAAAGTTTAATACCGCTGTGAATGGGAAGAGTAGCATGCCATTCCACCAGAGAGTCCGGGCCCCGGCTGAAAGCCCGGATAGGTTTTGGCCTGTGAACGTGCGCCCGGGAGCGGAAGCATCCAAAAGTGACAAATAAGAGTGGAACCGCGGTCAACTGCCGCCTCTTATGCAAGCCCCGGAAGGGCTTCGTAAGGGGCGCTTTATTTTTTGAATTTACAAGGAGGATTGCAAAATGTACCTTTATAACTCTGCAACTCATAAAAAAGAACGGTTTGTTCCCAACGACCCCAATCTGGTGAAGATGTACACCTGTGGCCCCACGGTGTATCACTATGCCCACATCGGCAACCTGCGCAGCTATATTATGGAGGATGTGCTGGAAAAGGCCCTGCGCTACGAGGGATATCCTGTCAAGCGGGTAATGAACATCACCGACGTGGGCCATCTGGCTTCCGATGCCGATACCGGCGAGGACAAAATGCTCAAGGGTGCCCGGCGGGAGCATAAAACCGTGATGGAGATTGCAAAATACTATACCGATGCCTTCTTCTCCGACTGCGACAAGCTGAATATCAAGCACCCCGATGTGGTGGAGCCTGCCACCCATTGCATCAATGAATATATCCACATGATTACCGTGCTGCTGGAAAAGGGCTACGCCTATCTTGCCGGGGGCAATGTGTATTTCGATACCTCCAAGCTGGAGAAGTATTATGTCTTCAATGACCACGACGAGGAGGATTTGGCCGTAGGCGTCCGGGAGGGCGTGGAAGAGGATACCAACAAGCGGAACAAAAATGACTTTGTCCTCTGGTTCACCAAGTCCAAGTTCGAGGACCAGGCACTGAAGTGGGACTCCCCCTGGGGCGTGGGCTATCCCGGCTGGCATATCGAATGCTCCTGCATTTCCATCAAGCACCTGGGGGAGGATCTGGACATCCATTGCGGCGGCATCGACAATGCCTTCCCCCATCACACCAACGAGATTGCCCAGTCCGAAAGCTACCTGGGGCACAAATGGTGCAACTATTGGTTCCATGTCCGCCACCTGAATGTGGACTATGGCGACGGCGTTTCCAAGATGAGCAAATCCAAGGGGGAATTCTTGACTGTGTCCCTGCTGGAGCAGAAGGGCTACGACCCTCTGGCCTACCGCTTCTTCTGCCTGCAAAGCCACTATCGCCGGAACCTGGTGTTCAACTGGGAGAACCTGGACAATGCCGCAGCCGCCTATGAAAAGCTGATTGCCAAAATTGCCTCCCTGAAAGACGAGGGTGCGGTGGAGCAGGAGGCTTTCGATGCCCTGAAGGCCCGCTTTGTCAGCGCCCTGGATGCCGACCTGAATACCTCTCTGGCCATTACCGCTGTGTATGATGTCCTGAAAGCCAAATGCAGCGATGCCACCAAGCTGGCGGCGTTGCAGGACTTCGACCGGGTGCTGGGCCTGAATCTGATTTCCGCAGCCGATAATCTGCGCCGGAAGCAGGCGGCGGAGGAAGCTGCAAACGCCGACCCGGAAATTGACGCACTGGTTGCCGCCCGTACCGCCGCCAAGAAGGCAAAGAATTTCGCCGAGGCCGACCGCATCCGGGACGAGCTGAAGGCCCGGGGCATTGAAATCATCGACACCCCCCAGGGCGCAAAATGGAGAAAAGTATGAAGCTGCTGATTCTGGACGGCAACAGCGTAATCAACCGGGCCTATTTTGGCGTCAAGCCCCTGACTACCCGGGACGGTTTGTGTACCCATGCTGTTTTCGGCTTTCTGAATATTCTGGAACGAATGCAGAAGGAGGAGCAGCCCGATGCCGTGGCCGTTGCCTTCGACCTTCACGGCCCCACCTTCCGCCACCAGCGGTATGACGGCTATAAGGCCACCCGTCACCCCATGCCGGAGGAGCTTGCCCAGCAGATGCCCATTATGAAGCAGGTGCTGCAAGCCATGAGCATTCCCATTTACGAGTGCCAGGGCTGGGAAGCGGACGACGTGATTGGCACCGTGGGGAAAATCTGCTCCAATAACGCCTGGCAATGTGTCATCGTCACCGGTGACCGGGACAGCTTGCAGCTGATAGATGACCATGTCAATGTCAAGCTGATTATCTCCAAGCCGGGGCAGACCACCGCCACGCTGTACACCCCGGAGCTGTTCCGGCAGGAATACGGCTTCGAGCCGAAGAAGCTGATTGATTTGAAAGCCCTGATGGGCGATTCCTCCGACAACATTCCCGGCGTTGCCGGGGTGGGTCCCAAAACCGCCAAGGAGCTTCTGGCAAAGTTCGGCAGCCTGGATGGAGTATACGCCCATTTGGAGGATGCTTCCATCCGCCCCAAGCTCCGGGAGAAGCTGGAGGCAGGGCGGGGCAACGCCTACCTTTCCTACGAGCTGGCTACCATCGTCCCGGAGGCACCCATTGACTTTGCGCCGGAGGATGCCCTGCTTCGGCCCTATCACAAGCAGGAGCTGTACCAGCTGTTCCAAAAGCTGGAATTCGTTCGGCTGATTGACAAGTACGGCCTGCGGGGGGAGGATTGCCCGGCTCCCGCCGGCGTTTCCCCCATTGTCCGTCTGCCCAAGGCGGATACCCTCCCGGACAATCTGTCGGAGTGCGCCGTTTATTTTGCACCGGACGGCAGCCTGGGCCTGGCATGGCAGGGGGGCGTGTGTGCCCTGACACCGATGGAGGTGCAGATGACCCCCATCCACCTGGAGAGCGATGCAGCCCTGGTGCTCCACGATGCCAAAAGCACCCGGCATCGTATGCAGGATATGGGGATTTCCTGCCCCCGGGTGGCATTTGATACGGCACTGGCCGCATATGATTTGAATCCCTCGCAGTCGGATTATCCGGTGTCCAAGCTGGCCACTACCTTCCTGGGACTGAGTGTGGAGGATGGGGACGCAGCAGGCTGCGCCGAGGCTGTGTGGCTCCTTCGCCAGCCTCTGAGGCAGGAGTTGACCCGCTGCGGCATGGAAAAGCTCTATGACGAAATGGAGCTTCCCCTGTGTGACGTTCTTTTCAAAATGGAGTGTCGGGGCATTGCCATCGACCGGGAGCAGCTTTCCGCCTTCGGAAAAATGCTGTCCGGCCACATTGCGGACTGTGAAACTCTGATTTACTCCTATGCCGAAGGCACCTTTAACATCAATTCCCCCAAGCAGCTGGGAGAGCTCCTGTTTGACAAGCTGGGGCTTTCCCCGGTGAAAAAGACCAAAACAGGCTACGCCACCAATGCGGATGTACTGGAAAAGCTGAAAGAAAAGCATCCCATCATCCCGGCTATTTTGGACTATCGTATGCTGACCAAGCTGAAGTCCACCTATGCAGACGGCCTGATGAAGGAAATCAAAGAGGACGGCAGAATTCATACCACCTTCCAGAATCTGGTTACAGCCACCGGGCGGCTGTCCTCCACCGAGCCCAATCTGCAAAACATTCCGGTGCGCACGGATTTGGGGGCTGAGATTCGCAAAATGTTTGTCCCCAGGCCGGGCTGCGTCCTGGTGGATGCGGACTACAGCCAGATTGAGCTGCGGGTGCTGGCCCATATTGCCGACGACAAGACCATGCAGCAGGCCTTCTGCTCCGGCGAGGACATCCACACCGCCACGGCTGCCCAGGTATTCCGGGTGGACAAAAGCCAGGTTACGCCCCTACAGCGGCGGCACGCCAAGGCTGTGAATTTCGGAATCGTCTATGGCATTTCGGAATTCTCCCTGGCAGAGGATATCGGTGTCAGCCGGTACGAGGCCCGGGAGTATATCGACAATTATCTGGAAACCTATCATGGTGTCCGGGATTATATGAAAAATATTGTGGCAGAAGCCCGGGAGACCGGCTACACCACAACCCTTTACGGCCGCAGACGCTATATCCCGGAGCTGAAAAGCAGCAACTATAACATTCGCCAGGGGGCAGAGCGGATTGCGCTGAATACCCCCATCCAGGGCAGCGCAGCGGACTTGATTAAGCTGGCCATGATTCGGGTGGAGAATGCGCTGAATCAGCATTATCCCCAGGCGAAGCTCCTTTTGCAGGTGCATGATGAACTGATTGTGGAGTGCCCGGAGGACATTGCAGAAGCCGTGGCGGACCTGGTGAGCACGGAAATGGAGCAGGTAGCCGCCCTGCGTGTCCCCCTCACCGCAGAGGCAAAATACGGAAAGAGCTGGTATGACGCAAAGTGATGGAGATTGTTAGAATGCAGCGGCAGCATGTCCCCCAGGTGGCTGCTTTGGAGCGGGAATGCTTTTCTGACCCCTGGAGTGAGCAGAGCCTGGCGGGGGAGCTGGACAATCCTCTGTCTCTTTGGCTGGTTTGCCAGGTGGATGGGGAGGTCTGCGGCTACGTCGGCTCTCAGACTGTACTGGGGGAGACGGACATGATGAATGTTGCCGTCCTGCCCCGGGCCCGGCGGCAGGGCATCGCCCAGCAGCTCATCCTGGAGCTGGTGGCCCGGCTAAAGCAGCAGGGGAGCCACTGCCTCAGCCTGGAGGTGCGCCCCTCCAACGCACCGGCCGTCGCCCTGTATCAGGGACTGGGCTTTTCCCAGGTGGGCAGACGGCCCAATTATTACCGCCATCCCAAGGAGGATGGACTGATATTGAGAAAGGAATGGGAGCTGTGAATATTCTGTCCGTGGAATCCTCCTGCGATGAAACCGCTGTGGCCATTGTGCGTGACGGTCGTCAGGTATTGACGGACTGCATCGCCTCTCAGGTGGATTTGCACCGCCTGTATGGCGGCGTGGTGCCGGAAATCGCCTCCCGGAAGCATATCGAGGCCATCTACGGTTTGGCCGATGAGGCACTGGAAACCGCAGGCCTGACCAGAGGGGATATTGATGCCGTTGCCGTGACCTATGCCCCCGGGCTGATTGGAGCGGTTCTGGTGGGGGTGAACTTTGCCAAGGCGGCAGCCCTGGCGCTGCAAAAGCCCCTGATCCCCGTGCACCATATCCGGGGCCATATTGCGGCAAACTATTTGGCCTATCCGGATTTGGAGCCGCCGTTTCTCTGCCTGGTGGTTTCCGGGGGCCATACCATGATTGTAGAGGTGCGGGACTACACCGATATGAACGTCCTGGGCACATCCCTGGACGACGCTGCGGGTGAGTGCTTTGATAAGGTGGCCCGGGTACTGGGGATGCCCTATCCCGGCGGCGCTGCGCTGGACAAGGCCTCCCAGCTGGGGGACGAGACGAAGTATGTCCTGCCCCGGAGCAAGCCCGGCGAGAACCCCTATAATATGAGCTTCTCCGGCCTGAAGACGGCAGCGCTGAATCTGATTCACCATGCCCAGCAGGTGGGGGAGGAGATTGACGTTCCCAGCCTGTGTGCCGGCTTCTCCGCAGCGGTGTCGGATACGCTGGTCCCCAGAATGGTGATGGCTATGGAGCAGACGGGCCATCGAAAAATTGCCGTGGCCGGCGGCGTTGCTGCCAACTCCAGAATCCGGCGGGATATCCTGCACGCAGCAGAGCAGATGGGCGCCCAGGTTTACATGCCGCCGCTGAGCCTGTGCGGCGACAACGGTGCCATGATTGGTGCCCAGGCCTATTATGAATACCTGGCTGGGAACGTGGCGGATATGCGCCTGAACGCCTATGCCACCAAATCCATCCTGGGAGAGACGGTGTAAGGCGGGGTACCATAATCTGTAACTTTTACGAAACCAATTTGTAATTTTCTTAATAAATAATTCAAAATATTCCATATTTTGCGGTGAATTCTGTGAATACAGCTGTTGAAAATGTGGACAACTCCGTAAACATAACACTTATCCACAGGCACTGCATTCTGACACAGTGCATAAAAGTTACAAATTTTGGAGGCTGTATGCTGCGTTTTGCTGTATCTTTGCATGAAATTCCTTTTGCGCCGCTGATGCAGGTCTACCGGGAGGGCAACGAGGAAAACGGTGCTGTTCTGGCTCCCTTTGAGACACCGGAGCGGCAGCGCCAGATGGCCGAGGCGGATTTCTATGACTATCTGCGCACCTTCTTTACCATCCCCGGTGCCTGCTATGCCATGTGGGAAGAAAACGGTATTCCGGTCAGCGCTTTGCGATTGGAGCCCTATGAGGACGGCCTGCTGGTGGAGGCCCTGGAAACAGCACCGGAATGCCGCCGAAGGGGGTATGCCACCTTGCTGCTGCAATCCGTCCAGCAGCATCTGGGCAGCCATGGGCCGGTGCGGCTATATTCCCACGTGCGCAAAAACAACCGCCCCTCCCTGTCTGTGCACCAGCACTGTGGCTTCCAAATTGTCAGCGACAGCGCATCCTATATCGACGGCAGCGTCAGCGCCAATGCCTATACCCTGCGGTATGAAAAAGCATTTGACAAACGTGGCAAGCCGTAGTACCGTATTTCGGCCGCGGCCAAAGCGGCGGCGCTGAGGCAGCAGGGGTACAAGGGGCTGAGCGACAACGAGCTGAACGATTTGGCATACAGCGAGGTGGTTGCGGAGATGATGGAAACGGCCCTGACGGACACAGACGTGATGGAGCGGATTTCTGCCCGGCTGGCAAGGGACACCATCCGAAGTAGCGAGGAAGCGCTGAACGCCTTTGCCGATGCCGCCGAGGATGCGGTGGTGAACTACCGGTTGCAGGATGGGCAAAAAAATAATGCCCCGGAGGGCGAGAGGTTCAGCACTAGAGAGAATAAGCAATTTCGAGGTTTTCTTCCCGGAATAACCCGGATATTCGCTTCTCCCAGCGGATTAGTGCCGAGGAGCGGATGGAGACGGAAATCCAATATCTGAAAAAGCTGGTTCAGATTCAGAAGCGGGGGAAAGTAGCCTGAAAGAGGTACCGGAAATGGGAAGATTTCAAATTGATGCAACCAATTTTTATTGGATAAATGAAAAAGCCGATGCCCCGGACGACCTGTGCCTCCACGGTCATGTGGATGTATTTATCGGAGAACGGCATCTGGAGGATGACTGCACCGTGAGCGCCACGGCGCTGTACCTGCTGAAAAGCCTGACTGAAGACCACATAGCAGGGGAGGATATTCAGCTGCTTCCATGCTGCGGCCATTTTTATATGCCGGACCAACGGTTAGAAAATGTGGTCATCAGCGGTTGTGGCAACGGAACCGACTGGACGGTGACCCATAGCGGCGGCAATGTGCTACTTACCCTGGAGGATGGGACGGCGGTCACCGTCCCCCTGGAAGAATACCGGCAGGAAGTGTTCCGCTTTGCCGACCGGGTGGAAGGGTACTACTGCCAGTGTGCCCCCAAGCAGCTGCCGGAGGATGGATTCACCCGGGATGGCTACACCGCATTCTGGAACGAATGGCACCGGCGACGAGGTGGCAAGGAGCGTTAAAAATGAATCTTCTCTCTGTTTACCATGGAGATATCCCCGACTTTTTGGCTGCCTGCGCAGAAGCACCTGCCATGCAGCGCTTGCGGGGGATAGGAATGAGCTGCGGCTGCGAATATACCAGTCTGCCACGTTTCCGCAACGCAGGCGGCAATTCCCGCTATGCCCACAGTATGGGCGTGGCCCGGATTGTGTGGCATCTCACCCGCGATCCTGCCCAGGCACTATCCGGCCTGTTCCACGATATTGCAAGCCCTGTATTTGCCCATGTGATTGACTTCCTGAAAGGGGACTCCCTGCATCAGGAGGCAACCGAAGCAGGGACGGCGGCAGCCATTACCCAGTCCCCTGAAATATGCGCCATTCTGAATAAATTGGGCCTAACTGTTGAGGCGGTGGACGATTACCACCGTTATCCCATTGCCGACAACCCCTCGCCCATGCTTTCGGCGGATCGATTGGAGTATACGCTGCGGGACGGCATTTCCTTTGGCCTATGGGATTGCGAAATGGCGGCAGTGTGCTACCGGGATCTGACGGTGGCTGCCAATGAATATGGAGTGCCGGAATTGGCCTTTCGGACAGAGGCGCTGGCGGCGGAGTTTGCCATGATGGCATTGAAGTGCGGCCGCATTTACGCTTCGGCGGAAGACCGCTATGCCATGCAGCTGCTTTCCGAGGAAATCCAGGCAGCTATAGACAGCCAGGTGCTTTGCGAGGATGACCTCTACACCACAGAAGCGGCGGTAATCCATAAGCTGATGCAGCATCCTGCCACCCGGGAGCGATGGCAAAACTATTGCTCCCTGTCAAGAGTCCGGGTGTCAGATGTCCCTGCGGGGGAGGGGCGGTGGCGAAGGATTTCCACAAAGAAACGTTATATCAATCCGCTGATTGCCCATAGAGGCCGTGTAGGGGCAATTCTGCCCTCCTTTCAAGAGGCACTGACAGAATTCCAAGCAGAATCACAGGATGCCTGGCTGTCGTATTAGTCGTATTAAGAGAATTGAGAAAAATTAAAATATCCTCTTGACAAATGGCGTAATGTGGTGTATTATAAGCAAGCTGTCAGCAAGGCAGCATGAAGCGAGCAAGCGCATGGAGAAGTCGCGTAGCTGGCCGAGCGCGCACGATTGGAAATCGTGTATACCCCAAAAGGGTATCGAGGGTTCAAATCCCTCCTTCTCCGCCATAATTGGACACCGGTTTTGATGCAATGGGTATCAAAACCGGTGTCCAATTTTTCCTTTTTATTTGGTTTTGTTTTTTGCGATTAAATAATACCACAAAACGGAGCGAATTTCTTCCCTTTTCTTTGCTGTTTATCTTGTTTGGTAAACTTGCTTGGCTGTGGATATTTTCGCGGGGATGGAAAGCCGAAATGAAAGAAGGAAAAATACTTGACAAGGGAATGAGCTTGTGCTAGAATGCATTGCGTTGGGAGAAAATTCCCAAATAGAATAGTTGGTATTGATTGCGATGAGGGTCCACCTGTTCCCATCCCGAACACAGCAGTTAAGCTCATCTGCGCCGACAATACTTGCAGGGTGACTTGCCGGGAAGATAGGTAATGCCAACACAAT